>Ga0101944_10000970_pt1 | contig 70237 bp, 43 predicted proteins | sample DewCreD2012metaG_FD_75245 | JGI IMG/M metagenome (GOLD analysis project Ga0101944, IMG submission 75245) | Hot spring sediment bacterial and archeal communities from British Columbia, Canada, to study Microbial Dark Matter (Phase II) - Dewar... ... | reverse complement strand
CACCCCACAGGCTTTTCGGAAAACGGCGCGCGACCCGCGCCTCCCCTGGGCCTTAACCGGCCGTTGGTGAGATTGGGCGCGCTCGTTTTCCGAGATATTGATCCTCACGGAAACACCATATTGGGCTGGCTCGGTTCGCCGGGTCTGACCCGGATAGCAGGCCGTGCCGTCAATCAAATTGACGCGCCGCCGCTCGGGAAAACGTTTCCTCCGAAAAGTCTGCGTCGCCCCACGCGCCCCGCCGGGGGCTTTCCATTGGCTCTTGACCCCGTCGCCCAGTCTGGTTACAAAACCGCCGCACGAACACGGGACGAGGGAAGCAGGCCTCGGCCACCGGCTGCCCTGTTTCCTTCGTTCTCATTCAGCCCCACGACAAAAAAATGGCCGCCAAAACGACATAAAAAATTACCTTAAAAGGTTGACAACCCTCATAGCAGGGGGTGCTTGTCATTTATCCCAAGCACTCATCAGTAAGCAAACCGCCAAGGATTTCGTTAACGCCGGCCAACAACGCCGGCGTTTTTTTTGGCCCGCGCCCGTCGCCTTACCCTTTTTTGCTTTCCTTGGCCCAGGTGTCTTTCAAAGAAATAATGCGGTTGAAAACCCGCCGCTCCGCGGTGTCATCTTTGTCCAGCGCAAAATAGCCCAGGCGTTCAAATTGATACCGTTCGCCGGCCGTCGCGGATGCCAATGAAGGCTCTACCTTGGCGGTGATGACTTCCAAAGACTGAGGATTCAGATACTGCTTAAAATCCCCGCCGCCGGCGTCCGGTTCCGGCACGTTGAACAAACGGTCGTAAAGCCGCACCTCCGCCTCCACCGCATGGGCCGCGCTGACCCAGTGGATGGTTCCCTTGACTTTGCGGCCGGCGGTGGCGCCGCCGGTTTTGCTGTCCAGGTCCGCCGTGCATTCTATCGCCGCCACCTTGCCGTGCTCGTCTTTGACGACTCTTTCGCACTTGATGATATAAGCGTATTTGAGCCGCACCTCGCCGCCGGGGCGCAGCCGAAAATACTTGGGCGGCGGATTCTCCATGAAATCCTCCTGCTCGATGTACAGCTCGCGCGCGAAGGGGACCCGGCGTTTGCCGGCGCCCGGGTCTTCGGGATTATTGACCGCCTCAAGCTCTTCAACCCGACCGGACGGGTAATTGGTGATGACCAGTTTCAAGGGCCGCAGGACTCCCAGGCGGCGCAAAGCCCGTCGGTTCAAATCCTCCCGGATGGAATGCTCCAGCAGCGCCACGTCGGTCAGCCCATTGTATTTGGTGACGCCGATGGTCAAACAAAAATCCCTGATGGCTTCCGGCGTGATGCCGCGCCGCCGCAAACCGGCGATGGTGGGCAGGCGCGGGTCATCCCATCCCCGCACCAATCGCTCCTGCACTAATTGCAGCAGTTTGCGCTTGCTCATCACGGTGTAGCTCAAATTGAGCCGCGCGAATTCATACTGAAAAGGCCGGGGCCGGGGAACCGGCAGCTTGTCCAATATCCAGTCATAAAGCGGCCGGTGCACCTCGAATTCCAGCGTGCAGATGGAATGACTTATGCCTTCGATGCTGTCGCTCAGGCAATGAGCGTAGTCATACATCGGGTAGATGCGCCATTGGCTGCCGGTATGGTGGTGTTCGGCGTGCCGGATGCGGTAAAGCACCGGGTCCCGCAGCCAGATGTTGGGCGAGGCCATGTCAATTTTCGCCCGCAGGGTTCGGGCGCCATCCGGGAATTCCCCCGCTTTCATCCGCTGGAACAGGTCCAGGTTCTCCTCGGCGGTTCGGTTCCGGTAAGGGCTCTCTTTGCCGGGCCGGTCCGGCGCGCCGCGGTAGGCGTCCACTTCTTCCGGGGTCAGGTCGCAGACGTAGGCGTCGCCGTTCTTAATCAGGATAAGCGCGTATTCATAAAGCTGCTGAAAATAGTCGGAGGCATAGAAAGGCTCCAATGGCTCTCCGGCCTGTTCGGACGGCAGGATCACGCGGCCCGTGGTGTCTCCCGCCCGCTTGCGGCCCAGCACGTGGTCCGCCCAGCCGGCGATCAGCCAGCGCACATCCTCCTGGATGCTATCCACGTATTCCACCTCCTCCTTCGTGGGATTCGTGTCGTCCATCCGCAAATTGCAAATGCCTCCGAATTCGCGGGCGATGCCGAAGTTCAGGCAGACGCTTTTGGCGTGCCCAATGTGCAGGTACCCATTCGGCTCCGGCGGAAAGCGGGTATGAATCCGGGGATATTGTTTTTCCGCGACGTGGCGCGCCACTATTTCCCTGATGAAATCCGAGCCGGCGCCGGTCCTGGGCGCGTTTTCTTTGTTCATGGTCATGGTTAAATCCTCAAAACAGGCGGCAGACTCGGGCATTTGCCGGAAAAAAACAATGCCGAATCAAATAGCCAGCGGAGGCTTACTTTTTATTGCGGCGCCCCTTGGGCGCGTCATTCCTGGCTTCGTTCGGCGGCTGAAGTCCATCGGCAGGCTGATTCCAAAAGCGATAGGGATCGTTCAGGCGCCGCATTTCCGCCAGCAATAACGCCTCCATTTCGGCGAGTTTGGCCGCGTAGCGGGGGTCATCGGCCAGGCTTCGCTGGTTGGGCGCCGGGGTTTGGCCGGTGAGGGCAATGACCTTGGGATCATGGTGCTCCGCCAGAAATTCTTCCGGGTTCTCCTTCAGGTTGAAAAGCTGGGTGACGCGGGTGGGGCCGTCCGGGGCGTCGTATTTGATGATTTTCCAATCGCCCTGCTTGACACAGCGCATGCCCGGTTTGGCGCCGCCCGAGTAGGCCCCGTAAAGCACGTCGCGGATGATTGACTTTTTCCCTTCGAGCACGGGCTTGAAGCTGAGCCCCTCGTTGGTTTCGGGCGCCGGGATGCCGGCCAGATCGCACAGCGTGGCCAGCATGTCCCCCAGGTAGATGTTGCCTTCAACACGCGATCCGGGCTTGATGCCCGGTCCTTTGGCCACAAAAGGCACCCGCCAGGTATGCTGGTAGAGGTTCTGTTTGCCTTGCAGCCCGTGGCGACCGATCGCAATGCCATGGTCGGCGGTGTAAAAAATATAAGTGTTTTCCAGTTCGCCCATGGCCTCGAGCTTTTTCAGGACCCGCGCGATTTGGATGTCAATGTTCTCGCTGCAGGCGAACTCGCGGCCCAGCTCGTTGCGAATGGTCCGCTCGTCGCGGTTGGTCCACACGCCGCTCACGGCGACCTCGTCCCGCACGTTGGCGTGCCCGTTGGGGAAGGGATGCGCGGGAAGGTAGCTGGACGGCAGTTTCGGTTGGCGGGGATGGGCCGGCGGCGGCGATTTGCGATCGGCATGGTTGGTCGCCCCGTAATTGGCCAGCAGCTCCGGCTTGCCGTCCCGCGTGTCATGCGGATGCGAGAATCCGTAGTAAATCAGAAATGGCCGGGTGTCCTTTTTGGCTTCGCGCTCGCCCAGGTAATTCAGCACCTGCTGCGCGTGCCACGCGCTGCCGGTTTCGTCCGTCGCCCCTCGCTTGGTCGCGTCGTGCCGAACTTGGAACTGCCGGTTGGCCGCCTCGTAGCTGTTGCCGTTTTTACAAGTCCGCATGGTCGCGTAGCCGGCGCGGTTGAAGACCGCCGGAATGGTGTTGGTCTCGAGATCGGGCGGACAAAGGCGGGGGCCGGGTCCGACCGGCAGGTGCCACAGCGTGCGTCCGCTCATGATCATGTGCCGGGAAGGCATGCACACCGCGCCGCTGAAAGAGCCCAGGTGATAAGCGCCGTCGAAGATCATCCCCGCCGCCGCCAGCCGGTCTATGGTGGGCGAACGCAGCGGCGACGCCGGATTGTAGAACGTGAAATCCAAAGGGGATTGGTCGTCCACCAGGATAAACAGGAAATTGGGCTTGGCGGCAAGGAGCGGGCTGCCGCACCCCAAAACCAGTCCTGTCGTCAGAAGGCATTCAAGCAGTTTTTTCATTTTTTAGCTCTCAAACCTTGTTGGCGGCGGGCACCTCGAAGCCGGGGCGATTGGCGTTTTTGAGCAGCGCGTTGGCCTCGGCGGCGAACTCCCCGGTGTGTTGTTCCGTCTTGGGATCAAAGGTCAGCCATGGGCCCACGATGTATTGGGCGCCGTCCTCGGGAATCCCCACGCCGCCGCGCATGATTTCGTGCAGCTTCATGAAATGCTCGGCGGCCTCCTTGTTGTCCCCGAAGCGTCCGGCCTTGGCGTTAAACGGAACCTTTTTGCCCAGCCGGTAGGAATTGTTCATCAGGTGGCCCAGCACGCAGCCGTAATGCGCGTCGGCGGCGTTCCCGTTGGCCATCTCCGGTTTGCCGGCCCGGCAGGCGGCGATAAAACTGCCCCACTCGCCGCCGGGCGTCACCTGGCCCGCCGGCGTCGAGACTTTCTCGCCTTTGTCGCTCCCTTTCGCGTAGTACAAGTTGCGAATAATTTTGCCGCCATCCTCGAAATAATACTCGTTCTCCACCTGGGTTTGGTAGCCGGGGTAATCCACATTGCGCACGTTGAAAAACACCTGCTGGCCGTTGGGATACTCGCCAATCCCGAATAGCGTGTTTGGGGTTTCGCCCTGGTCCTCCCATTTGAACCGCCCCCCGATGGCCATCGCGCGAACCGGGTGGGTCTGGTCGGGCGCCAGCGCCCAGCGGGCCACGTCCAACTGGTGCGTCCCCTGGTTGTTCAACTCTCCGTTGCCGGTAACCCAGAACCAATGCCAATTGTAATGGACGAAGTTCGCGTGGAACTGGTTGATCACCGCCGGGCCGCGCCACAAATTCCAATCCAGATTGGCCGGCGGATCGGACGGCTCCTTGTGCCCGATGCCACCCCGCTTTTTGCAGGCATAACCGTAGGAAATTTTCAGCTTGCCCCATTTCCCGGCCTGGATGGCCTCATGCAGGCCGGCCAGCCCGGCGTTGCTGCGGCGCTGGGTGCCGTGCTGCACCACCACGCCGTATTTCTTCTGCGCCTCCCAAGCCACCCGGCCCTCCACCACGTCGTGGCTCATCGGCTTCTCCACATAGACATGCTTGCCCGCTTGGGCCGCCCAAATCGTCATCAGCGAATGCCAATGATTGGGCGTGGCAATCGAAATGGCGTCCAGGTTTTTATCCTCGAGCGCCTTGCGGACATCGGCCACCCCTTGGCACGTGAATTTGCCGGCCACTTTCCTCTCGAGCCCCTGCACTTTGGCCGCCAGCACTTTGCTGTCCGGATCAATCAGGTAGGCAATCTCCACGTTCGGCTGCCCCAACCAGCCGCTGATATGGCTGCCGCCGCGCCCGTTCACCCCCGCCACGGCGATCCGCAGCCGTTCGTTCGCCCCGATCACCCGCGCCGAGGCGCGCGTGCCGCACACCAAAAAGGTCGTTCCGGCGGCCAACGAACCCTGGATAAAACTTCTTCGGCTCCAACATAATCTTCGCATATTTTCCTCCACAAAAGGTTTTTCGTTTCGCGCAACGGCTTTATGTCGGGCATCCTGACAGGCGAACGCCCACCCGGCAAGACCCGTTTTCAAATTATCCCAGACGCCGCGCTGCTGCCGTCCCGGGGGAGTGAAAAAGGAGTTATCAAGAGCAGGTTGTCCTTGGTGCCACTTGGAAATCCCAGCCCCGTCAATGGCGGCAGGCTATACCCCAGCGATTCATCGTTGGCAAAGGCTCCGAATATCCCCATGCCCCACCCGCAAGTGTCCTTCAAACCGGGTCAAACCCACTCTTACATGGCAGTGGTTTTTTATCAGTGTCGCAAGCATACTACTGATTCCTTGGGCAGTGGCTGCCTGGTTTTTAAGGTTCAGCACCGCAAGCGGATTCGCGTGTAGCTTTTTCTAGGAGCATTGTTTGCGACAACCGGAGCCATGCTAGGGAACATTTCGCCTGCTCGATGTCGGAAGGCGTTCACGCTTATCAGTATCTTCGACCATGAGCATGGCGTGGCGTGGCGAGGATCAAATCGCGGGCCGCTTTTCAGGGCTGCGAACCAAGAGCTTTACCGGAATGTCAATCCACACGAAATGACCGCTTAATAAACCTCTGTGCCGAATGCCAACTGCCCTGGAACCAGAAAGGTCCTGACGAGTTCACCTTCCCCACAGAGGATCATGCCCGGAAAACGCTTGAACCACTTTCCTTCGGGCACGGCGGGCTGGGTGTCAAGCCACGCGGCCAGCAGCCCAAGTTGGTCGGCGGAAATGCGGCGCTGTTGTATGCGATCGAGCAAATGTTGAAGCAGTGCTGGCGGAACATCCTGGCGGCGGATTTTAGGCAGGCGGTTTTCCGCCGTAAAACCCGCGCGTGATTTCTTCCCGCAAAACCATGGCTTCAACGGGGTCGGACGAATCGGCCAGGCGCGACGCCAGGGACGCCAATTCCGGCCCGGTGAGTTGCCGCTCGGCGTCCAGGCGATACACAAAACGAATCACCGCCTTCTGTTCTTCCAAAGGCAGGCTTTCAATCTCCCGCATGATTTGGCTCGCCGTCACGGACCCAACTTACGACAAAACAAGTTCGCGGTCAAACTTGGCCGCGCCACGCCGAGTGGCGAGCATCCGCGGCATTGAAAAATTCAGGTTCCTCAACGTTTTCAGTGGAATGCCAAGTGTTTCTTTCGTGAGGGGATCGCCTGGTTTGGGAGGCATCGTTGTGCTCAGCCCCGCCAGGGGCGGCAGACAATAGCCCAGCGATTTATCGCTGGGAACGACGCCCCGCCTGAGTCCCCAAGCCCCGCCAGGGGCGAAAGAAATGCGCGCGCGTTCGCCGCCAACTACCGCCGCCCCTCCGACGATCTGCTTTCGTCCCTCCGGGACTTTGGGCCTTCCTGCACCCGCATCCCACCCTTGAAAGGGTGGGCTATTTTCTACCACCCTGCCGGGCTGGCGGCGTTATTCCACCGAAAACAGCTAAGAACCAAAATTCATTTGCCCGCCTTAAGCGGTATCTGCACGTTAAAGCTGCCGTCGCGGTCTTTGGTGTCGGCGGCGGCACAGAAGAGGGCGATGGGGACGCCGTTTTCAAAGAGGACCTGCGAGCGTTCGAGCGCGTTGAGCTTTTGTTTGCGGCCATCGGCCCAGGTGATTTCCGGCGTGGCGACCAGCGGATGCGGGCCAGCTCATCGCCCGCCTGTTCCGCGAGGAGGCTGACCAGCAGAGCCAACAGCCAGGTCGAGGCTTGCACGCGCCGCGCGCAGGTGTGTTTCATGCGCCAATAATTCGCCGGAGCAATAGGAGGATTCATTTTGAATTCTGTGAGTAAACTTGGACTTCATTCAAGCCTCCGCCAATGCCCCAATGCTTAGTGACAACGATACGCACAAAGGAAACAGGGGCAACATTGTTGAAAACAACCTCTTTCCATCCATCGCCAAACGGCACCGTCAAGCCGGGATCGAGCATACCCTCGAAAGCCCTAGTGTAACGATTAAACCACTTTTGAACAAAGAATGCCTGCTGGAATGGGCGGTCGAAAGCTTTGCCAAAAGATCCCTCCTGCTTGGCCAGCAGCCTGCGGGCAACGTCGTAAAGCTCCACGCGGAAAGTATGCGTAGCGAAGTCGTTCAGGCCGGCATTGCTAGTGTTTAGCAGGCGCACCAAGTTTATGGCGGCTGGTCGTTCCAAGGCCAGCTCGATCCAACCTTGTTGGTATTCTGGCAATAACCAATAAGTTGGCACAACATAGAGCGGAAACAGATCGATGTCGCTGACGAGCGGAAAGGAGGCTTGTTCCATGCTATAACCGGCAAACCGCCACGAGGTTTTCACCATGCCCTGGGTGTAATTCAGGAAACCGTCAACCGGATATTCTGCGGTTTGCTGGTCATTGACTTTTTCAGGCGGAAAGCGGTGGTCGCGGAACGCCGAGGCGGAAACCTTGGCGCGCGCGGCAAGGTTCTCGCGCCCCTGACGTGTGTAGAAATCGCGTTCGGCGGCAATCCGATCGGTCACAGGTCTCAAACCAGCTGCCAAGTTTTTGGCATTCTCCGGCGAATTTGATATCAAATTCGCCGTTGGCCTGTCGCCACGGCGGCGATGGGGGGAAAAGCTGGCGATGGGCTGGCCGTTTTGGTATTGTGTCAGCGTCCAGGAACCGTCTTCCGCAAGAGCCAGCTCATCGAACAGGTTTTCCGCCCGCGAAATGCGGGTGAGGCGGTTCGAGTTCGTCGTGATAACCGGCGGAGGGGCACCCTTGTCAAGCGGCATTACGATGACGAGAAACCGCTGCTCAAGGTTGCGGTAAGGGTGGCCAATCGGCATGAGCGTAATCTGGCTGAGCCATAGCTTGCCCGGTTTAAAGATATGTGCATCGCCGACGGCCCGAAAAGTAGCGCGGCAGGCGGTGGCATTGGTTGGGGCATCAAAGTATTGGGCGGTTTCTGTCCAGTCGTGTGTCGGCCTACTGGAGAGCGGCGCCCCCAGCTTAAGCGGATGTGGGTGGCCGTAAGGGGTGTTGGGCTCCGCCACGACTCTGCCTTGGGAGTCTAGCAATTCCAATCCGATTTCCCAAGCGGTGGCTTCGTAAGCGACGTAGTCCTGCTCCTTGCAGCGGACACTCCAGCGATATCGTACCCCGCCCATCAGATTGGTGATGAGGCCGGTGGCGCGCGGCCGACCGGTGGGCGGCGCAGCAACATACAAAAGGCCTTGCTGAACTGAACCGAGATCGGTCCAAGCGGCGGGTGGGATAATGACGGGTTTGATCGGAGCCGGCAGATGCAGCCCCGCCACGGCCCGCAACATTCGCGCATTATGGTCCATGTCATAGCTAGTCAATGGCTGCGAAGGAATACTATGCGTCTCGAACGTCAGAAAGCGCGGAGTCACGAATTGAATCCACAAATCCGCATTGGGCCGCAGGGCGCGCACTGCGTTTTTACCTTGCGGAACGAACTGGCCGGCGTTGGCGGGATTGCTCGACGAGCTCCAAAAGTGCCACGTCCAAGCGTGCCACAGCGGCGCGTTGGTGCGATGGCGCACCACATCGTCGAACACAAAATAATCGGGGCTTTTGCCCTCGCCGCGCACATACAAGATCCCCCGCGAGCGCTTGGCGTAATTCCGATGGCTGGCAAGCTGGCCGATCTGGGGATAATAGGACACATTGCTGATCTCCGGTTCGGCACGAAACCATGCGAACCGCTCATCGTTGTTTGCCTCGCGAATGCCCATGCTGGGCGCAAACAGTTCGCCTTCGGTTTCAACGCCAGTTTCGGTGACTTGGTATTGATGCCACGGAAAATGCCAGGACAAACCTGATGTGCCGCCGAGGATTTCCTTTTTCGCGCTGAGAAACAAATCGCCATTGAAATACAAATAGGTGTGGCCAAATCCATAGCCGCTGCGCACCGTCGCCATCCGGTCGGTGAACAGTGCCAACGGGGTCGGCGGTGTCGAGGGGCTGGCCACTTTGTCGTTCCACCAAACGATTTCCAAAATGCGCCCCACCATCCCTTGGTGTGTTTCGCCGGCCATGATCCGGTCGTTTCGTACTATCGCTGTGCGCGCAAAATGGTGCGCCGGAGTGTCGGGAAAATTCGCCGCGTAATCCAGCCACCAGGCAGCCCCCCTGGGATCCGCTGGAAGGCTCAACGGCTTGTCATCCAGCACGCCCATCAATGAAGGAGAGGCACTGGGGGAAATCGGTTCGTGGCTGACATTGTTCATCGGCGGCACTGTAGTCTCATGCATCATGGGAAAATATGTGGCCTGCTCAAAACCAGGGTGAACCCGCAGATCAATCCCTTTGACCTGTTTAAGCACCACCGCGGCAGTATAGAGATTTTGCATGCTGATGTCCCAGTATCCGCCCAAGTTTAATTCCAATCCCTGGCCCATCCAACCGATGTCATGCGTGATAAGCCAATGATATGTTTGCAGCAGGCTGTTAAACCAGATCCGGTTATCTTCCAGCGCGTTGTCAACAAAGACGCTGCCAATTAAAGCGGCGGACAAGGCGTTGTTGCCCTGGTTGCGCGAGCGCAGGTGAAAAAGCCCCATGCCCGGGGTGTGCAGAACAATCCGGTAATATGGTTCGACGCATTTTTCGGCGATTACCTCTCGCGCTCGTTGCTGCTGCACCGCCGTCAGGCTATTCCAAACCGCGTCAGCAATGAACACCTGATTGCGGCTGATGTTGCCGAAGTGGATCTGAGGCATGTGCGACCCGCCCCAAGGAAACCAACCCCAGCGGTTGACACGGGCGCACTGCTCAAAAACTGCCCAAGCAAACTCGCCATACTTGCGGTCGCCCGTCACCAGATAAACCAGCGCCGCCGCTGGCGCACCCTCCTCCGCGTAATCCGCCAAGGCCCGCCCAACAGCCGCCGCGCCATTTGGCGCGTATTCGGCAGGGACGGTTTCCATGACCAAATCCGGCAACTGCGGGGCGATTGCCACAATGCGGGCCCTATCCTGTGGCCATTTCGCAAGGGCAACGTCAGCTTTTTTCAAAATCTCCTGATAAACGGCCTGGCAAGGTGGGCGGCGCACTTTTTCGCGCAGTACGGGTAAATCCTCGGGTTTAATAAAGATACCGATGCCCGTCCGAGGTAGAACGGCAGCCTTCGGTTGCGCACAAAAGAGGCTCAAGATCGCCAACGCGGCCTGCCAAACTTTCATAAAAATCCTATCATTGGCCTGGCAACTGGCACCTATACTCCAATATAGGCACCCGTCTGCCAAATGAACTACCTAAAGCGGAACCTATAATCGGGCCATCCGGAGATCAAGCCTCCGGTTTTATTAAATTCGGGAGCGAGTTGACTCAAGATAAATGTTACCGTGTGGGGTGAGGAAAGGGTGGGGGAAACCTATCATTAACACCCAGCTTTAGCTGGGTGGACAACTGACGCGGGATACTGGCCAACTGTTTCAACAGTTTGCCGCAGCGTGATAAACGGTTGAAACCTTTGGGCCCCCCTTGGCGACCCAGTCGCGACCTGGCTGAAGCCAAGGTTTTAATCGGTAGCGTCCCGAATTTTGTTCTGCGCTCCGCGGCGGCAAATGAAAAAGCGCGGCATCGAAAAATTCATTTGCCCGCCTTAAGCGGTATCTGCACGTTAAAGCTGCCGTCGCGGTCTTTGGTGTCGGCGGCGGCGCAGAAGAGGGCGATCGGGACGCCATTTTCAAAGAGCATCTGCGGGCGCTCGAGCGCGTTGAGCTTCTGTTTCCGGCCATCGGCCCAGGTGATTTCCGGCGTGGCGACCAGCGGATGCCGGGCCAGCTTCCAGTCGAGGCCGTCCGCCGACTCCCATAGCGCCAGCGAATAGCCGCGCCTGGTGAAGTGGCCGGCGTTGTCCTTCACCACCGCCCAGTAGCGGTCGGCGCCGCGCCAAATGAAAGGGTCCTCGGCGGCGAACATCACCCCTTCCGCGCCAAAGATCAGCTTCGGATGCTTGGTGAACGGACCCAGCGGGTTGTCGCTCGTGGCCGTGAGATGCGAAACCGGGCCGCCGAACGGGGGCTTGCCTTTGGTGGCGACGGCCTTATAGACCATCAGTACGCCACCTTCAGGGCGCGCGGCGACGCTCGGGTTGGAGGTCATCAGGGCGTCCGGCGCATTGGTGTCGGCGCTGATGTCCAGGACTGGACGGTCGAGCCGCTGCCAAGGGCCGTTGGGCGAATCCGCCACCGCGACCCCAATGCGCTGGCGATTGCGGTGGATCCAGTTCAGCGGCTTCAGCACCGCGCCGTCGCCGTAGTTGCCCATGTAATAGAGGTAAAACTTTTCCCGGATGCGGATCACGGTGGGGTTGTGGGTGCAGGAGCCGTCCCAGAAATTCGTGCCACGCGCCGGTAGCGCGACGTCGTGGTGTTTCCAAGGGCCGAACGGCGAGTCGCTGACAGCGTGGGCGACCTCGGAATGAGTGACCCAGGCGACATGCCCCAGCTTGCGGGGCCAGCGCGAGTAGAACAGGTGGTATTTCCCGTCGTCGCCCTTGACCGCCGAGCCGCACCAGATGTTGAAATCGGGATCGGCGAATTTTGCCGTCGCCGGCACCGGCTGGAGCATCGCGTTGAAATCGTAATCGCTGCCGGGCGCGGCGGAAACCGGGCGGGAAGAAACCGGCAGCACCTGCACGGCGTCAATGTGGACGTTGCCCTGCGCGCCGGCGGCTTTGAAGATCACCGCCCCTTTCCGCGCCGCCTCGAAGCGAAAGGCCCCCAGACTTTGAAAGCCGTTCGTTCCGGTGGCAGCCTTGGTTTGGTCCAGCACGAAGGTCTTTTCGCCACCGGCGCTTTGCACCGTGACAGACGCGGCCTTGGCGCGGTTGGCGTGCGGCTGCCAGCAGACGCGCACCTCGTAGTCGCCGGACTCCTTGACCTGGAATGTGAAACTCGCGGTGGCTTGCGGATCGCTGGAATAGCGGTAGCCCTCGCCCACGAAAGGTTTCAGGTTCTCGCCCGTGATCCATTTGCCTTTTAAGTCGGCATCGTCGTCGTCCACCACCAAGCCCGCGAGGCTGGCTGGATCGAGGCCCGCGCCGGCGAAGGTGCTGATTTTCACCCCCGGCGGAAGCGCCAGCGCGCCGTCGAGGCTGGCGCGGCGCATTGCGCCCGGCTGGGCCATCAACTCCTTGAGCAACGGCAGATGCTGCTCGTAAACGCCGCGCGGGCTGACGCCGTGGCGCGCGCAAATCCAGGCCGCCTTGCCGACGATCTCGCCCATCATGCCGCAGGTCTTCATCACCCGCACCGCGCCCAGCGCCTCGCGGTTCACGCTGATGTTGCGACCGGCCATGAAGAGGTTGGCGACGTTGCGGCTGTAAAGAGTGCGATAGGGCGCCCAATAAGGGCTTTTGTAGGCGTAGTCTTTGCCGGTGGTGGCCAAGGAGATGAATTCGTTGCCCTGGTGACCCTTGTCAAAGGCCGGGTGCGGCGTGTGGATGTCTATGTGCCAGGAGCACGGAAAACAGCCGTCAGGAAAATCGCGGCCTTTCCGGAAGTCCTCGCCGGTGAGCACCACATCGCCCAGCAGCCGGCGGGACTCGCGTTTGCCGGCGATGAAGGCGGCCCAGCCGAGGCGGTGATTGGGATAAAGCTTGTCCACGTTCTTGAGCGCGTCCCAGGCGCCATACATGGCGCGGAAATTCTGGTCGCGGATGCGCTCGATGTCCTTGATCATGTCGAGTTGAAAGCCGCTTTCCCAGAACCAGCCGCCCAAGTTGCGCAACGGGGTGTCGGCCCATTGGCCCTTGTAATTCTGGCGGCCGGGAAAGGGCTTGTCGGTCAGGTCCACCGCCCACGGGCAGCGCGGGAAAGGCGCCGCCACGCGGCCTTCTTTCACGGAAATGGTCAGCGCGTCCTTGTCTTTGCACTCGCACTTGAGTACTTGGGCCGGGTCCGATTGGTCCATCAGGTTCCACAGGTTGCTCGCGCCCATCTGGCCCTCCTTGGACACCTCGTAATCCGCCCCGGCCAGGAATCCCACTGTGGCGTCCCCGGTGCAATCAGCGAAGAATTTGGCGCTGAGCCGCCACCGCCGCGCGGTGCGGATGTGCTGGGCGTCCACGGACCGGATGAGGCCGCCGCCGGCGGCTACGGCATAGACGCGATGCTCAGTCAGCAGCTTGATGCGCGGCTCGGCGCGCACGAGGTCGAGCTTGCGGCGGTCGTCGTAAACCTCGCCATGCCGCCCGTTGCCCGTGCCGGCCGGCTTGGGCATGACAAGCTGCTCCTCCACGATCTCGCCGATATGTGGGAAAGGTTTCTGGCGGGTTTTGCCCTCGGGCCAAACCCGGACTTCCGAACTGCCATTGCCCCCCAGCACCGGGCGATCCTGCACGAGGGCCACCGTCAGCCCCTGGCGGGCGGCGGAAAGCGCGGCGCTGGTGCCGGCGATGCCGCCGCCGACGACCACCAGGTCGTAAGCGCCGCCGTCCTCCGGTTCCTCGGGCAATCCCAGGGCCGCCCGCCGGAATTTGGCTAGGGCCTCCGGCTCGTTGGGCGGACGGAAAGCGGCATCCTTGCAAAACAGCACAGCGTCGCAGCGCCCCTCGAACCCGGTCAGATCATGCAAAGCGATGGTGGACGTCTCAGAAACCTCAACGAGCCCGCCGTCGTGCCAATGCCATTCCTCGCCCTTGGTGCCGAAGGTCTCGGCGAGCGGCTGGCCATTCACCAGCACTTGGAATTTCCCGGGGGCGCCGGGCGCCTTCCACGGCGCCACCCAGTCGCGAGTCCGCACCCAAACCCGGTATTGTCCGGGAGCCGGGAACCGGGTGGAGGTCACGGCATCGCGCACCGGCACCCCCAGGCCGTGAGCCAGCAGGTAGGGCGACCCCATCACTTCCATGGATTGCTGGTCAACATCCCAGCCGCCGAGGTTGTTGAATTGCTCGGCTTCGAGAAATACATTTTGCGCCAGCAAAGCCGACGACAGCGGCGCCACGGCCAGCAGAACGCCCAACAGGCGGCTGGTCAGCCAAGGTCGCCGGCGATTTTTCCCCCGGCGAATCGCGGTTTTAGTCATCATAGATTTTTCACGTGCGGCGACGCCGGCAAACATGCCGTTTTAGCCCCTTTTCGTCAACGCCGGGGCAAGGGAACGAAATCCAGGTCCGCGACGTTTCCAGTGGAATTGCCGGAAGCAAGTTACCGTGCATAACGTCGGGCCTGAGATTTTCGATAACGCTGTTTCCCCTCACCCCTCCCCTCTCCCTTGGGGAGAGGGAGACCCGTTCGCCAGTGCTCGAAGTCATCGGAAGCCGCAGTTTCACCAAGCGCCGCCAGCATGAATTTCCCTCTCCCTTGGGGAGAGACTTCCCCGAAAACTGGTTTTGCGCTTTGCCACCCCTGAACCGCGTAGGAGCCGACGTAAGGAGGCTCTGAAATCATGGCCATCAGGCCCGGGGACAAATTTGAGCCTCCTTACGTCGGCTCCTACAACGAGGGGGTTCATGGGGAGGGATCAAGGGTGAGGGGAAAGGGTGTTAGCGAATACGAAAGGTTTCCGTTTTCAGACAGCAGGCTGACCGATCCTCCTTGTCCCGTCTTCACCCACTGGAAACGTCGAGGAACCAGAAATCCCCCGAGCCAATCGTTTTTTGCGTCCGAGTTCCGCCGCTGGGCCTCCTTGGAGCGGGGGCTTTCAGCGAGAAAATTTTTTATTTTTCGCGGGCTGTTGTTAGAGTGGCGGCATGATTGCTTTGCTTGATTATGGCGCGGGGAATGTGCGGAGCGTCGCCAAGGCCCTGCAATGCCTCGGGGCCGACCTTCGGTTGGTGGCCAGGCCGGAAGGTTTGCGGGACGCTCGCGCGGCGGTACTGCCGGGGGTGGGGGCTTTTGACGATTGCGTCAACGCCCTGCGCCGCCAGGAATTGCTGGCCGCCGTCCGCGATTACATCGCCGGCGGGCGCCCATTCCTGGGCATTTGCGTGGGGTACCAGGCGCTTTTTGAAAAAAGCGAGGAGTTCAACAGTTGCGCGTCCGGGCTGGGCCTGTTCCGGGGCCGCGTGGTTCGGTTTCGCGGCGCGGGCGGCCTGAAGGTGCCGCAAATCGGCTGGAACCAGGTGAGGTTTGCCCAGCCGGACTGCCCGCTGTTTCGCGGCCTTGCGGATGGCACCCACTTCTATTTTGTCCACAGCTATTTCCCCCAACCCGAGGATGCCTCAATCGTGGCGGGGCTGACCGATTACGGCGAAACCTTCGCTTCGGCGATTGCCTGGCGCAATGTTTTTGCGACCCAATTTCACCCGGAAAAAAGCCAGAAAGCCGGTCTGCGGCTGCTGCGGAATTTTCTGGCGCTGGCTGGCGAATAGAGTGGAAAACATTTGGCGAAGTTCCGAGAACTCTCCATAGTAGGGCGCATGGAAAAAGTAGTGATTATTGGAACCGGTTGCGCGGGGCTGACGGCCGCGCTTTACACGGCGCGAGCCAACCTGAGTCCGCTGGTGCTGACCGGCGAAATGCCGGGCGGTTTGCTGACCACCACCACCACGGTGGAGAATTTCCCCGGCTTTCCCGAGGGCATTGACGGCTACGAATTGATGTCCCGCTTGCAAAAGCAGGCGGAGCGGTTTGGCGCGCGGGTGCGATTTGGCTCGGTGGAAGCGGTGGACCTCGACCGGCGGCCGTTCGCGCTGACCGTGGATGGCGAGGCCATCGAAGCGCAAACCATCATTATTGCCACCGGCGCCAGCCACCGGCATCTTGGACTGGAAAGCGAAGCCAAGCTGGACAAGAAAGGGGTAACTTATTGCGCCACCTGTGACGGGGCCTTGCCGGTGTATCGCCAAAAACCGCTGGTGGTGGTGGGCGGCGGCGATTCGGCTTGCGAGGAGGCGGCTTACCTGACCCGGTTCGGTTCCGTGGTCTATCTCGTTCACCGGCGCGATGTCTTGAGGGCTTCCAAAATCATGGCCGAGCGCGTTTTGACCAATCCCATCATCAAACCGGTGTGGGATTCAGTGGTGACGGAAATCCTGGGCGTGGAGCAGGGCAGGGTGACCGGCGTGCGGCTGCGCAATGTCAAAACCGGCGCGGAACAGACGATCGAGTGCGCGGGGGTGTTCGTGGCCATCGGGCATGTGCCCAACACCAACCTCTTCAAAGGCAAGCTCAACCTGGACGAAAACGGCTATGTGGTGCCGGTGAAGGGCGCGGCCACCAACATTCCCGGGGTTTTTGTGGCCGGCGACTGCGCCGATCATGTCTATCGGCAAGCCATCACCGCCGCCGGCATGGGCTGCGCGGCCGCCATCGAATGCGAACGCTACCTGGCCGGCCTCAGCCAATAACAGAGCTGTCCCAGCGGCGCCGGCGCGCGTTGCGGCGGAGCGGCGGCGACGGTGGGAAACCAGTTTTTCTTTTGTAACCTTGAGTGATGATGAAGCGTCGCTCATAATGCTTCGATGCGACGCGCGCAAATCCTTTTGGCGAACGCCCTTTCGCTTTTCCGGCGAGCGGGCGCGGGGATTTATTGTGGAGCGGCTTTGCTGCTGGCCGGTTGCACGGCAGGTTACCATCGGCAGGCGGCGGACAAGGAAGTTTACGGATTGATTCGCCACGCGGAAGGGCGTGTGCTCAAGCGCACCAACGAGTTCAACATAGACACCCGATACTCCGGTCGCAATCCGCAGGGCATTCTGCCGGCGGAACTGATAGCAGACCGGTTGGAAACCAACCAATGGACCCTTTCGGTGGAGCAGGCGCTGGCGCTGGCAATTCAAAACAGCCGGGAATACCAGGCGCAAAAAGAGGCGCTATACCTGGCGTCGCTGGCGTTGAGCCGGGAGAAATACAAATACCAGCCCCGGCTGCTGGCCAGCCTGGGCGCCACCGCCACACGCAACCGCGACGGCTCCAAAGACGGCGAGATGCATGCCGGCGGCGGCGCGAGCGTCAGCCAACTGCTGGCCAGCGGCGGAACACTGGGGCTGAGCTTGGCCAACGATTTTCTGCGGTATTATACCGGGGATCCGCGCCGGTCGGCGGTTTCCAGCCTCTCCGTGAACCTGGTGCAGCCGCTGTTGCAGGGGTTTGGGCGCAACAACAGCGCGGTGGAAAGCCTCACGCAAGCCGAGCGCAACCTGGCTTACGCGGTGCGCGATTACAGCCATTACCAAAACCAATTCGCCCTGGGGATCGTGAATGATTATTTCCAATTGCTCGCGCAAAAGGACGCGGTCCGCAACAACTACGCCAGTTACTTGAGCAAAGTGGATTCCACCAAGCGCCTCGAGGAGCGCGCTCAGGACCGCGAGGCGCGCAACGGCGTGGACCAGGCGCGGCAATCCGAATTGGCCGCCAAAAACAGCTACGTCAACTCGGTGGCCAATTACCAAACCAGCCTGGACCAATTCAAAATCAAGCTGGGCTTGCCGGTGGGCCAGAAGTTGCTGCTGGCGGACCAGGAATTGCAGGAACTGACCGCCAACGGCCTGGTGCCGGTGGCCCTGGACGGCGTCGAAGCCTTCAAATTGGCCACCCAAAAACACCTGCCGACGCTCAATGAAATAGATCGTTTCGAGGATAGCAAACGGCGCTTGCGCATCGCCGCCGACCGTTTCAAGCCGAATCTGACGTTGGTGGCCGACGCCCAGTTGGACTCCCAAGGGGCCACCGATTGGACCCGGTTCAACGCCGACCAGGTTCGCGCCAGCGCCGGCTTGGAACTTGATTTGCCATTGGACCGCAAACCCCAGCGTTTCAACTACCGGGAGGCGCTCATCGCTTTCGAGCGGGAACTGCGGTCCCTGACCCTGACCTTTGACAATTTGCGCAGCAGCATCGAGCGGGGGCTGCGCACTTTGGACCAGCGGCGGGAGAACTTCTTCATTCAGCGGCGCGCCTTGGAACTGGCCCGGCAGCGGGTGGAAAGCACCACGCTGCTGCAGCAGGCCGGCCGGGCCGAAGTGCGGGACGTGCTCGAAGCCCAGGACGCCCTGATCGCCTCGCAAAACGCCTTGACCACCGCCCTGGTCCAATACCAGCAATCCCGCCTCCAACTGATGCTCGATATCGGCGCGCTGTTGGCCGACAAGCCCAAGTTCTGGCTGCAGGATCATCTGGCCGGTTTTCTGCCGGCAGCGCGACCCCAGCCGGCGCCAGTCGCCGTTGGCGACCAGCCAGTGCTGCCGCCCGAACAGTATTTCAGCCAATGATTATGAAACCGCAAAACCGCTGGCAATCCCTGGCAGACCTCGCGCGCCGCAAGCCCATCTGGCTGGCGGCCGCCTTGCTCGCGGGCGTGGTGATCGCCGCGTTCGCCTGGCAGTCCGTCCGCCCCAAACCAGTGGAAATGGTTTTTCACGAGGTGAAACGCGGCGATTTTCTCATCTCGATCGTTGAAGGCGGCACCTTGGAGGCCGTCAATGCGGTGGTGATTCGCAGCGAAGTGGAAGGAACCGCGCGCATCATATTTATTGTGCCCGAAGGAACCGCCGTGAAAAAGGGGGATTTGCTGGTGGAACTGGACTCCTCGGCCTCGCAGGACGCGGTCAACCTGCAGCAGATCAACGTGGAAAAGGCCCAATTTGCGCTGATCCAGGCCGAGCAGCAGCTTGAAATCCAGAAAAGCTCGGTGGAAAGCGAAATATCCGCCGCCCAGCTCAAGGTCGAGTTTGCGGCCTCCGACCTGGAGAAGTTTGAAAAAGGCGAGGCCGCCCAGTTGCTGCGCAACGCGCAGATTGAGATCACCAACGTGATGGAAACCCTGAAGATCGCTGAAGAACGCCTGGCCTGGTCGGAAAAACTTTTCGCGAAGGGCTTCGAAACCAAGGCCAACCTGGACAAGGACCGCCTTTCGGTATCGCAAACCTCCCTTAAATTGGAGCAGGCGCGCAAGGCGCTCTGGATGCTGGAAACCTTCGACAACCCCAAAAAGAAGCGGGAATTGGAAGCCGCGCTGCAGGAGGCCCGGGAGAACCTGGACCGGGTCAAACTTCAGGGGGAGCGCAAACTCGCCCAATACAAAGCGGATGTGGATACGCAGAAAAGCACGCTCGATCTCAGCAAACGAAAGCTCGAACGGGATTTGAAACAATTGGCGGCCACCAAGATATTTGCGCCGCAGGATGGCATGGTGGTGTATGCCAGCGCAAGCAGCCACTTCAGCAGCGAATCCATGATCGAGGAGGGGGCGGTGGTTCGTTACCGGCAGGAATTGATCCGCCTGCCGGATATTTCCGACATGAAACTCACGGTCAAAATCCACGAGTCGCACATCAACCAAATCCGGCGCGGACAACCGGCTTACGTGGTGTTGGATGCCATGCCGGACAAACGGTTTGGGGGAACCGTCAGCAAAGTGGCGCCGCTGCCGGACACCCAAAGCCGCTGGGGCAATCCCAACCTGAAGGTTTACGCCACGGAAATCCTGATCACCGATCCCCTGCCCAATGTGAAGCCGGGAGTTTCGGCGCGCGCGGAGATCATCATCACCAACCTGCCGGGCGTGCTGACGGTGCCCATCCAATGCGTCACCACCCGCCGGGGCCAGCAAGTGGTTTATCTCGCCGACGCGCCCCAGCAGCCGGTGCCGGTGCAGGTCGGTTATTACAACGTGAAATTCATTGAAATCGTCAGCGGCCTCAAGGAGGGCGACCGCGTGCTGCTGAATCCCCCTTTCGACACTCAATCCAAGGACTTGGCCGGCGGGATCATGGCGGAGGGCGAAAAGGCGCCGGCGCCCGCCGCCAATGCGAGCGGTCGCCTCTCCGCCGGCGCTCCTGCGGCCAATGGCGAACGCGCCGACACCGAACCCCGGGGCAAACGCGACGCGGTCGGCGGGGCGGGAGCGGCTGAGCGCGGGCCGGACCCGGGCGGCAGCCGCCCAACCCGCGAGGAGATGCTCAAGCGATTCGACAAAAACGGAGATGGCGAACTCGATGATAACGAGCGCGCCGCCATGCGGGAGCAGTTTGGGAAGGGCCGCCGAAGCTCGACCAACGCCCCGGCCGCCCCGGCCCCGTGACGCCATGCCAGCCGCCGAAGCCATCATCCGCCTGGCGGGGGTCAAGAAGCACTACGCTTTGGGCGAAGACGTAACCGTGCGCGCGCTTGATGGCGTGGACTTGGCGGTCCAACGCGGCGCCTACGTCGCCATTATGGGCCCGTCCGGCTCCGGCAAATCCACACTGCTCAATATTTTGGGCTGCCTGGACCGGCCCACCAACGGCCAGTATTTTCTCGGTGGAACCGACGTCTCCCGCATGCCGGATGACGAGCTCTCCCTGGCGCGAGGCCGGATGATCGGCTTCATTTTTCAGTCCTATAACCTGATTGCCCAACTTACCGTTATCGAGAACATCCAGGTGCCGCTGCTCTACCAGCGCAAGGACCTGCGCGTTTACTATGAGCATTGCGTGAGGCTGGCGGAATTGGTGGGGCTGGGGGACCGCCTGCACCATCGGCCCAACCAGCTTTCCGGCGGCCAGCAACAGCGGGTCGCCATCGCCCGCTCGCTGGTCAACGATCCGCTGATGATCCTGGCGGACGAGCCCACCGGCAACCTCGACTCGCGCACCGGCCGGGAGGTGTTGGAATTGATCGGCAAGCTCAATCGCGAAGGGAAAACCGTCATTTTGGTTACCCATGATGAGCGGGTGGCCGCCCGCGCCCACCGGGTCATTCACATGCGCGACGGCCTGATTGACCGGGAGGTCTTGAACCCGGACGCTCCGCCGCCGGCGCCGGGACGCGGGGAGGCGGAGGCTAACCAGGCGCAGGCATGAATCCCTTGACCTTCCAGTTTCTGGTGATTGTGCGCCTGGGCGTGAAAAGCCTCCTGTTGCACAAGCTGCGGTCGGCGCTGACCATGCTGGGCATCATCTTTGGCGTTTGTTCGGTGATCGCCATGCTCGCCATTGGCGAAGGCGCCTCCTACGAGGCCCAGGAAGCCATCAAGAAACTGGGCAGCGCCAATATCATCCTCCGCAGTGTCAAGCCCCCCGAGGACTCCCGGCAATCCGGCGCCAGTCGAGGCTTGGCGGTCGAATATGGCCTGACCTACAAGGATGGCGCGCGTATTCAAGCCACCATACCCGGCGTGCAGCGGGTGCTGCCGGTGCGCATCATCCGCGAGAATGTCCGCTTCGCGCAAAACAGCATCCCCTGCCAGGTGTTGGGAACCCTGCCGTTTTACCCTGAGATCGTGGGATTGGATATTTTGCGCGGGCGTTTCCTGAGCGAGAGCGACGAGTTGAACAGCGAGAACGTCTGCGTGCTGACCCGCGGCCTGGCGCAACGGCTGTTTCCCTACCAGGACCCGCTGGAGCATTCGGTGAAGATTGACGCTTTTTATTACCGCGTCGTCGGCCTGGTGCGCGAAAGAAACCTGCCCGAACAGCGCACCCAGGCGGGGAAAATGGAAGGTCAGCCGCTCGATAACAATGTTTATATCCCCTTGAGCGCTTCGCGCTCGCGGTTTGGCGAGGTGCTGATCCGCCGCGGCGCCGGCAGTTTTGAGGTCGAGAAAGTTGAATTGCACCAGATGACGGTCCAAATGCGCGACACCAGCGCCGTGGAAACCGCGGACCCGCAAATCAAAACCCTTCTGGCGCGGTTCCACAGCAAGGTGGATTACGAAACGATTGTCCCTTTGCAATTGCTGCGGCAGGCGGAGCAGACCAAGCGCATCTTTAACATTGTGCTCGGCTCAATCGCGGCCATTTCCCTGCTGGTCGGCGGCATCGGCATTATGAACATCATGCTCGCCACCGTCACCGAACGCACCCGCGAGATCGGTGTGCGCCGCGCGCTGGGCGCGACCCGGCGGGACATCACGATGCAGTTCCTGGTGGAAACGGTGGTGCTGGCGATTGGCGGCGGGCTGGTGGGCGTGCTGGTGGGCGTGGTCACGCCCATCATCGTTTCCCAACTGACCACCATGAAAACCATCATCACCCTGTGGTCCGTCCTGCTGGCGTTCGGCATCTCCGGCGCCGTCGGGGTCATCTTTGGCCTCTATCCGGCCAAGGCCGCCGCCGAACTCGATCCCATCGAGGCCTTGCGCCACGAATAGCTGTTGGCTCGGGGAAAATCTCCCGAAAACGCCTTGCCATTGCCGACAGGACATGGAAGGCTAAGCCGCATGAAACACGGAAAAATACATCAACGCCTCACGCTGGCCTTCACCGTGCTGTCCACCGCCGTGGCGGCGATGGCGCAACCGGCCAAGCCCAACCTTGTTTTCATCCTGAGCGACGATTTGGCGCAAGGCGACTTGGGGTGCTATGGCCAGAAACTCATCAAGACCCCGCACCTGGACCGAATGGCCAAAGAAGGCATGCGTTTCACCCAGGCCTACACGGGCACCAGCGTTTGCGCTCCCGCCCGCGCCTCGTTGATGACCGGTTTGCACTCGGGCCATTGCCCCATCCGCGCCAACCGCGAAATTCAGCCGGAAGGCCAGATGCCTTTGCCGGCGGGCACGGTCACCGTGGCCAAAATCCTCAAGGACGCCGGCTATGCGACCGGCTGCATGGGCAAGTGGGGCATGGGGATGTTCGATACCACCGGCAGCCCGCTGAAGATGGGCTTTGACCACTTCTTCGGCTACAACTGCCAGCGCCATGCCCATTCTTATTTCCCGACCTACCTTTACAACGACGCCCAACGCTTTGACCTGCCCGGCAACGACGGCAAAACCGTGGGCAAAATATACGCGCAGGATTTGATCGCCGACGACCTGCTCAAGTGGGTGCGCGCCAACGCGGACCGGCCATTTTTCCTTTTCTTTGCCATCACCCTCCCGCATGGCCGTCACGAGATCAACGACCTCGGCGAATACGCCGACAAGGACTGGACGCCGCAGCAGAAGGCGTATGCGGCCCAGGTGACGCGGCTTGACGCGGACGTGGGCCGGCTGCTGGCGCTGCTGAAAGAGCTGAAAATTGACGAGAAAACGCTGGTGATGACCGCCGGCGACAACGGCTCGTCTTTTGATCCCAAATCCGAGATCGGGCGGCTGTTCGACCAGACTATGGGCGGCAAGCTGCGCGGTTTCAAGCGCGGCATGTATGAGGGAGCTCTGCGCCAGGCCGCCATCGCCCGCTGGCCCGGTGTGATCCCCGCCGGACGGGTGTGCGACGAGCCCTGGGCTTTTTGGGATTTCCTGCCCACCGCGGTGGAACTGGCCGGCGCCAAGATGCCGGCGGGATTCAAGCCGGACGGTTTCTCACTGGTGCCGATGCTTAAGGGCGGGCCCGCGCCCAAACGTGATTATTTCTATTGGGAATTGCACGAGGCGCAGACCATTCAAGCCGTCCGCTTTGAGGACTGGAAGGCGGTTCGCAATGGCCCCAAAGCGCCCATTGAGCTTTACGACCTCAAGTCCGATGCGGGCGAAACAAAGGACCTGGCCGCCGCCCATCCCGACCTGGTGGCCAAAGCCGAGCGGATCATGCAAGAGGCGCGTGTCGAGGACCCCAACTGGCCTTTGCGGGAGCGGCCGCAGAAAAAAGGCAAAACCGGGACCACGAAATAAAGGCGAACAGCCGGCCTGGTCGCGCGCGGCTTTTGCCGGGTTTGCCAGCCGCCGGGGACCGGTTGCGCGCCCGCTGTGGGCCCGCCATCGGCGAAGGTGGTTTTCAAACCGTCCGCGCCTCGAGCGGAAATTCGCGCAGGAACTTTTCCTCGGCTTCCAGGGTGCCGATGAGAATCAACTTGCCATTGGGGGCCAGGCGGCAATCGGGCGGCGGGCTGATGATGCGCCGGCCTTCCTGCTCCACGGCAATGATCGTGCAGCCGGTTCGGGGGCGCAGCGCCGACTCGGCAATACTCAACCCCGCCAGCAGGGGAGGCACCGGCGCGGGAAAGGCGTTGATGCCTTCGGCCAGCAATAGAATTTCACCCCCGCGCAACAAGTTAAAAATCGCGTTGGCGCCCATGGCGCCATAGGAAACCACCAAATTGGCCCCCGCCCGGTGCAACGTGGCGACATTTCTTTCGAGACTGCACCGGCTGATGATCTGCAGGCCGGGCTGCAACCGGCGGCACAGGATGGCGAGATAAATGTTCACGTCGTCATCGTGGGTGGTGATAACCGCCGAGCCGACCTCCCGGAGGCCCGCCTTTTCGAGCACCTCGATTTCCGAGGCGTCACCGACAATGAGTTTGTTTCGGTCCAATCCTGGCGCCGGTGTCATTTCAATAATTCGATAATCCAAACCGCGGCTGACGAGGGTGCGGCTGACGGACTGGCCCACCCGCCCGCCGCCGATGATCAAGACCGGCGCCTCGCTGACGTGGTAGATGCAGAGCAACTCGTTATAGGCGTTGATTTGCTCCCGGGTGCCGGCCAGCACCAGGATGGTGTTGGGTCCAATAAGGGTGACGGGGCTGGCCACTACAAAGCCGCCGCGTTCCCAAACCCCCACCACGTTGATGCCGATATTTTCCCGCAGGCCGCACTCCCGCAGGGTTTTGCCCACCAGCGGCGTGCCGGCGGCGCTGGCCTCGGCCACAAGCAGGCCGTCAATTTCCCCGATCACATGGGCCACCGCATCGTTGCCCAACACCCGGCGGCCGAGATATTGGCCCATCATTTCGTCCAGGCGCAGGATGTGATTGGCGCCGGCCAGGCTCAGCACCCCGGCGGCGGCCTCGGAGGCGGCGGACGCGACCACGGGCACCTGGCTGGACACCTCGCGCACGGTAAAGGTGACGTTGGTGTTGAGGACATCGGAGCGGGTGGTAACCAACAGTTTGGCGGCCTCCACCCGCACCCGGCGATAAGTCTCGGGATCATCCAAATCACCCACCACCACCCGCACCCCTTTTTCGTAGAGCTCCAACGCCTCGCTCATGGTGGGCGCCAGCACCGCATACGGATAGCGATACTTTTCGAGCATCGGGATCAGCACGCTGGTGATCGGTCCGTGCCGGGTCATGAGCACGTGGTCGCGGGTTGCGGGCGGCAATTCCCTGGGGGTGCGCGCTTCGGTTTGCGCTTTTATCCATGGCGCATAGAAAAATTCGATGAAGGTGAAGGGCAGCAAAATCAGCATGAAAAAAACGCCGGTGACCAGCACAACCATCGAGAAAAACCGCCCCCAATCCGAATGGAAGGTGATGTCGCCGAATCCCAGGGTGGTCATGACGGTCAGCGTCCAATAAAAACCGGTCAGCCAGGAGTGCCGCCGGCCTTCCCACTCCATCAGGACATGGAATAATACGCTGTATAAACAGACCAGCGTGATCAGCAACACCAGCAGTCGCAGCAGGACGGCCAGGTTCTGCCGCATGGTGCGGCCTTTCGGAAAAGCGGCCAGGACTGACAGCAAGGTCTTCACGAGGCCGGTTTGGTTTGATCCAGCCCAAGTTCCTTCAGAAACGGTTCCAGCGAACGAGGCCGCCCCAGGAAGCGCTCGATGGAAAGATTCACTTCCCGGGAATCGCCGGGCGCGTAAATCTCATCACGCAGACGCCGGCCCGCCTCGGCGTCAAAAAACCGCTGCGGCGCATTCTCGAATACGGTGGCGAGGTCTGCGGCAATGGTTTCCGCCCAGGCATAGCCGTAATAGGAGGCATCATAACCCATCAAGTGGCCGAAGTAGGCCACAAAAGCCGTTTCCGCCGGCACGGGCAGCAGCACCTCGCGGAAGAGGTCGTTGGAAATTTTTACCGGATCCTGGTTTTCACCCGCTCGGAATTCCATGTGGAAGACCAGGTCAATGAGCCCAAAAGTGATTTGGCGCCGATAAAAAGTGGCGATGGTGGCGCGGCGGGCCGCTTTGATCTGGGACAGGATGTTGGCCGGAATTTTTTCGCCGGCGCGCGCATAGTGGGAGGCAAAGGAATCGAGCACCTCCTTGTCCCAGACCCAGTTTTCCAACATTTGGGAGGGGGCCTCGACGAAATCCCGCGGCACGCTGGTGCCGGAAAAACGGGCGTGATTGGCCCGGGTCAGCATCGTGTGCAGGGCGTGGCCAAATTCATGGAACAAGGTTTCCACTTCGTCGTGGGACAGCAGCGAGGGCTGGCCGGGAACCGGCGGCGGAAAGTTGCAGATCAAGGCGGAGACGGGCCGCTGGTAAACCCCGTCCGGCAGCCGTTTGCCCTCGATGAGGCTGAAATGGGCGAAATGGTTGTATTTGCCCTCCCGCGGAAACATGTCGAGGTAAAGCAGGCCCAGCGGTTCCCCGGTCCCGGCGTCGGACACGGCGAAAAGTTTCAGGTCTTCGACCCATTTTTGGGGCGGCTCCACCGGTTGCAGCCGCAGGCTGAAGACTTTTTCGTAGATCGCAAACATGCCGTCCAGCACTTGCCGGTAGGGGAAATAGGCGCGCAGTTTCTCGGCGTCCACCGAATACCGCTCCTTTTTGAGCTGGTTCATATAGTAAGCCGTGTCCCAAATCTCGACTCGGGCGGCGGGGTTGCCGGTGTCGCGGGCTTTAAGCCGCTGAAACTCCTTTAGTTCAGCCTCGAATTTTGGTTGCAGACCGGCCTTCAAATTTTCGAGGAACTGGCGGGCGGTGGCGGCGGTTTTGGCCATCTTGGGCTCGATCTGGTAATCGGCCCAGGTGGCGTAACCGAGTTTTTTCGCGATGGTGTCGCGCAGTTCGAGGATTTTCTTTAGCAACGGGATGTTTTCCCCGGCGGCCAATTGGTAGCGCGCCACCAGCAATTGGCGGCGGGTTTCCTCCCGGCGGGCGTTTTCCAGGACGGCTTGGTATTGAAAAGTGACGTTGGCTTGAAGGGTGTATTCGTCCTCGCCCGTCTTGAGGCCCGGTTGGGCCAGCAAGGTCTCGGGCACCCCTTCCAGCTCCGCCCGGGTGAATTTGACCGCCGCCTTGGCTTTGTTGATGTTGGCTTGGAAATCCGTCGTCAGCCGCGCCAGCTCTTTGCGCAGGCGTTCCACCTCGTCGCGCTGCTCCTTGGGGAGATGCAAGCCGGCCCGCCGGTAGTCGCGCAAGGTTTCTTCGAGCAACTTGGCGTCTTCGCCGGCCAGCGCGGGCTGGCGGTTGGCAAAGGCCCGCAAAGCGGCATACACGTCCTCGCGGTAATCCAAGCCCACCGCCCAGTCTTGGAACACTTTTTCCGCCTCCTGGCAGGCCTCCCGCATGGCGGCGTTGGGGTGGGTTTCCTTCATCAGGCCGATGCGATTGGCCGTCAGGTTCGCTTCATAAAGCAGCGTGTCCAGCGCCCGCGCGGTGTTGTCAAAGGTCAGCTTCGCCCGGTCGAGCTGGCCGATTTCATCCAGCCGCCGGTTGGCGGTGGCGATGGCCTGGTCAATGGCGGTTTTCACACTTTCGGGTGTGGACTCAAAAGTCGGCGGGCCAAGCCGTGATCCGTAGGTTTGGGCCTGTGCTTGCAAAGCGGTCAGGGTGGAAGCGGGCATGGGAGAGTTCAAGGAAGGGGTTATGGCCGACTGGCAGCCGGCCAACAGCGTGGCGATGGCCGGCGCCAGCCAAAAAACGGCGCTCCGGCTCGTGCCGGTCGTTTTGTTAGTTAATTTCATCATCACACGACCTCATTAAAGACCACCGGGCATGGGTGTCAAATAATTGCCGGTCTTCGGCGCCCAACCACACAGACGCCGCGCCAGGCGGAGAGGCCGGTGCGCTAGGCCCACCCCGTGCCTGGGCGGTTTTTCGGGCCCCTGGCCGGCAAGGCCGCGCTGGCTGGCTTGGTCATCCGGCGAGCGCCTTGACCGTGGCTTCAAGACTGGCGCAATCCCCGACATTCAGCACTTGCGCGGCGCGGTCAATGCGCTTCATGAACCCGGTCAGGGCTGTGCCCGGCCCCAGTTCGATGAACCGCGTAAAGCCCTGGGCCAGCAGCCAGCGCATCGAGGCCTCCCAGCGCACGGAGGAGGTGACCTGCTCGACCAGGCGCTCGACTATTTCCTCCGGCGCGCCATGCGGGAGAGCGGTGACGTTGGAAAGAACCGGAACGGCGGGCGGGCGGACGGGAACGGCCGCCAAGGCGGCGCGCAGCTTTGGTTGCGCGCTGGCCATCAACGGGGAGTGATAAGCGCCCGCCACCGTCAAGGGCAGCGCCCGCTTGGCGCCTCGCTCCTTGGCCAGCTCGCAAGCCCGCCCAATCTTCGGGCTCTCGCCGGAAATCACGATCTGGCCGGGACAATTCAAATTGGCCAGGGTGACTCCCGCCGCTTCGCAGACCTCGCGGGCGGGCCCCTCGTCCAGGCCGATAAGCGCCGCCATGCCGCCTTGGGTGGCGTCGCAGGCCTCCTGCATAAAGCGCCCGCGGTCGCGCACCACCCGCAGGCCGTCCTCGAAACTCAGCGCCCCCGCGGCGGTCAAAGCAGTGAATTCTCCTAGAGACAGGCCGGCGGTGGCGTCGGCCGCAAGCGCGGCCACCCGTTCCTGGAGCAATTGCCAGGCCACCCAACTGACCAGGAAGATGCCTGGCTGCGCGTGTTCGGTTTTTGTTAATTCCGCTTCCGGCCCCGCGAAACAGATGGAAGCCAAATCATAACCCAGTGCGGCGTTGGCGCGCTCAAACCACTGGCGGGCGGACGGAAAAGCGTCGGCCAAATCCTTGCCCATTCCCACGACTTGGGACCCTTGCCCGGCGAATAATAATGCGGTTTTGCTCATGTGCGGGGAGAAGTCATCCATGAAACCAGGCCTGTGTAAATGACAAATGCGCGCGTTATTCGCTTTTCGCGCGCCCTGCGCCGCGAAAATTGAGGATTTTCCTTTGGCCCAGGTCTGTTTTAAGCTGGCCGGCATGAAAGGCGTCATTCGTTGGCGGCGGGCCATCGCGCGCGCGATGATGGTCTTCGTCCTGGCACACCACGGCCAGGCCGCGGTGGTGTTCCGCGACCTCACCGAAGCCGCCGGACTGCGGGAGCCGCTCCTCGGACTGATGGGCCACGGTGGCGCGTGGGGGGATTTTGACGGGGACGGACGGATTGACCTGTTCGTTGGCGGTTTTAGTGATCGGCCGAACGCCGAATACGCGCCCGCCGCAGGGCCCGTCGCCAACCGCTTGTTTCGCAATCTTGGCCAGGGGCGTTTTGAAAGGATCGCCAATCCGGCGGTCGAGACTTTCGCGCGCACCAGCGGCGCCGTGTTTGCGGACCTCGACAACGACGGTTTCCCGGAATTATACGTGGCCAACAACGCGCGCGCGCAGGCCCGGCGCGGCGGCGAGCCGCAAAGCTCCGCGCAAACGCGGCGCAGCCAATTGTTCCGCAATGACGGGGGCCGTTTGCTGGACTTTTCCGGCCCGAGCGGCGCCTGTCCGGACTCGCTGCTGACGGCGCGCAACATCGGCGCGCTGGATTACAACCAGGACGGGCTGCTGGACCTCCTGCTGATCGAGGATCGCTTCACCCGCAACCCCCGCACGCGGCTCCTGCGCAACCTGGGCGGCCTGCGGTTTTCGGACGCCACCCAGGAGGCGGGTTTGCCGAACGACCTCTTCGGCCTCGGCCACGCGGTGGCCGACTTGAACAACGATGGCGCGCCGGATTTTTTTATCGGCCACGCCAATCGCCTGTTTCTAAGCCAGCCCGGCGGGCGCTATCGCGAAGCGGCGGAATTGCGGGAGGTGTTCAAGCACGCCCCCGCCGACGGAGAGGACTGGCCCTGCGGCGCGGCCTTTGGGGATTTGAATCGCGACGGGCGGTTGGACCTGGTGGTCAGCGCGCACGCCGTTCGCGCCCGCAACCGGCTCTTTTTGAATGACGGCTTGAAGGAAGGTGTGCCCCAATTCCGGGAAATCACCAGGGAAGCGGGCCTGCTTGAAATCGTCCCGGCCAAATGCCCCCATGTGGAAATCCAGGATTTTGACAACGACGGCTGGCCGGACCTTTATTTTTCCGCCGCCTGGCTGGAGGACGGCCAAGTGACGCCGCTGATCTACCGGCACCAGGGCCTGCAAAAAGGGCTTCCCCGCTTTGCCGCCAGCCGGACAGTGAAGGAACCCATGGTGTATTACCCGGCCGGACCGTCGGGAGACTTCGACGGCGACGGAAGGCTGGATTTGTTTCTAATCAACTGGTTTTCCGGCAACTGGTGCCGCTTGTTGCGCAACGAAAGCCCGGAGCGCCACTGGCTGCAAGTGCGCGTCACGGGCCGACGTTCCAATCGAATGGGTTTGGGAGCGCAAATTCGCCTTTATGCCGCCGGGCAAATGGGCAACGCCCAGGCGCTGCTCGGTTGTCAGGAAATGAATGTCGGTTTTGGCTACGCCAGCGGCCAGCCCGCCGTCGCGCATTTTGGTCTGGGCGACGTGACCGAGACGGACTTGGAAGTCCGCTTTCCCAACGGCCAAACGGTGGCGCGCCGCGCCGTCAAGGCTGGCGCGCTGGCGCTTATCGAGGAGCCTTGAGACATGAAAACTTTGATCATGGCGGGCGCGCTGGGGTTGGCCCTGCTCGACTTGGCCGCGGCCGCCAAGAAGGAAAGCCAGCCCCCGCTGGTGTTCCCGCCCGCCTTGCCGGAAAACCGGCCGTCAGCCACCGATAGCAGCCCGGATTTTCTTAAGCCGCCGGCAAGCTGGCGTGGAGAAGCCGAGATCGCCAAAACCGCCCCCAAGGTGGATTTTCTTTTCTATCCCGGCCAGGACTATGAAGGCAAACCATGGTCGGTCTGGGGCGATGGCTGCGCCGTGGAAGGGAAGTATTATTCCGCCATTGGCGACCACCTGTCCCCCGCCGGCAACGCGGTGGTTTTTGAATTTGACGCCCGCCGGCTGCGGTTGGAGCGGTTGTTGGATTTGCAGGCCGTGCTGAAATTGCCGCCCGACCATTATCGGCCCGGCAAAATCCACAGCCGGGTGGACCTGGGTTCGGACGGCTGGCTCTATTTTTCCACGCATCGCGGCTCGGTGCGTGGCGCCACCGAACAATACCATTACCAGGGCGACTGGGTGCTGCGCCACGAGCCAACCCGGCGTCAAACTGAAGTGGTGGCGCACGCGCCCGTCCCCAAGCACAGTATTCCCGCCAGCCGGCTCGATCCGCAACGGCTGGTGTTTTATGGGGGCACCGCTCCGTCCCAGGGCTTGGAAAACGAGGGCGTGCGATTCTTCGCCTGGGATATCCGTCAAAAACGCCTCCTTTACACCGGTCCCAACGGGCCGGAGCGCTGCCTTGCGGTGGCGGTTTCCAGCGGGCGGGTTTATTTCAATCCCGCCAAATCCGAGGATGCCCTGGCGCGTTTTGATCCGGCCAACCCCGCGCCGCCGGTGACCTTGCCGGTCACCCTGGGGATGCGCGCGGCCACGGACGAGACGCCGGGTGGTTTTATTTACACGGTCAGCAGCGGACAAAACAAACGCGAAGCCGTGCTCTATGCTTTGAATACCCGCGCCGAAACGGTCGAGAACCTGGGAAAAGCGGCGGTGGGCTCCCAACAATATATCACCACCCTGGACGCCGATCCCTCCGGACGCTTCCTTTATTATGTCCCGGGGGCGCACGGCGGCAGCGAAACTGATGGAACTCCGGTCGTGCAATTTGACACGCAAACCCGCCGGAAAAAGGTGCTGGCCTTCCTGCATCCTTTTTTCCAGCAAAAATACGGTTGCACGCTCAAGGGAACCTTCAGCGCGGTCGTGGACCCGCAAGGCGACAAGCTTTACGTCACCTGGAATGTCAGCCGCGGCTCGCGCGCCTGGGATTGTTGCGCCCTGACCGTCATTCATATTCCCGAAGGGGAACGGAAATTTTAATGGCCAGACTCCAAAAGCAGTTCGCCCCCGGTGGGGATGCCCAAATCACCACCTCCCCAATGCCCGCGAAAGCCCGGCTGGGCAAAGTGTCGGCGCGATTTTTCCGCCTCTGTCTGCTCCGGCTGGGACTGGCCCTCCCGCTTGTTTTGTCCGGCTGCCGAACGCCTGAACTGCTGCCGCCCGGCGCGGTGGATCACACCTGGCGGATTCGTCAGGGGCAGGCCGTTTGGCGCCTGCCGACCGGGGTGGAAGTGGCGGGTGATATCTGGCTGGCCACCAGCCCGGACGGCGATTCTTTGCTGCAATTCTCCAAGCCCTTGGCGCCCTTGGTCGAGGCCCGGCGCGTCCGGGACCGCTGGCAGGTTCGGTTTATGGCGCAACAGAAAACGCATGGCGGGCGGGGACAGCCTCCGGCGCGCCTGGTCTGGCTGCAATTGCCCGCAGCCCTCGCCGGCGAACCGTTGCCGGCGGAATGGCGCTGGGCGAAAGGCCCGGATGGGGTATTACGGCTGGAAAACCAGCGTTCCCGAGAGGCACTGGAGGTCTTTTGGCAACCTTGAAACAGGCCTGGCGATGGCTGATGGCGGCCGCGGCGCTGGTGGTGGCGGCCATCGGCTTGGCCCGCTTGGATTTCGAGGTCGAGGTGCTAAAACTCCTGCCGGACGAGTTGCCCGCGGTGAGGGGCCTGGTTTTGCACCAGAAATACTTCACCGGCCAAGATGAATTGATCATCACCGTGAAGGGCGCGGAGGCCTCGGAAACGGAGGCGGCCGTCCAGCAATCGGTCCAAAGCCTGAGACGCCGCCCGGATTTGGTCGCCAACGTTCATCATCAAGCTCCCGGCGAAGGCGATCCGGCGGCGGCGGCCGAGCTGTTGGCTTGTCTTTGGTTGAACCAGCCGCCCCCCACGATGGCGACCTTGGCCGAGCGCCTGGACCCCACCCATTTGCCCGCCTGGCTGGCCGACGAGCGGGAGCGGCTGGCCACTTCGCTTTCACCCGCCGATTTGGGGATGCTGGGATACGACCCATTTGGCCTGACCCGTTTTTCCGCCACCAACGACAATGCCCTGGCGGCCATCAGTCAAAGCAGCCGCGGATTCAGTTCGCCGGACGGGCGTTTCCGGCTTGTGCTCGCCCAGCCGCGACAACCGTTGCGTGGATTCATGGACCACCAGGAATGGATCCGCGCCATCCGGGAGGTGTGCGGTCAGGCCGGGCTTGGTTCAGGCATCAGCCTTGGATTTACGGGCGCGCCGGCGTTTGTGGCGGAGATTTCCCGCGGCATGCGGCGGGATATGACGGTGTCGGCGGCCGGCACTTTGCTGCTGATCCTGGCGTTGTTCTGGTGGATGCATCGTTCCTGGCTGCCCTTGCTCGGCCTTTGCCTGGCCCTGGGCTTGATTGGCCTTGCCACGCTCGCGGTTGGCGGTTTGGCGCTGGGCAAACTAAATGTAATCAGTGCCGGCTTTGCCGCCATTCTCCTGGGGTTGGTGGCCGATTACGCCCTGCTGTATTACCAGGAATTGAAGGCCCGGCCGGACCTCTCGGCCGCCGAATTGCGCGCGCTCCTGGCGCCCGGGGTTTGGTGGTCCGCCGCCACCACCGCGGCCGCCTTCAGTCTGCTGGCTTGGGCGGGCTTGCCGGGGTTGCGCCAGTTGGGCTTGTTGGTGGCAGTCGGGGTGCTGCTGGCGGCCGGAGTGGTGCAATACCTGCTGGTGCCTCTCCTGCGGCGATGGACGCGGACCGGGCCGGACGCCGGCAATGCCGGCCTGCAGCAGGCTGGCCATCCTTCCTCCAAACCTGGGGCCAGACGGTCGCCACTGGCCATAACACTGCTCCTGTTGGTTTGCGGCTTGGTGTCCTTGGGGCTGTGCCCGCCGGAAGTGGATCAAAGCAACAAGCCTCTGCAACCGGTGGATAGCCCGGCGGAGGCCGCGCTGGCGGAGCTGCAGCAACAGCTAAACCAGGCCGGCGAGCCTTGGTTTGTGCTGGTGGCCGGCGCCAATGAAACCGAAGTCGCTGGCCGCCTGAACAAGGTGGAGGAACAATTGCGGCAGGCAAAAGAACACGGTTGGATTGCCAGCTACGAGCTGCCCGCCGGCTTGTGGCCTCATCCAGCCTGGCAGAGTGCCAACCGCCCCATCGCCGCCCGCCTGGCCGCCCGCGGCGATTCTTTGCGCGCCGCGGCTCTCGCCGAGGGTTTCACCACCAACGCCCTGGTTTTAGCCGACGGCGTGTTGAGTTGTTGGGCAGCATCCGGCTCGACCTCCGGCGTTGTCTGGCCGGTTCATCCCGCTAACCAGTGGTTGCTTGGCCGTATCGCCGCTCGCACGGACCAGGGATGGTTGGTCCGGGGAATCATCCACGCCCCCGCCAATATTGACGTCGGCGGTTGGCTCGGCGCCATGCGCGCGCGCCTCGAGTCGGACGACATCCTCCTGGCCGGCTGGCCGGCTTTGGGCAAGGAATTGATCCAATATGTCGAGCCACGGGTCTTCCGGCTGACGGCGGCTTTGGCGGTCCTCATTTTAGGCTGCTTGCTGCTGGCGTTCCGGCGATGGACCGAAGTCCTGCTCTGCCTGGCTTCCGTGAGTTTAAGCTTCCTGGCGCTGTTGGTTTTGATGGCCCTGGCCGGGTGGAAGTGGAATTTAATGAATCTGACCGCCCTGCCCTTGATGTTGGGGGCCGGGGTGGACTACGCGATTCATGTGCAAATGGCGCTGCGCCGCCACGCCGGTGACGCCGGCGCCATGCGCCGGGTCACCGGCAAGGCCATTTTCCTTTGCGCCGCCACTAGCGTCGCCGGTTTTGGATCGTTGAGTTGGTCGGGCAATGCCGGCCTGGCCAGCTTGGGCCAAGTCTGCGCCTCCGGCATGGCGTGTGCCGCGTTCGTCTCACTTTGTCTGTTGCCAGCTTGGTGGAGTCTTTTGCACAGTAGGCGCGCAAGTTGAAGATGAACCGGCCATCGAACACCCGAGCCTCACCGGACTTGTCCGCGGTGAATGCCTTGGCCGTGCCGGACGAAGCCAAAGTGTCCGCTTTCTATCGGGTTCCCTTTTGGCGGCTGGGACTGGCCGCCGCGCGCGGTCTGCCGGCCGGTCTGGCCTGGCGGGCTGGTTGGGTGCTGGGTGCCGGATACGGTATGCTGGCCAGACAGCGTCGGCAAATCGTCGAGGAAAACCTGCTGCCAGTCTTGGCGGGCGATCGCGCCTTGGCCCGGCGCGCCGCCCGGCGGATGTTTGGCGAGTTCGGAATCAAGCTGGCCGATCTGTGGCAGTTTGAAGCCGGCCTGGATCCTGGCCGCCGGTTTGTTTGCGCTGAAGGATTGGAGCGGTTGCAGTCGGCGCGCGCCAGCGGGCGCGGCATATTGCTGGTGGCTTTTCATCTGGGCAACTGGGAACTGAGCAGCCCGCTGCTGACCAATCACGGACTGGGCCTCACCGTGCTCACCTTTGCGGAGCCTAATCCGGCTTTGACCGAGATGCGTCGCCGGGCCAGGGCCCGCTGGGGGGTGGAAACGGTGGTGGTAGGCGCCGGCAGCTTCGCGTTTGTCGAGGTGGTGAAACGGCTTCAGGATGGAGCGATTGTCTGCCTGCTCATGGACCGGCCAAACCCGGCGGGCGCGGTTCCCATTCAATTGTTCGGACGGACGTTCCTGGCCGCCGCCGGCCCGGCCGAGCTGGCGCGGGCTTCGGGCTGCGCGGTCATGGCCACTTATACCGTGCGTCAACGCGGCGGCTACGTCGCCCGCCTGCTCCCCGAAATTCCCTATCGCCGCGAGGAATTAGGCAACCGTGCCGCGCGGCAGGTCTTCACCCAGCAAGTGGCCAGCCAGTTCGAGCCGCTGGTAAAACGCTATCCCCAGCAATGGTTTCACTTCGTCCCCGTTTGGCCTCCACCAGCCCAATCAACGCCATGATGATGAGCATCCGGTTCCTGGACTTTTTCCATGAAATCTCCGGCAACAAGCCGCCATGCGGCCTTTCGGGTCCGGCAGGATCGCCAGCGCGGTCCGCCCCGCTGCCGCCCTTGCGCAAGGGATTTCGCCCAAAAAAGAGCTTCTTGTGCGTTCTCTCTTTGGCGCTGGGGTTCCTGGCCCGGGTGCCTTCCTCCGCTTTCGCGTCGGACGCCGACCTTTTTTTTGCCGGTCTGGCCCGTTCGCAAACCAACCTTGCCACTTGGACCGCCGATTTCACCCAAACCCGGTCCCTCAAATCGCTGGCGCACCCGGTTTCCAGCCAGGGCCGGGTTTGGTATGCCGAACCGGGCTTGTTTCGGTGGGAGCTGGGCGACCCGCCGCAAACGGTGGCGCTGCGCCAGACCAATCAGTTGGTGGTGCTCTATCCGCGCTTGAAGCGCGCCGAAATCTACCCGCTCGACGGGGGCGACCACGAGCCCTGGCGCGCGGCGCTGTCGTTGCTGGACGCCGGCTTTCCGAAAAGCCGGACCGCCTTGGAAACGCGTTTTCGTTTGCTGGCGCTTGCCAACACCAATGGCCTTTGGAAGCTGACCTTGGCGCCGCGCAACACCGGAGCCCGGCGTCTGATCGCGGAAATCCAGGTCGAGTTCCGGGCGACGGATTTCCTTCTGGTGGCGCATGAAGCGCGCTTTGGCGATGGTTCCTCGTTGCGGAACGAATTCACCAACCTCAAGCCGAACGCGGTTATCGCGCCGGAACTCCTGAACCCCTCGCTCGGGGGCGAATACCAGGTTGCCGAACCGTTCAAAGGAATTAAACGATGAATGAGGACCTGCAAAAGCCGCTGGCGAACCTTCCTCACGGGCCCGCTTTTCGCTTTGTGGACCGCCTGACCCAACTCAGTCCGGGCCAGGCCGCCGAAGGCGAATATAGGCTGCGCGGCGACGAATGGTTTCTCGCCGGCCATTTTCCGGGAAATCCGCTGATGCCGGGTGTGCTGCTCATCGAGGCCGGCGCTCAATTGGCGGGCGTGGCGGCCCAGTGTGATCCGCAACGACCAGTGTTGGCCGACCTTAAGCTGGTCGCGGTGCATGGGGTTAAAATCCTTGGCACCGCCGGCCCTGGCCAAACCATCCGGATTAAGGCGGAAATCGTGGCGCGTCTTGACAACCTGGTCAAAGCGCGCATCTCAATTCATAGCGGGACCCAACTCCTGCTGACGGGCGAGGTCTCGCTGGGGGGCAAAGGTCCGCCGTTGGCCGCCGGCGCGTAGAGCGGCTGGACAACTGGCGTTTATTGTGCGATTTTTCCGCGCATGCACAGACGAGTTGCCGCAAGTATTCGAGGCCTCCGCAGTCAAGGGGGTCCGAATAGCTCTTTGCCCATGAATCTACGCGCGCTATTTCATTGCTGAACCGTAAGCGGCCTTTTTCTTAGCCGATGACTAACAAAATGTTGTATCGTGTGACCAAGGGGAAAATGTGCGGTAACCAATTCGAGCAACTGAGGAAAAGGCTGGCCCTGCTGGCGGCACTGGTCGCGAGCCTTCCAGAAGTTTTGGGCGCCGCCGGCGCGCCGTCCATCACCAACCAACCGGCCAGTCAGACGGTTTTGCAGGATGCTCCGGCAACCTTTATCGTGGGCGCCGATGGCTCGACGCCTTTGTATTATCAATGGTGGAGAGACGGCGCCGTCCTGCCCGGCGCCACCAATGCCTCTTACACCCTGCCGCAAGCCGTTCCGGCGGACGATTTTGCCCAATTCCGTGTTACCGTAAGCAACAGCTTGGGAGTGATTACCAGCGCGGTGGCGGTCCTCCGCGTGGACCCGGGACTAGCCACTCCCCTCCAAACCGCCGCCATCTCCTTCGCCCATGCGTGGAAATACTTCCCCGGCGGCGAGCCGTCCGCCAATTGGCGGGAAAGGAGCTTTGATGATTCGTCCTGGCTCACCGGCCAGGGCCTTTTTGGGTTCGATCCCACTCCCGCCATCTATCCGGTTCCCTTTCGCACGCTTATCAATCCGCCCAATGCTGGCGGACCGGCCACGGTGTGCTTTCGCGGCTATTTTGAATTTACCGGCCAGGTGGCAACAGCCACCCTGGTGGTTTCCAATCTTTTGGATGATGGCGCGGTTTTCTATCTCAATGGGGCTTACGCGGGCCAGGTGCGGGTGAGCGCGGCTCCGGGCCACAACCATCAAACGGCGGCCGAGAACCAGGCCAACGAAGGTTCTTACGATGTCCTGAATTTGCCTGTCACCAATCTGCTGGCCGGAACCAACGTGCTGGCGGTGGAACTGCACCAAAGCCCCATCAGCAGTGATGACACGGTCTTTGGGCTATCGCTGACCGTTTGGCAAACCAACCGGGTGGCCGATACCTTCCCGCCCCAAATGCTTTGGAGGTTGCCGGCAGCCAACCAAGTGCTGGTGCAACTGTTTGAGATCGAGGTGCTGTTCGACGAGCCGGTGACCAACGTGGACGCCGGCGACCTTTTAATCAACGGGGTGGCGGCCACCAACGTGGAGATGCAGACTGAATCCCAATACGTCTTCACCTTTCCCCAACCCGCCACCGGCGCGGTGGTGGTCACCTGGGCGGCCAATCACGGGATTCGCGACCTGGCGTTTAATCCGAACCCCTTCGCCGGCGGAACGTGGAGCTACACCCTGAATCCCAATTATCGCCGCGAGCCGTTGCGCATCACCGAATTCCTGGCGGCCAACAGCGGCGGCTACCCCAATGCCATCCGGGATGATGACGGCGATTACTCGGATTGGATTGAAATTCACAATGCCGGCGCCACGACGGCCAACCTCGACGGCTGGTTCCTGACCGATGATCCCGCCAACCTCACCAAATGGCGATTTCCGGCGGTTAACTTGGCAGCCAACAAATACCTGGTGATTTTTGCTTCGAGCAAAAACCGCACCAATATCAACGCCCGGCTGCACACCAATTTTCAGTTGGCGCGCGAAGGGGAATACTTGGCGCTGGTCAATCCCTATACGAACATCATCAGCGAGTTCAATCCCGCCTACCCGGAACAGAGCACCGGGGTCTCCTATGGCCTGGTGCCGACCACCACCAACACTTTCGGCTTCTTTGTTACCCCGACCCCGGAAGCCGTTAATTCCACCTCTGGCGACGGCTTTGCGCCCGTCGTGCAATTTTCCCGTTCCAGCAGCACCTTTGTCTTGCCGTTCAGCCTCGTGTTGAGCGTTCCCTCGACCAACGCCCAAATCCGCTATGTGCTGGGCACCAACGATGTCACTCCCAGTTCCACTCTTTACACCGGTCCCATCAGCATTACCAATACCGTCCAAGTGCGCGCCCGGGCCTATCAAACCGGCCTGCTGCCGGGCGAGCAGCGTTCGCAAGGTTTTATCCGCCTGGATAGCGCGACCAACGTGGTGAACTTCGTTTCCGATCTCCCCGTCGTGGTGCTGCATGACTACGGGCAGGGCGCTCCCCCGACCACCAAGCCCGATTGGTTTGTGCTGGCGCAAGTCTTCGAGCCAAAAAACGGCGTGGCTTCCCTGACCAATCAGCCGGACACCGCTTTCAAAGGCATCTTCCATCGGCGGGGCAAAAGCACCGCTGGTTACCCCAAAGGCAGCTTTTCCTTGGAAGCGCAGGACGACTTGGGCAACGATTTGGAAGTGTCGCTTGCCGGTTTGCCGGCGGAATCCGACTGGGTGCTTTACGCCCCCAACAGATTCGAACCGGTTTTGATCCACAACCCGGTCGCGCACGATATCTACCGCCAAATGGGCTATTACTCCTCCCGGTCCCGCATGGTCGAGGTCTTTTTGCAGGCCGACACCGGGAGCCCCGGGACCGTCACCTACAGCCATTATCATGGGGTTTACGTCCTGCTCGAACGCATCAAAATTGACAATAACCGCGTGGATATTGACCAGGCCCGGCCGGAAAACACCAACTCGCCCGCCATCACCGGTGGTTACATTTTCAGCATAGACCAGGCCAACACCGGCGAAACTCCCTTTTCCGCCGCCGCCAGTTCCATCAATTACGTGGACCCGGGCTATGCGGACATGTCCAGCGCCGCCTATGCGCCCCACCGAAGTTACCTGGTCAGCTATTTCAATGAATTCTATGCCGCCCTGACCGGCGCCAACTGGACCAACCCGGTGACTGGTTACGCCAAATATATTGATGTCACCAACTGGGTGGACTACCACCTGCAAAACGTGCTGACCTTCAACGTGGATGCCTTTCGGCTCAGCGGTTATTTCCACAAACCCCGCTTCGACCCGGAAAAACCGGGCAGCGGACGGATTACCTACGGCCCGCAATGGGATTACGACCGCACCCAAGGGTCGTCCGACGGCCGCGATTTCAACCCACGCGTCTGGCGCTCGCCCAGCGGTGACTTGGGCACCGACTTTTTCAACGCCAGCGGCACCTACGCCAATCCCTGGTTCAGCCGCTTATTCACCGATCCCGATTTTTTCCAGCTCTGGATTGATCGTTACCAGCGGTGGCGGCAAAGCGTGCTCTCGACCAGCAATTTGCTGGCCTTGATTGATTCCCGCGCCAACGAAACCCGCCAGGCGCAACCGCGCGAAGCGGCCCGTTGGGCCGGACAGGGAAGTTCCAACACCTCGCCCCGTTCAGGTTCCCGGACCGCCAGCAATTACACTTATGTCTTTCCTAGTCCCGGTACCTTCCAAGGCGAAGTGGATTGGATGAAAATCTGGTACACGAATCGTCTGCATTTCATGGACACCAATTTTGTGGCCATGCCCGCCCTTAGCCATCCAGGTGGAGCGGTTTCCGCCGGCCAGACGGTGACGCTCACTGGTCCCGCCGGCGCCACGGTGGTCTATACGTTGGATGGCAGCGATCCGCGGGGGCGCGGCGGTAATTTCGCCTTGGGCATCCGCACGAATACCGGCCCCATCACCATCACGAATAACGCGCGAATCTTCGCGCGCGCCTATAATGCCAGCCACAGCAACCTGACCGGTGGCAACGGCAACCCGCCCCTCGTCAGCAAGTGGTCCGGCCCGGTGGCGGCTTCTTACATCGTGGCCACTCCGCGCCTGGCGATTACCGAACTCATGTTCGATCCGGCGCCGCCGCCCGCTGGCAATACCAATGCCGCCGGCGACTTCGAGTTCATCGAGTTGAAAAACGTCGGCGCCGCGCCCATCAATTTGAAAGATTTTCGTTTTACGGAAGGCATCAATTTCACTTTCGGCACGAATGTGCCCGTGCTGGCGGCGGGGCAATATGTGGTGGTGGTAAAGAACCTGGCGGCCTTCAGTTCACGCTATCCCGGTGTCACCAATGTGGCTGGGGAATACACGGGCAGCTTGGACAACAGTGGCGAACGGCTCCGGTTGGAAGGCCCCTATTTCGAGCCGATTCTGGATTTTGCCTACGACAGCCAATGGTTCCGCATGACGCGGGGCAACGGGTTCTCATTGGTCATTGTGAACGAAAACGCCGCCTTCGACACCTGGACCGACGCCGCAAGCTGGCGTCAGAGCAGCCTCGAAAACGGTTCTCCCGGCGAGCGTGATCCCGATCCGCAATTCATTCCGCCGGTCTATATCAGCGAAATTTTGGCCAACCCCAATACCGGCCAGGAAGACGCAATCGAGCTTTTCAACCCCAATCCCTACGAGGTGAACGTCGGCGGCTGGTTCCTCAGCGATGATTTTGGAACTCCCAAAAAGTTCCGCGTCTCGGACGGCACGGTCATCCCCGCCGGTGGTTATGTCGTCTTCACCGCGGCGGAATTCAATGCCGGGGTCAACGGTTTTGGGCTGGGCGCGCGGGGGGATGATGCCTATCTGTTCTCGGCGGTTGCCAGTGGCCGCCTCACCGGTTATTACCACGGTTTTGATTTTGGCGCGAGCCCCGCCGGCGTTGCTTTTGGCCGACTGGTGACCAGCCAGGGGGATGACCAGCTTGTTCTGCAAACCACGACTACCTTGGGCACTAATAACGCCGGCCCGGCGGTCGGCCCGGTGGTCATCAATGAAATCCATTACCATCCCCCGGCCTTGCTTGAGGACACGAACTGGGTGGACAACACCGCGGATGAATTTATCGAGCTATTTAATGCCAGCGGCCAGCCGGTGTTCCTGTTTGACCCCGCCAATCCCAGCAACACTTGGCAGTTGAGAGACGCTGTGAGCTATGTGTTCCCTACGAATACGATGATGGCCTCCAATGCCTATCTGGTGGTCGTTTCCTTTGATCCGCTCACCAACGCGGCCAACCTGGCTGCGTTTCGGTCCAGGCTTGGGCTTTCCAATAATGTGCCCGTCTTTGGGCCTTTCCAGGGCCGGCTGAGGAATTCCCAGGACAGCGTCGAGCTGGTGCGGCCTGGACCGCCCTCGGTGCCTGCAGGTTCTTCCATTGCCACCGCGCCGGAATACCTGGTGGACCGCGTCCAATACACCAACAACACTCCTTGGCCCTGCAGTTCAGGCGGCGGCGGAAAATCCCTGCAAAGGTTGCAGCCCTTGGCCTTTGGCAACGATCCGGTGAACTGGGTCGCCGATGTGCCCACTCCGGGGCGGGCCACGGTGCAACAGCAGCCCGGCTTGGCGGATATCGTCCAGCAGCCCCAAAGTCGCGTGGTGGCCGCCGGCGCCTCGCTCACCTTTGGGGTTGCCCTCTGCGGCTTGCCGCCGTTTTCCTATCAATGGTATTTCAACGACCAGCCTTTGGCGGGGGAAACCAAGGCCACCCTCAATTTGTTTAATGTGCAGACCAATCATTCGGGGAATTACCGGGTGGACATTGCCAATCCCGCCGGCACGGTGCCGAGTGTCGCCGCCAGCCTGATCGTTCAAACCCCGCCCTTCATTGTGGCTTCCCCGCAAAGCCTGACCGTCCTTGGTTATACCACCGCTTCCTTTGAAGTCATTCCTGGAGGCTTGGCGCCTTTTCAATTTCAGTGGACGCACAACGGCGCGGATATACCCGGCGCCACCAACGCGGTGCTGACTTTGGAAAACGTCCAGGGCTACCAGGCTGGCGCCTATCGGGCGCGGGTTTCCAACACCGCCGGGTCCGTTCTCAGCGCCCCGGCCACTCTCACCGTCAACCTGCCGGCCCGCGTTGTGCAGCCTCCGTTTGATCTGCTGACCACCAATGGTTTTGCCGTGTCCTTGGTCGTTTTGGCGACTGGCGACGGGCCCATTTCTTACCAGTGGTATTTCAACAGCAACGCCATCCCCGGCGCCACGAGCGCAACTCTTAACTTCACGAACGCTCAGCCGGAAGAGGAGGGCTATTACAGCGTCCGCGTCACGAATCTGTACGGCGCCGACATCAGCCAGCCGGCCTACCTGACGGTTTTGACGCCTCCCGTTTTCCTCGAACAGCCGCCCCTGAGCCAGTTTGTGACCCCGGGCACGGATGTCACCATTCGCGCGGTGGTCGGCGGTTCCCGCCCCATGGCCTTTCGCTGGCGCAAGAATGGCATCGAAATTGTTCCCTATGGCTTGGGCACGGAAACCTTGTTCCTGCCGGCGGTGGAGGGGGCCCATCATGGCGAATACACCGTGGTGGCCACCAATTATATCCGCCCCAGCGGCGTGCTGAGCAGCCGCGCCTTCGTGACCGTCGTGGAGCCGCCCGCCAACCGCTCGGTTGTCGAGGGCGGGTCCGTGACATTTAGCGCCAAAGTCGCCGGGCGCCCAACCATGCGCTACCAGTGGTATTTCAACAGCAACGCCATCGCCGGCGCCACCAGCACCAATCTTACCATCAGCAACGCCCAATTGACCAATGCGGGGCTTTACACCTTCTGGACCTCCCTCTCCAACCTCTACGTCAATCAATCCGCCGAATACTCCGCCACGCTGACTGTGCAAACAACCCCCACTCCGCCCCAAATCGTGCAACAGCCCGCCAACCGTTACGTGAGCCCCGGACAAACCGCGCTCTTTTCGGTGGCGGCCGCCGGCACCGATCCTTTGTTCTACCAATGGTGGTTTAACGGAACCAACCTCCTGGCGGGATCGACCAACGCGGTGCTCATCTTGGCCAACACCTCTTCCAACCATCTGGGCGGCTACTCGGTGGTGGTCTCCAATTTCCTCGGTTCGGTCACGAGCGCGGTTGCCCTGCTGGCGCCGCCCGCGTCGGGCGACACCGATGGTGACGGTCTGCCGGACGATTGGGAATTGGCGCATGGGCTGAATCCCAATCAACCCAACGCCGACCTGGACAGCGATGGCGATGGTCTGACTAATGGGCAGGAATACCTCGCCGGCACCAACCCCACCAATGCCGCCAGCGTGCTCAAACTGGAAGCGCGGCCTTTGACCGGCGGCGACTCGACCGCCCTTCACTTTGAGGCGGTCTCGAATCGAAGTTACACCATTCAATTTCGGAATGGCCTGAGCTCGGGCCCCTGGCAGCGTTATCTCGATGTGCCGCCCGCGCCCACCAACCGTCCCATTGGCGTCACCAACGCCGGCACCAACCTGCTGCAATTCTATCGCCTGGCCACTCCGATGACGCCCTAATCCCAGGACCTGTCATCTGGGGTCATGCCAACAGGATATTATTCCAGCGCCGGCGTGGCCAGCCGGTAGAACCGTTCGGTATTGCTCGCGCCATCCGGTATTAGCAGGAATGGCCTTCACCCGCCGGGTGCAAGCCTCTGTTTTCGCCAGTCTTTGCTTTTCGTGTCCAAGCGTGTTTATCCGTGGTTAAGCTGCGGTTTTTAGGTTGAACCAGGCCGGCGGTTGGCAACGGTTTTCCCATCCGGTTCCGCCGCGCGGTGACCGGCCTGCGGGCTGAAACATTTGCTTTCCCATTGCCGCTGGCTAATTTGGGCGTATGGATTGGTTGCGACGTATTACGGTGACCGGGCTGCGAATGCTTGCGCTGGCGGTCGCCGCCTGGCTTTTGACCCCCGCCGCCGCCAGCGCCCCGGCCAAGGCCCCCGGCTCCCTGGTCATCCTCACCAATTATTACCGGGTCACCGGCAGCAACCATTGGGATTTCCGGCTGTCCAAAGCCCAGAACCGCCCTTGGAAAAATGGGGACACCTTCGACGCGCGCACCGATTGGCGCGTCACCTGGAATTATGAATTTCAACCAGTGGCGGGCGGGTTTCGTTTGAAGAATGTTCGAATTGTGACGACCGCTTCCATCACCATGCCGCGGCTTGAGCCAGAACCGGGAACCGATCCTGAAACGATTGAACGGTGGCGGAATTACTTCAAATTGCTGATGGAGCACGAACTTGGCCATGTTAGCATCGCGCGCCAGGCCGGGGTGGAAATGCGCCGGGCCATGTCGGGATTAAGCGCCATCAAATTCAATTCCGAAGCCGAACTCAAGGAAGCCCTGGACAAGACCGCCAGCCGGGTGCTGCGGACCTACGAGGAGAAGGAAAAGGACTTTGACCGCCGCACCAACCACGGCATGTCCGCCGATCCGTCGGCGGAAAAACCGGAAGCAACAGCCAAAAAATAAAGAGCCGAAGCCGGCGTGCTGTATAGTCTCCGGGAGGCAAGGTAAAATTTGTCACCGTGGGCGACGTTCTCCCTCTACCCCCTTTGGGGGAGAGACTTCTCCGAAAACCGGTTTCGCGCCTTGCCACCCCTGAACCGCGTAGGAGCCGACGTAAGGAGGCTCTGATATCATGGCGATCACACCCGGGGTCAAATTTGAGCCTCCTTACGTCGGCTCCTACAACCGGGGGGTTCATGGGGAGGGCAGGGTGAGGGGGCGCGTGCCGTTTATCCCCAGCACTCATCAGTAATCCCCCGGAAGCATCGCGCGGCAGGCACCCTGGATGTTTTCTTCCAGGGTGTTGGTGGGCCCAGCAGGACTTGAACCTGCGACCAAGCGATTATGAGTCGCCTGCTCTAACCACTGAGCTATGGGCCCCTCCAACAATGGGTTTTCCCCGCGCGACGCCATAGGAGCAAAATGTTGCCACAGTTCGGGCGGGCGGCAAGCACTTTCCGGGCCCGCCGGGCCGTTGCGGACCAAGGAAACGAAAATGCGACCCCGCCGGTTTCGGCCCTTAATTCCCTTTGTTGTCTTCTGGTGAAACTGGATTCTGGTCTGCCCCGAACTTCGGGCGAAGGTCCGTTCGCTACGCTGCCTGCACCCCGATGAAACCTCCTGGCGGCATGATGGTCAGAACTGCTGGGTTTGGTTTGAGGGCAATGCCGACTTGGCGGCTTATCTGTGGCCGGCGCGCCGCTCCCCCAGGCGCAGGACGCCGAGGCCCTGTCATTGTGCCGCAATACCTCATGATTTTGGGTTCACCCTGGATGATCAGCGAACCCTCGATTCTTGGCGCTTCGGAATGCCAGCTGAACTGTTACGTTGCGTTTCTCACCGAGAATGATCCGCCAGGCTTCGGTCTGGTGCCGATACGGGTGGACGGGCGCACTGTTGAGGTCGTCCTTCTTTGAGCGCTAAATCTGCGGAATCTTCGGATGCAGCAGGCCCTGCTGAACAAGCTGCTCCATCGGATCACCGAAACGGAACCGTCGTTGGAGCGTGAGGAACGGGGGCCGCCACAGAAAATCGCCTTCCTCGATCCGGTCGTGCATTTGGGCGCGGATGTCGTCATTGGCGATGTCCTGGAAGATTTCCACCAGCAGCCGGTAGGTCTTCTGGAGGTCTTCGAGAATATGCAGGGGGTTCATCTGTTTCATGGAGTCAACCTCCCGGTTGCGAGTTGCCGTGACAAATCCGCCAGCGAGCACACCCGCACCTTCTCATGCACAGCATAGTTCTCCGTGCCCGGATACACGATCCAAGCCCGCTCCAGTTGCAAGTCCTCCAACGCGATGTGCAGCGACTTGGTCATCACCGGCGCGTCGGCGCACTTGAACTCGACGCCGTAGCGTTTGCCGCCCACCATCAGCATCAAGTCCAGTTCCGCCCCGCTGTGCGTCCCCCAGAAAAACGCCTGGCGGCTGTCCGCCACGCTCAAGACCTGCTCCAACGCGAAGCCCTCCCAGGAAGCCCCGTGCTTGGGATGTCCGGCCAGCCCCAGCCGGTCTTCGATGCTCAGCAGCGCGTGCAGCAACCCGGAATCCCGCACATAAACCTTGGGCGCTTTGTATTGCCGCTTGCCCAGATTCTCAAACCACGGCGGCAACTGCCGCAGCACAAACGCCCCCGTCAACAGATCGAGATACGTGCGGACCGTTTTCTCCGACAACGCCAAGGCTCGCGACAGTTCCGCGCCATTCCAAATCTGGCCGTGGTAGTGGGCCACCATCGTCCAGAATCGCAGCAGGGTGGCCGACGGGATGCGGATGCCCAGTTGCGGCATGTCCCGCTCCAGAAAGGTGCGGATGAAATCCTGCCGCCACGCCAGACTTGCGCTCTCATTCCTGGCCAGAAACGAACGTGGCAATCCTCCCCGCAGCCACAGCCGCTCCTGCTCATCCGCGCCCACGTCGCCCAACTCGAAACCGCCCAGGTCCACAAAGCCCGCCCGCCCCGCCAGCGACTCCGAGACCCCCTTCACCACATCGGGCGACGCGCTGCCCAGCAGCAGGAACTTCGTCTTCGACTTGGGCCGGTCGGCCAGGGGCCGGAGCAGCGTGAACAATTCCGGCTGCCGCTGTATCTCGTCCAGCACCACCAACCCTTTCAGGCTGCCCAGCACCAATTCGGCGCTTTGCAGCTTGGCGCGGTCCGCCGCCCGTTCCAGGTCAAACACCGTGGCAGGCGACTCCTTCGCCAGCAGCCGGGCCAGTGTCGTCTTGCCGCACTGGCGCGGCCCCAGCAGGACGGCCACCGGATTCTCTGCCAGCGCCGCTTTCAGCTCGTGCAGCGCGCGGGGACGCTTGATCATGGGCGGCATCCTATCCTTGTATTCCTGGAATGCAACTCCAGAAATGCAAGGACAGCAAACTATTGAAGGTCGATATCCTCTAGCCGCGAAAAAACGCAAGAGGCGCTAAAACAGAGAGCAAAATCGCCGCCAATCGCACAGTTCCATAAGGTCTTTCATAGAGTTTTCGTTTTGCGCTTTTTGGCGGCCAAACATTTTTCCGGTGTGCCGTTAGATGGCACACCTCTCCTTTATGGTTCTTCGCTGTTTTCGTTGGAATAACGCCGCCAGCTCCGTCAGGAGCGGCATGTTTATAGCTCGGCCCGGTCTTAACACCCCCTCCGCCGTTTGGGGCGGCCTAACCTGTCTCGCAATTAACGAGCACCTCGGCCAAGCCGCCCCAAACGGCGGAGGCATCTTGCCAACGCGACTTTACTACCACCATGCCGCTCCTGATACGGTTTCCACAGTTATTCATCCGCCGGTGCTATTGGCAGGGGCCATCAGGCGGTCTCGGGGTCGTATTTCCCGCCAATGCGTTCCACTGAAAACGTCGAAGATACTTCTTTCGACTCGATTTGATGCTGTCCCAATTCCTTGTCGCACTCGGACGAATTTGCACAACCTCGCGGAAACGCATCTGTTGGTTATTCAGCATCCGGCGCCATCGCGTTTGCTGGCAACCGCCCGGAGCGGTTGCGCAAGACAGGGCAGGGGAGGGCGCGGGGCGGCGGCGAAGAAAACACAACGCCCCTGCCGGACCTTGCGGTCCGACAGGGGCGAAAGTGGGGGATGGGAGTTCGCCAATCTCTCTTTCCCATGCCGACATTAGGCGCCACAGGGGCTGCCGGCTTCCCGACGCTATTCTCCACGGCAAGCGGAGTTGTCGGCCTCGTAGCAGGGCCGTCCCGGGCCTTTCGGCCGCGGAATTATCGAGTGAGGCCTCTCAGCTCGCTTGGGCTGGTGGTTGCGCCACCGGCTTGCGAACCAGGTCAAGACACGTCTGCGAATTACTTTCCGCGTCTTGACCGCTTTGCCCTGGGGCGGCCCCCGCTTTTGGCGGGGCGTTGACCCAAGGCCACGGGTCTGACCTCTTACCTCTCAGGCTGCTTTTCGTTCACAGGCCAGCGGTGTCGTTTGTAACATCGCCGGCGTTGCGGAGATTTTTCACCGGCTTTGCCAAAGCCTGGTGACTCTCCCGGAGCAGAGCCCCTCTTTGTCCCGCCTTTCGGCGTCTTTCATTGGCAGACCTTCCTTCAAAGGCCGCCAGGGTTCTCCAACCCCGTGCTGGTGCGCAGTAGCAACCGTTTACCCTCAAGGTAACTGCGATTCACCCGGGCCCGAAACCAGCCGCGGGTTACTTGACTCAGCTGGGAGCGGTTTCTTATCGCCCCTCGCTGCGCAGGTCCCGATTCGCGCTCTGGCGGCACGCGATTGCCGCCAGGGGATCTGGTGAGTTATGCCTCCTTCCGCGGCTCTTGCGAACCGCCTCAAGAGGGGCCGGGGCCAACCAGCCGGTCCCGACCTTTCCCCAGTCACCTGGGATTATCCCCGAAGCGTTCGGCAGACTTCCTTGCGGTTGCCCGCCGTCACTTCTGTTCTGTCAAAGAACTGAGATTAAGTTATCGGATTTCCCCCATTTCACAAGGAATTGTTGTCCACATCTTATTAACCGCGGGGCCCGCCAGGGCTTCGCCGCAAAAGGCGGATTTCCTTATAAAAAAGCGCGGGAAACGAATTCCCCGCGCGAGTTATTCACCGCGCGCGGCCCGTGCCGCGCGCCGCGGTGAACAACTTTTGCGCTTCGGTTTGGCAATTTTTCGCCTCGCCGCCGCGAGAAAAGGTTCGCCAACCGCCGCCGGGTGGGTTTCAATCCAGCCATGAACACAAAGACAAAGCAGCAGCGGTGGAACATGGCGATGGAACGCCGCGAGTTCGCGCGCCAATGCGGCGCGCTGGCGCTCTTCGGGCTGGCTGGCGGCCTGCCCTGGCCGCTGCGCGGGGCGGAAACAGCGCCCAAAACGGTGTTTGGTTCCAATGTCTTCGGGTGGACCCAGTATTACAAGCGCGACAACAAGCCGTTCAACCTGGACGAGGTTATCGCCGCGCTGGCCGATTGCGGCTACGATTACCTGGAAAATTTCATGGATGTCAAAGCCCCGGAAAACAACGCCGTCCTGGCGGAAAAATTGCGCGCCAAAGGCATGCGCCCGGTGAGTCTTTATGTGGGGGCCAATTTCCATGATGCGGCCAAAGCCGGCCAGACCGTGAGCGATTTGCTGAAGGTCTGCGAGGTCTGCCGCAAGGCGGGGTTTGAGGTGGTCAGTTGCAATCCCCAGCCCCTCAATCGCGAGAAGACCGATGAGGAGTTGAAGACGCAGGCCGCCGCGCTCGTTGATTTTGGCCGGGGGCTCAAACAAATCGGCCTGCAACTGGGCATTCACCATCATCTGCCGGAAATGAAAAGCAACGGGCGCGAGTTTCATTATGTGTTCCGCAACACGCCGCCCGACCTGGTTGGATTTTGTTACGACGTCCACTGGGTGTTCAAAGGCGGCATCAAACCCGAGGACGCGCTCAAGGAATACGGCCGGCGGGTGGTTACCTGGCATTTGCGGCAAAGCCGGGAGGGCGTGTGGTGGGAGGAATTGGACGCCGGCGATGTGGATTACGAATGGGTGGCCCGCTATGCCCGGGAAAACCGGCTGCCGCGCCGTTTTACGGTGGAATTGGCGCTCGAAGCCAAAACCAAAATCACGCGCGGCGCGGTCGAGAATCATCGCCGCAGTCTCGCCTACGCGAAAAAAATTTTTGGCGTTTGATCTCCGCGCCCCGCTTTTATGTTAAGGTCATTTTCCCAGCGGCGGGCCAGGCGGCTGCAAGGCGCGGCGGCGGCCGCCGCCCTTGTCCTCGCGATGGCCGGCCTGACCGCCTGCCGAACGCCGCCGCGCGCCGTCGCGCCGCCGCCTGCCTACCCGGTGCGGGTGGCGTTGGTTTCCGACACGCACACCACGCGCGGCACCAATGCGGTGCAGCGGCTGCACGCCCCCCGTTTGGAGCAAGTCATTCAAGACGTCAACCTGCTGGGCGTGGACCTGGTGCTGATGCCCGGGGACCTGACGGAAAACGGCGAGGCGGATGAGTATCGTGATTTCAAGCGGCAAATCCAGGGTTTTAAGGCGCCGGTCTGGATGGTGCCGGGCAACCATGATGTCGGCAACAAGAATATCGCCGGCAGCAAAAAAAGCGTTTCCTCCGCCGGGGTTCGCGCGTTCGAGAGGGCGCTTGGCCCCTCCACCTGGGTGCGGGAGCATGCCGGTTTGCGGGTGGTCGGCGCCAACGGCCCGCTCTTCGGCAGCGGCCTCCAGGAGGAGGCGAGGATGTGGAGCGTGTTGGATAAAGCCCTGGCCGCCACCAATAAGCTGCCCACGCTGCTCATGGTGCATTACCCCCCGTTCATGAAAAGCGCCTCCGAACCCGGAGGCGTTTATTGGAACCTCGAACCGTCTCCGCGGGCGCGGCTGTTGGCGTTGATGGAACAGGCGGGGGTGCGCACCCTGGTCAGCGGCCATTTGCATCGGAACCTCACCAACCAGTTCAAAAATATCACCCTCATCACCACCACGACCATCGCCGCCGCCGATCCCCAAAAGAAACAAAAGCCCGGCTGGATGTTGTTGCGCGTGGCGGCGGATGGTGTGGCCGAAATCGAGCCCCGCTATCTGACCCGCGACCCGGGGGCGCCATAACCGCGTTGGCCCCGGCAGTTTTGGCTTGAAATCCGCAGGCCCCATGCGGCTTCATGGACGGGCAAGCCCGTGGACCACGGCATCATCAACGACATGGCCATCTGCATCATGGTGGCCTGGTTGCTGGCAGTCGGCGCGCATTTGTTCAAACAGCCGCTGATCCTGGCTTACCTGGTGGCCGGCTTTGTCATCGGGCCGCTCGGCCTCAAATGGGTCGCCGCCCAGGAATCGGTCCAGACCATTTCCAGCCTGGGCCTGATTTTGCTGCTCTTCATGATCGGCCTCGAGATTGACCTCAAAAAAATCCTTGGCGCGGGCCGGTTGATCACCGTTACGGGTGTCAGCCAGATTGCCGGCAGCTTTCTGCTGGGCTGCCTGTTTTTCTGGTTGTTGGCCAAAACGCTGGGATTCCAGATGTTGGAAATCATTTACCTGGCCGCCGCTGTTTCGCTGAGCAGCACGGTCATTGTGGTCAAGCTGCTGTACGACAAACGGGAACTGAATACGCTGCCGGGCCGCATCACGCTGGGGATTCTGGTCCTCCAGGATTTGTTTGCCATTCTCTTCCTCGCCATCCAGCCGGAACTGGGCAGCCCCAGCGCGGGCCCTATCTTCCTGGCTTTGCTCAAAGTTTTGTTCCTGGTCGCCATTTCCTTCACCGCCAGCCGCTACGCGCTCCCGCAGGTCTTTCGGCTGGTTTCGCGCCTGCCGGAAATTGTCACCGTCGGCGCGCTGGCCTGGTGTTTCCTGATTGGCGGCCTGGGGGAAAAGCTCGGGCTTTCGCGCGAGATGGGGGCGCTGGTGGCCGGGGTGGCCCTCTCCACTTTCCCTTACACCCTGGATGTCACCGCCAAGGTGACCAGCCTGCGCGACTTTTTCCTCACGCTGTTTTTTGTGGCGCTGGGCATGACCATCCCTTTGCCTACTCTGGCCGCGCTGGGATGGGCGCTGGTCGTCGGCGCTTTTATTCTGCTCAGCCGCGTGCTGACCGTTTTTCTCCCGTTGTTATGGATGTCCCACGGCCATCGGGCCAGCCTCCTGCCGGCGCTCAATCTTTGCCAGATCAGCGAGTTTTCGCTGGTCATCTTCGCCATCGGCGCGGCTTCCGGCCATGTCAGCGAGGGGGCGCGCGGCATTCTCGCCTACGCCTTTGTGCTCCTGGCGGTGGGGTCAACCTACGCGATCATGCAATCCGACACCTTGGCCCGGCTGGCCGGGCGCGGCCTAAAGGCCCTGAAGGTCGCCGATCTTGACGCCGCCGCCGAAGCCAAGGCCAGGCCCCGCCGCACCCCCCCGATTTTCCTGCTGGGCTTTTCCTGGACGGCCAGTTCCTTGCTCGAGGAAATCAGCCGGCACGACCGCAACCTGATTAACGAATTGCGCGTAATTGATTTCAATCCCCACGTGAACCAGGAGCTGCGGCAGCGCTCGGTGGACGTGGTGTATGGCGACATCAGCCAGCGCGACACCCTGGAGCACGCCGGGCTGGGGGAGGCGCGCATCATTCTTTGCACTTTGCCCAACACCATCTTGAAAGGGATCAACAACCTGCGGCTCGTCCAGATGCTCCGGGAAATCAATCCCAAGGCCCAAATCATTGTCTATTCTGAAATATTTTCGGACATTCCGGACCTCTACGCGGCGGGGGCCAGCTATGTCTGCCTGCCGCGCCTCATCGAAGCCGCCGAAGTCCTAAGCCTTTTGAAGGCGGCCCGGGAAAATCTGCTGGACGAAAAACGGGCGGAATTGGACCGCGAATTGGCGGACCGCCATGAAGTCATCCCCTAGCCCTTTGGCATTCAGGCGGTGCTGGTTGGTTTCTCGACGTTTCCAGTGGGGCTTCAAGCAGCGGGGGTGAGTGGCCAGGCAATGGGCAACGATTTTAACCCTTTCCAGCCGCGGGCTCGCCCGCCGCGCCGTCAACTTGGGGGGTGCGCCAACACGCCTTCCCCCAAACTATTTTGTTGAATTCTTTTGATTTAATTGCGACACAGAGCCGGAAATTATGTGTGGCAATCATAGGACGTCAGCCATCGGTTGCGTCGCGCCGCCGGAAACTGCGGTTTCGGCAGAGGGAGCGGGTTGCTTGGCAGGCCAACAAGCCCCTGCGGAACCTGTTGGCCGGCTGGCACTTTTTGAGAAAGTAAGGAATTACCGGAGCGCGGACCAGGTTCGGGCGTTGGGCCTGTATCCTTATTTCCGAACCATATCCTCCGCCCAGGACACCGAGGTGGTCATCAATGGCCAAAAGGTGTTAATGCTGGGATCGAACAGCTACCTGGGCCTGACCAACCACCCCGTCATCAAGGAGGCCGCCCGCGCGGCGGTGGAAAAATATGGATCGGGCTGCGCCGGCTCCAGATTTCTGAATGGCACCCTCGATCTGCATATCGAGTTGGAGCAAACCTTGGCCCGCTTGGTGGGCAAAGAGGCGGTCCTGCTTTTCAGCACCGGCTTTCAAGTCAATTTGGGGGTGCTAAGCGTCATCGTCGGCAAGGACGAATATATTCTGGGGGATAAAAGCAATCACGCCAGTTTGGTGGAAGGCTGCCGGCTGTCGCTTGGGGAATTCATCCGGTTCGCCCATAACGACATGGAAGCGCTGGAGGCGCGCTTGCAAAAGCTCCCGCTCGAAACGGGCAAACTCATTGTGGTGGATGGCGTGTTCAGCATGGAGGGGGACATCATCAACCTGCCGGAGGTTTGCCGCTTGGCCCGCCAATACGGCGCGGCGGTCATGGTGGATGACGCTCATGGGATTGGCGTGCTGGGTCAGCAGGGCGCCGGCACCTGCCAGCATTTCAGGCTGACGGACCAGGTCCAGTTAATCATGGGGACCTTCAGCAAATCCCTCGCCAGCCTGGGCGGTTTCATCGCGTCCGACGCGGCGACAGTTGATTTTCTGAAGCACAATTCCAAAACCGTCATCTTCAGCGCCAGCATGAGCCCCGCCAACGCGGCGGCCGTTTTGGCGGCGGTCAAATTAATGACCAGCGAACCGGAAAGGCTTGCCCGGCTTTGGGAGAACACCCGCCGCTTGAAGTCGGGCCTGCTTTCCCTGGGTTTTGATTTGGGGAATTCACAAACGCCGATCCTGCCCGTCTATATTCGTGAAATGTTGCGCACCTTCAAATTTTGCAAGCGGCTGCAGGAAGAAGGGGTGTTCGTCAATCCGGTGGTGTCTCCCGGAGTGCCGCCCGGCATGGAGCTGCTGCGCGTCAGCCTGATGGCCAGCCACACGCCGGAACAGATTGATTTCGCCCTGGATAAATTCCAGAAGGTGGGAAAAGAACTGGGGGTCATTTAGGGCTGTCTTTGGCGGCGGCGGCAGGCAAGGCCCGCCGCCCAATAAACCAACCAACAGCGGCAACGGAGGTGGCTTGCGGCAGCAACATGATGGGATGAGGCTGGGCAGCGATTCCTGGCGTCTCTCCCGCTTTCAGGCATGAAGGTTCTACTGACCGGCGCATCAGGGTTTGTGGGCAGCCACCTGCTGGACGCCCTGCTTAATCGCGGCCATCAAGTGCGAATCCTTATGCGCTCGAGCAGTTCCACCGGTTTCATCGAACCCCGGCTTAAGGCGGTGGAAGTCTGTCGTGGCGACATGGATGATCCGCCCAGCTTGAAAGCGGCAGTGCGGGAGGTCGAAGCCGTCGTGCACTGCGCCGGTTGTGTCAAGGCGCTGAGCGACAGCGAGTTCTTCCGTATCAACCAGATCGGGACCCGCAACTTGCTTGAGGCCGTCCTGGATTCCGCTCAGGCGCGGCCCCGCTTCGTTTTTTTGTCCAGCTTGGCCGCGGCCGGTCCGGCTACCTCCCGCCAGCCGTCCCGCGAATCCGATCCGCCGCAGCCGGTGTCCCTCTATGGCAGAAGCAAGCTGGCCGCGGAGCGGGAAATCCAGGCGCAGGACCGCCTGCCGTGGGTGATTTTGCGTCCACCCGGTGTTTACGGGCCGCGCGACCGTGAATTCCTCAAATTATTTCGCGCCCTCCAATGGCATTTGCAGGCGCGGGTGGCGGGCGGGAGACAGGAACTAAGCCTGGTTTACGTGGAGGATTTGGCCGCTGCGGTTTGCCACTGTCTGTCGCACGAGCGGGCGGTGGGGCGCATTTTCAATGTGGCGTCGCCCGAAGTGGTGACCACCCGCGCTTTGATCGAGCTGGCCGCGCGCTTGCTGAACACCTGGACGGTGCCGCTGCCGTTGCCGCTGCCGGGCATGTGGATGGTCTGCGCGTTGCAGGAGGTTGTTTCCCGGCTGAAAGGACGACCCGACGTGCTTAGCCGGCGGAAATATCCGGAGATTGCCGCCCCCGGCTGGGTGGCGGATGTCGCCGCTTTGCGGAGGGAAACCGGATTTGCGGCCGCCACCCGGCTCGAGCCAGGGCTGGAAAAAACTATGCATTGGTATCGCCGGGAGGGCTGGCTGTGAGACGCAGTCAAGAAAATCAAGGAACGCCTTTGGTTGCTGGGGCCGATGGGAGGGCGCCCCAATGCCTGGTCTCTTGTTGCGTTGAAGAACCAAACTTCACCCTTTGCATCCGGATAAAATGCGGCATTACCACTTCCTAGATTACGCCACCCAGGCCTACGTCGCCCTTGTGGGTTTGCTTATTCTTTTCTTCCACGGCGGCGTGATTGATTATTGGCTGCCGCGGGTGCTGGCTCATGCCGGCTGGCTGCTGGCGGCGCATTGGTTGATTGTCCATCACGCCAAAGCCAAAACAGGCAAGGTCCTGGATTTCCTGCGGCATTTTTATCCCCTGCTGCTCTATATCCCCATCTATAACGAAACCGGGCATTTGAATCAGATGTTCATGACCGGCATCGCGGACCCGTGGTTCATCAAGCTGGACCAGGTCATTTTTGGCTGCCAGCCCAGCCTGGTATTCATGGAAAGGTTGCCCTGGCTGCCGGTCAGCGAGCTTTTCTACATTTCCTATTTTTCCTATTACCTGATGATCACCGGGGTCGGGCTCGCCTTGTTCCTGCGTGATCGCAACCAATTTCGCCATTACCTCTCCCTGGTTTCCTTCGTGTTTTATCTTTGCTTTCTGATTTACATCTTTCTGCCGGTCGTCGGCCCCCGGATTTTTTATCGCGATTTGGTGCCTTTCGACCTTCCGGCGGCGGCCATGCCGGCGGTGGTGCCGCCCTTCCCCGAGGCCGTTCAGGCCGGCCCTTTCTACCGGATCATGGCGGTCATCTACCATTACTTCGAAACCCCGGGAGCGGCCTTCCCCAGCAGCCACGTTGCGGTGGCGCTAACGACAGTCTATTTCTCCCGGAAATACCTGCCCCGAATATGGAAATGGCATGCGGTCGTGGCGGCCCTGCTTTGCCTCTCGACCGTCTATTGCCGTTATCATTACGCGGTGGACATCGCGGGCGGGGTGTTGCTGACGGTCCTCGCCCTGCCGCTGGGCAATTGGCTGATGGCCCGCTGCCCGGCGTCGCCCAAGTTGGCTCAATCCAGAGGCGCCAATTGAGCAAAAACCGTTTCCACTGGGATGCCCGGCAAGCCGGCCGCGCTTCGCAGGATGGTGACCTCTTCGCCTAATGGCTTCCAGACCGTCTCGTTCGTGGGACCCCACAAGACCAGTGAACGCAATCCCAGCGCCGCCGCCAGGTGCGTGAGGCCGGAATCGTGCCCCACGAAAATCCGGCACGGCAACAAATACCCCGCCAGAACCGGCAAATCCAGGCCGACCGCCAGCTTCGCCCGCGCCGGCGGCAAAAAGGTTTGGAGACGCTCCAGCACGCCTTCCTCCGCTTCGCCGCCCACCAGCAATAGACTCGCCTTGGTGGCGCCTAAAATTTTTTGCAGCAGCTCGCGCCAACGGTCTTCCGGCCAGTTTTTTGCGCGGCTGCCGCTCCCGGGATGGCACGCGATAATGGGCGGTGGCAAGACGGCGTTGGCCGGCGGTTGCGCCTCCAGACTGAGCCGCGGAACCGGATCGGCTCCGCGAATCCCCAGCGGTTCCAGAACGGATAGATATTGTTGGGCGGCGTGCGTCTTTTCGCTTTCATTCGGACGATGAATCCCCCGCAAAAACCGGGCCTTGGTAATCCTGGATAAGTTGGCCTCAAAGGTTTTTTCCGGGTCGTAGAGGAACGAAATGATGAGATCGAAGGCGCTGAAAAAGTCGGCTTGTCTGGCGGACAAAACGGCGTTCGGCGCAAACAGACCGGCCATTTCCCGCGATTCAAGGGAATGCGCCGCCCCGGCCAGCCCGCCCGCGACCGCCAGCGCCGCAATTTTGGGCTGGCCCAGGATTTCCACGCGCGCGGCAGGGAAGAACCGCCGCAAAGCGGCAAAAACCGGCAAGGTCAGCAGAAAATCGCCAATGCCCCCGCTTTTGGCCACCAGCACGCGGCGTGGCGGTGCTCCCGGTGAAAATTCCCCAGTTGACTCGGCCCAGTCCATATCGCCTCCTGCGATCCCGCCGAAAGTGCCGACAGCCCCCATGATGGCCGGGCGACGTCGGCCCGCCCTCAATTGCGCCGCGGCGCCGATGGATGGTTGGTCGGGATGGGCAGGTGCAAATCTTTTAAGTCGGGCTTGGGGACGTAGAGACCCGGCCCCAGGTTGGCAAGCGGATCGGCGTTTTTATGATTTCGCCAGGCTTGGAAGCTCAGCGCGGCCGCCACCAGAAGGAGCAAACCCCCGAGAATCGGCAACACCAGGCCCCAGTTCACCCGCGACAGGGCCAGCATCACATAATCCAACGCGCCGCGCGGTTCGTTGGTCAGGGGCGGCGGCTCCTTGAACTTTTCCGTCCGGCTAAGCTCTTGGTCCAGCTCGCCCATGATGGCGGGTTCTTCCAGTTTCAGCAGCCGGGCGTAGCTGCGGACAAAGCCCTTGATATACACCGGCGCGGAAAAGACGTTGTAATCCCCGCTTTCCAGGGCGCGGATATGGTCCGTGCGAATTTTGGTGAAATCCGCCACCTCGTTGATGGAGAGTCCCCGCGCCTCTCGGGCGGCGCGCAACTGTTCGGCTACTGTCGGCATCGGCGGGCTTTAACCTAGCGAAAACACCCATGCTTTGGCAATCAGGGAAAAAAGGCGCGGTTTATGCGCGCGCGGTGACGCCCCCTTTGGCGCAAAGAACCCTTTGTTCTCCGCGCGGATTTGGTTTAAGCTGGCGCCGTGCAAAAGAAAACATTGCCCGTCATTGCCGGCCAGCCTTCCTGGCGGCTGGCCAACCGCGAGGTGGAAGCCTATGTAACCCGGATCGGCGGACAATTGGCCCCGGTGACCTTCAAGCTGGGCGGGCGCAAGATTCAGCCGTTCAGCATCGCCCCCTGGGCCAGGGAGAAGGGCGTCGCCAAGCTGCCGCCCATCCTCGCCGCGCTGCGCGGGGATTTTTTCTGCCTGCCGTTCGGCGGCAACGCCCGGGCGTGGCGCGGGGAGAAACACCCGGTGCATGGCGAGACCGCCAACCGCCCCTGGCGGTGTGTCGCGCACCTGAACGAAAGCGGCACCCACTGCCTGCACCTCGATCTGGAAACCAAAATCCGCCCGGGCCACGTGGACAAGGTGATCTTCCTGCGGGACGGCCATCACGCGGTTTATTGCCGGCACGTGCTGTCGGGTTTCCGGGGGCCGATGCCTTTGGGGCACCACGCGATGCTCAAGTTTCCGGACGCGCCCGGCAGCGGCCTGATCTCCACCAGCCGGTTTGTGCATGGGCAGGTCTTCCCCGGCTTGTTCGAGGACCCCGCCCAGGGCGGCTACAACAGCCTGAAGCCCGGCGCGGTGTTCAAGTCGCTCGACAAAGTGCCCTCCCTGATCTGCGGCACGGCGGACCTGTCCAGTTACCCGGCCCGTCGCGGCTACGAAGATTTGGTCATGCTCATTGCGGACGAGCGCCTGCCTTTTGCCTGGACCGCCGTCAGCTTCCCGCGGGAAGGGTATGTCTGGTTCGCGTTGAAGAATCCCCGGCTGCTGCGCGGCACGGTGCTCTGGATCAGCAACGCCGGCCGTCATTACGCGCCGTGGAACGGCCGCCATGCCGGGGTCTTGGGTTTGGAAGAGGTGACGGCCAACTTCCATTACGGTCTCGCCGAGTCCGCCGCGCCCAACCCGCTAAGCAAGGCCGGCTATCCCACTGCGCTGACTCTGCGCCCTGACGCGCCGCTGACCATCCCCTACATCATGGGCGTGGCCCCTATCCCGCGCGGATTCGACCGCGTCAAGCGCGTCGAACGCGTGGCCAACGGCATCCGTCTCCTCTCCGCCAGCGGCAAATCCGCCGGGGCCGCTGTGGCCATGGAGTTCCTGGAGTAACGCCGGGCAGAAACATTGAAGGCAAAAAATGAAAGGCGCGCGAGGGGCGCGCGTGGCACAAGCGGCGTGGGAAGTCCGCAAGGTTGTAGCGCAGGCTTCTAGCCTGCTGTATCGCCGACTTCCAGTCGGCAAGGTTTGGGATAATCCCGGGCTCTCGGGTTAAGGGGAAGTCCTGCGGATTGGAAATCCGCGACATAGCAGACTGGAAGTCTGCAGCACACGCTGGCGCGCGTCCGCAAGCGCCTTTCTCATTAACCCCCGCTTCAGCGGGGTGATAGGCAGCCGGGAACAAAACTCAACGGGGCCGCGAAATTTTCATTTCAAGCGGCGCGGCGGTTTGCTAAGCTTGGCGCATGGAACTATTCAAGAAAATTTGCGCCGCGTGCGTTGAGGCCGGGGCGTCGGATATTCACCTCAAGGTGGATGCGCCAGTGATTTTGCGCATCAGCCGTCAATTGATCGCGCTGGAATGCCCTTATCCCACCGAGGAATGGATGGAGAACGTGTTGAACCACATTGTGCCGAAGCACGCGCGGGCGCGGTTCGAACAAGACCGGGAAATTGACTTTTCCTACCATCTGCCGCACGTGGCGCGCTTCCGCACCAACGTGTTCCAGCAACGGGGCACTTTTGCCATCGCGATGCGGTATGTGAAGACGAAGGTGCCGAGTTTTCAGGAATTGGGCCTGCCGGAGCAGATCAAGAAGATCGCCGAGGCGCCGCGCGGCATCGTGCTGCTGGCGGGCACCACCGGCTCCGGCAAATCCACGACCCTGGCGGCGATGATCGAGCATGTGAACGAAAACTTCAAAAAGCACATCGTCACTTTGGAGGACCCCATCGAATACGTGTTCGAGGACAACCAGTGCGTCATCGAGCAGCGGGAAATCGGGTTGGATACTCAGTCCTTCGCCTACGGCTTGAAAAACATGCTTCGCCAGGACCCGGACATCATCATGGTGGGGGAAATGCGCGATTCCACCAGCTTCAGCGCGGCAATCAGCGCGGCGGACACCGGCCACTTGGTGTTGTCCACCGTGCATACCACCAACTCGGCCCAGTCGGTGGGGCGCATCCTGGACTTTTTTGTCGCGGAGGAGCGCGACCAGATACGCCGCCAACTGGCGGCCACGCTGAAGGCCGTGATCTGCCAGCGCATGGTCGGCACAGTGGATGGCCGCATGACGCCGGCGGTGGAAATCCTCATCAACACTCCCACCGTGAAAAAGCTTATCGAGGACGACCGCCTGGAAACCTTGCCGGCGGCGATTGAAACCGGCGGCGAGGACGGCATGCAGAACTTTAATCAGCACCTGCTGCAATTGGTGCAGGAGGGCAGGGTTACCGAGAAGGAGGCCTTGAACAAGGCCTCCAATCCGCAGGCGCTCGAAATGAACCTGCGCGGCATTTTCTTGAGCACCGGCCGGCGCATTCTCGGTTGATTGCGTCTTGGTGGACGGGGCACGCCATCTCGCGCCCCGCATCCCCCCATGAAAACCGATTTCTTAATCGTCGTCGCCGCGGGCATGGCGTTGCAGGTGTTGCCAACGGCGGCCGCCGAAATCCAATGGACCCGCCTCAGCAGCACCAACGGGCACTTGGCGCCGCCGAATACCGGCAGCCAGCAGACCTGCCTGGTCGTGGCCGACTTCGACAAGGATGGCATTGACGATTTTGCCATCGGCGAGCGCACGAAAACTCCTTCGGTGCTCTGGTATAAGTGGAACGGCAAGGGTTGGGACCGGCGCCTGATTGACGACACGCCTCTCCGACCCGAGGCCGGCGGGGAGGTTGGCGATATTGACGGCGACGGCGATCTTGACCTCATCCTTGGGCAGGACGCCAGCGGCAACGCCGTGTGGTGGTGGGAAAATCCAAATCCCGACTTCACCAAACCCTGGACCCGGCGGCTCATCAAAAATTCCGGCGGGCGCAAGCATCATGACCAAACGGTGGCCGACTACGACGGCGACGGAAAACCGGACTTCGTGACTTGGAACCAGGGCGCCAAGCAACTGTTGTTTTATGAAATCCCCGCGCGCCCCAAGGAGGTCAGGGTCTGGGAGCCGACGGTTATTTTCTCGTGGACCACTGGGCAGGAGATGGAGGGCTTTCCGTCCCGCCCCACCGATATTGATGGGGACGGACTGGCGGACCTGGTGGGTGGCGGACGGTGGTTCAAGCATCGCGGCGGGCGCAAATTCGAGGAGATGGTGGTGGATGACTCGATGCGCTTCACTCAATGCGCCGCCGGTCAATTGGTCAAGGGGGGCTGGGCGGAAATCGTTTTCAGCCCGGGGGACACGGACGGCGAAGCCAGGTGGTATGAGTGGAAGGAGGGGAAATGGGTCGCTCATGGGTTGCGCCACGTCATTCATGGCCACACCTGCGAAGTGGGGGACATCAACGGCGACGGTCACCTGGACATCCTGATCGGCGAAATGGGCAATCCCGGCGCCGGCGACCGGGCGCAGACTTTTGTCTGGTTTGGCGACAGCGCCGGCAACTTTAAGGAAAGCGTTGTTTCGGTGGGCCAGGGGATACATGAAGGCCGCCTGGGCGATTTCAATGGCGACCGCCGCCTGGACATCCTGATGAAACCTTACAACCACAAGGCCCCGCGGGTGGACGTGCTATTGAACCTGCCGCCCAAAACCGCCGGCCAATAAAAAATGGAGCGGGTGATGGGAATCGAACCCACGTGGCCAGCTTGGAAGGCTGGAGCTCTACCATTGAGCTACACCCGCTTCACTCACCCCGCCAGCTTAACCGAACCGCCCCGTTACTCAAGCATTTTTTCCCGCCGTTTTTCGGCCGGCGCTTGCCTGGCGGCGGCTTTTTGGCTGGCCGCCTCGGCGCTGTCAGCCACGCAACAAGGAGGGCCGCTGCAAACGATCCCCGCCGCGACCGACCTTGATGCCAATGCTTTTGCCGAATGGGTGGATGGCCGGGAACTCCCCATCAAAGCCAAGGATGAGCGCGACAAAAGCCGCTCGCCTTTGTGGGTGGTCGCCACTCCCCAGGGCGTCGCCGGCCACAGCGGCCTGAAATTTGGGGAGGCCAAAAGCCCGGGCCCCCGCCATCTGCGGATCGGTTTCCATGCGCCGCTCGGCGTCGGCGCGGTGCTGGCCCGCGGCGGCGGGCGGCTGAGCGTGTTAAAACCAAACGCGCCTTATCCGGGCGACTTGGCGGATGAGACGCAATGGCTGGCGGCGGAGCGGTTGGCCAATGGCCGCGTCTGCCAGACCGAAGCCGGACGCGAGGATTACGCGCTGTGGACGTTGCCGCAAACCGCCTCGACGCGGGCGCTGCGTTTCACCCATGTCGCGGAGGAGGCCGACAAGGAATACGCCGGCTGGCTGGGCGGCGTTTATGTGATGCCGGCGCGGCTGGCCAACGTCGCGCCGCAGGCCGCCGCCAGCGCCCGCGCCAATGACAAATACGCCGCCAAGCTAATCAACGAGCAGGCCGACGGCGGTTGGAAAACGTGGGAAAATATCGCGGTCAAAGACACGAATGCCGCGCCGGTGGTCTCCCCCGCGCAATCCGAATGGGTGATGCTGACCTGGCCGGCGCCGGTCAAGTTGCGCGGATTGGCGGCGCTTTGGGCCGGCTTCGGCGCGGCGGAAGCGCAGGTGTTTTCCGACACCGCCGGCCCGCACCCGCGCGAGGCGCCGGAAAGCGCCTGGCGCGCCGCCGGCGCCTTTGCCGGGTTGCGCAATCGCTATCCCTCCTCGATGGGCGCCGATTTTCTCGATTTCGGGCGGGAAATCACCACCCGGGCGGTGCGGTTGCGGATGACCAGGGCGATCAATGACGACCAGCACCCCCACACGAAGGGAAACGCGCGCGACGGGCGGCGCGTCTGGCTGGGCGAACTGATGGCGCTAAGCGCGCTGGGCGCGGCGGAATTGAAAACGGCCCTGCTCCCCACTCCGGCGGGGTCGGCGGAAAATCCGCCCATCGCGATCAAATTTTCTCTGCCCGAAGCCGGCTGGGCTACGCTGGTGATTGAAGACGCGCAAGGTCAACGGGTGCGCAACCTGGTCGCCGACACCCGGTTTGAAAAAGGCGAAAACATCGTGTGGTGGGACGGCACCGATGATTTGGGCCGCGATCTCGAAGCTCCGCGGCATGGGATTTATCATATCCCCGCGCAATTGGTGGCGCCGGGCGCCTACCAGGTGCGCGGGTTGTGGCGGCGGGATATCAACCTGCGCTACGAATTTCCCGTTTACACCGAAGGCAACCCCCCGTGGAATACCGCGGACAGTTCCGGCGGCTGGCTGGCTAATCATTCCCCGCCGGCCGCGGCCCAGTTTGTGCCCGATGGCGGCCATGGCCAGCCCGCCGTGCTCATCGGCAGCTATGTTTCGGAAGGCACCGCCGGTCTGGCCTGGCTGGACCTCAACGGCCGCAAAATCAAAGGCCGGAATTGGGTTGGCGGCACCTGGACCGGCGCCCAATTCCTCGCCCGCGATGCCGGCGCCAAAGCGTTGCCCGGCGTCATGGCCTATGCCGCCGCGGCCTGGACCACCGCCGCCAAACCCTCCGGCAAAGCCCAGGAAGGAGAAATCCGGATCACCGCCATCACGGCGGACGGGGATAAGGCGGTCATTAAATACAACTTTGCGCCGCCGGCCGCGCCCGCTTCCGGCCCGGCTGAGGAAAACTGGGGCAAACATCTCGGCGGTCTGGCGGTCCACGAGGGACTGGTCGTTTTCAGCCTCACCCAGCTTGGCCAAATGGTCTTGGTGGACGCCGCGAGCGGTCAGGCGCGCGCGACGGTTCCCTTGGCGAATCCGCGCGGGCTGGCCTTTGACGCCCAGGGCCGGCTGCTGGCGCTCTCCGGCGCGCGGCTGCTGCGCTCGTCCAAACCGGTAACTCTTGCAAATCCCGAGGCGACCGCGAAGGACCTGGCGCCCTTGGTGGATAATCTCGATGAACCGCAGGGCTTGGCGCTCGATGACTCCGGCCGCCTTTTTGTGAGCGAGCGCGGCCGGCGCCACCAGGTGCGGGTCTTTGGGCCGGACGGCCAATTCCAGCGCGCCATCGGCAAGCCCGGGGTCCCGTCCGCCGGGCCTTACGATCCATTGCGCATGAACAATCCGCGCGGCCTGACTGTGGACCATCAAGGCCGCCTTTGGGTGGCGGAGGAAGATCACCAACCCAAGCGGGTCAGCGTTTGGAACGCCGACGGTTCGCTGTGGCGCGCTTTTTACGGGCCCGCCGAATACGGCGGGGGCGGGCAGCTTGACCCCGCCGACCCGACGCGGTTCTATTACTTGGGGATGGAATTCCGGCTCGATTGGAAAACCGGCGCCAACCGCTTGGAGCGAGTTTTCTTCCGCAAGAAACCGGACGACATTAACCTGGCCTGGCGCAGCGGCCTGCCGCAGACGGCGATTTACCGTGAAGGTCGGCGGTATTTCGTCAATTGCTACAACAGCAATCCAACCGGGGGCGGCGGGCTGGCCCAGGTCTGGCTTGACCAGCAAGGCTTGGCCGTGCCGGTGGCCGCGCTGGGCCGCGCCCATCATTGGGAACTCCTCAAAGGCGAGGCCTTTCGCGCGCGCTGGCCGGCGGGGGTGGATTTGACCAAGGACGCCTATCGCAACCCGGCGCTTTTTGTCTGGAGCGACCTCAACGGCGACGGCCAGGCGCAGCCCGAGGAAGTGGCTTTGGAAAAGGCCGCCTCCGGCGGCGTGACGGTAATGCAGGACCTCTCTTTTCTGGTGGCCCGCGTCGAGGGCAAGGCGATGCGTTACGCGCCCCGCCGTTTTACCCGGCAGGGCGCGCCGGTCTATGCCCTGACCGACGGTCAAACGCTATTTGAAGGGGCGCAAAATCCGCCTTCCAGCGGCGGCGACCAATTGCTGGCGGGGCCCGATGGCTGGACGATTTGCACCACCGCGCCCAAGCCGTTCAACGCGCATGGGGTGGGCGGCGTCCGCCACGGGGTGGCGCGTTGGAGTTACCCGAGCCTTTGGCCGGGCCTGCATGCCTCCCATGAGGCGCCCGTGCCCGACCGCCCCGGCATGATCATCGGCCACACCCGCCTGTTGGGTGACCTGGTGACTCCCCGCGCCGGCGAAGCCGGACCGCTTTGGTTCCTCAACGGCAACCACGGCAATATGTATGTCTTCACCCTCGATGGCCTCTGGGTGGCGCAACTTTTCCAGGACATGCGCGTGGGACGCCCCTTTGCCATGCCCATCGCCCGGCGCGGGATGCTGCTCAACGACGTGACCCTGCACGATGAGAACTTCTGGCCTTCCGTCACCCAAACGCCCGACGGGGCGATTCTGCTTTATTCCGGCGGACGCCTCAGCCTCGTCCGCGTCGAGGGGCTGGAGACCGTGCGCCGACTGCCGACGCAGACAATCACCGTCACCGCCGCCGACCTTCAGCGTGCCGCGGAATACTTTGCCCGCGTCGAAGCCGCGCGCCAGTCCGCCCGGGGCCGCGGGGTCCTGACGGTGCCGCTGCGCGGCCAGCCGCCCCAGGTGGACGGAAAGCTCGAGGATTGGGCCGGCGCGGACTGGGTGGACATTGACCAGCGCGGCGTCGCCGCCTATTTCAACAGCAACTCGAAACCTTTTGATGTCACCGGCGCGGTCGCCCTCTCCGGCGACCGCCTTTATGCCGCCTGGCGCACGGGCGAAAAGAACCTGCTGAACAATACCGGGGAGACGCCCAATTTCCTGTTCAAAACCGGGGGCTGCTTGGACCTGATGATCGGGACCGACCCGGCGGCCGATCCCAGGCGCAATCGGCCGGTGGCGGGCGATCTGCGGCTGCTAATCACCAAAGTCGGCGGCCGGCCGCGCGCGATGCTGTATCGCGCGGTCGTGCCGGGGACCAAAGACCCGGTGCCGTTCACCTCGCCGGTGCGCTCGATCACCTTTGACCGCGTCGAGGAGGTGACCGCGCAAGTGCAACTGGCCGAGTCGGGGGATGGCAATTATGAAATCAGCGTGCCGCTGGCCCTTTTGGGCTGGAAGGCCGCCGCCGGAACCACCCTTCGCGGCGACATCGGCCTGCTGCGCGGCAGCGGCGGAATGACCACTCAGCGCGTTTATTGGAGCAACAAAGCCACCGCCATCACCGCGGATATTCCCAGCGAAGCGGAACTCCGGCCCGCCCTGTGGGGCAAATGGGAAATAATTCAGGGGCCCGCAAATTAGCCGGGCCGGAATTTTGGTTGCCAGCGGGGTGCGGATTCCGTAGATTCGGCCCATGTTGATGGGCAGACTGACCACGACTACGATGTAGCGTTCCCCGGCCATACCTGGGAACGCCAACGCCTCGCACTGACCGTCCGAGGCGTTTTTATTTATGAATTGGCAAAGCAGTGGCACAACGCGACCGGTTGAAGGCATCGCCTTTCTACCGGTCAGAGTTTGTTTGTCCGAACAATGCCATTGTCGGTCTCGAAAGCCTTCTTCCCCCTCACCCCAACCCTCTCCCTCTCCCTTGGGGAGAGGGGGCCATATTCACCGGCCGGCGAAAAAAGGGGAGCCTCAATTTCAAACCGCGCCGCCGGCATTGTTTCCCTCTCCCCAAGGGAGAGGGATAAAGGGTGAGGGGGAACAGGGCCTTCAAGTTCGGCTTGGTGCTGGATATTTTCAAGACACTCAACATAGGCTTGCTCAAAATCCGTTAGGTCTTGGGCAACCCGCAAGGGCGAATGAAAACAGCCCACCGTTTCAACGGTGGGTTTCGAACGATGAAGGGGCCCTAAGTCCCGCAGGGACGAAAGAATTCTTGGGCGGCGCCATTTCCATGAGCCTCGGCGAGTTTCGCTATGCTTCTTTCGCCCCTAATGGGGCTTCAAGATTTACCGGGATGCTGGTCCCAACAATAAATCGCCGGGCTATGAACTTTCGTCCCTCGTCCCTCGCCCTCATTGCTTTTTATGAACTCCGAACAACAACCTGACAGCAACCGCAAGACCCTCGATCAACGCAACGCGATGTCCGACCTGGAGCGGCTCCGCCACTCGTGCGCGCACGTGATGGCTACCGCCATCCTGCGCCTCTGGCCCGACGCCCAGTTCGCCTACGGGCCGCCGGTCGAGAACGGTTTTTACTACGACCTCGAATGCTCGCACCGGATCACCCCCGAGGATTTCCCGGCCATCGAGGCCGAGATGAAAAAAGAGATCAAGGCGAACAACGTCTTCGAGAAGATCGTGGTCACGCGCGAGCAGGCCATCGCCGACGCGCAGAGCGGCCGCCTCGGCGGTCTGGCCGAGCGCCCCGGCAACGCCAGCAAGTTCAAGCTCGATCTGCTCCAGCAAATCCCGGAGGGCGAGCCGATTTCGTATTACCGCAACGGCGATTTCCTCGACCTCTGCGCCGGGCCGCATGTGATGCGCACCGGCAACATCGGCGCGTTCAAACTTACCAGCGTTGCCAGCGCCTACTACAAGGGCGATGAAAAGAACCCGCAGCTCCAGCGCATCTACGGCACCGCCTTCAAGAACAAGACGCAGTTGGACGAGTATTTCAAAATGCTCGAAGAGGCCAAGCGCCGCGATCACCGCAAGATCGGCGCGGAAATGGGCCTATTTTTCATGGACGCCGAATACACCGGCCCCGGCATGCCGCTCTGGCTGCCGAAAGGCACTATCATCGTCGAGGAACTGGAGAAGCTGGCCAAGGAAACCGAGTTCGCCGCCGGCTACGTGCGCGTCCGCACGCCGCACCTGGCCAAGGAGAAGATGTATAAGACCAGCGGGCATCTGCCGTATTATGCGGAGAGCATGTTTCCGCCGATGGAATTCAGGGAACAAGGTTCGGCGCCGGATGCAGAGGTGGAACGTTACTACCTCAAAGCCATGAACTGCCCGCATCACCACCGCATTTTTGCGGCGGAGCCGCGCAGTTATCGCGATCTGCCGCTGCGGCTGGCGGAATACGGCTGCTGCTACCGCTACGAGCAGTCGGGCGAACTGTTCGGCCTGATGCGCGTCCGCTCCCTGAACATGAACGACGCGCACATCTATTGCACCGAGGACCAGTTCGCGGACGAGTTTCGCGCCGTGAACGACATGTATCTGAAATACTTCAAGATTTTCGGGCTGGAGAAATACGTGATGCGCTTCTCCACGCACTCGAAGGAGGGGCTGGGCAAGAAATACGTCAACGAGCCGGAGCTGTGGCTCAAGACCGAGGACATGGTCCGGCGCGTCTTGAATGAGAGCGGCATCAACTACGTGGAGGTCGCCAACGAAGCCGCATTCTACGGGCCGAAGATTGACGTGCAGGTCTGGAGCGCGATCGGGCGCGAGTTCACCATCGCCACCAACCAGGTGGACTTTGCCGTGCCGGCGCGGTTTGGTCTGCAATACCGCGACCGCGACAACACGATGAAGACGCCGCTGTGCATCCACCGCGCGCCCCTGGGAACCCACGAGCGGTTCATCGGCTTCCTAATCGAGCATTACGCCGGCAACTTCCCGCTCTGGCTCGCGCCCGACCAGGTGCGCGTGCTGCCCGTGACCGAGGCGCAGATGGACTACGCCAAGAGCATCGCCAGCGAGTTGCGCGCCCAGCAGGTCCGCGCCGAAATGGAATTTAGCAACGACAAATTGATGGGCCGTATTCTCCGTGCCGAGGAGGCTCGTGTTCATCACATCCTGGTCGTGGGCCAAAAGGAGCAGGAGGCGAATGCGGTCGCCGTCCGCATCCACGGCAAAGGCCAGCAGGGCGTGAAGCCGCGCGCGGAAGTCGTTGCGGAAATCCTGCGGGCCATCAAGGAGCGCCTTGCTTAGCGACACCGGTCCTGGGGCATTCGATGGTTTTTGTTCCCATCAAGACGCCTAAGGCCATCCAATTTTGGACCTGTTTCAATGAACGGGTGCATGACGAAATTCTGGATGCATCATGAACACCTTGCTTTGGCAAGGTGGCGGGACACCCAAAACGTTCCAACGGTTTCAACCGTTTACCGAGGGGCCGGAAACTGTTGAAACAGGTGGTCGGATTCCCGAGCCCACTGACCACCCACCTGAAGGTGCGTGTTAATGAGACGTTGGGCCAGTTTGTCGGATGGACAATACCCGCATGGGTCAAGGACACGGCTTTTGCGTCCAATCGAAGAAAATTTGGTTCTTCGATGTTTTCGGTGGAACTGCCGGAAGCGAATTACGGTGTATAACGTCAGGCCTGGGATTTTCGATAGCGCGGTTTCCCCTCACCCCCTGCCTGCGCCCGCCTGCCGAGCGGTGGGCAGGCCGCGGGCGCGGCAGGCAGGCGTCCCTCTCCCTTGGGGAGAGGGAGACCCGTTCGCCAGTGCTCGAAGTGGTCAAGAGCTGCGGTTTCACAATGCGCCGCCAGCGATGTTTCCCTCTCCCTGGGGGAGAGGGACCAAGGGTGAGGGGAAAAGGCGCCAACGAATACG
>Ga0101944_10000969_pt1 | contig 70241 bp, 62 predicted proteins | sample DewCreD2012metaG_FD_75245 | JGI IMG/M metagenome (GOLD analysis project Ga0101944, IMG submission 75245) | Hot spring sediment bacterial and archeal communities from British Columbia, Canada, to study Microbial Dark Matter (Phase II) - Dewar... ... | reverse complement strand
AGGATGCCTGCCGCCACCGCCTGCAATAAACTGAGGTGCACCCCTCCGCGGCCCCCGGGCAACTGCGGGGTTGCAGGCGCGGCGGGCGGCGGGAACAATCGCGGCATGAGGAACGCACGATGGATGGCGGGCGCGCTGGTGCTTGGGCTGGCGCTGGTCGGCGGCAGCGGTTCGGCTCGCGCGGCGGAGCCGGCCATGCCGGATTTCAACGAGGTGCGGCGCGTGGTGCGCGAGCAACTGGCCGGGGCCACTGATGAATCCGTGAACCGCGCGGCGGTCGAGGGCTTTCTGCACGCGCTGGGCGGGCGCGTGGCGCTTGCCGCACCGGCGGAACTGGCGGCGACCAACCCCGTCCCGCTCCTCCCCCGGCAGCAGGTCTTCGATGGCACCGTCGGCTACGTTCGCGTGGGCCGGGTCGCCACCGGGCTGGCGGACGCGGTGGCGGCGGCGGCGCAGGAGCTCGCGGCCTCCAACAAGCTGGGCGGGCTGGTGCTGGATTTGCGCTTTGCGGCGGGCGCGGATTACGCGGCGGCGGCGGCCACGGTGGATTTGTTTCTGGCGCGCGAGGTGCCGCTGCTCAACGCCGGCCAGGGCCTCGTGAGTTCAAAGACCAAGACCAACGCGCTGCGGCTGCCCGTCGTGGCGCTCGTGAACGGTTCAACCGCTGAAGGCGCGGAGGCGCTGGCGGCGGTGTTGCGCAAGACCGGCGCGGGGCTGGTGCTCGGCAGCCGCACGGCGGGACGCGCGGCGGTGATGCGGGAGTTTCCGCTGTCCAACGGCCAGACGTTGCGCGTGGCCGTGGCCCCGATTCTCCTGGGCGACGCGAAACCGGTGCCGTTGACCGGCCTGGAACCGGACATCGAAGTGGTGGTCAAGGCCGAGGACGAGCGGGCGGCGTTTGAGGAACCGTTTGTAACGGCGGCGAATGGCGGCTCCGCCACGAATGCGGTGCGCGTGGCCCGCCGTCCGCGCGTGAGCGAGGCGGACCTGGTGCGCGAACGGCGCGGCGAGACGGCGGCGCGGGGCAAAACGGAACCCGAAACCCCCGTGCTGGCGGACGTGGCGCTGGGGCGGGCGATTGATTTGTTGAAGGGCCTCGCCGTCGTGCGCGGCGGGCGGTTTTGAGGGGTGGCTTGTCAGGGGCCACGTTGCCGCTTAACTTTTCCGCACCATGCGAAAGTTCACTGCAATTGTTCACTCCGGCGAGCCGGGCGAGGGCGGTTTCTGGGCGACCTGCGTGGAGGTTCCCGGAGCCAATGGCCAGGGGGAAACGCGCGAGGAATGTCTGGCCAGCTTGGCGGGGGCGGTGCGCGAGCTGTTGGACCTGAACCGCGCCGAAGTGCTGGCCGATGATCCCAACGCGGAGCAACTGGAATTGCAGGTGACATGAAGCGCCGCGAACTGGAGCGGCATCTTCAAGCGCACGGCTGCGAATTACTCCGGGAGGGAGCCGCGCACACCATCTGGCGGAATCCCGGGACGGGAGCCAAGGAAGCCGTTCCGCGCCACAACGAAATTTAACGCCATCTGGCGCGCAAAATTTGCCGGGGCTTGAGCGTGGCCGTGCCCAAAGGGGCGTGACCGCTACCGCTCACCCCGCCACGCGCGCGGCGGTTTCGTCAATCAGCCGCAAACCCTCTTCCGCCTCGGCGCGGGTCAGGTTGAGCGCGGGCAGCAGGCGCACGATCTGGTTGCCGGCGGGCACGGTCAGCAGGCCCGCTTCGTGCAGCCGGTTGACGAATTGCAGCGCGGGGGCCTTGTCGCTGGCGGCAAACCCCGGCACCGCCTCCTTTTCGCCCAGTTCGATGCCCACCATCAGCCCGAGACCGCGCGGGCCTTTGATGACGTGCGGATATTTGGCGGCGAGTTGCGCGATGCCCTGCCGCAGGAATTCGCCCATCCGCCGCGCATTGTCCGCGAGGCCGTCGCGTTCGATGATTTCCAGCACCTTCAACGCCACGGCGCATCCGAGCAGGTTGCCGCCGTAGGTCGTCCCGTGCGTGCCCGCGTTGAGGAGGTCGCCCAGCGGCTCGCGCAGCCAGAACGCGCCGATGGGGAAACCGTTCCCGAGCGACTTCGCCATTGAGAGGCCATCCGGCAGGAAACCTTCCGCGCCGGGCGCGCCCTCGAGGATGCGCTGAAAACTCTGGAACCGCCCCGTGCGGAAGTGGCCGCATTGCACGCCGTCCATCAACAGCAGCAGCTTGTGCTCGTTGCACAACGCGCGCAGGCCGAGCAGGTATTCGGGCGTGGCGGGCGTGACGCCGCCCTCGCCCTGCACACCTTCAATCAACACCGCGACTGTCGCCGGGGAAATCGCCGCCCGCACGGCCTCGAGATCGTTGAAGGGCACATGCCGGAAGCCCGCGACCATCGGCGTGAACCCCTTTTTCACCTTGTCCTGTCCGGTGGCGGCGATGCCGGCGAGCGTGCGGCCATGAAACGAGTTCAACGCGGTGAGGATTTCAAACCGTCCCTCCTCGTGGCCGAATTTGCGGGCGAGCTTGTAAAGGCCCTCGTTGGCTTCCGCGCCGGAGTTGCAGAAGAAGACGCGGCCCGGCGCGAGGTGGCGGACGAGCTGTTGCGCCAGCCGGCCCTGCGGTTCGTGGTAGTAGAGGTTCGAGACGTGGACGAGCTTCCGGGCCTGCGCGGCCAGCGCGTCGGCAATCTCGGGATGCGCGTGGCCGAGGGCGTTGACGGCGATGCCGCCGCCGAGGTCAAGGTAGCGGCGGCCATGCACGTCCCAGACGCGGCTGCCGCCGCCATGACTGAGCGCCAGCTCGAAGCGCCCGTAGCTGGGCACGACGTATTGCTGGAAAAGCTGCTGGATGGCCGCCGGTTCGTTGCGGACGACGGCGGGCGGTTCGGGGACGATTTCTTTCATCGGCGCGGGCCGCGTGGGCGGCGCGCTGACAAAATAACAAACGCCCGGGCGATGCAATGGGATTTCGCGGCGGAACGACCGGGCATATCCGCGCGCCGGTCACGCCAGCGCCGGTTCGGCCTCGCGCCCGTTCACCGCAACCGGCACGCGCACGCGGTGAATTACCCTCCCGTCTGGCAGGCAATCCCCGACTCAAAATCAGGCGTGGTGTAGGCACCTGCAGGCCCGCATTCCGTGGCCACCACCTCGCCATCGCACCCGAGGTAGTAGGCGGGATAGATGCAGCCGGGCTGGCCTTTTGTCTTGTCCACGCCGCTGGAAGTTGCCGACGTTGCCGGGTAGATGTAGGCGTCGGCGGAGGCAGTGGCAATGGCGGTAACCGGCGCACAATCCCGGGCCACGACACAGGTAGTGACGTTCATTTGCGCGCAAAGCTGCGGGGTTGCCGTGAAGCAATTGGCGACTACGGTTACGCCGGTTGGCAGAAGTGCTGTAGCGATGCACAGTTGGAGGAGGCTTTTGGGTTTCATGGAGTCGGATTCGCAGGTCAGCCCGGCGGTAAGGAAGCCGCTCGCCTGAGCCGGGCACGAATCAGGAGAGCGGAAACAAGTGCAACATTAGCGGCAACAAAGAGGGTCAGAACCAGGTTTCGGCGTTGCGGAGAGGAATCGGACGGCTCGACCACCCGAGTCATGGCCGATTGCTGGGGGTTGCGGGACCAGGTTCCCGGTGGGGTGACCAGCAGGTGGTGAGGGATGCGGTTGGTGGCACCCCCAATCAGGAACATTTCGACCGGGAGCGGCTGGTCCAGGATTCGCACCTCAAGCAGCCTGATGATATAACCCAGGCGAGGCGTGTCTGTTCGACGAAACCAGATGGAAATCCGGGAGGGAAGATAGTCGGGGAGTGCGGGCGTTTTATGGTAATCATAGGTGATTTCCCACGGCACGATTCGTTCTTCGGTTGTGACGCGCAGGTTTAAGCGGTGCGGCTGCGTGTCCGCACCCACCGTCAAATCCCCCTCAATCGCCACGCCAAATCGGTTGGTGAACCGGCGGAGTTGGTGGCCATCCCACGCCAGGCTTCCCGGCAAAGAACCGTTCACCCCCAAATGCATCAGCGGGGAGGCGTGAATGGCCATGACCAGTTCCACCGCCTGCGCCACGCGCGAATCAGCGTTGGTGCCCGTGGCCAGCGTCATCCCGTCCAAACCAACATCCCAGTAATACTCCCCGGCCCGCCCGGCCCATCGGCCTCCGGGAACCGGGCGGGTCAGGTCGGTTAAATCTTGGAGGGCGATTCCTTCCCGAAAGTAGAAGCCGTCCGGTTGGTATCGCAAAAGGATGAACTTGCAGTCTGTGGTCCCCTCCGGCTTTCCATCTGGAAAGCGGCAGAACTCGGCGATCATCTGGTAGGAAGGCGGGTTTGCCACGAACCGCTTGAACGTCTCCACCCGTGGTTCCGGCACGTTGGCGGGGGTGTTTTGCGCGGAGCTCCGGGTGGCGGCCAGACCGAAGCCGGCGACCAGACATGCCGACACAATCGAGCTGGTGAAATGTTCCCACCGGAACAGCCGTTTCAGCCCCGCTTTCATAAGGAGATTGCCTCCTGCATACCCCCCCAGAACGATCAGGCAAGGGCTTTTTCAACATTTTCCGGGATCGAGTAACACGCTGACGAAATAACAAACGCCCGGGCGATGCAATGGGATTTCACGCGGGCGGACGGGCCGGGCGGTCCGGCAAGGCCAGGCGGGGTCGCGCGGGCCAGGTCTCAGCCAGCGGGCGAAAGCCGGGCCAGCACGGCGGCTTCGGGCCGCAGGTAACGGCGCGCGGCCGCCTGCACGTCCGCGGAGGTGACCGCCTCGATCAGCGCCGACTCGGTTTCGTGATGCGCGCAGCCCAGTCCGTAGAGTTCATCGAGGGCCACGTTGGACGCGAGGCTGCCGAGGTCCTGCCGGGCGAGCTTTCGCTGGCCGACCAGTTTGGCTTTGGCCCGCCGCAACTCGTCGTCGCTCAAGCCTCCGGCGGCGAGCTGTTCCGCCTCGTTGAACAGTTCCTCCTCGACGCGCGCCGCGTGTTCCGGGGCGGTGCCGCAGTAGAAGGCAAAATAGCCGGGGGCGAGGCCGGCCAGGTTTTGCGCGCCGACGTAGTAGGCCAGGCCCAGCTTCTCGCGGATGCGAAGGAACAGGCGCGAACCCAGGTCGCTGCACGCCTCCTGCAACACTTCGAGCGCGAACCGGTCCGGCGCCGCGAGCGTCGAACCGGGAAAGCCCAGGACCAGCACCGCCTGTTTCTTGTCCCGCGTTTCGCTGACGCGCACGGGGGCGTTGCGGGGGGCGGGGTGCGGCGTGCGGGGTGTCGGCCTGGCCGCGTTCGCGCCCTTCCAGTGGGCAAACGCCTGTTCCACCGCCCGCCGCACCGCTTCCGCCTCGAGGTCGCCGAAGATCGCCAGCACGCAGTTGTCCGGGGTGGTGGATTGGCGGTGGAACGCGCGCAGGTCGTCCGGCCCGAGGCGGGCGAGACTTTCCTCCGTGCCCAGGGAATCGAGGCCGTAGCCGGCGCCGTGGAACAACGCGCGGCGCATCGCCAGGCTGGCGCTGCGGAGCAGGTTGTCGCGCTGGTCGGCCAGTTGGGCCAGTTGCACGGCGCGTTCGCGTTCCAGCGCGGCGGGGGGGAACGTGGGGTGGAGCAGCACGTCCGCCAGCACGTCCAGACCGGTGGCGAAATCGGCGGCGAGCACCTCGGCGTTGACGCCGAAGCTGTTGTTGCCGCCGTAGCTGTCCAGATGGCCACCCACAGATTCAATCTCGGTGGCGATCCGCTCTGCGTCCCGCCGCGCGGTGCCTTTGAGCAGCATCCGGCCCATGAGCTGGGTGATGCCGTTGTTCGCGGGTGTCTCAGCCAGCACGCCGCCGGCGAACACCGCGCGAAATTCGACGAACGGCAGGCGGTGGCTTTCCTTCACGAGCAGGCGCAGGCCGTTGGGGAGGGTGAATTTCTGGATCGGGCCTTCCACGGTCTGCACGTCCACGGTGGTCCGCCTGGGCGCAGTTCCCTCCGGCAGCAGGGCGTAGAGGGTGCGGTTCTCGGGGGTCAGATACGCCTGCGCCACGCGCTGGATGTCGGCGGGGGTCACGCGTTTCACGGCAGCCAGGTAACGTTCGGAAAAATTCAAGTCATTCGCCGCCAGCCATGAACCGCCCAGATCGCCCGCCTGGCCGGCCATGGTCTTCCGGGAAGCGAGCGTGGCGGAAATAAATTGTTTCACCGCCTTGGCCAGTTCCTCCGCCGTCACGGGCGTGGTCCGGAATTTCTCCGCTTCGGCCAGCATGGCATCGCGCGCGGCGGTGAATTGGTCCGCGTCCACCAGCGCGCTCATGCCGAACAATCCGGGGTTGCCGGGGCTGTAGGTCCACGCGTCGGCGCTGTGGGCGAGGCCGAGTTTTTCGCGGACCTCCCGGTAGAGCCGCGAACTGCGGCCGCTGCCCAGGAGCACGGCCAGCACGTCCAGCGCGGGCACGTCGGGATGACGCAATTCCGGGATGTGCCAGGCGACGTGAAAATGGCCCAGCTCGATGGGTGCTTCCTCGATGACTTCGCGGGGCGCGGTCTGCCGCGGTTCCGTTGGCAACACCACGGGGGGCAGGGGCCGGGCCTTGGTGTTCGCGTAGGCGGCCTTGATTTGCGTCACGACGTCACCGGCTTTGACGTCGCCCGCTACGACGAAGAAGGTGTTGTTCGGGGCGTAACGCTCGCGGTAATAGCCGCGGATGTCCGCGGGCTGGAGTTCGTTGAAGAGGTCAGGGTAGCCGATGATGGTGAAACGATACGGGCTGCGCGTGTAGGCCGTCTCGAAGAGCCGCCGTCCGGCGCGGCGCGCGGGATCATCCTGGCCCATGTCCATTTCGCGGCGGATGACGTCGAGTTCTTTCGCCAGTTCCTCATCCGGCAGCGTGGCGTGCTGCATGATGTCGCAGAGGATGTCCACGGCGACCGTCGCGCCGGTGTTGGGCACGTCAATGTGATACACCGTGCGGTCGAAGCTGGTGTAGGCGTTCATGTAGCCGCCGGCCTCCTGCACCTCCTGGTCAATCCGGCTGCCGGGGCGTGTCGTGGTGCCCTTGAACAACATGTGTTCGAGCACGTGGGAGAGACCGGCGCCCAGCCAGCGGCCTTCGTGGATGCTGCCCGTCATCGCCCAGGCCTGCGCCGAGACGACGGGCGCGCTGTGGTCCTCGCGGATGATGATGGTGAGGCCGTTGTCGAGCGTCGTGAGCGTGACGCCGGGCGGCGGGGCGACGATGGCGGCGGAATCGGTCATGTGGCGGCCGGAAGATGCGGGAAAACGACGCCCAACGGAACGGAAAAAGCGGGACGGAGCCGATGGGGGGCGCATCTCACTTTCTTGCAAGTCCGTTTCATATGTGTGCGGTGGTAGCGTCGGCAATCCTTGGCTGACGTGGAGCCGGGCTTCCCAGCCCGGCGGAAAGCAACGCCCGCCCGCACGGGGCGCTCGGCAAGTTCATGTCGCCCGCCCGGAGCCACGCTCATTCCGGGCGGCAAGGATGCCGCCCTCTACGGCAGGCAGGATGCCTGCCGCCACCGCCTGCAAGAAACTGAGATGCGCCCGCCGATGGGGGAAGGGCCGACCGCCAGCGGCCAACGCTCCATCGCCTAATCCCGGCGGGCGCGCGTGGCCACCCCGGGCGGTTGCCGTCCGCGGTTTTCCTTCTACCACCGGCGCGACCATTTTCCGGCCAGCCAGATGCTGGCCAGCCCCAGGCAGCCGCCGAGCGTGTCGAGCAACACATCAAACGCCGCGCCTTGCCGCCCCGGGACGAAGGATTGATGCACCTCGTCCGTGATGGCGTAGGCGAAAACGAGGGCCAGCGCGAGGGCCGGCTCGCGCCAGGTCCAGGGCCGCCGGTCCGCCGCCGTGTGCCGGCGCAACGCGCGCCAGAGCAGGATGGCGCAGAAATAGTATTCGGCGACGTGCGCGAGCTTGCGGCAGTAGAAGACGAGTTGGCCAATGGTTTCCGGCGCGGCGTGGGGCAGCAGCCATTGGAAGAACGGCCCGAGCAGGCGCGAGGATTTCTGCACCGAGCCGCTGTCGCCGGAGAGGAGGAAGATGAGCGACATCCACGCCAGCGGCGGCAGCCAAAAGTAAAGAAACGAACCGAGGCGGCGCATGGGCGACGATTTCAACGCCCGCGTCCGGGCACGTCCCGGAAGGCGTGGGGCAACAGGCCCCGCACGGTGAACGCGCGGATGCGGCGCGGATTCCGGCTGTCGGCGGTCCAGAGGTTTGCCATCGGCGCATACTCGGCGAGCAATTGACGGCAGGCCCCGCAGGGCATGGCGCCGCCCGCGACCGGCGCCACTACGGCCACGGCCACGAAATGGGCGTGCCCCTCGGTCAAGGCTTTGAAGAGCGCGATGCGTTCGGCGCAGCAGGTCAGCCCGTAGCTCGCGCTCTCGACGTTCGCGCCGGTGATGATGCGCCCGTCGCGCGTCAGCAACGCCGCGCCGACGTGAAAGTTCGAGTAAGGCGCCACCGCGCGCCGGGAGGCGGCCACGGCGGCGGCGATGAGTTCAGCTTTGCCGGGCCTGGCCATACAGTTGGGCGAAGGTTTTCAGGAATCGGGCGGCGGTGTGTTTGGCGCGTTCCGCAGTCTCCAACACCTCGGCGTGGGAGAGCGGGGCGCGGCTGCGGCCCGCCGCCAGGTTGGTGATGCAGGAAATGCCCGCGACGCGCAGGCCGCATTGCCGCGCCACAATGACCTCCGGCACGGTGCTCATGCCCACCGCGTCCGCGCCCAGCCGGGCGAAAGCGCGGATTTCCGCCGGGGTCTCGTAGCTCGGTCCGCTTACGGCGAGATACACCCCGGCGCGCAGTTTCAGTCCCACGCTCCGGCCGGCGCGCCGCAGCAGCCCAGCCAGCCTGCGGTCGTAAGCCCGTGTCAAATCCACAAAGCGCGGGACGCCCGGCACCGCCGGCCCGCGCAGCGGATTCGCGCCCATCAGATTGATGTGGTCGGTCAACACCATGAAATCGCCGGCCCGGAAGCGTCGGCTGATTCCGCCCGCCGCATTCGTGACGAGCAAATCCGTGACGCCCGCTGCGGCGAGGGTGCGCGTGGCGAAAGTGACGGCCTCCATCGCATGGCCTTCATAAAAATGGGCGCGTCCGCTCAGGACGACGACGGGCGTGCCACCGAGTCTGCCCACGAACAGCTCGCCCGCGTGCCCGGCAACGCCCACGGGCGGAAAACCGGGAAGCATTTGGTAGGGCAGGCGCGCGGTGATTTCGAGTTCCGTCAGAACGTGATGAAACCCGCTGCCAAGAATGAGGCCGAGCCGGGGCTGCAGCGGCCCCAGGCGGGCGAGGCGGGCGAGGCGGGCGGCGGCCGTCGCGGGCGAGGCGGCTTTGGATTTGCGTTGCATGGCAGGGTGGCAAACTATGACGACATGGAATTGAGCCGCGAGGCCCTGCGCCGGTATGCGCGCCACGTCATGCTGCCCGAAATCGGGCTGGCGGGACAAAAGAAAATTTGCGCCACCAGCGTCCTGTGCATCGGCGCGGGCGGGCTGGGTTCGCCCATCGCCATGTATCTCGCCGCCGCCGGCATCGGGCGCCTCGGCATCGTGGACTTCGACTTGGTGGACGAGAGCAATCTCCAGCGCCAGTTGCTCCACGGCACGAGTGACGTGGGGCGGCCCAAGACGGAATCGGCGGCTGCCCGGCTGCGCGACCTCAATCCGCTGGTCGAGGTGGTGGCACATCGGGAACGCCTGACCCGCGCCAACGCGCTCGACGTGCTCCGTCCCTACGACATCGTGGTGGACGGCACGGACAATTTCCCGACGCGCTACCTGACGAACGATGCGTGCGTGCTGCTGAAGAAACCGAACGTGTTTGGGGCCATCTTCAAGTTCGAGGGGCAGGCCAGCGTGTTCGCGCCGCACCTGGGCGGCCCGTGCTACCGCTGTTTGTATCCCGAACCGCCGCCGCCGGGGACGGTGCCGAGCTGCGGCGAGGCGGGCGTGCTCGGGGTGTTGCCCGGTTTGATCGGCTGTATTCAAGCGACGGAAATCTTGAAACTCGCGGCCGGAATCGGCACTTCTTTGGCTGGTCGTCTGCTCGTGTATGACGCGTTGGCGATGCGGTTTCGCGAGTTGAGGCTGCGCCGCGACCCGCTGTGCCCCGTGTGCGGCGAGCACCCAACCATCACCGAGCTGCTTGACTACGAACAATTCTGCGGCGTGAAGCCCGCCACTCCGAATACCCCGATGCATCCCGACGAAGTCTCCGTTCACGACATGAAACGCGCCCTCGATGACCCCGCCCTGGGCATCCGGGTGGTGGACATCCGCGAGCCGAACGAATACGCGGCGGCGCACCTGCCCGGCGTGATGTTCCTGCCGTTGAGCGAAATGCAGTTGCGCCTTGGGGAACTGGATCCGGCGCAGCCTTACTACTTCCACTGCCGCTCGGGCGGGCGCTCGCTCAAGCTGGTGCAGTTCCTCAAGCAGAACGGCTTTCAAAACGTCAAGAGCGTGGCGGGCGGCATTCACGCCTGGGCCGACGCCTATGATCCGGCCATGCCCAAGGTCTGAACCGCCCCGCCGCCATGCCCTGCGAACATAAAATCCGTCGGCGGGTCGAGTTTTCGGAAACCGACATGGCGGGCATCGTTCACTACGCGAATTTCTTCCGCTACATGGAGGCGGCGGAGCATGCGTTCTTCCGCTCGCTCGGCTTTTCCGTCGTCACGCGGCAGGTGGACCCGCCGGTGGGCTGGCCGCGCGTGCGTGCCGAGTGCGATTACCGCCAGCCGCTGCGCTTCGAGGACGAGTTCGAAGTTCACCTGCTGGTGGCGGCCAAACATTCCAAGTCCCTGACCTACCAGTTTCGCATCCGCAAGCTCACGGGCCCCGCGCCGGTGGAAGTGGCGCGCGGCAGTCTGACGGTCGTGTGCGTGCATCACGCGGCCGGCGGGATGAAGGCGGCCACCATTCCGCCCGAACTGGCGGCGCGGATCGAAGTGGCCCCGCCCGAACGGCTGGCCTGAGCGGAACCATTCCGCCTCCGCCTCACCACGCGGCCCGCAGTTCCTCCGGCGTTCTGCCTTGTTCCCGCAACTGGCGCAGGCTCAAGGCGTCATGCCGTTTGGCCAGCCGCTGGCCGGCTTCGTCCCGCAGCAGTTCGCAGTGGAAAAACGCCGGCGGCGGCCAGCCGAGCGCGCGATACAGCAGGAGCTGGCGCGCGGTGGAAACGAGCAGGTCCGCGCCCCGCACCACTTCCGTGATGCCCATCAGAGCGTCGTCCACCACGCAGGCCAGTTGGTAGGCGGGCACGTCATCGTGCCGCCAGACGACGAAATCGCCAAAGTCGCGCCCGGCCACGAAGGACTGCGGGCCGAGGTTCGCATCGGTGAAGGCGATGGTTTCGCCGTCGGGCACGCGGAAACGCCAGCTTGATTTACGATTTCCGATTTCCGATTTCCGATGGTTCCGGCAGGTGCCGGGGTAAATCACCTCGTCATCGGCGGCATGGGGCGCGGTGACGGCGGATTGGATGTCCTTGCGCGAGCAGGTGCAGGGATACACGCAACCCAGATCCACCAGCCGGTCCAGCGCTGCGCGATAATCGGACAGGCGTCCGCTCTGGTCGTAGGGCGCGAACGGCCCGCCGCAATCGGGGCCTTCATTCCACGCCAGACCAAACCAGCGCAAGTCCTCGAGCATGGCGCGGATGAACTCCGGCTGGCAGCGCTCGCGGTCGAGGTCGTCGTTGCGGAGGATCAGCGTGCCGCCGTGTTGCCGGGCGCGTTCCTGCGCGGTCCAGAAGGTGCGGGCGTGGCCGAGATGCAGCAGGCCGGTCGGCGACGGTGCGAGGCGTCCGCGATACAGGATGCGTGCGGCGTCATGCGTCATGGCCTGGCGGGCGGATGGGCTTGCAGCCAGTCGCGGTAGCGCGGCAGGGGAAACGAAAGCAACGCCTGGGCTTTGGCGCAGTCCAGCGAGCAGTCTGGCGGGCGGGGGGCACCCGCATATTCCTGGAGCGAGGCGGCTGCGAGGCGCGGATTCAGTTCCGGCCAGCGGGCCGCGAGCAGTTGGCCGAGTTCAAAGCGGCTGAGCCGTTCCGCCCCGGCGACGTGGAACAGCCCGGTGGCGCCGGCTACAGCCAGTTCCCAGATGGCGCGCGCGGTGACCGAGGCGTCCATCGGGCTGCGGTATTCATCGGTGAACAGCCGCAGCGTCCGCCCGGCGCGCCAGGCGTTGACCATCTGCTCGTCGAAGCCCCGGTCGCCGCGCGGGGAGGGGCCGCCATTGAGCGAGGTGCGGATTACGGTGTGACGCGGGTTGGCAAGGACGATTTGCTCGGCAGCCACTTTGGTTTCCGCATAGACACCCAGCGGGTGAACCGCATCCTGCTCGGTGTAACGGCCCTTGCGCCCGTCAAAAACGAGGTCGGTGGAGAGGAAGATGAAGGCCCGGTCCGCGCACAGTTCGGCCAGGCGGGCGGTGACTTCGACATTTTGCACGCGCGCCAGCGCCGGAGTTTTTTCGCACTCGACGCTGCTGGAATTTGCCGCGCAGTGAACGACCAGCGCGGGGGACTCGGCGCGGAACCGGCGGGTCAGAGCCTCGGCGTCCGTCAAGTCCAGGTCCGCGCGGGTGAGGCCGATGATTTTCCCCGCGGCGGGCCGGGACGCGGCGCGGACCAGATGGCTGCCGATCAAGCCGCCGGCGCCGGTGATCCAGGCGAGTTTCATGCGGACGGGCGTGTTGGCGGGAAAGCCGTTGGCATACGCGACGGGATTGGCTAATGTTTTTCCATGTCCGTCCAGACAAAACATCGCTTTACAGTGAAGGAGTATTACCGCATGGCGGAGACGGGTGTGCTGCCACCGAACGCCCGCGTTGAACTGCTCAACGGAGAGATCATCGATATGTCCCCCATCGGACCTTTTCATGGCGGAGTCACCAAATATCTAAACCAGGTTTTCACGGCGGCGGCGCGCGGGCGATGGATTACGCAAGTGCAGGATCCCGTCCATCTGGATGATCATTCCGAACCCGAACCAGACCTTGCATTGCTTGAGCCTGCGCCGGACTTTTACCGTCGGCGTCATCCCCAGCCGGACAATGTGTTCCTCCTGGTCGAAGTTTCGGATTCGACTATCGAGTCCGATCAAGCGGAGAAGCTTCCCGCCTACGCTCGCGCCGGAATTCCCGAGGTGTGGATCGTGAATCTCAACGAGTTGACGCTGGAAGTTTATCGCGAACCCCATTTTACGGGCTTCAACAGCAAGACGGTTTTGCGCGCCGGCCAGAAGGCGGCCCCGCTCGCTTTTCCTGATGCCGTTGTGGACGTGGGGGAGTTGCTGGAACGGTAGCCGCTCCATCCAGGGGGCGCATCTCACTTTCTTGCAAGTCCGTTTCATATGTGTGCGGTGGTAGCGTCGGCAATCCTTGGCTGACGTGGAGCCGGGCTTCCCAGCCCGGCGGAAAGCAACGCCCGCCCGCACGGGGCGCTCGGCAAATTCATGTCGCCCGCCCGGAGCCACGCTCATTCCGGGCGGCAAGGATGCCGCCCTCTACGGCAGGCAGGATGCCTGCCGCCACCGCCTGCAATAAACTGAGATGCGCCCCCATCCAGGTCCGGGCGGCTTCCGGGCTTCCCTTTGAAGGGAGCCGCCTTGATGGGGCTGCTCCCGGGGCATCTTCAATCCGCAAATTGCCTCGTCAGGTCTCCGTAGGCATCAATCCGCCGGTCCCGCAGGAACGGCCAGTGCGTGCGAGTGGTGTCCACCTTGGCGAGGTCGAGGTCCTGAATCAGGATTTCCTCCTGGTTCGCGCTGGCCTTGCAGAGGATTTCCCCGGAGGTGCCGGCGATGAAGCTCTGGCCCCAGAACTCGATGCCGTCGCCGCCCACGCCCTCCAGGACTTCATGGCCGATGCGGTTGGGCACGCAGACGTAGCAACCGTTGGCGACGGCGTGCGCGCGCTGGATGGTTTCCCAGGCGCTGTGCTGCCGGGCACCGTGCTTTGCTTTTTCGCCCGGATGCCAGCCGATGGCGGTGGGATAAAACAAAATCTCCGCGCCCTGCATCGCGGTGAGTCGCGCGGCCTCGGGATACCACTGGTCCCAGCAAATCAGCACGCCAATCCGGGCGTATTTCGTCTGCCATGCCTTGAAGCCGAGGTCCCCGGGCGCGAAATAAAACTTCTCGTAATAGAGCGGATCGTCGGGGATGTGCATCTTGCGGTAGATGCCGAGGAACGAGCCATCCGCGTCAATGATGGCGGCGGTGTTGTGGTAGAGGCCGGCGGCGCGCTTTTCGAAAAGCGAGGCGATGATCACGGACTTGTATTTCCTGGCGAGTTTGCCGAAGGCATCGGTGGTGGGGCCGGGAATCTTCTCCGCCAGTTTGAAGCAATCATGGTTCTCGCTCTGACAGAAGTATTGGGAGCGAAACAATTCCTGGGTGCAGATGATTTGCGCCCCGCGCCTGGCCGCCTGTTCGACGCGGTCGAGCGTGAGCGCGAGATTCCGGGCGGGGCTGGGCGAGCAGGCGGTCTGCACCAGGCCGACGCGAACCGTGGTCGGGGAGCGTTTCACAGGGCGGGGGATTTCCGGGCTTTGGCGGTGCCCAGGCGGGCGGTGTGCTCCAGGCGGTCGGTGTCGCCGCGCCGCTCGAAGGCCTGCGGCGGCGCCTGTTGCCCGAACAGCTCCCGCATGAACTTGCCGAGCGTTTCGTTGGTGGGGCCGTAGCCCGAGTGGTAGATGTAGTGTTCGAGATCGAACAGCATCGCATCGGCGCTGGCGTAGCGGACCGACAGGTTGCGGGTCATGGCCTTATGCAGGATGTCGTTCAGCCGGTCGTCAATCCGGCTGTCCAGCGCGCGGAAATCGGGAATGGCCATCGTCATGATGCGGTGGCGCGAGGCCTCGGGGGAGTCGCCCTTGAAAATGTTCCGTCCGAGCAGCAGATGCGCGAGGACCACGCCAGCGGAGAAGAGGTCCGACCGTTTGTCCGTGATTTGAAAATCCGCCTGTTCCGGGCTCATGTAGTCCGGTTTGCCCGCCACCACTTCGCCCTCGTTGTCGGTGAGGAAGCCGCGCGCCTTGGCGATGCCGAAGTCGGTCAGCTTCACGTCGCCCTCGAAGGCGATCATGATGTTCTTGAAGCTGACGTCGCGATGGACGATGCCGAGGGGGCGGCCATCCTTGTCGGTCTTGGCGTGCGCGTAGGCGAGGCCGCGGCAGACGCGGCTGACGATGAACACGGCCAGTTCCCTGGGCAACTGGCGGCGTTTGTCGGCGAGCTGCTGCGCGAATTGTTCCAGGTTCACGCCGCGGATGAGTTCCATCGCGATGAAGTAAACGCCGTTGGTCTCCCCGAGGTGGTAGGTCTGGACGATGTTCGTGTGAATCAGGTCGGCGACGAGCTTGGCTTCGCCGATGAAGTTCTCGATGAACTGCGGCTGGCTGGCGTAATTCTGGCGGATGACCTTGATGGCGACGCGCTTGACGAACTCGCGGGCGCCGAGCTGCTCCGCTTCATACACCATGCCCATGCCGCCCTCGTAGAGTTTCCGGACAATCTCGTAGCGGAAATCGTTCTGGATGGTGAACAGCGGCATGGCCGGGGCATCATGTGAAAGCAGCCTTTCAAGTCAAGTCCCGCGCCGCGCGTGAGCGCGTGGTGCAAACCCCCGATTTCACGCGGAAAAACCGCGATTTTTCACTTGCGGGGCCAACGCGGCGGGCCTTTACTCACGCCCGAGTCCGACGACTACCAAACATCAACAATCAACAAACACACAACATGGCTAAAGCACTCAGCAAATCTCAAATCGCGGCGACCCTCGCGGACAAGGTTCAAATCACCAAAAAGCAATCCGTCCAGTTCCTCGACGAGCTGGCGGCGCTGGCCTACAAGAACGCGAAGAACAGCTTCACCGTTCCCGGCCTCGGCAAGCTCGTCCTCGTCAACCGCAAGGCCCGCATCGGTCGCAACCCGGCCACCGGCGAGCAGATTCAGATCCCGGCCAAGCGCGTCGTGAAGTTCCGCGTCGCGAAGGCCGCCAAGGACGCGATCCTCGGCTCCAAGTAACCGGCTGGATTTCCCACGGGCACTTCGCGCAAGCGGAGTGCCCTTTTTCATTTCCACCGCCCCCCCATTCACGAAATGAAAATCGGCGTCGTTGGGTGCGGTGCGCTGGGCAGTTACTATGGCGCGTGCCTCTGGCGCACCGGCCACGAAACCCATTTCCTGCTGCGGTCCGATCACGCAGTGGTCCGCGCGCATGGCGTGGCGATTGAAACCGCCGCCGGCGACTTTGTGGCCCGGCCCCACGCAGCGCAAACGCCTGCGGAGATTGGCGTCTGCGACCTGGTGCTTATCGGGTTGAAAACCACGGCGAACCATCGCTTCGGCGAACTGCTGCCGCCGCTCATCGGGTCACAAACCCTCATCCTCACGCTGCAAAACGGCCTGGGCAACGAGACTGCGCTGGCCCGGCTCTTTCCCGCGGAGCAGGTGCTGGGCGGGCTGTGCTTCGTGTGCCTGAACCGCGTGGCCCCCGGACGCATCCGGCACCTGGGCCACGGCCACGTCGTGCTGGGCGAATACCTGCGCCCGCCGCTGGAACGCACCCATGCACTGGCCGCCGAATTCGAGCGGGCTGGCGTGAAATGCAGCGTCAGCGACAACCTGGAACGTGCCCACTGGGAGAAACTGGTCTGGAACATTCCATTCAACGGTCTGGGGGTGGCCGGGGTGGCTGGCTGGGAAGCATTCGTGAACGGCGCAGGGCCGTCAGGACTTGCCCGCACGCCGTGCCTGCCCACCGACGAACTGCTCGCCGATGCTCGTTGGGCATCTGCCGTGCGCGGTTTGATGAATGAGGTGCTGGCCGTGGCCGCCGCGCTGGGTCACGCCATTCCGTCGGACACCGCAGACAAGATGATCGAGCGCACCCGCGGGATGGGCGCCTATCGGGCCTCGACGTTGGTGGACTTCGAACGGGGGCAGCCGTTGGAATTGGAAAGCCTGTTCCTCGCGCCCCGTGACGCGGCTCGGCAGGCGGGCGTCAAAACTCCCCTGCTGGATCGCTTGTGCGCGGTGCTGGCCGGATTGGACGCGCGGCGCAACCTGCGTGGATGAAGCGCCTGCCTCAGCCGGAGTGGGCCTCCAGGAGATAGTCCCGGAACGTCTCGTAGCCAACGCCCAGCCGGTCGTATTCTTCGGGCAGTTCATCCAGCGCGGCCAGCGTCGGCGGCACCTCGGGCGTGAAGCCCAGCGCCTTCTCAATCTCATCCGGGAACTTCGCCGGATGCGCGGTCTCCAACACGACCGCCGGCGAACCGTTGAGCGGCTCCGTGGCCAGGTAATCCCAGAACCCGCGCCAGCCCACCGCGCCGTGCGGCTCCAGCAGCAGTTGATGCTTCTCCCACGCCTGCTTGATCGTGGCCCGCGTGTCGTCGTCCGACACGGAACTGGAGAACAAGTCGCGGCGCAACGCCGCCATGTCCGGTGCCCGATGGATGGCACCTGTCTCGTCCATTTGCCCGCCGTAAAGCGCCACGAGCCGGGCGAGGTTGCTCGGGTGCCCGACGTTCATGGCGTTGGAAAGGCAGTTGCGCGACGGCTCGATCTTCGCGTAGCCGCCGGTGCCGAGGAAGCGCGGCACTTCGTCGTTGCCATTCACCGGCACCACCAGGCGCTTGATCGGGAGGCCCATGCGGCCCGCGATGACGGCCCCCATCATGTTACCGAAGTTGCCGCTGGGCACGGTGATGACGAGCGGCTCGCCCGTCGGCGCAAGGCGCGAGGCGGCGTAGAAGTAATACACGCTCTGCGGCAGGAGGCGTCCGATGTTGATGGAGTTCGCCGACGACAATGCAATGTGCCGCAACGCCGGGTCCGCGAAGGCGCGCTTCACGAGCGCCTGGCAGTCATCGAATTTCCCGTCCACCGCGATGCTGCGGACGTTGTCGCCCAACGTGGTCATCTGCTTGCGCTGCCGCTCACTGACCTCGGCAATGGGAAACAGCACGACGACGCGAATGCCCGCGATGCGGTGGAACGCGCTGGCCACGGCGGAACCCGTGTCGCCGCTGGTGGCGACCAGGATGGTGAGTTGCTGGCCCGCTTCCCGCACAAACCGCCCGATGAGCCGCGCCATCATGCGCGCCGCAAAATCCTTGAAGGACGCCGTCGGCCCCTGGTCCAGGCGCATCACCGCCACGCGGTCGAGTCCGCGCACCCTTTCCAGCGGCACCTCGAAGTTGTAGGCGTCCTGACAGAGGTTGGCGAGGTCATGGTCGGGCAGCACACCCCCGGTGTATTGGGACAGCACGCGGAAGGCGATCTCGTGATACGGCATCGTCGCGAAGGCCGCGATCTCGGCGGGCGTGAACTTGGGGAACGCGTCCGGCAAATAAAGCCCCTTGTCCGGCGCCTGCCCCTGCATCAACGCCTCGCGAAGGTTCACGGCGGGCGCTTTGCCATTGGTGCTGTGGAGAAGAATTGAAGGCATGATGATTACAGTTGAAGCCAGCGCCGAAATGAGCCGCTGATTTGGGCCATCTGGGTTTCGGGGAGAGTTCCCAAGTGGCGGAGCAGCCAGTTACGCGGGACAGATTGGGATCCCTGAATGTTGAACGCGCCCTGCTTCAGGAAAGGCAGACTCAGGGCCACCTCGAATTGAGAGCCGCGCGGGGTCGTTGTGTGGGGAACGGCGTGAAAGAGTGCGTAGTCCTGTTCGTTGAAAGGAACACTGAGGACAAGCACCGGGCGGGTCTTGGCAATCATGCCCAGGTCGCACAGCCAGACCTCTCCGCGTGTGGGCAGGTTCATGACTGCGATGGCTGCTTCACCTTTGCCTCGTCGGCATCCATCAACGCCAAAACCTGCGCGGTGGCCGAAACCTGATCCTCCTCCGTCCAAACGCCGTAGGCATCATCATAGATGATGCCCGTCCGGCGCTGGCGGTAAATGCTGATGAGCGCACGCTCAACCTGACGCAGCTCCTCGTTATTCAGGCTGGCCAACGCCTCGGATATCTCAACAACGGTGCTCATGGCCTTAACCTAGCCGGTTCACTCAAAACTTTCCACCCGCAACATCACCGGCCTGGCCTTCACCACGGGCAGCTTCGCAATTTTCGCCAGCGCCTTCCCCATCGCGGCGTTCGGCGCGTCGTGCAGCATCAGGATCAGCGGCACCGTCTCGCCCTCGTGGCCCTCGGGCTGGATGATGGACGCGATGCCAATTTTCGCCGCGCCCAGGATCGCCGTCACCTTCGCCATCACGCCAGGCTTGTCCACGACGTTCAGCCGGACGTAATAGCGGGACACCACGTCGCCGATGGGCGCGACCGCGCCCTTGCGCTCGTGCGGCACAAACGGCGGCACGCGCGTGGTGCCGTGCGCCAGATCGAGCGCGGCGTCCGCCATGTCGCTCAAGACGGCGCTGGCGGTGGCGTCCTTGCCTGCGCCGCGACCGTAAAACAACGTGTCGCCCACGGCATCGCCGCGCACGAACACGGCATTGAACACGCCATTGACGTTCGCCAGCACGTGCGCGTTCGGAATCAGCGTCGGATACACCGAAACCTGGATGCGCTTCGTTTCCCGCTTTCCGCTTTTCCGCTTTTCGCTTTCAAGAATCTTCACGATGCCCAGCAGCTTGATGGTGTAACCGAGTTGCTGCGCGAACTGCATGTCGAGCTTCGAGATGTGGCGGATGCCCTCGACGTGAATCTGCTTCGGACTGACCCAGAACCCGTGCGCAAGCGAGGCGAGGATGCCCGTCTTGTGCTCGGCGTCGAAGCCGTCAATGTCGAGGTCCGGCGGCGTCTCGGCGTATCCGAGCCGCTGCGCGTCGGCCAGGACATCGGCGAACTCCGCGCCCTCCTGCTTCATGCGGGTGAGGATGTAATTGCAGGTGCCGTTGACGATGCCGTAGAGGTGCGTAAAGCGATTGCCCACCAGCGCCTCGCGGATGGTCTTGATGATGGGAATACCGCCCGCAACGCTCGCCTCGTAATAAAGATTCGCCTTGTGGGCCTTGGCGGCGGCGAAGAGTTCCTCACCGTGCGCGGAGATGAGCGCCTTGTTGGCCGTGATGACCGGCTTGCCCAGCCTGAGCGCGGTGAGGACGATCTCCTTCGCGAGGCCCGTGCCGCCGATGAGTTCGATGACGATCTGGATGGCGGGGTCGTTGACCACTTCCTTCCAATTGGTGGTCATGAGGGCGCGCGGGATTTCGTAAGGGCGGGGCTCGTCGAACGCCTTGACCGCGATTTTGGCGAGGTGGAGTTGCACGCCGAGCCGCGAGGCCATGAGGCCGCCATTCCGCTGCCAGTGGTGGAACACGCCGCTGCCGACCGTGCCGCCACCAATCATGCCGATGGTCACCTGCTGCATAGGGAGCAGAAATTGCCGGGAAACCGGGGTGTCGGACAATCCAATTCTGGACGCCGCGCCGTCACCAAATCGTAACCCGACGGCCACCGGGGCGTCACGTGGCTGCCACATTTCATGGCTCAGATGCAGACGCGCATGACACGTTTGTCCACATTCGTTCTCCTGGTCCTCCTGAGTCCGGCCCCGGCGTTGTGGGCCGAGCCGCGGCTGGGGGAGGCCCGCACCACGCTGGAGCAATGGGTCGAAACCCGCCAGTTGACGTCCCGCACCCGCAGTGACTGGCAGGCGGACAAGGAATTGATCGAGCAGACCGTGGCCCTGTATGAGCGCGAGTTGAAATCCCTCGCCGAGCAGCGGGGCAAGGTTGCGACCAACAGCACACAGGTCGAGCTGGAGCGCGCGACCGCCGTCAAACAACAGGCGGAACTCGAGGCCGCCACCGCCAAAGTCCGCGAACTGGTGGCCGCCCTTGAAAAGCGCGTCACCGCCCTCGCGCCCTCCTTCCCCGCCCCCCTGGCCGACAAGGTCCAGCCGCTCCTGGCGCGCATTCCCGCCGACCCGTCCGCCACGCGCCCGACCGGCCTTGAACGGATGCAGAATGTCGTGGGCCTCATCAACGAGGTGGACAAGTTCAACGCCGCCGTCACGGTTGTCTCGCAGGTGCAGAAAAACCCCGCCGGCGCGGAAGTCCAGGTCGAGACGATCTACCTCGGCCTCGCGCAGGCGTTCTTCGTGGACAAGGCCGGCGAATACGCCGGCGTCGGCGTCCCGACCGGGACCGGCTGGCAATGGACCGCCAAACCCGAGCTGGCCGGGCGCATCCGGCAATCCCTCGCCATGTATAAGAACGCCGCGCCCGCCGCCTTCGTGCGCCTGCCGGTGACCTTGAAATGAACCCCCAGTTCCCCTTCCGCATGAAACGTCTTTTCGCTCTGGCCGCCTGCATGATGGCCTTGACCACCGCGCCCGGGGCCGGTCTGGAGGCGGTGGTGACCGGGGCCGGCGCGGATTTGCAGGCCGCCCTTGCCGAGTTGAGCGCGCTGCGCCAGCAAATCGAGGCGGAGCGCCTGCCGCTCGCGCAACGCGCCCGCGAACTGGAGCAGCAGGTGGTGGATGAACGCCGCGACCTCGAGCGCGCCCAGCGCTTCCAGGACAACCAGCTCGTCGAACTCAACGCCCTCAAGGCGGACGTGAAGCGCCGCACCGACGAGGTGAAGTTCCTCGAGGCGCTGCTGGCCGAGTATCTGCGTGGTTTCGAGACGCGCGTCCACATCAGCGAGCTGCCGGGGCTCAAGGCGGCGATTGACACGGCCAAGTCCGCCGTCGCCGCCAGCGAACTTTCCGAGGCGGAAAAAATCGCACGGCAGGCGGCGTTGCTGACCGCGTCCCTCGACCGCCTCGAGCGCGTGACCGGCGGCGACCGGTATGCGGGCAAGGCCCTGTCTCCGCGGGGCCGGCTGGAGAATGGAAAATACGCCTTGCTCGGACCGGTGGCGTTGTTCGCCAGCGACGAGAGCGAGGCGGCGGGCGTGGCGGAATTGCAACTGGGTTCGCCCGAACCCACGGTGTTGCCGCTGCCCCCGGAATTCGCGCCCGCCCTCAAGCAACTGGTGACCACCGGCGCGGGCGAGCTGCCGTTCGACTCCTCGCTGGGCAACGCCCTCAAGATCAACGCGACGAAGGACGGGCTGTGGACGCACATCCGCAAAGGCGGGCCGGTGATGGTGCCGATCCTGCTGCTGGGCGTGGTTTCGATTTTGATCTTTGTGACGCGCTGGATTGCGGTGGGCCGCGTGCGCCGCGCCGGGCCGGCGGATTTGCAGACCATTCTGGGCGCGCTGGCGGCGAACGACCGCACCAAGGCCACCGCGCACGCCAGCAGCATCACGGGGCCGGTGGGCGACATGCTGCACGCGGCCATTGACCACGCCCGCGAGCGGAAGGAATACATCGAGGAGGTCATGTATGAGAAGATGCTGGCCGCCAAGCCGCGCCTCGAAAAGCTGCTGCCCTTCCTCGCGTTGTCCGCCGCCGCCGCGCCGCTGCTGGGCCTGCTCGGCACGGTCACGGGCATGATCAACACCTTCAACATGATCACCGTGTTCGGCGCGGGCGACCCGAAGACGCTGGCGGGCGGCATCTCCGAGGCGCTCATCACCACTGAGTTCGGCCTGATCGTGGCGATTCCCTCCCTGCTGATGCACGCGGTCCTCTCGCGCCGTGTGAAGGGCGTGCTGGCGAGCATGGAGCAGACGGCCGTGGCCTTCATCAACGGGCTGCCGTCGCAGAGCGAGGAAACCCTGTTTCTCAAGAAAGGAAGCTGATTATGATCGAACGAATCCTCCATATCTGGTCCGCCGGCGGCTGGGTCATGTGGCCGCTGATGGCGCTGGCGTTGCTCATGTTTTTCACCGCCTGCCGGCTGTGGCTTAATTTGAGCGGCCGCCAGTATCGCCGGCTGCCGGAAGCCCGCTGGAAACAATGGGTCCGCAACCCCGAGCAGGGCGAGGGCGAGGTCGGCGAAATCATCCGCTATGTGCAGGACGAGGTGGAATCCGCGACCGAGATCAACACCCGTTTCGCCGAAGTCACGGCCAAGACCCTGCCCCCCATCGAGCGGCAGTTGCAGTTGCTCGGCACTTACGTCGCGGCGGCCCCGCTTGTTGGCCTCCTGGGCACGGTGTTTGGCATGTTGGTGACTTTTCAGGCGCTGGCCAGCGGCGGGGGCGGGAAGGTGACCGAGGCGATGGCGGCGGGCATTTCGCAGGCGTTGTTTCCGCCGGAAGTCGGCCTGTGCATCGCCCTGCCGGGGTTGATTCTGGTGCAGTTGATCAAGCGCCGGAAGCAGGAGCTGGAGGTGTTCCTCGCGCAGCTCGAGAGCTACACCGTGCAATGGCGTCGCGCGCAGCTCGGCCTGCCGTTCATCGCCCCGTTGGGCAACGTGGAAGCGCAGGACTCCGACGTGAAGCCCGTCATCATGAACCCCGGCATCCAGCCGGCGTGAGCCGCCGCCGGGACCAGTTGGGGTTGCCGCTGCAACCGCAAACGGTCTCGCCGGCAACCGCGCCTGAACTGACATGAGATTCCGCAAGGCCATCGTCGAGACGGACGAGATGAACGACATCAACGTGTCGCCGTTGATTGATATGGTGTTCATCCTCCTGATCTTTTTCATCGTGACCACGGTGTTCGTCGAGGAGACGGGCACGGACGTGGACAAGCCGCAGGCGGCGTCGGCGGCGCAACTGGAGAAAAACAGCATCCTGCTGGCGCTGACCGCGAAGGGGCAGGTGGTCTATGGCGGCAAGGAAATCGGCGTGGGTGGCGTGCGCCCGCTTGTGCGGCGGCTGACGCAGCAGGAGCCGATGCCGGTCATCATCCAGGTGGACAAGAACGCCAACGCGGGCCTGCTGGTGCGCGTGATTGACGAATCGAAGCTGGGCGGCGCGAAGAACGTGAGCATTGCGGCCGAGCAGGGAAGTTGATCGCCCATGCGCCGCGTCTATACACCGCCGCCGGGCAAGGTCGGTCCGCTCTGGCCCATCGCGGGCGCGGCCTTCCTGACGCTGTGCGTGTTTCTGGTGCTGCCGCTGACGCAGATGGTCTCCAGCCGCGCCCAGCGGCAGTTGCTGCTCTCGAAGGTGGACGCGGCGCAGTTGGAAGCGCCGCCGCCGGACCAGGAACCACCGCCGCCCGAGCCGCCGCCCGAGGAACAGGAACCGCCGCCGCCGCCCAGCCTGAGCGACGCGCCGCCGCCGATGAACCTGAACATAGACCTGGATTTCGCGGTCGGCGCGGGCGGGGCGCTGGCGGGGTTCGGCCAGTTTGGCGGCCCGGGGGAGGGCGGGAATTTGCTGGAGGCCTTCGACGTGGCGGATTTGGAAAAGCGGCCCGAGGTCATTTCCTCCGTGCCGCCGGTGTATCCGGACAGCCTGCGCCGCGCGAAGGTCGAGGGTTCGGTCACGCTGGTTTTCGTGCTCGATGAGAACGGGCGCGTCGAGGACCTGCGCGTCGAGCAGTCGTCGCGGCCCGAGTTTGAAAAGCCCGCGCTGGACGCGGTGAAGCGGTGGCGGTTCCGGCCCGGCATGAAGGACGGCCAGGCGGTGCGCACATATATGCGGCTGCCGATTCGTTTCCGGGTGACGACGGGTTAGGGGGACAGGCGTCCCGCCGGTCCGGTGGCGCGCACGAATTGAGGAATGGTTGGTCCATGGGGAGCGACCGCGCCGGTGGACAGGCAGGATGCCTGTCCCACTACGAAGCAGTCTTTTTATGAACCGATACTTGAAGATGACAAAGGGCCTGACGTTGCTGGCCAGCCTTGGCCTGTGCAACGCCGCGCTGGCCGCGAAGGAGAAGCCGGCGGCGGCGACGGTCACCAACGCCCCCGCGCCGGTGTTCGCGCCGGTGGCGCTGGACCATCCGCTGGCGGCGATTTGGAACGATCCCGTGTTCGCGCGCCAGTTGCTGGGCAGCTACGGCTTCGCCGCCGAGGTCGAGCCGCGCCTGACCGCCGAGGAACAGCAGTTCTGGCGCGACAAGGTGGTGCCGCTGCTGCGGGGCGACGCGAACAAGGCGCTGGCGGAATTGCTGCCGCGCGTGAAGCCCGACGCGAGCGCGCTGTTCGATTTCACCGTGGGCAATCTCTACTTCCAGGCCGAGGACACGACCAACGCGGTCAAATTTTTTGAGCAGGCCACGGCCAAGCATCCCAGCTTCCGGCGCGCGTGGAAGCAGTGGGGGCTGGCGCTGGTGCGCGACGGGCAGTTCGAGCTGGCGATTGCGCCGCTCGCCCGGTCGCTGGCGCTGGGCGACGTGGACGGCAAGGCTTACGGGCTGCTCGCGTTTGCCAACCTCAGCGCGGGCAAACACGTGTCCGCCGAGGCCGCCTACCGGCAGGCCATCCTCCTGGAACCGGACAACGCGGATTTCAAACTCGGCCTGGTGAAGGCGCTGGTGGCCCAGGCGAATTACGACGGTGCGCTCGCGTTGCTCGACGAGTTGCTGCGGCTCCAGCCGGACAAGGAGGCGCTTTGGACCATCCAGGCAAACGTGTTCCTGCAACAGAACCAGCCCGCCAGGGCGGCGGTGAATTTCGAGGTGCTGCGCCGGCTCGACAAGATCACCGCCGACCAGCTCGCCACGCTGGGCGACATCTACATGACGCAGGAGGCGCGCGACCTCGCGCTCGAAGCCTACCTCGCGGCGATGGAGAAGGACGGCGGGCAGAAGCCGGGCCGGGCGTTGCGCGCGGCGGACATTCTGGTGCAGCGCGGCGCCCATGCCGAGGCGCGGGCGTTGTTCGCCAAAATCCGCGCCACGACGGGCGCGGGTGCGCTGCCGGAAGCCGAAGAAATGCGGCTGTTGAAGCTGGAGGCGCGGACCGCGATGGCGACGGGCGCGGGCGCGGAGGCCATCCAGGTGCTCGAACGCATCATCACGCGCAATCCGCTGGACGGCGAGGCGTTGTTGCTTGCCGGCGATTACTACGCGCGCTCCGGTGACGTGGAACGGGCGGAGTTTCGATTTAATGCGGCGGCGAAGCTGGAGCAATACGCCCCGGACGCCTATGTGAAACAGGCCCAACTGCTCGTGCGCGGCGCGAAATACGCGCAGGCAGTGGAGGTGCTGAAAAAGGCCCAGCGCGCCAAACCGCGCGACAACGTCCAACGCTACCTCGAACGCGTCGAGCAGCTTGCGCGCGGACGTTCCTGAACCGTGATACCCAACGCCAATCCTTTTTCGCGCATGAGCGAATCGTCCAGTGCCGACGCGAATCCCGCCGCCGGCGGCGGCGGGCATCCTGCCTGCCGTAGAGCCGGGCCTCCCGGCCCGGCGGATGCCGCGGTGCTGGTGGCGAGACGCGTTCAGGCTCGGGTGAGGCGTTCGTCTGGCGGACGTTTTTTCCGGGTGGCCGGATGCCGCCCTCCGCGTCAGGCAAGGGGGCCTGACGCCGCCTGCGCCGCCGACGCTATCGCCCCTTTTCCTCTCTTCCCCTTTTCTCCCCTGCGCCTCCGCAGCCTCGTGGGCGTTCTGTTCCTGTTGTTGCTCCCGCTCGTCGGGGTGGCGCAGGACACCGGTTCCGTCGCCGGCACCGTCATCAGCGCCTGGGACGCGTCGCCGCTGGGTGGCGTGGTGGTCAGCGTGCGCGGCACGACGCTGGCGGCGCAGACCGACGCGAATGGGCGTTACGAGTTGCGCGGCGTCGCGCCGGGCGACCAGGTGTTGCGCCTGTCGAAATCCGGTTTCGCCACGGCGGTGGTGACGGACGTGCGCGTGATCGCGGGGCAGACGACGACGTTGAACGGCAATCTGCGCCCCGAGTTTTTTGAAATGGAGGAATACGAGGTGACGGCGGAGGAGTTCCAGGAGCAGACGGAGAAAATCCTGTTTGAGCGCCAGTCGGCGGGGGCGATGCTGGACGCCATCGGCTCGGAACAGTTCTCGCGGCTGGGCGCGGGCGACGCGGGCGCGATTGTGGCGCGGGTGACCGGCGTGTCGGTGGTGGGCGGCAAATTCGCGGTGGTGCGCGGGCTGTCCGACCGTTACACGCGGACGCTGCTCAACAGCGTCGAGGTGCCCAGCGCGGACCCCTACCGGATGTCGCCGCAACTGGACCTGTTTCCTTCGGCGATGATTGACCGTGTGTCGGTGAGCAAGACGTTCACGCCCGACCAGCCGGGGGGGACCGGGGGCGGCACCATTGACATCATCACCAAGCCCTTTCCGGAGGAGCCGTTTGTGAAGGCGACCGTCGGCACCTCCTACAATCCGGATTCCAATCTCAAGTCCACCTTTCTCGCGGACCCGCGTTCCTCGATGGACCAGTTTGCGCGGCCCTCGGGACCGGCGCCGCTGTCCCCCGAGTTGTTCGAGTTGACCAGCCGGATCAACCGGCCCAACAACGCCGGCACCCGCGAAACGCTGCAGAACGCGATTAACCGCCGCAACCAGGCCGACGCCGTGTCCGGGCTGTTGCGTTCGCTCGGCACGACGGACTTTGCCGGCGTGAACCGCGAGTCGCCGTTGAACTCGAGCCTGAACGCCTCCGCCGGCGGCACCACGACGCTGTTTGGCAAGCCGCTGGGGTTGTTCGGTTCGCTCAACTACAGCCGGGTGTTCCGGCTGCTGGAGAATTACGACGTCAGCAGCTACGGCGCGGGCCAGTTTCTCCAGACCTCCGGCAAGGAAACCCGCAGCAACATCAACACGGACGAGGGCGCCAATTTCAACCTCGGCTACCGGCTGTCCGACCTCGCGGAGTTTGGCTTCAATTTCCTCTACGCCCACGCGGTGGACGAGGAGGCGCGGCGGACGACGGTGGACTTCATTGAGAGCCGGTTGGGGGACACGCTGGAGAAGTGGCAGTTGCATTACACCGACCGCGAGGTGTTCAACTACCAGTTCCGGGGCGACCACCAGTTCGAGGCGCTGGGGGGAACGCACCTGGGCTGGACGGTCGGGCTGGCGGACACCAGCCAGGCCGAGCCGAACCACCGGTTCATGAATTACTTTCTCGATGACGGCGGGCGGACCAGCTTTGGCGACGCGGCCCTGCCGGTGCCGCAGTTTCCCTCGCGCTACTACCGCATCATTGACGAGCAGAGCCTGAACACGCGCGCCGACCTCAAGGTGCCGCTGTCGTTTCTGGCGGGGGACAGCCACGCCAAGTTCGGCTGGTATGGCAGTTCCGTGGACCGCGATTTTCGCGAGCAATATTTTGGCTACACCGGCGCGGCGGGTTTCAGCACCAACAACCCCAACTCCTACCTGAACGACCCCGCGCTGCTGGAATACCAGGCCACCTGGCTCAACGGCATCCGCACCAACTACTCCTGGCGGCGTTATGTCGAGTTGGTGATTGGCCGGCCCTACACCGCGTCCCAGGACATCACCGCCGGCTACGCGATGCTGGACGTGGTCACGCTGCCCTGGCTGCGGTTGATCGGGGGCGCGCGGCTCGAGCGCACGGACATGGAAATCAACGCCACGGGGGTCGGTTCCTCGGCCATCCAGCAGGTGGATTTGCTGCCCGCTGCTGCAGCCGTTTTCAGCCTCGTGACCAATGTGCAGTTGCGCGTGAGCTATGGCGAAACCGTGGCGCGGCCCAGCTTCCGCGAAAAGGCCCCCATCAGCAATTACCTGCCCGACCTCGACCTGTTTGCCGAGGGCAATCCCAATCTCACCATGTCGTCCATCCGCAGTTACGACGCGCGCCTCGAATGGTTCCCCGCACCGGGTGATGTCATCAGTTTCGGGGTGTTCAGCAAGGATTTGCGCGACCCCATCGAGCTTTACCGGGTGGACTTCCAGAACTCGGTGACGTGGATCAACCGCGCCGAGGCCACCGTGCGGGGGATCGAGTTCGAGGCCCGCAAACAGATGGGTTTTTTGTCCGACCACCTCCGCGACCTCACCCTCGGCGTAAACCTGGCGGTGATCGAGTCCGAGACGCCCCTCACCGACGTCGAGTTCCGCTCCAAAACCGACCCCGACAACGACGGCATCCCCAACACCACGCTCAGCCCCACCCGGCCGTTGTATGACCAGTCGCCCTACATCCTGAATTTGGACGCGACCTATTATCTGGCTCCGACCCGGACCACCTTCACGCTGGCGGCGAACCTGACGGGCGAACGCATCGTGTTGTCCACCTCGCAGGGCGATGACATTTATGAGCACCCACCGGTCACGCTTGATGCGTTCGTCGAGCAGCGGTTCGGCAGGCATCTGACCCTGCGGCTGGGCGTGCGCAATTTGCTGGATGGCGAATACCGGCAGACCTACGGGCCGGAATATGATGGTCCCCAGCGCCTCAGCTACCAGCGCGGGCGGACTTACAGCCTCAGTCTGAACGCCTCCTTCTGACCCCGCCGCGGTTGTCACGGTTTTGTCACCCGCGCGTCATCGCGCCGCCACCCGGCGGCCCGAGTCTGCGTTCGCCGTGACTCACCACGGCCAAGAACCAAACCACACAAAATCGGAAACCATGAAACTGCATTCCTTCAAATCCATGCTGCTCGGTGCCCTGCTGGGCCTCGGGATCGCGGCCCCGGCGGTGGCCGCCACCAATTTCCTCTCCGGCCCGCTGCCGGTGGGGACGAACACGTGGTATCGGACCAATGAATACTGGCTGGTCGGGCCGGTGTATGCGTTGAGCAACACCGTCCTCCAAATCGAAGCGGGCACCGTCATCAAGGGCACCAACATCGGCACCTTCGGCACCAACGTCTCCGCCCTCTACATCTGCCAGGGCGCAAAGATTTTCGCCGAGGGCACCAAGGAGCGTCCGATCATTTTCACGACGTGGCAGGATGACCTGAGCGACCCGGACGATCTGGGTTTGTATGACCGCGGTCTGTGGGGCGGCCTGGTGGTGCTGGGGCGCACGGTCATCAACGGGGCGCTGGACACCGCCGGCAACGCGGCCACGCCGAAGTATGAGGTGTATGAGGGGCTGGACGACATCGTCATTGGCGGCCAGCGGGTCTTCCGCTACGGCGGGACCGATGACAACGACGACTCGGGGGTGATCCGGTATGTGAGTATCCGGCACGGCGGGGCCAAGCTGGCGACCGACAAGGAGATCAACGGCCTGTCGCTCGGCGCGGTGGGGCGGGGGACGACCATCGAGTTTGTGGAGGTGTATGCGATTGCGGACGACGGGTATGAGTTCTTCGGCGGGACGGTGAACACGCGTTATCTGGTGGCGGCGTTCTGCGACGACGACCTGTTTGACACGGACATGGGGTATCGGGGGACGAACCAGTTCTGGTTTGGCATCCACGCGCCCGACGCGCGGAACTACGGGTTGGAGTTGAACAACCAGATCAACGAGATTGCGACCACGAACCTGCTGACGCCGCAGACCGACTTCACGGTCTATAACCTGACCCTGATGGGGGCCGGGGTGACGGCGACCAACACCACGGGGGGCCGGAACGGCGGCGTGATTCTGCGTCCGTATGTGGTGCCGAAGATTTACAACGCGATCTTCACCGACTTCAACGAGCGGGGCATCGAGCTGGACACGCGCAACGGGGTCAACGGGGCGGTGAGCGTGACCAACGGGTTTGCGGTGTTTGAGAACACGCTGTGGTGGAACTTTGTGGTGGGGTCGGCGACGACGGTGGTGAACAACACGGCGACCAATCTGGGGCGGTTCACGGTGGCGACGAACTACTGGACGAACCCGGCGCTGACGAACCTGATTGTGAACCCGCTGCTGGCGGGGATTTCGCGGACGAACAACGGCGGCCTGGACCCGCGCCCGCTGCCCGGCAGCCCCGCCCTCAACCCCGCCAACCGCAAGCCTGTTCCCAAGGATGGCTTCCTCACGCCCGTGGATTACCTCGGTGCGTTTGCCCCCAACGACCTGTGGATCGAGGGTTGGACCACGCTGGCGCAATACGGCATCCTCGCCACCCCATTTGCCAACAAGCAAACCAACTTCGTTTCCGGCCCGCTGCCGGTGGGGACGAACACGTGGTATCGGACCAATGAATACTGGCTGGTCGGGCCGGTGTATGCCTTGAGCAACACCGTCCTCCGCATCGAGCCGGGCACCGTCATCAAGGGCACCAACATCGGCACCTTCGGCACCAACGTCTCCGCCCTCTACATCTGCCAGGGCGCAAAGATTTTCGCCGAGGGCACCCCGTGGAGCCCGATCATTTTCACGACGTGGCAGGATGACCTGAGCGACCCGGACGATCTGGGTTTGTATGACCGCGGTCTGTGGGGCGGCCTGGTGGTGCTGGGGCGCACGGTCATCAACGGGGCGCTGGACACCGCCGGCAACGCGGCCACGCCGAAGTATGAGGTGTATGAGGGGCTGGACGACATCGTCATTGGCGGCCAGCGGGTCTTCCGCTACGGCGGGACCGATGACAACGACGACTCGGGGGTGATCCGGTATGTGAGTATCCGGCACGGCGGGGCCAAGCTGGCGACCGACAAGGAGATCAACGGCCTGTCGCTCGGCGCGGTGGGGCGGGGGACGACCATCGAGTTTGTGGAGGTGTATGCGATTGCGGACGACGGGTATGAGTTCTTCGGCGGGACGGTGAACACGCGTTATCTGGTGGCGGCGTTCTGCGACGACGACCTGTTTGACACGGACATGGGGTATCGGGGGACGAACCAGTTCTGGTTTGGCATCCACGCGCCCGACGCGCGGAACTACGGGTTGGAGTTGAACAACCAGATCAACGAGATTGCGACCACGAACCTGCTGACGCCGCAGACCGACTTCACGGTCTATAACCTGACCCTGATGGGGGCCGGGGTGACGGCGACCAACACCACGGGGGGCCGGAACGGCGGCGTGATTCTGCGTCCGTATGTGGCGCCGAAGATTTACAACGCGATCTTCACCGACTTCAACGAGCGGGGCATCGAGCTGGACACGCGCAACGGGGTCAACGGGGCGGTGAGCGTGACCAACGGGTTTGCGGTGTTTGAGAACACGCTGTGGTGGAACTTTGTGGTGGGGTCGGCGACGACGGTGGTGAACAACACGGCGACCAATCTGGGGCGGTTCACGGTGGCGACGAACTACTGGACGAACCCGGCGCTGACGAACCTGATTGTGAACCCGCTGCTGGCGGGGATTTCGCGGACGAACAACGGCGGCCTGGACCCGCGCCCGCTGCCCGGCAGCCCCGCCCTCAACCCCGCCAACCGCAAGGCCACACCGGTCACCGCGCAGTTCACCCCCGCGCCCTACCTCGGGGCCATCGCGGCCCGTTCGGGCAACTGGATGCAGGATTGGACCACGCTGGCCAACTACAACATCCTCAGCACCTGGGGCGGCGTCTATCCGCTGACCCAGAATGCGCTGCCCGGCGTTGGGGCGCCCCTGCCACCTCCGTTGGCGCCCACCATCACGGTGGCCTCCGCCGGTGGATTGGTCACCGTCACCAGCACCTCGCAGTCCGGCTACAGCTACCAGCTCCAGTCCACGCTGGCCCTGGTCCCGGCGGCTTGGACGGACCTCGGCGCGGCGTTGCCGGGCACGGGCGGCATCCTGACGTTCCCGGCGGTGGTCTCGACCAACGACACCGAGTTCTTCCGCGTGCTCGCCCAGTAACCTTCAATTGATAATACGGACTCACGGGAGCGCCCGGCAACGGGCGCTCCTTTTTTTGCTCTCAGAGGACCGAAGTCGTGGCCCGGGCCTGTCAGCCCGGAAAAAGCATTTGGAACCACGGAACCCCCAACGAGGCTGCCGTCGCAATCGCCGGGGCGTGCGCGGACTTGTCCGCGCCTTTCCAGCAAGGTCGCCTGGCCCGGGCGTGACCGAACGCACAGTTCACGGCGTTGATGAACTGGCCGCCCGTTGACCCCCGGCGACCCTGAGCCGGGCGCGGGCTGCTGGAAAAGCGGCGACGAGTCGCCGCACTCCAAAAGTTTGCCGTGTGCGCGCAAACCTTCGTCCTTGCACTGCGAAAGGCCACGAAAACGCGGGACGGAAATGGCCCGAACCGCACGCACCCGCCGGGGGAAGGACTGGGCGGTCTCGGAACGCCGTGTTCCGTGTGCCTTTTCGAGGGTTCCGTGGTTCACTCAACTGCCGTTTTGAGGGTCAGTCGTTGTTGACGTGCCGGTTCGGAAACGCAAGGCGTGAACCCCGCGGAGACAAATCCACACACCCGGCCGGTTGCCAACTCCACTCCGGCCCGACACACGACTGTGACGTGACCGCCACAGACAGAACCATTACACTCCGTGCGCATGAAGCTGTTTGCCTCTGAATTTTTCCGCCGCACGGGGGTTATTGTGCTGGTGGCCGCCACCTCTGGTTTTGCCGCCCAGCCCCAAGCGATCATCGAGGCCACCTTCACGCTGCCGCCGATGAGTCTGGCGGCGCTGCAACCGGACGGGGCGTCCCCGTTCGACTTCGCCGCTGCCGAACGAAATGGCCTCCACCGCACCAACCTGCCTTCCCTCGGCTCCGGCCTGGATGTGAACGCGGACGGCGAATGGTTCGGCCTGACCGATCGCGGGCCGAACAGCCAGTTGCCGGGGCCGGACGGCAAGGATCGCCGCGTGCTGCCGTTGCCGGCGTTCGCGCCGGGCATCGCGCAGTTGCGCACGAATGGAACGGTGCTGGAGCTGGTGCGCTTCATTCCCCTGCGCGGCACGAATGGCGCGCCGCTCACGGGCCTCGGCAACACACGCGCCGATGAAAACGGTTACCTCAACGCCACCGCGCCGCAGCCGCTCACGCCCGACCCCGGCGGCGTGGACCCCGAGGGCCTGCGCTGCCTGCCCGACGGCGGCTTTCTGGTGTCGGAGGAATACGGGCCGTCGCTGCTGCGCGTGGATGCCGACGGAGTGGTCCAGTGGCGGTTGATTCCGCAGGGTCATGAACTGCGCGGCGCGCCCTATCCGGTGAAGGCCCTCCTGCCCGCCGCCGCGCGCGAACGCCGCGCCAATCGCGGCTTCGAGAACCTCGCGCTTTCCGCCGATGGCCGCACCGCCTGGCTCGCCCTGCAAAGCGCCGCGCTCGCCGAGGATCACCCCGCCGCCAAGGCCAGCCGCATCATGCGCGTGGTGGAGGTGGAGGTGGGCGACCCCGCCGCGCCGCGCGTCACCGGCCATTTCCTCGCCCGCGCGGGCGCGGTGGCCGAGCATCCCGGCACCAAATCCCAGGCCGCGATGAAATGGAACGACGCCCTCTGGCTGGCCCCGCGCCGGTTGCTGGTTTTGGAGCAGGCCAAGGCCACCGCCCTCTTGCGCGAGGTGGACCTCACCGCCGCGACCAACCTGCTGGGCCACGAACGCGAAAACGACCCACGCCTGGACGCCGGGGATGCGGCGGCATTGGCCGGTCTCAAGGTGGCGGAAACCCGCGTGCTGGCGCGGTTGGACGAAGTCTCCCGCGCTGGCGGTCACAAGCTCGAAGCCCTGTTCCGCCTCGACGCCGGCCGCTTCGCCATCATGAACGACAACGACTTCGGCATCGGCGACAACGAGACCGGCCTGCCCACGCGGCTCTGGATCGTGCGGGTGCCGTAGGGCGGCATGATCCCGGAGACTGCCGATCAACCCCGGATGGACAACGGATGAACTCAACACGGCCGACGCTGCCGCCACGGTTTTGGAGTGCGCGGACGGGGCCGCGCTTTCCTCGAAACGGCCGCGGGTCAGGCAACGGACGCATGTCCCTCTCTGCTGGCCTGCAAGCCGACACCCCAATCGAACCGGGCACCACTGGACTGGTGATGCTTTCCTGAACAGCGGCGACGAGTCGCCGCACTCCCAAAGCCTGCTGTTCATGCACGAACCCTGGTCATTGCATGACGGATGCCAGGAAGTTGCGAAGAATCATCCATTCGCCCTCCGGTCTAACCTCCGGGTTTATCCGCAGCCATCCGTGGTTTGCGAATCCTCGCTCTGACTGCAACTGTGGGATCCAGGATGATGCGTGATCCGTGACGGCGGGGCAGGGGCGGGCTTGTCACCGAATTGTAACCGGCCAGTCACCGGCTCGTGAACCGGCTGGCGCACGGTGTCCCCGCATTCGTTCGCGTCTTCCACCATGAAATTCGCACTTGTCGCGGCCCTCGCCGCCCTGGTTCTCCCCGCTGCCGCCCAACTGGCGGTCACGGAAAACATGTCCTCTGCCTCGACCAACAACGCGTTGGGCGTCACGCGCGGGCCGGACTTTTGGGAACTCTCCAATTTCGGCGGCAGCGCCATGGACCTGACCGGCTACAAGTGGAATGACGAGGATGGCGGCCTGGCTGCGGCAGACTCCGCGCCATTCGCCGGTGTGACGATTGCCCCCGGGGAGTCCATCATTTTTGTCCAGACCGGCATCACGCCGGTCAGCTCGCCGGAACAGTTCCGCGCCTGGTGGGGGCTGCCCGCCACCGTGCAGGTGATTTTTTACACCGGCAACGGGCAGGCCGCCACGGGTGACAAGGTCATCCTCTGGCCGCCCGACGCCGTGACGGACAACGACTACCTCGATCTGGCCGAATTTGGGCAGGCCGAGGGCCGGAGCACATTCACCTATAATCCGCTCACCGGCGCGCACGGCATCTACAGCACCAACGGCGTGGGCAATGCCTTCACCGCTGCGCTGTCGGATGACGTGGGGTCACCCGGCACCAACAGCGGCCCTGTGGCGCTCGCCATCACCCAAAACCCGACCAACACCACCGGCTTCGTCGGCTTCCCCGTTTCCCTTTTTGCCAACGCCCGGGGCCTGCCCCGGCCAAAATTCCAATGGTTGAAGGACGGCGTGCCCGTGCCCGGCGCGAAGACCGCCACGCTGACCATTACCAATCCCATCGCGGGGGACGCCGGCAACTATGCCGTCGTCGTGACCAACGGCCTGACCACGCTCACCAGCGCGGTGGCCGTGCTCACCATCAACGCCTCGCCCGTGGCGCCCGTGTTCACCGTCACGCCCCGGAGCATTGAGCCTTACACCAACCAGACCCTTGTGCTGAATGTCGCCGCCACCGGCAATCCCGCGCCCACCTTCCAATGGCGGAAGAACGGCACCAACCTCGTCGGTGAAACCGGCAATCAACTCCTCATTCCCGGCCTCCAGTTCAGCGACTCGGGCGCCTATTCCGTCGTCGCCTCGAACCTCGCGGGCGTCACCAACGCCTCCGCGCTCGTCACCGTCACCACCAAGCCCAAGCTGGTCATCACCGAAGTCCTCGCCGGTCAGGCACCCCCGACCACGGGCCACATGGATTTCTGGGAGCTGACCAACCTCGACGACCGCGCCGTCAACCTGCGCGGCTATCGCTATGATGATGCGAGCCCTTCCTTCAGCGCCACGCATACGATCGGGCAGAATGTAATTATTGAGCCGGGCGAGAGCATAGTCTTTATCGAAGCCGGGCCGAATGGGAACGTGACCAATTTGACCGCGAGCTTCCGCGCCTGGTGGGGCACCAACCTGCCGGCCAATCTTCAGATCATCGCCTGGACCAACAGCGGTGCCGGCCTGTCACAAGGCGGTGACGCCGTCAATTTCTGGAACGCCGCCGCCACCGATCCCGCCGACACCATCGCCAGCGTCAGCTATGCCTCCGCCGTCGTGGGCGTCTCGTTTGTGTATGACCCCGAAAACCCGCCCGTGGCCGGCATCATGAACCGGCTTGCCACCAACGGCTGGAACGGCGCCTGGGCCGCCACGCAGAGCGGCGACATCGGCTCGCCCGGTTATGTCGTCGCCCCGCACGTCCTCGCCGCCACGGGGGGAGTCGGCACGCTCAACGTCTCTTGGAACAGCACCCCCGGTCGCGCCTACGCGGTGGACCGCAAGCCGTCCCTTCTGGCGACCAACTGGACCACCGTCACCAATCTCACCGCGTCCGGTCCGGCCACCACCGTGACCCTGCCCGCCGCCGAGGAACAGGCCGTGTATCGGGGCCGGGTCATCATTCCCACGCCGTAACCTCTCCGCCTTCGCCCCCATGAAAACGTCCCGCCCGCAACGCGCCTTCACGCTCATCGAGCTGCTCGTGGTCATCGCCATCATCGCGATTCTCGCCGCGATGCTCCTGCCCGCGTTGGGCCGCGCCAAGACCGCCGCGCAACGCACCGCCTGCATGAACAAGCTGAAGCAGTGGGGGCTGGCCCTGACGATGTATCAGAACGACAGCAACGACTGGCTCCCCCGCGAGGCGCACGGCACCAGCAGCAGCCTCAACAACTGGGCGCAGGTCAGCGACCCCAACGGCGGCGACATCTGGTATAACGCGCTTCCCCGCACGCTTGGCCTCAAGGCCACCGCCGATTACCTGCTCGACCGGGCCGCGTTTTATCAACGTGACAGTCTGTTCCACTGTGGGGCGGCGAAATTCCCCGACAACGCCGCCGGCCTCGCCAACGTGTTCTTCTCCACCGCGATGAACTCCAAGCTCATTGACGGCGGCGCGGCGTCCATAAAAGCCACGCTCATTCAACAGCCCTCCGCCACGGTGGTGTTTTTGGAAAACCGTCTGGCGGGCGATCCCAAGGTGGACCCCGGGCAGAGTGACAGCGACCTCGGCCAGCCCGCGAGCTTCGCCGGCCGGTTCGCCGCGCGCCACGCGGGCGTTGGCAACCTCGCCTTCGCCGACGGCCACGCCGAATCCCTGCGCGGTCCCAAGGTGGTCGAGACGCGCGTCGGCAATCCCAACAAGGGCAAGGCCATCATTCCCCAGACGCAAGTCATCTGGACGCCGGACCCGAACGGGAATCCCAATTGAACCCGGATTGCGGAGTGGCGCGTGGCGGGGACGCCCGCGTCGCCGCCGCGCCGGCCTTCGGATTCAACCCGCACTCCGAAGTCCAGATGACGTTGGCCGAGTCATCGGCCAGGCCGCACTTTTCTCCCTCGGCCTCGGAACGATGGATTCGCCATTCGGGTTTCAGGGAATCGGACTTCGGCTTTCGGGTTCAATTCCGCTTTCCGCCCAGGCAGCGGGCCAACTCCCGCACCGCCAGTTTGCGGCTGGCGGCCCATTCCAGCCGGGCCTGGGCCAGCAGCCCGCGCGGCGCGCGGACGGCGCGCAACGCTTTGAGCACCACTTCCGAGTTCTGCACTCCCCCCAGCGCCTCCTGCGCCGCCACCAGCCGGGTGACGGCGGGGTGGTTGGCGCGCACTTCCAGTTCCCGCAGATAACGCCAGCGGCGGATTTCCCGGCGCAGTTCATGCAGTTGCGGGATGGAAAGCTGGCGTGCCCGGCGGGCCTGCGCCCGGCAATGATTCGCCAGCGCGGTCAGCCAGCGGCGGTGGCGGCGCGCCAGTTTCCCCGCGTCGGTCCGGCCCGTCTTGCGGACGCGTCCGGGGCGCAGGGCGGCCCGTTTCCCGGCCAGCGCGCGGTCGGCCCGGAGCGCGGCCAGCGCGCGGCGGCGATGGAGGCGGGCGAGGATGGCGGGCGAGGCGTGCTGCGCGGCGGCCCATTCGATGGTCACGTCCAGATCGCGCACGGGGGCAAACTGGTCCAGCGCCGCGCGCGCGGCAGCGCGGAAGGCGCGGCGGCGGGCACGATGCGGCGACTTGCCGGCCACGGTCAGTAGCAGCCGGCAGCGGCGCAGGGCCACGCGCAGGGCATGAACGGCCTCGGGGTTCAACGGGCCGGGCCGACGCAGCAGCTTCGCCGCGGTGGCGAGGTGCCGCCGCCAGGAACGCCGCCAGTGGTCGCGCAGTCGTTTTGCGTTCATGCCCGCGCCGTTTTCCGCGCAGCGGAAAGGGTGACGCAGCGTGACCCGTCCGCGCAATTGCCAAATTGTAACAAACCCGCCCCGCCGCCGACACACGCGGCGGCCACCTTGACCGCATGATCAACGTTGCCTCGAGCATCATGGCGGCCCCGGGGATTGTGTCCCCCGCGTGGCGCGGGGCCGCGCGGGCGGCGCGTTGGCCGTCGGCCGCCGCGCGCCCGATGGAGTTTCTCGTGCGTTGGCGGGAGCAGCACCGGCGGGTGCGGGTCCTGTCCGCCGCCGGCAGAAGCAGCGTCCCGCCCGCCACCCGGAGGCGGCCATGAATGCCACGCCATCCGCCCGGCCCTCGTGCCGGCCCGTGCGCGCCGGATTCCGCCGGTTGCGCTGGTCGTCCCCGGCGGCGGCGGCCCGGCGCGCTCCGGGGCTGGAATACCTCAAGTGCGAATTGCTCGCGCGCGCCGAGCGCCGCAATGGGGAGCCGCATCTGGTGGCGGCCTTGCGCGGCGCGGCCGAACAGGCGGCAGACCTCGCGCAGGCCACGGGAATGCCCTTGCTGGTGTTCCCCGTGCTCTTCGAGGAACTGGGCAACGCGGCGATGCTCCGGTCGGAATACCAGTTTCAAGGCCGTTTCTGACCACGCATGAACGCGCTGATGGATTCCCCCCGGCTCGTCACACAGACCGCCGCCTACACCGTCCGCCTCGCCTCCACCCCGGATGAGGTGCGCGCGGCGCAGCGGCTGCGTTTCAATGTCTTCAACCTCGAACTCAACGAGGGGCTCGCCGGCTCGTTCGCCACGGGCGCGGATGTGGACGAATTCGACGCGGTGTGCGACCACCTCATCGTGACCGGGGCGGCCACCGGCGCGGTGGTGGGCACCTACCGGATGCAGACGGGCCGGATGGCGGCGCGCGGCCGGGGCTATTACAGCGCGGGCGAATTCGACTTCACCCCCTTTGAACCGCTGCGGGACGAACTGGTCGAATTGGGCCGGGCCTGCGTGGACCGCGCCCATCGCAACCTCGCGGTGCTCGGCCTGCTCTGGAAAGGCATCGCCGATTACGCGGCGGAACGGGGCGGGCGTTATCTCATCGGGTGCAGCTCGCTGACCTCGCAGGATCCCGCTGTGGGAGCGACGGCCTATGCCGATTTGTGCCGCCGCCACCTCGCGCCGCCCGCCTGGCGCACCCGCCCGCTGCCGTCGTGTGAATGTCCGCTGCGCGACCTGACCGACGAGCCGGTCGTGGCGCCGAAGCTGTTGCGCGCGTATCTCAGCCTCGGCGCGAAAATCTGCGGACCGCCCGCGCTGGACCGGGAGTTTGGCACGATTGATTTTCTGACGTTGCTGGACCTCGCGGCGCTGTCGCCGCAGACGCGGGCGCGTTTCTTCGGCCAATGAGCGGCGCGTTGCGACATCCCCTGCGCTGCGCCGGGCGCGGCCTGTGGCTCGCGGGCGAACTCCTCCGGGCGGCGCTGACGTGGTGGACGCTCCGGTTGCGCGGGCCGCTGTCGTCCGGTGCCCGCGCGGCCTGGCTGCAACGGCACTCGCGGCGGCTGCTGCGGGTGCTGCATGTGCAACTGCGCGCGGACGGGCCGGTGCCCGCGCCGGGCTTTCTGGTGGCCAATCATCTCAGCTACCTCGACATTCCGGTGCTGGCGGCGGTGGCCCCGTGCGTGTTCGTGGCCAAACGCGAGGTGCGGGGCTGGCCGTTGTTCGGCTGGTTCGCGCGGATGGCGGGAACCGTTTTCGTGGACCGCGAGCGCCGCACGGACGCGGGCCGGGCGGTGGCGGCAATGCGGGCGCTGGCGGGGCGGGGCGTGACCGTCGTGTTGTTTCCCGAGGGCACGAGTTCGGATGGCCGCGCGGTGCTGCCGTTCAAATCCGCCCTGCTGGAACCGTTGACTGGCGAACCGGCCTGTGCGGTGGCGCATCTGCGTTACGCGCTGGCGGACGGCGATCCGGCCGATGAAGTGTGTTACTGGCGGGATATGACGTTGCTCCCGCATCTGGTGAATTTGTTGACCAAGGAGGTGGTGGCGGCGGAACTCCGCAGCGGCCACGCGCCGACGCGCGGCCTCGAGCGCAAGCCGTTGGCGCGGGCGCTGCGGGAGCGCGTCGTCGCGCTCGCGGACGGCGCGATCCCGGCCTGACGGGCGCGCTCAGGCGAGGACGAGCGGCGGGACAAGTTCCTCAAGGTCCTCGCCGAGGGCCAGTTGCGGCTGGCGGGGGAAGCGCGCCACGAAGTCCGCGTAGCGGAACACCTCCAGCCGGCCATCCTCATGCTCCAGGATGCCGGTCAGCGATTCCACCCAGTCGCCCGAGTTGAGGTAATGCACCCCGCCGATGCGCTTGTCCGCCGGGGTGTGGATGTGGCCGCAGATCACGCCGGCAAAACCGCGCGACCGGGCGAGCGCGGCGACCTGTTCCTCGAACTTCCCGATGAAGCTGACCGCCTGCTTGACGCGCGCCTTCACCGCCTGGCTCAGCGAGAAGTAATCCTTGCCCCGCAACGCCCGCCACGCGTTGTAGGCGCGGTTCACCCGCAGCAGCAGCGCGTAACCGATGTCCCCGAGGTGGGCCAGGAACACGAAGTTCTTCACCACGCCGTCGAAGACGTCGCCGTGCAGCACCAGGTAGCGGCCCTGCGCCGTCTCCAGCACGCAATCCTCCGCCAGTTGCAGGTTGTCGAAGGCCAGCGGCAGCAGCCGGGCGAGGAAGTCGTCGTGGTTGCCGCGCAGATAGACGACCTCGGTGCCCTGCTTTTGCAGCATCGTCAGCACGCGCCGGATGAACTTCGTGTGGTCGCGCGTCCACCGCGCGCCGCGCCGCAGCCGCCAGCCGTCTATGATGTCCCCGTTCAAAATGAGCCGCTCGCAGCGGACGTGCTTCAGAAGGTGCGTCACCTCCTCGACCTTGCTGTGCGGCGTGCCGAGGTGGATGTCCGAGAGGATGACCGAGCGGACGCGAAGCAGGGATTTGTTTTTCATGGCCGGGGTTCGGTTGGGTTTTCGGCGGCGGCCTCGTGCAGATCGGCCAGGAAACGGTCAATCACCGTGTCCCAGGATTGTGCGCGGACGGCCTCGGGTGCCTGCGCGCGCAGCCGGGCACGCAAACCGGCCTCGGCGGCGAGCCGGCGGGCGTTTTCGAGAAAGGCCGCCTCGTCCCCGGGCACGGCGAGCAGGCCGCTTTCCCCGGACCGGATGAATTCCCGCGCCGCCGCGTAATCGAACGCCCCCACCGCCAGCCCGCTGGCGAGCGCCTCGGTGACCACGTTGCCGAACGTCTCCGTGCAACTGGTGTGCAGGTAAATGTCCCCCGAGGCGTAATGGCGGGCGAGATTCACGCCGGTGTAAAAGCCCGTGAAGATGGCGTCGGGCCGCTGCCTCTGATATTGCGCCAGCAGCGGGCCGTCGCCCACCAGGACCAGTCGGGCGCGCGGTTCGACGGCGCGGATGACGTCGAACGCGCGGAACAGCAACGGATAATTCTTTTCCGCCGCCATGCGCCCGACGTGGAGCACGGCCAGGTCGTCCGGGCCGAGGCCCCAGGCCTCGCGGAGCGCGGTGTCGCGCCGGGACGGATGGAACAGCGCGGTGTCCACCCCCCGCGAGAGCAGGCGCAGGTTGGCGTAACCTTCCGCCTCCAGCCGGGCCAGCAGGTCGCGCGTCGGCACGAACGTCCGCCGGGTGCGGTTGTGGACGCGCCGCAACCACGCGGCCACCACCGGCTGAAACCAGCCGACGCGGTAGTCCCGCGTGTATTGATCGAAGTTGGTGTGGAAGCTCGAGGTCACCGGCAGCCCGAGGCGGTGCGCGGCGGTGATGGCCGAAGCCCCCAGCGGGCCTTCCGTCGCCACATGCACCAGGTCGGGCCGACTGGTGGTCCAAAGCTGGGCCAGGCGACGCGTCGAGGGCAGGCCCAGGCGCAGTTGCGGATAGCCGGGGATCGGCACCCCCGGCAGCCGCACCTGTCGGCACGCCAGCCGGTGGGTCACGCTGAAGCGGGGCGACTCGTGCCGCTGGCGCGGACGGATGATGGTGATGCGGTGGCCGCGCTGGGCGAAGCCGTCCACCAGCCGGCTCAGCGTCATGGCGACGCCATTGATTTCGGGCGCGTAAGTTTCGGTGACGAGCGCGAGCTTCACGTTGGCCGGTGGCCTCGACGGGAGATCGGCCGCGCGCACGCTGTGAGCGCCGTGTGAATTTCCCGCGTCAGCCGCCTGACGAAGCGGTGACATTTGCGCCGGTTCCCGGGTGGGCTAATTGTGAATAACTTTTCACCGGGCTGACACCGGGCTGTGACGTGGCTGCCGTGAACTTGTCACGCCCGCCGGGTCAGCCATGAAACGCATCCTCATCCTCACGGCCGGTTTTGGGGACGGCCACAACGCGGCCGCCCGCAGTTTGCGCGAAGCCCTCGAGCACCTCACCGACGACGCCAAAATCGAGGTGCTCGACCTCTTCGAGTCGTCCTACGGCATGTTGAACACCCTCGCCAAACAGGCCTACCTCGGCATGGTGCGTTACGCGCCCCTCCTGTGGTCCGGCGTGTTCCAGGTGATGGACAACCCCGCGTTGTTCCGCCGGCAGATGAACGGCATGACGAAGCTGCGCGAGCGCCTCGCCGCCGTGCTGCATGACGCGGAGCCGGATTGCGTCGTCTCCACCTATCCGGTGTATGCGCACCTGATTGACGACATCTACCGGGACCACGCGGAGCGCCCGTTCCGGCTCATCACGGTGGTCACGGATTCCATCTCGGTCTGCTCCGCCTGGTTCCGCGCCCCGAGTGACCTGTTCATCGCGGCGAACGAGCCGACGGCGAAGGTCATCGTGGCGGGCGGCGTGGACAAGGCGCGCGTGCGGCCGCTCGGTTTCCCGGTGAGTCCGCAGTTCGCCCTCGAACGGCCCGCCGCCCTGCCGCCGCCGCGCAAGGACACCCCGCGCAAGGTGCTCTACATCGTCAACACCGGAAAAAAGAAGGTGGGCCGCTCGATTGACGAACTGCTGGACCTCAAGGGCGTGGAACTCACCATCACCGTTGGGCGCGACGCGGCCCTCAAGGCCAAACTGGTCGGGCGCACCCGCGACCACGGCGATCGCGTAAAGATCATTGGCTGGACGAACCGGATGCCGCAGTTGTTGATGACGCATCACCTCGTCATTGGCAAGGCCGGCGGCGCGTTGGTGCAGGAGGCTCTCGCCGCGCGCTGTCCCATGATCATCAACCAGGTCATCCCCGGCCAGGAGGAGGGCAACGCGCAACTCATCGAATCGCTGGGCGTCGGCGTGGTGGCGACGCAGCGCAAGGACGTGGCCGACTCCGTGGATGCGGCGTTCGCGGACAAGGCCGCACGCTGGCGGGAATGGAAAAACAACCTCGAGCGCGTCAGCCGGCCCGACGCGTCGCTACGCATTGCCGAACTGATTCTGGCGGAGGCCGACCGCGGCTCCGCCGCGCCGCGGCCGCCGAAGTTGTTCGCCGAAACCCTCGCCGAACGCCGCGCGCCCGCCGTTGCGCCCGGCACCGCCGCCCGGATGCAGCTTTGTGATTTCCACATCCACACCAACTACTCCGACGGCAAGCTCGCGCTGCCCGAGGTGGTGGATTTTTACGGCAAAAGGGGGTTCGACTGCATTTGCATCACCGACCACATCGCCGACCCGAAAAGGCTCATCGGCAAGTTCGGCGAACTGGTGAACCTCACCCTCGCGCCCGACCAGCTCGACGAGTATTTCGATGTGATTGAACGCGAACGCCGCCGCGCCTGGCGCAAATTTGAAATGCTGGTGATGGCGGGGCTGGAGTTCAACAAGGAGGGCTGGACGCGCAAGACATCGGGCCATTTGCTGGGCGTGGATTTGAAGGCCCCCATCAACCCGGCGCTCGATTTCGTGGAGATCATCGCGCAGACGCACGGGCAGGGCGGCCTGGCGGTGGCGGCGCATCCGCACGTGATGAAAAGCGAGTGGGGCAAGAACACGCTCTACCTGTGGGAAAACCAGGAGGTGTTCGCGCCCATCATTGACGCCTGGGAGATCGCCAACCGGAACAACATCTTCACCCCCATCGGCCTCAAACGGTTCGCGTTCATCGCCAACAGCGATTTCCACAAGCCGAAGCACATCTATTCGTGGAAGACGCTGGTCAACTGCGAGAAGGACCCCGAGGCCATCAAACAGTGCATCCGCAACAACGAACACACCGCCATCACGCTCTACCGCGACGGCCTGAGCGGCGCGGCGTTGCGGGCCCAGGCGGAAGGCGCGGCCCGGACCGTGGCGGAGCCGCCCCCGTTCAGCCTGCCCCTCGCGGCGGCCACGGCGCTGGGATGAGTGGGCATAGGTCGCGCATGGGGCGTGTCTTTCGCCATGTGCCGTGGCTGGCTCAGGTCGGCAAATCCTTGCCCGTTGTGGTCACCGTCAGCTTGCCGTGCTTCACGCCTTTTGCGGCGATGAGTTCGTCCGCGATCTTCTTGATCCGCGCCGCCTTGCCGCGCACGACCAGCACTTCCAGGCAGTTGTGATGGTCCAGGTGGACGTGCAGCGTGGAAATGATGAGTTCGTGATGGTCGTGCTGGATGTCGGTCAGCGTCTCCTGCACGTGCTGCTTGTGGTGGTCATAGACCAGCGTGATGGTCCCGGCGATTTCATCCTGGCCGAATTTCTGCCGGTGCTCGACCAGTTGGGCGCGGATCATGTCCGCAATGGCCAGGGAACGGTTGGTGTAACCCTTGGCCTCCACCATCTCGTCCAGTTGGTCCAGCAGGGAGGGCGGCAGGGAAATGCTCAGGCGGGAGACGGATTCGTTCTTTTTCATGCGAACTGCCACGAGCTTAGGACATCGCAGGACGAAGTCAAAGTTGTCGTCGGCACGGCGCGCCTTGCCCCCATCCGGGCGGTGCTCCCGAACCGCAAAGCCCGGCGGCGGGCATCCGGCCTGACGTGGATGCCGGCATCCTGCCGCCTGTTACGGCTCAACATCCGGGCCGCCGAAGCGAAAGTCATCAAACAGCGTGACGCTGTCGGCCTTGGTCCACACGCCGACGTGGCCGGGGGCTTCGAACACCGCATCCTCCACATCAAACTGGTGCCGGCCATTGAAGAAGACCCGGTGTCTCGTCCCGCGGAACTCCACGCGCAGATGGTGCCAGACCTGGCCCGCCACGGGCGTCCCGACGCCGTAACCGCCCGTGCGGCCCACGATGTCCAGGGAACTGCGACGGCCGTTCTGCACCTTGTAAAGCACCACGTTGTTCTCCAGCGCGTTGGCCCGGCAAAGGTAATAATTGTCCGCGTCGCGCCAGCGCCACACCACGCCGCCCGCCTGGTCCTTCACGCCGGCCAGCGGCTTGAACCGCGTCTCCACGAAGCCATCCCGCAGCGTCACGTTGGTCCGGACGCACAGCGGAAACGCCGCCACGCCCGCCTGCCGCAGCGCGCCCGGCGGGCTGGGCGCGGTGGCGTCGGCCACCACCTGCCAGTCGGGCCGGCCCGCGCCCGTCTGGGCGGCCAGCCACCCGGCGGGCAGCGCGCCCGCTGACGTGGTGTCGAACGATTCCACCGCGCTGGCCGCGGACGGGCGGGGTGACGCGGGGGCCGGGCCGCGGCAACCCGCCAGCGCGGCGGCCAGGAGCGGCAGGGCGAGCAGCGTGGCCGGGGGAAACCCGGACCCGCGCGGGAGCGGCCGGGGGCGGAGGGAAGGTTTCATGGTGATGCCTGGACGCGCCGCAGCGTAGGCGGATGGCGGCCACAACGCAACCCGCCAGTTATTCTGAATAATACGAAATGACGCTTGCGTAATACCGGGACGCTGGGGTAATACCATGCGCGCGGCCAGTAATATTCTCCGGGTGGCGCGGATCACGGGCGGGGCCGCCCCGGGCCGTTCCTCCGCGCCGCCGCATCGAACCATCGAAAACACCATGAACCGCCTGACCGTCTCCACCACCCTGTGCGCCGCGCTGGCGGCGCTCGCGCTCGCCCCGACCGCGCGGGCGGAAACCCACGCCAACCTCCAGGCCGTCACCGCCAACGGCACCAGCGCCTGGACCCCGCCCTCCGCCGCGCCCTTCGCCCCGCCCGTCGTCCTGCGCGGCGTGATCCTCAACAATCCCGAGGACATGCTCGACCCCACCCCGAATTTCCTCCCGTGGAACGGGGGCGCAAACCAGTTCCGAATGGGCGGCGAATGGCAGATTTTTTTCCAGGCCACCGAGCCGGGCGACCGCGGCGGCACCGCGTGCTGGATGGGGCAGAACTACGGCAACCGGCCCGACAAGCGCAGCGAGGAGTTCAGCTACACCAATGCCGCCTGGGTGGCGGAAATCCTCCGCCTGGAACACGACGCCCAAACCGGACGCCGCTTTCGCGCGGGCGATCTGGTGGACATCACCGCCCGCCAGTCGCTCTTTTTTGGCGGCAAGCGGAACCTCAACGAAGGCCACAGCATCGAGCCGCAGTATGATTTCCAAATCTCGCTGGTGACGCCGAATTACGGCCTGCCCGCGCCCGAGGTCGTGTCGCTCGCCGACCTCGTCAACCTGGACGACGGCAACCCGGCCACGCGGGAGGACATCTTTGACGCCACACGCGCCACCGGCGGCGAACGCTGGCAGGGCATGCGCGTGCGCATCAACGGCCTGCAACTGGCCAACGATCCGAACCTGATAAACACCCTGGGCGCGCTTTATTTCGGCACCAACGGCTGGAACCCCGCCGCCGTGTGGGGCGGACGCCGCTGCACCGTGACCGATGGCGCGAACCGCTACTTCACCCTGCGGCATCCGCGTTACAGCCTCGGCCCCGTGCCCGCCACCCCGTTCGACGCCATCGGCATTCTCAATCAGGAATCCGGCTCGGGCGCCCACGGCACCAACGGCTACGAGTTGTTCGTGCAGCAGATCATCCTCCCGCCGCCGGACCTGGACCTCGCGCTCAACGCGGTCGTTTCGTGGCCGGCGAACGGGACGGAATATGTTCTCGAAACCTCGACCGCCCTGACCAACGCGCCGTGGCTGCCCGTGACCAATTCCCCGGTCACGATCAACGGCCGCAGCACGGTCCTGCTGCCGCCAACTCAAGCCCAGCAGTTCTTCCGCCTGCGGAGCGCGCCATGAACAGCGCCAACTCTGCGGCATGCGGGCTGTCGGGCTGCGCCCGCGCCCATCATCACCACGATCCGCGCGTCGGCTTCTTCGACCAGCACGCGCCGCGCTGGGACCGCCTGGCGCTGGACATCCCGGCCATGCACCGGCGGCTGGACGCGCTCCGCGAGCGCCTCACGCTCCGGCCGGGCCGGCGCGTGCTCGAACTCGGCTGCGGCACCGGCCTCATCACGACCTGGCTGGCCGATGTCGTCCGCCCGGCGCGCGTCGTGGCGGCGGACTTCTCACCGGCCATGCTCGAACAGGCCCGCGCCAAGAACATTGACGCCGAGTTCCGCCTGCTCGACATCTGCCGCGAGCTGCCGGAGGCGGAGGAATACGACGTCGTGTTCTGCTTCCAATGCTTTCCGCATTTCCGGGACCAGGCCGGCGCGTTGCGCGGCATTGCCCACGCGCTCAAGCCCGGCGGGCGGCTGCACGTCGTGCATCTCGTCGGCAGCCGGCAGATCAACCATTTCCATCGCGGCGTCGGCGGCGCGGTCGGCGACGATGTGCTGCCGGAGGCAAATGCCTGGCCGGCTTTGCTGGCGCAGGCCGGCCTGCGTTTTCTGGAAGTGGAGGACCGCGAAGACCTGTTCCTGTTGCAGGCCGAAAAGCCATCATGAACCCCGCATCCCAAGGCAGGGCGCGTCACTCCGGGCGCGCCGTTTGCGTGCCGGTCGGCGACCGGCCGCCCGCGTTCACGCTCATTGAACTGCTCGTCGTCATCGCGATCATCGCCATCCTCGCCGGCCTCTTGTTGCCGGCGTTCGCGCGGGCGAGGGAAAAGGCGAAGGCCGTCCGCGTCCACGTCGAGTTGAACGCCGTCGGCCTCGCGCTGGAGATGTATGCCGACGACCACGACGGGGCGCTGCCGCCGGTGCGCGTGAACTGCAACTCCGACTTCGCCGCGCACTGGTGCCAGTTCCCCATCGAACTGGCCCGGGAAGGCTACCTCCCGCGGGGCGGCGGTCCCGGACGCGAGGCCAACCTGGAAGACCTGTTCAATCCCGGGCAGACCTACAAATACGCCGCCCCCGGCCCGCTGCTGCTCAACGACGATCCCGGCGGCCAGTATCAGTTGTGGGTGCCGGATGATTTTCCCGCGAGCTTTGCCACGACCGGGAAACGCCATTCCGATCCGAAGACCTCGCCGGTGCGCTGGGTGGTCTGGAGCCTCGGCCCGCGGCCGAACAGCCGGGAATCGCTGCACTCGGAAGCGCCGCTCGCGCGCGCGAGCTGGTATCGCCGCACCGGCGGCGGCGGAGTGATCGCGCGTTTCGCCGCGCAGAACGGCGCCCAATACAAGACGCCATGAACCTGCCTGCCCTGCCATCCGCCCTGCTGCTGCTCGCGTTGTTGACCACCGGTTGCGAACGCCCGTCCAGCGGCGCCCCAGGCGCCGCCCAGTTGGGCGTGGCCAATTCCTACCTCGAATGCGCCGCCGCCGACCTGCTCGAGACGCCGGTCCGGTTCGTCCGCCTCGCGGAACCCGGCGCGTGTCCCGGCCATTTTGATCTGCGCCCGGGCCAGGTCACGGAACTCCGCCGGAGCCGCGCGCTGCTGCGCTTCGATTTTCAAAGCTCGCTCGATGCCCGGCTGACGGACGCGGGAACGAACCGCCCGCTCGTGGTCGCCGTGAAAATCGCCGGCGGCCTGGGCGAGGCTGCCAGTTACGCCGGCGCGTGTGAACAGGTCGCGGCGGGGCTTGTTGAAGCGGGCCTGCTGGAGCGCACGCGCGCGGACGAACGGTTGGGCGCGATCCGCGAGCGCGTGCAGGCCAACGCCGCAAAACTCCGCGCGCAGGTGGCGGCCGCCGGCCTCGCCAACGCGCCCGTGCTGGCCAGCGCGCATCAGCAGGGATTTTGCGAACGGCTCGGCCTGCGGGTCGTCGGCACGTTTCGCGCCTCCGATGCCGCGCGCATGAGCGAGGTGGACCAGCTCATTCGCGGCACGGAAAAGGCCGGGGTCAGCTTCATCATCGCGAATCTGCCCGAAGGCCGCCGCCTGGCCGACGCGCTCGGCGGACGGCTCGGCGCGAAGGTCGTTGTCTTTGGCAACTTCCCCGACCCGGCGCAGGGCGCGGCGGCGTTCGACGCCTTGCAAGCCGCCAACGTGCGCGCCCTGCTGGAGTCCGTCCGGTGAACGGCGGGCCGGCCATCCACGTTCGCGGCCTTTCCGTTCACGCGGGCGGACGGGCCATTCTGAAACTGGACGAGTTCACCGTCCCGCCCGGCGAGCTGCTCGGCCTGCTCGGCCTGAACGGGGCGGGCAAAAGCACTTTGCTCCGCTGCCTGCTCGGCCTGCAACGCCACGCCCGCGGCGTGGTGGACGTGCTGGGCCGGCCCGTTCATGCGCTGCCGGCCTTTGCGCTGTGCCGCCTGCGCCAGTCCATCGGCTATGTGCCGCAAGTGCTGTCCACGCACAGTGAACTGCCGCTGACCACGCGTGAGGTCGTGGCCATTGGCCGCACCGGACGCGCGGGACTGTTTCGCCGCCTGCAACGCGAGGACTGGCGCATCGTGGACGAATGGCTGGAGCGGCTGGACCTCCGCGCCGCCGCGCGGCAGGGCTACGCCGAATTGTCCGGCGGCCAGCAGCGCAAGGCCCTCATCGCCCGCGCCATGTCCCAGCAGCCGGAGTTGCTCCTGCTGGATGAACCCACGGCCAACCTCGATCTCGGCGCGCGCGAACGCATGGTCGGGTGCATCCAGCAACTGCATGAGCAAACCGGCGTGACCATCGTGCTCGTGTGCCATGAACTCGAAGTCCTGCCGCCCGCGTGCCGTCGCGTGGCGTTGCTTGAAGACGGACGCCTCACCGCCACCGGTGCGCCGGAGCAGGTATTTGACGGCGCCCGCGTGGCGTCGCTTTACGGCGCGGGCCTGGGCGTTGTTCATCGCGGCGGACGGCACGCCGTTCTGCCCGCGGGAGGGACGCGCTGATGGACCTTGCGTTTTGGATGCCGGTGATGGTGGCGGGCCTGGTCGGCGGCGCGTCCAGCGGATTGCTCGGCGTTTACATTGTCGGGATGCGCATTCCGTTTCTTGGCGTCTGCATCTCGCACGCGGCGCTGGCGGGGGCGGTCTTTGGCGAACTGGCCGGACTCACCGGCCCGCTCTTGCTGCTGCCCGCATTGGCCGGGGCGGTCATCACCGCGCTGGCCCTCGGCCTCGCCAATCCGCACCGCCTCGGGATGGATTCCAATGTCCTGCTCGGCATCCTGTTTTCCGCAACGATGGGGCTGGCGTTTCTCGGCATCGGCCTGTTCGGCATCCTCGGCAAGAGCGACAACAACGTCCGCAATCTGCTCTGGGGCAGCCTGGTGTTCTGCCGCTGGGCGGACGTGCGGTGGATGCTGGTCATCGCCGCCGCGCTGGGCGTGTTTCTCGTGACGTTCCACAAGGAAATGCGCGCCATCCTGTTTTCGCGCGTGGACGCGGCGGCGGCGGGCATTCACGTCACGCTGGTCTGGACGGGTTTCCTCGTGCTGACCGCCGCCGTGCTGACGGTGAATTTTCAAACCGTGGGCGGCCTGATGATTTACAGCCTGATGACGAACCCGGCGGCGGCGGCCTTTCAACTCGTCAAAGGCTGTGGCCGCGCGCTGGCCCTGGCGGCGATTTTGGGCGCGGTGAGCGGGCTGGGCGGATTCCTCATCGCGGCGGCCACGGACCTGCCCAGCGGCGCCATGGTGGTGCTGCTTTCCTCGGCGCTGGTGGCCGTGGCGGCAATCATCAAACGGCTGGACGGGCGCGCGCCCTTCCGCTAGTGTTACGCCAGTCATTGGAAGTAATAATCTCAGAAGCTCAACCATGATGAAATTGCACTCCCTTGCCTGCCCGGGACTGCCGGTCTTATCCCTGCGTCGCAACCGGTTTCAAAACCGCCGCCCGTTCATCCGGGCGGGCCTTGGCGCCGGGCTGCCGCTCGTCACCGCCGCCGGCCTGTTTGCCGCCGAACCTCCCGTGCCGGTGTCCACCAACGCCGCGCCCGCCACCGCCCTGCCCGCCGTGATCGTCACGGGCCGCGCGGACAGCCTCGTGGGCATCGCCCCCGCGGCCAGCGTGGGCACGGTGGGCGCGGTGCAACTGGAGCAGCGGCCCAAGTTCCGTCCGGGTGAGATTCTCGAGACCGTGCCCGGCCTCATCGCGTCGCAGCACAGCGGCGCGGGCAAGGCGAACCAGTATTACCTGCGCGGCTTCAACCTGGATCACGGCACCGACTTCGCGACAAGCCTCGAAGGGATGCCCATCAACCTGCCGACGCACGCCCACGGCCAGGGTTACACGGACATGAATCCCATCATCCCCGAGCTGGTCGAGCGGGTGGATTTCAGGAAGGGGCCTTACTTCGCGGATGCGGGCGATTTTTCGACGGCGGGCGCGGCGGACATTCACTATCGCCGCGCGTTGCCCGAGGGACTGGCGCGGCTGGAGCTGGGCAGCTTCAATTACGTGCGCGGCGTGTTTGCCGATTCGCAGCCGCTGAAGCACGGCGAGCTGCTTTACGCGCTCGAGGGTTATTACAACGACGGCCCCTGGACGCAGCCGGATGAATTCACCAAGGGCAACGCGGTGCTGCGTTACAGCGCGGGCGACGAGGCGAACGGCTGGAGCCTGCTGGCGACCGCCTACAAGGCTGAATGGGACGCGACGGACCAGCTCCCGCTCCGCGCCGTGGGGCCGGGCTTCAGCCGTTGGAACACACTCGATGACACCACCGGCGGCGATTCACAGCGGTTCAATCTCATCGCCGAGTGGCACCGCGCGTCGGCCGAATCCCGCACCCGGGTCATGGGCTACGGTTTCTATTACGACCTCGACCTGTTCTCGAACTTCACCTACTTCCTCGACGACCCGGTGAACGGCGACCAGTTCGAGCAGCAGGACCGGCGCTGGGTGACGGGCGGCCAGGCCGCGCACACCTGGACCGGCGAGCGCATGGACAACACGGTGGGCTTCGAGGTGCGCGCGGATTTCATCGAGAACGGGCTTTACCGCACCGCCGCCCGGACGCGCCTCGCCACCACGCGCGCCGACGACGTGGCGCAGGTCAGCCTCTCGCCGCATGCGGAAAGCCAGACGCGCTGGAACGACTGGTTCCGCACCGCTGCCGGGCTGCGGCTGGACAGTTACTGGTTCGACGTGGAGAGCGACCTGCCCGCGAACACGGGCACGGCGGACGACCTCATCCTCAGCCCAAAACTCGGTCTGGTGTTCGGCCCGTGGGCGAAGACGGAGTTTTACCTCAACGGCGGCCTCGGCTTCCACAGCAACGACGGGCGCGGCACCACGACCACGATTGACCCGGCCAGCGGCGACCCCGTGGACCCGGTGGACCCGCTGGTGCGGACCAAAGGTGCCGAAGTTGGTGTGCGCACCACCTGGTTCGAGGGATTGCAAAGTTCGGTCGCGTTGTGGGTGCTGGAGATTGACAGCGAACTGCTCTTCATCGGCGACGCGGGCACCACGGAAGCCAGCCGCCCAAGTCGGCGTTACGGCGTCGAATTCGCGAATTACTACACGCCCACGGAATGGCTCACGCTGGACGCGGATTTTTCGTGGTCGCACGCGCGGTTCCGCGACGACGACCCGGCGGGCGATTACATTCCCGGCTCGCCGGAATGGGTGATCGCGGCGGGGGCCAGCGTGCATGACCTGGGGCGGTTCTTCGGTGGCGTGCGGCTGCGTTACTTCGGCCCGCGCCCGCTGGTCGAGGACAACAGCGTGACGTCGGATGGCACGCTGCTGTTGAGCGCGGAGTTGGGGTATCGCCTGAGCCGGCGGTGGACCTTTGCGGTGCAGGCCTTCAACTTGTTGAACCGCGAGGCGAGCGACATTGATTACTTCTACACCTCGCGGCTGCCGGGCGAACCGGCGGGCGGCGTGGACGACATTCACTTCCATCCGGCGGAGCCGTTTGCGTTGCGGGCGGTGCTGACGTGCCGGTTTTGAGCGCAACGGCGGACCAGAAAGCGACAATTCCGGGATGGTGTCCCGAACCGGATGCCGTCAACTTCGACCCGCAAGTTAAATCATGATTGCCTTGTTGAGTGGACTGATTGCCGGTGCCGGCCATGTGTGGGCCGGGCCGGACCATTTGAGCGCGGTGGCTCCGTTGGCGGCGCACCGCCCGCAACGCGCGTGGGTGCCGGGGTTGCGGTGGGGCATCGGCCATTCCGCCGGGGTGGCGGTCATCGGGCTGCTGGTGCTTTGGTTGCGCGACCTGATTCCGGTGGCGTGGTTGTCCAACTGGGGCGAGCGGCTGGTGGGGGTGTTGCTCATCGGCATCGGGGTGTGGGGCATCCGGCAGGCGGTGCGGCATCATGTCCACGCGCACGAACACACGCACGACGGCGAGCCGCATGTTCACGTCCACGTTCATGCGGCGAAACAGGGGCACGACCAGCCGGGGGCGCACCGGCACACGCATGCGGCGTTTGGCATTGGCATTTTGCACGGGCTGGCGGGGAGTTCGCACCTGCTGGGCGTGCTGCCGATGCTGGCCTTTCCGACGAAGTTCATGGCGGCAACGTATCTCGCGGCGTTCACGGTGGGCACGGTGGTTTCGATGGCCGGGTTCACCTGGGCGGTGGGCTGGGCCGCGCAACGCTGCGCGGCCAAAGGGGTGCAACTGTATCGGGGATTGATGGTCGCCTGCGGCGTGGCCGCCATCGTGGTGGGGTTTGTGTGGATCGCGCAGGCGTTCGGTGCGGCCACGGGCCACGCGGCCGGCTGAGTTTCAATCACCCCCTCCGCGCCCGCAGGGTCGGCGCTGATCGCGGGTCCCGCCGACGGGGCGGACATCGGTTCGCCCCGGGTTCCTGTTTTCGGGTCGGGACCAGCCCCGTCAATTTTCGTTCCCGCAACGGACGCAAGGTGTGCTAGCCTGCGTCAGGCCCCCACAGCACACGTGGGTGGTCGCCGGTTCCATGAAGATTCTGCTCATCAGTCCGGAGACGCCGGACACGTTCTGGAGTTTCAAGCACGCGTTGCGGTTCGTCTCGAAGCGCGCCTCCATGCCGCCGCTCGGCCTGTTGACCGTCGCCGCCCAGCTTCCGCCGGACTGGGAGCTCAGGCTGGTGGATTTGAACATCGAACGGCTGCGCGATGCGGATTTGCGGTGGGCGGACCACGTTTTCGTGGGCGCGATGATTGTGCATCAGGCGTCGGTGCGTGAAATCGCGGCGCGTTGCGCCGCGGCCGGCAAGACGGTGATCGCCGGCGGGCCGCTCTTTACCACCGGCCACGAGGCGTTTCCCGAGATCAAGCACTTTGTGCTGGGCGAAGCGGAGCCTGTGATGCCGCGGCTCGTGGCCGACCTCCGGGCCGGCCGGTTGCAACCCGTCTATCGCGGCGAGGGCTGGCCCGACCTGACGCGCGTTCCGCCGCCGCGCTGGGACCTTTTGAAGCTGCGGCATTACGTGACCATGGCGGTGCAGTTCTCGCGCGGCTGTCCGTTCGACTGCGAGTTCTGCGACATCATCGTGATGAACGGCCGCGTGCCGCGCACAAAAACGCCGGCGCAGCTCATCGCGGAACTGGAGGGGCTGCGGCTCCGCGGCTGGAACGAGATGGTCTTCGTGGTGGACGACAATTTCATCGGCAACAAACGCCGCACGCGCGAGTTGTTGGACGCGCTCATTGAGTGGCGGCGGCGCACCCGGGCCGGGATGGGCTTCCTCACCGAGGCCTCGATGAATCTGGCCGATGACCCGGAGTTGTGCGCGCTGATGGCGCGGGCGGGATTCAAGAAGGTGTTTGTGGGCATCGAGACGCCCTCCGCCGAGGCGCTCGAGGAATGCCACAAACGCCAGAACTGCAACCGCGATCTCGTGGATTCGGTGCGGGCGCTGCAACGGGCGGGGTTCGAGGTGATGGGCGGGTTCATCGTCGGCTTCGACAGCGACAAGCCGGACATCTTCAGGCGGCAGTTCGAGTTCATCCAGCAATCCGGCGTGGCGACGGCGATGGTGGGCCTGCTGACGGCGCTGCCCCAAACCCGCCTGTGGCAGCGGCTCAAGCGCGAGGGCCGCCTGCTGGCCGAGAGCACCGGCAACAACACCGACGCGGTGCTGAACTTCACGCCCCGGCTCAACCGCGATTATCTGGTGGCCGGCTACCGGGAGCTGATGCGGAAGCTCTATGAGCCGTCCAACTACTACCAGCGCATTCGCACCTTCCTGCAAAATCATCGCCCGACCGGCTCGCGACTGCGCCTGTGCCGGGCGGACGCGCTGGCCTTTTTGAAATCCTTCTGGGTGCTGGGCCTGTGGCACGGGGGGCGCATGGCCTACTGGCGCCTCTTTTGGAGCACGTTGCTCCGGCGGCCCCGCCAGTTCCCGCACGCCATCGAACTGGCCATCACCGGCCACCACCTGCGCCGCGTGGCCCAAAGGCTGTGAGCCGCGCGGCGGGCCTGCCGTTGGCCGCAAGTTTCCGGCGGCGGCGACGGGCAGGCCGTTGCCCCGGCGGTGAACAACATTCGCTCGCGTCGGGCGGGCTTCTGGCGAATGCTTCCGCCATGAAACGGACCGCCCGTGTTTTGCTGTTCCTCGTCCTCGCCGTGTCGCTTTCCGGCACGCTGCCGGCTCGCGCCGAATATCATCGCGCCACGCGCCTCGGCAATCCCGCCACCCGCTTCGCCCCGCCGTTGCGCACGCCCGAGGATCTCCGCGCGCGGTTCGCTGACCCGAGGCTGCGGCCCGATTTCATCGAGGTGCTGCGGCAGTGGGGCTGGACCGGCAAACCGGATGACCTGTTTGCCGCCGCCGCCACCGCGGAAATCCGCGAGGCGCCGATTGCCGTGGGCGACGTGCTGCCGTTCATGTCCACGCGCCGCGAGGGCAAACCCGTCTGCCTGCGGAACGTCGAATGGGCGGGCACGGCCCCGGCCCCCGCGTATGCGTTCGAATTCGTCTCGAACGGCCAGCGTTACCGCTGTCTGACGCCCAAGGCGTGCAGCAATTTTCTGCTGATTGACCTCGGTCCCGCGCCGCGCGCCGGGCTGTCGCTGGCCTGCGCCGTTCCCGAAACCGTGGTGGCGGGCCGGCCCGCCACTGTCTGTCTGACGGTGGTCAACACCGGCAACGTGCCCGAACCTGGTGTCGTTTTGGAAATGCCCATCCCGCCCGGTGCGGCTCCCACCCGCATCACCGACGGCGGCGCTGTGAACGCGGGCCGCGTGACGTGGCAACTGGCCGCGCTGGGGCCGAATCGCGGGAAGGAAGTGTGCGTGACTTTGCAGGCCGTTCAGCCGGCGGACCTCGCGATTGAAGCCGTGGCCAAAGGGGCTTCCGGGGCCGCCGCCGCGACGGCCTGCGCCGCGCAGGTGAAGGGCATTCCCGCCATCCTGCTCGAGGTCGTGGACGATCCCGATCCGATTCAAGTGGGCGAAGCCACCACTTACACGATTCGCGTGACGAACCAGGGCAGCGCGCCCGGCACGAACATCCGCCTGCACGCCACCCTGGCCGCCAGCCAGGGCTTCGTTTCCGGTTCCGGCGAAACCGCCGTCCGCGCGACGGACAGCGGGCTGGCGTTCGGCGCGTTGCCCCGGCTTGAACCCAAGGCGAGCGCAACGTGGCAGGTCGTCGTCAGGGCGGCGGCGGCGGATGATGCGCGTTTCAACGTCGAATTGACCAGCGACCAGTTTGCGCGGCCCATCGTCGAGATGGAATCCACGCAGCAATACTGAGCCGCCATGCCGGAACTGCCCGAAGTGGAGGTGCTCGTCCGGCACCTCGCGCCGCTCGTGCGCAACCGCACCATCCGCGCGGTGGACGTGCGCCGCGCGAAAGTGGTCGAACCCTCCTCCCCGCGCGCCCTGGTCCGGCGGCTGACCGGCGCCCGGTTCACCGCGCTGGAACGCCGGGGCAAGTATCTCCACTTTCAACTGCGGGCACGCGGCGGCGAGGTTTTCTCCGTGGTCGGCCATTTGGGCATGACGGGCCGGATGTTTCTCCAGCCCGCGCGCGCGCCGCTGCCCAGGCACACGGCGGTCGCCCTCGATTTGGGTCGGCTGCGCTTCGTGTATGAGGACGCGCGTTACTTCGGGCGGTTCACGCTGGACGCCGGCCCGCTGGAGGCGCTTGGGCCGGAACCGTTGGCCGGCGAATTCACTGTGGATCAATTCGCCGCTGCCCTGGCGCGTTCGGCCCAGGCCATCAAGGTAAAGCTGCTCGACCAGTCGCTGGTCGCCGGCGTCGGCAACATCTACGCGAGCGAGGCCCTGTTTCGCGCGGGCCTTTCGCCCCGCCGGGCCGCCCGGCGGTTGCGCCGGGACGAAATCCGGCGGCTGCACGCCGCGATCAGGTCCGTGCTGGCGGAGGCGATTGCCTGTGGCAGCACCATCCCGCTCGACTTCGCGGGCGGCCGCAACGGCGACCGGCTGTTCTACTTTGGCCGCGCGGCAGGCGCGGCGGATTCCTACACCGAACGCCTGCTCGTTTATGACCGCGCCGGGCGTCCGTGTTCGGAATGCGCGACGCCCATCCGCCGCATCGTGCAGGCCGCGCGGAGCACGTTCTTTTGTCCGCGCTGCCAGCGGTGAGGGCGGGCGGCCGCCGATTCCGGTCCGGCCATCCCCGGCTTGCCTCCGGGGCCGTTCGCGCCACACTGCGCGCATGGCACTGACACCATCCACCATGTTGCCGCTGGGCACGCCGCTGCCCGACTTCCAGCTCCCCAACCTCGACGGCCAGCACGTCAGCCCGCGCCAGTTTGCCGCCGCGCCCGCGCTGGTGGTGATGTTCCTGTGCAATCACTGCCCGTATGTGAAGCACCTGGCCGCCGCGCTGGCGGAGTTTGGTCGAGACTGCGCGGCCAAAGGGGTGGCCGTCGTCGCCATCAATTCCAACGACGTGAAGAATTATCCCGCCGACAGTCCCGAGAAAATGGCCGAGATGGCCAAGGCCTCCGGCTGGACGTTTCCGTATTTGTATGACGAGACGCAGGTGGTGGCCAAGGCCTTCCGGGCCGCCTGCACGCCCGATTTCTTCCTGTTCGACCGTGGCCGTCGGCTCGTGTATCGCGGGCAGTTCGACGCCAGCCGTCCCGGCAACGGCGTGCCGGTGACCGGCAAAGATCTGCGCGCGGCCCTCGACGCGGTGCTGGCGGGCCGCGCACCCGGCCTGAACCAGGCCCCCAGCATGGGCTGCAACATCAAGTGGCAGCCCGGCAACGAGCCGGACTATTTCGGATCCGGGCGGTAACCGACTGCACCCGCCCGCATGAATTCCGAACCCGCCAGCCGCCGCAGTCCGTGGGCGTGGATTCCCACGCTCTATACTGCCCAAGGGCTGCCCTACGTCCTCGTGATGACCGTGTCGGTCGTCATGTATAAGGGGCTGGGCATCTCGAACACTGACATCGCGCTTTACACAAGCTGGCTCTACCTGCCGTGGGTCATCAAACCCCTGTGGAGTCCGGTGGTGGACATCTTGCGGACGCGGCGCTGGTGGATTTGGACGATGCAACTGCTCGTCGGCGCGGGCCTCGCGGGCATCGCCCTGACCATTCCAACCACGGGTTTTTTCCAATACACGCTGGCGTTTTTCTGGCTGCTGGCGTTCAGCTCCGCCACGCACGACATCGCGGCGGACGGCTTCTACCTGCTGGCGACGACGGAAAAGGAGCAGGCGTTCTTCGTCGGCATCCGCAGCACGTTCTATCGCGTGGCGACGATATTCGGGCAGGGCCTGCTGGTGATTCTGGCCGGTTACATCCAAAGCCATACCGGCCTGGACAAGCTGCAACTCGAAGTGACCGCCCGCCCCGGCGCGGCCCTGGTGGCGGCATTTGATCCGGGCGGCGAGGGTGGCCGCGCGGAGGGCGAGTTGCGCCTGCTCGTCGAAACCAACCATCTGGCCATCGCGCCGCAGCCCCGGCCGCGCGCGGAAACGGCGGCGCTGCTCGCGGCGGTCAAGGCGTGGAACACGACCAACCAGTTCCATCGCACCCGCCAGACCGGCGCGGCCAGCGAAACGATAAAGGGTGAATCGTCGGCCTGGAACCGGCACGTCTCCGCCCCGCTCGCCGCCTGGCTGCAAAAGCATTTCGGGCGGCAGGCCGCCGAGAAAAGCGACTTCGCCGGGAATGTGGGCGTGGTGCAACTGCGCCTCAGCGCGCCGCCGGGCCGGGAAGTCGTGGTCACTCCGGCCTTCCGTTCGGGCGACAAGAGCATCGCGCTCGCCGAGGGGGCGCGGCTGGTGTTCGATGATACGAACTGGAACCGTCCCGCCGCCGTTGCCTTCCAGTTGGATCCCAAGCTGCGGACGGAAAGCGCGGCCCGTTTCGAGGTGCGCTCGGGGAACATCCCGTTGTCGTGGACGGTCACGTTCTACACGCTGGTCGGTGTGTTTCTGGCGTTTGGCGCGTGGCACAAATTCATTTTGCCGTATCCGCCCGGAGACCAGCCGGGCAACGCCGCCAACGTTGCGGCGTTTTTGCGGGAGTTTTTCCAGACGTTCGGCTCATTTTTCGCGAAGGAGCGCATGGCGACGCTGCTGCTGTTCCTGCTGTTCTACCGGTTCGCGGAATCGCAGCTCGTGAAGATGGTCGTGCCCTTTCTGCTCGATGGGCGCGAGGTCGGCGGGCTGGGGCTGACGACCGGCCAGGTGGGGCTGGTGTATGGCACGTTCGGCATCCTCGCACTGACGTGCGGCGGGCTGCTCGGCGGGATGGTGGCCTCGCGGCACGGCCTCAAGGCGTGGCTCTGGCCGATGGTATGCATCATCCATCTGCCGGACCTTATCTTCGTCTATCTCGCCTGCGCGCAGCCGGACAGCCTGCTGATCATCGCGCTGGGCGTGGCGGCGGAGCAGTTCGGCTACGGCTTCGGGTTCACCGCCTACATGCTTTACATGATCTACATCGCGCGCGGCAAACATCAGACCGCGCACTACGCCATCTGCACCGGGTTCATGGCGCTGGGCATGATGATTCCCGGCATGTGGAGCGGCTGGCTTCAGGAGATCATCGGCTACCAGCACTTCTTCGTCTGGGTCGCGCTGGCCACGCTGCCGGGGTTTCTGGTTGTGGCGTTGATCCCGCTGGACCGGGAATTCGGCAAGCGCGGTTGAGTCGTCCGCACACGTGGAACCTATAGAACAGCGCGCCAGCCTGTTGACTGGCGCGCCGACCGTTTCGACCAGACAACCGGAGCCTGGTTCAGAAGTTGAATTCGACCTGCGCCCAGAATTTCTGCACGTCCGTGTTGGCGGGCAGGCCAGAGACTGTGTCTTCACCCATGTAGTGGGCGTATTTCAGCAGCGCGGTCCAGTGCTTGCCAAACCTCTTCGAGACGACCACGTCAATTTCCTGGCCGTAGTCCGCTCCGCCCGTGTCCGCGTCGAACTTGTGATACACGACGCGCAGCGGCAGGTCTTTGGCGAGGCTGACCTGCGCGAAGGCGTAAGGGTTGCGCAGGCCGGCGCCGGGCGTGTTCACAAACACGTCGGCCCAGCCGTTGAAGGCGTGGAGCGTGGCCAGCGGCGTCTTGAAGCCGACCCCGTTGTCGCTGCCGAGCACTTCGTAACCCGCGCCGAACAGGAACGGTTTCACGTTCGCGCCCAGCTCCAGGTTGTAATACTCGGTGTCGTAGGATTGCGGGTTGTCGGCGTAATCGGATTGCACCGCGAATTCCGCCCGGTATTCGAGTTTCAGGCTGTCACTGACGGGCGCGCCACCGGCCAGCGCCAGGCCGTAGGTGGCGCAGGAACCGGTGAAGCCGGCGGCGTTCTCCAAATCCAGCAGGTAGGCGTAACCGGTGACCTTCGCGTAATCGCAGCCGGCGAAGGACACGTTGAACAGGTGCGAGTCGGAGGCGAAGTCCGTGTTGGCTGCCGGCAGCCCGGAAACGTCGCCGAACACGCGGTTCACGTCCCAGACGTAACCGTAAAAAACATTCAAACCCTTGGCGGGCGCGAGCGTGAGACTGGCCGCGTCGAATGTCTGCAGGTTCTGCCGCCAGCCGACGTCGCCGACGAAGCGGTGATTGTCGAGCGCGAGGCGCTGGCGGCCCACCCGGGCGGTGAAGAGATTGGTGTGGCTGTAGCTCAACCACGCCTGATTGAGTTCGGTGGTTTCCGGGTCGGCCACAACCGGGCGCGTGGGTTGGCCGTTTGAGCCGGCGGCGTTGTAGCTGTCGTCATCGAATGCCGTGACGTTTTCGGCCTCGATCATGCCCTGAAGGCCATGCACCGGCGCGGTGGTGAAACCGAAGCGCGTGCGGATCGTTCCCGCGTTCGCTTCGTCAGGCAGGTTGTCCTGCTCGACGAACTCGTAACGGGTGCGGATGTTGGCGGTGAATCTGCCCTTCGCGAACGCCTCCGGAATCTTGCCGTTGAACAGCGAGGCGACCGGGCCGGGTCCGGCGGGGGCCGCCGTTGCCGGCGCGGATTCGGCGAACACGGAGGCGGTGACGGCGAGCACGAGCGCGCCGCCGAGGAGGATCGGATGTCTGGTATTCATCAGCGTGGTTTTCAGCATTTTTGCGCGGAACGGGCCGGGCCGGGAAGGGCCGGCCCGACTGGTTTACCGGGACAGTATCGGGGTGATGATTCCGGCGGGCATTGACCGGGGTCAAAGGATTCCCGCGTCGCAGGCCCGGCGGAGCGCCGGTCTTCGATCCGGCGCGTTCCTGGGCGTCCCTGCAAAACTGCCGGGGCGGAGACCTGCGCTCGGGATGTGCCCCCGGCAAAGGCGTTTGTTTCCGCGGGTCCGCGCTGCTAACGTGGTCGCCGTGCCGGAAATCCTGACCCGCCCCATTGAACCGCCTGCTGCCTTCGCCGCCGGAGTCGCGGTGCGCCTGCCGGAATTGCTCGCGCCGGCGGGGGACTGGGACTGCGTGAAGGCGGCGGTCGAGAACGGCGCCGACGCGGTTTACTTCGGCCTCGACAAATTCAACGCGCGGATGCGGGCGAACAACTTCACCGAGGCCGACCTGCCGCGCCTGATGGAGTTCCTGCACCGGCGCGGCGTGCGCGGCTATCTCACCTTCAACACGCTGGTGTTCGAGAACGAACTGGCCGCCGCGGAGCAATACCTCCGCACGGTCATCGCCGCCGGGGTGGATGCCGCCATCGTGCAGGACGTGGGCATCTGCCGGCTCATCCGGAAACTGTCGCCGGACTTCCCCATCCACGCCTCGACCCAGATGACCATCACCAGCGCGGCGGGCGTGGAATTCGCCCGGGAACTGGGTTGTGAACTCGTCGTGCTCGCGCGCGAGCTTTCCCTCGCGGAGATCGGGAAGATTCGCGCCGCGCTGTCCGCTTCATCCGCCGCGATTCCCCTGGAAGTTTTCGTCCACGGCGCGTTATGCGTCGCCTACTCCGGCCAATGCCTCACCAGCGAAGCGCTGGGCGGGCGCTCGGCCAACCGCGGTGAGTGCGCGCAGGCCTGCCGCCTGCCCTACGACCTCATCACCGACGGCAAAACCGTTCCGCTGGGCGACCGCAAATATCTCCTCAGTCCGCAAGACCTGGCCGGCCTGGACGTGTTGCCGCAACTGGTCGCGGCGGGCGTGGCGTCGCTCAAGATCGAGGGCCGGCTCAAGGCGCCCGAATACGTCGCGAACATCACGCGCCTCTACCGCCAGGCGCTGGACGATTTACGCTTTCCGAATCCGCATTTACGCGCCGCAGACCCGGGCGCTCGTAAATCGCAAATCGAAAATCGCAAATACGAAATGGAGATGGCGTTCTCGCGCGGCCTGCACACCGGCTGGTTTGGCGGCATCAACAACCAGGAACTGGTTCACGCGCGGTTCGGCAAGAAGCGCGGCGTGTATCTGGGCCGGGTGACGCGCGTGTATCGCGACGCCGTCGCGGTGGCGCTGGAGTCCGCCCTCAAGCCCGGGGATGGCGTGGTGTTCGACGCCGGCCAGCCGCAGGAAAAGGAGGAGGGCGGGCGCGTGTATGCGGTGCGGAACGCGGCGCGCGGAATGCGGGGCCAACCGCCTCACGGCTCACCGGCTGCGTCTCAAGTCCTCCTGACTTTTGGCCCTGGGGCGGTTGATTTTTCCCGCGTTTACGAAGGGGACCGCCTGTGGAAGACCAGTGATCCGGAACTGGAGAAGCGCTGGCGGCAGAGTTTCGCGGGCGACGCGCCGCAGTTCACGCGGCCCGTTGCTTTCGAAGCTCACGGTCTTGCGGGGCGGCCGTTCACGCTCATCGCCCGGGACGAACTCGGCCATGTGGCGCAGGCGGCCTCGACGATGCCGCTGGCCGCCGCCGAAAAGCAGCCCCTGACGCCGGAGCGTTTGCGCGATCAACTGGGGCGGCTGGGCGGCACGCCGTTCCACCTCGGAGAATTGGTGAACCGGCTGGAGGGCGCCGTCATGCTGCCCGTCAGCGAACTCAACCGCCTGCGGCGCGAGGTGGTTGCCGAGTTGGAGCGGCAACGCGCGCAGCCGAAGCGGTGGGTTTTGGCGGGCGGTGACCGGTCGCCCGCGACGGCGGGGCAGGGCGCGCCGTCCTCCCGCGCCGACCAGCCGGCGCAGTCCAAGGCCGCGGAACTGATCGTCCTCGTCCGCTCGCTGCCGCAGCTCGAGGCGGCGCTCCGCGGCGGCGTGGAAACGATCTACTGCGACTTCGAGAACCCCAAAAAGTATCGCGAGGCCGTGACGCGCTTCCACACCGCGCGCGGCTGCTCCACTCCCTCCTCGTCGCCCGGCATTTTCGTCGCTCCGCCCCGCATCTTCAAACCGGGCGAGGAGTGGACGCTCGAACAAGTCCGCGCCTGCAATGCCGACGGCTACCTGATCCGCAATTATGATCATCTGCGGTTTTTTGCGAACGACCGGCGCACCGGCGATTTTTCGCTGAATGTGGCCAATCGCCTTGCCGCCGATTACTTCAAGAACCAATGCGGGCTGGAGCGCGTCACGGCGAGTTACGATCTGAATTTCCAGCAGCTTGAGGCCCTGCTGCTCGCCGCGCCGCCGGAGTGGTTCGAGGTCACCATTCACCAGCACATGCCCATGTTTCACATGGAGCATTGCGTGTTCTGCGCGTTCCTTTCCTCCGGCCGGGATTACCGCGATTGTGGCCGGCCCTGCGACAACCATGATGTCCGGCTGCGCGACCGCGTGGGGATGGAACATCCGCTCAAGGCCGACGTGGGCTGCCGCAACACGGTCTTCAATGCCCAGGCGCAGACCGGCGCGGAATATGTGGATCGCATGCTGGCGCTGGGGGTGCGCTATTTCCGCCTGGAGTTCCTGAATGAATCGCCCGCTGAGGTTGTCACGACCCTCGCCAAATACCGTCAACTGTTGCGCGGGGAAATCACCGGCACGCAGTTGTGGCGGGAATTGAAGCTCTTCAATCAGCTCGGCGTCACACGCGGCCAGATGGCGGGAGCGCGGGGGTGAAGCGGGGAAACTTCTGACAGCGGGGCGAAAGCCGTCCCGGTTTGAGACTCAATTCGCCGTCGGCAAATCCAGCAGCTTGAGCGGCTCGGCGTCCGCGTCGGGCGCGGCGTCGTCCTGGTCCGCGGGCGCGTCGTCCTTGTCCGCGGGGGTCTCCGGTGCGGCGAGCAGCTCGGCGCGGGGTTTCAGCAGCGCGTCCAGGGTCCATGACGACACCAGAAACACCCGGCCGGCAAAGGCTTTTTCGCGGGCCAGTTTTTCGTCGAGCCGCTTGAGGTTGTCGGCGAATTCCTTGTCCAGCCGCGTCTTGTCCTCGGCGGTTTCCCCCTCCGGCGCGGTGCGTTCACGGGGGTAGGTGGCGGCGACCGTCACCGTCATGGGCAGGTTGTCGTCGCGCTTTTCCCCCGCCAGAATCGTGTAGCTGAAGCCGTCAAAAGTGTCGAGGCGCAGGGTCACCGCGTTGGTGGGCGGTTCGGTGGCGACGTCGTTGAATGAGGGTGAGCTCAAGGCCCAGTTGAAACCGCTGATCTTGCCCGCGTCCAGCTTCTCCCCCTCGCGGGCGTCGGTGAGCTTCCACTCGCCGGATTCGGTTTCGCGGGCGACGGACCAGGAATTTGTGGCCTCGGGAAAGGTCGCGGCGACGGCCTTGAGTTTTTCGACCTTGATGAAGTCCTTGTTGAGCCACGACTGGGGTTGCGGGGCGAGGTCGGAAAGCGGGTCGGAAACGAGGACCGCGCGGTCGGTCGCGTCCCCCACCAGCAGCCAGCGGCCGGCCGGGAAGCCGCCGCCGCCGTCATCGCCAAAGGGCGAGGGACGGTTGTCCTTCCGCATTTGTTGTTTGCCGAGGCGCAGGCTTTCGAGCACCTGGCCGGTGGCATCGCGAAACTCGACGCGGGTGCCCGCGTTGGTGGGCGAATCCGGCGCGAGCAGGTCGAGGCGCGCGAGTTGCGCCGGGCCGACCGGCTCGGTTTGCGCGGCTTTCAGGTCGCGGAGTTTCAGCATCAGCCGGCTGATTTCGGCGAAGTTCGCGGGATAATCCGCCCGCTCGACCACGACCCAGCGGTCGGCGCGCTTGGCCAAAGTGAGGCGGTTGGTGCCCTGCTCGAGGCGGAGCTCGGCGAGGTTTTCGCCCACGGGCAGCCGGGCGAGCAGCTTGTCGCCGCCGGCGCTGGCGCGCTGCCACGCGGCGTCCTGCCGCGCCTTGAACCACAGGCCGCCAAAGCCCACCACAACGACCAGACCGATGAGAATGACAATGTGCTTGGTTTTCATTTCGCTCCCGTTTTGCGCGCCTTGACCACGGCGAGGCCCACGCCGAACACGGCCACGAGCACCGGCATACCGAGGATGTTCCACCAGGTCAGCGTGCGTTTGAGGCTGTCAATTTCCCGGTTCAATTCCTTTTGCACCCGCTTGAGTTCCCGGCGGGTGGCCGCCTCCTGCTGCTGGAACTTGAGCAGTTCCTGCTCCTGTTCCGGCGAGAGGATGAAACGCTGGCTGCCGTCGGTCTTCTGCGCCTGCAATTCGCGCAGCCGGGCCTGCGTCGCGTTCAGTTGCTCCTGCAATTTCGCCACCTCGGCCTGGAAGCGCGCGTTGGCCTCGGCCTGTTTCTGGCGGACGACCTCGAAGGGCCGGTTCAGGGTGGCGCGGCTGCGGACGCGGATGAGGTTCTGGTCGCCGGCCATCTGTTCGACCGCGTTTTGCGCGAAGTTGAGGTTCGCGTTCATGGGCATCGCGAGCCGACCGAACGGGCTGTCCATGACGCGCACGGCAAAGTTGTCGTAGAGCAGGTCCGCGTCGCCCACGAGGATCACCGATGTCTCGGCGGCGGATTCCTTCAACGGGGCGGGACCGGCGGGCGCGGCGTTGGTGTCGGTGGTGCCGGGCTTGCCGTCGGGGAAGGCGGTCTTGAATTTGCCGGCGAGCCGGAGCGCCAGGACGTGTTCCTTGTCTGCCGACTTGAAATCGCGCAGGACGGATTCGGGACTCATGCTGGCCATGAACCCCTCGACCAGTTGCGAATCGCGCGTGCTGCGGAGCAGGGTGGTCTGCGTGAGGCCGGCCGCGGGCGTGCCGGAGAACGCGCCGGCCATCGGCACCCAGAGATTGTCAATTTCGCTGGTGATGACGTCGTCCTTGTCCATCTCGGCCTTGGTGAGCGAGAGCCAGGTGGCCTGGCGCACGGGTTGATTGCCGCGGCCGCCCAGTTCCATCAACAGGTTGGCGTCCGCGACGACCCGGGTGCTGTCAAAGTTCAGGCCCCATGCCTTGAGCAGCTTTTCGAGGTTCGAGCTGCTGCCCATGCTCATGCCGCCCATCATCGGATTGCTGCTGCGGCTGTCCACGACCGAGTAGGCGTCGAGGAACGCGATGAGCTTGCCGCCGCGCAGGACGAACTGGTCCAGGGCAAACTGGGTGGCATCCGACATTTCCTTCGGATGAATGACAAGCAGCACCTTGACCTCGTCGGGAATCGCGTCCGCAGTCGGTTCAATCCGGCGCACTTCGAAATCGGCGCGGAGTTCGTTGAGGAGAATCCACGGGTCGCTGCCGCGCTGCCCCATTTGCATCATCATCGGGTTGGCCGGCTGGCCCCAGACGGGCAGGGACGTCATCAGGCCGATGACCGGCTTGGCGGGATTGATCACCCGGGCGATGGCGCGGACGATGTCGTATTCCATCAGCCGTTCGCGGTTGGGCGGCAGCGGCACCACCTGTTTTTCGTCGAGCCGCGTGACGGCGATGCCGAGGTAGAACAGCTCGCCATTGGGAAGCTGGTCGGCCTGGATGCCGTCGAAACGCGCCTGGTCCTCGGCGTCGCTGTCGGGCAGGGGGTTGAATTTTTCGATGAGGATGTTGCCGCGCCCGGCCTGTTTGAACTCGGCGAGCAGGTCCTCGACCTTGCGCGCGTAACTCCTGAGGAACACGGTCTCGGGCGTGGACTGCTCGCTCTGCGTGCAGTAGAAGCGCAGGCGCACCGGGCCGTCGAGCTGGTTGAGGATGGCGCGGGTGCCGTCGGACAGGGTGTAGGCCTTCTCCTGGGTGAGGTCGAGGCGGACCTTGACGGCGCCCCCGAGGGCGTTGAGGCCGATGAGGATGACCGCGACCGCCGCGAGGCCGGCCGTCGAATACAGTATGGTTTGCAGGGATTTGTTCTTCATGCCTTGCCCTCGTTCAGCCCGCGCGGTGCCCGCGCAGGATCACACTGGTGCCGAACAACGAAAAGCCGATGACCGACAAAAAGTAGAGCACGTTGCGGGAATCGAGCACCCCGCGCTGAAAGCCGTCGAAATTCGTGATGAAGCTGAACGCCGCGATGAACTCGACCAGCCCCCGGCTCAACACGCCCTCGATCAGGCCGATGACCGGCTCGAATCCGCACAGGATCAACACCAGACACACCATCACCGAGACGATGAAGCTGATGACCTGGTTCCGCGTCATGGCCGAGGTGAAACATGCGATGGCCAGATACGCGCCCGCCATGAGCCAGCTTCCGACGTAGGCGGTGAAGATGGCCCCGTTGTCCGGCGCGCCGAGGTAGTTCACGGTCAGCACCACGGGGAACGTGAGCAGCAACGCGACGCCCAGGAACAGCCAGCTTGCGAGGAATTTGCCCACGATCGCCTGCCACGCCGTGACGGGCATGGTGAGCAGCAGTTCAATGGTTCCCACCCGCCGTTCCTCGGCCCACAGGCGCATGCCCACCGCCGGCACGAGGAACAGGTAGAACCACGGGTGCCAGAGAAAGAACGGGCGCACCAGCGACGCCTGGCCCATCTCGAAAAACCGGCCCAGCGAACTGGAGAAGGTGAAGAACCCGCACAGGAGCAGGAAGATGACGATGAACACATACGCCAGCGGCGACGTGAAATACGCGCCCAGTTCCCGCTTGGCGATGGTCTTGATGTTGGTGATGGCTGCAGTCATGGCCTCAAGTTTCTGAATGGTTCCGCTGTCCGCTGGTTCTCACTTTGCCTTGTCTGTGTCGGGCCGGGTGATGCTGCGGAACACCTCGTCGAGCCGGCCCTCCTCCGCGCGCAGTTCCTCGAGCTTGACGCCCGCCAGCGCCTCGCCGATGGCGCGAGCCAGTTCGCCGTTGACCGGCGTGGCTTTCGGAAATGCGCGCACCGAAGCCACCTGGCCGTTGTCGTCCAACACGACGCAACGCGCCACGTTCGCGAGCGGTTGCAGCTTTTGCGCCACCGCCCGTCCGTCCAGCCCGCGCACGCGCACCGTCACGGCCCCGGCCAGTTCCGATTTCTGCCGCAGTTCGGCCGGCGTGCCGTTGGCCACCACGCGGCCCCGGTCAATGATGATGGCCCGCGAGCAGACCGCGTCCACCTCCTCGAGAATGTGCGTCGAGAAAATGATGGCCTTCTTCTCGCCCATCCGGCGGATGAGCTGCCGGACCTCATGCTTCTGGTTCGGGTCCAGGCCGTCCGTCGGCTCGTCCAGGATCAGGACCGGCGGATCATGGATGATGGATTGGGCGAAGCAGGTGCGGTGGCGGTAGCCCTTGGACAGGGTTTCCACACTCTGGTGCAGGACGTTTTCGAGGAAGCACATTTCGACCACGCGCCGCACCGCCTGTTTGCCGGCGTCGCCGGTCAGCCCGCGCAATTCCGCCGCGAACTTGAGGAAGCCATACACGGTCATGTCCGTGTAGGCGGGCGCGTTCTCGGGCAGGTAGCCGATGAGGCGCTTGGCGGCGATGGGCTCCTCGACCACGTCATGTCCGCCCACGGTGATGCGCCCCGCGTTGGGCGGCAGAAAGCCCGTGATCATCCGCATGGTGGTGGACTTGCCCGCGCCGTTCGGCCCGAGGAACCCCAGCACTTCGCCCCGCTCCACGCTGAAGCTCACGTCGTCCACGGCCCGTTTGGCACCGAAGGATTTGGCCAGATTCTCGACTTTGATCATGTTGTTTGCCTTGCTGAAACGTCCGCCGGGGAGCGAAACCACCCGCCCCGCGCACCCTGCGCGCGGCCGCTGAGACATCCCGCCAGGTTTCGCCCGTTTGACCCCGCGCGTTTTAGCGCGTTCAAAAAAAATTGCCAGCCGCAAGCGGCCCCACCCCTTGCCGAGGGCGCATCTCAGTTTATTGCAGGCGGTGGCGGCAGGCATCCTGCCTGCCGTAGAGGGCGGCATCCTTGCCGCCCGGAATGAGCGTGGCTCCGGGCGGGCGACATGAACTTGCCGAGCGC
>Ga0101944_10000968_pt1 | contig 70268 bp, 63 predicted proteins | sample DewCreD2012metaG_FD_75245 | JGI IMG/M metagenome (GOLD analysis project Ga0101944, IMG submission 75245) | Hot spring sediment bacterial and archeal communities from British Columbia, Canada, to study Microbial Dark Matter (Phase II) - Dewar... ... | reverse complement strand
CCCCGTGAGGGGTTTGCAGGTTCTGAGGCGGGGGTTCCCCGCCGGACGCCGAACCCGACCTGCAAGAAATCCGTTCAATCCGCTCCCGAAATCCGTTGACAGCTCTCCCCCGCCCGCGCAGGTTGGGGGCGAAAACGCGCGGGGCTGAAGCCCCTTGCTCAGGACGTGTAAGCCCCTGCGGGGCTGAGGATGAGAACCCCGCAGGGGCTTACAGGCGCTGAGGCGGGGACGCGGGGCTGAAGCCCCTGCTCAGAACGTGGAAGCCCCTGCGGGGCTGAGGATGAGAACCCCGCAGGGGCTTACAGGCGCTGAGGCGGGGGTTTTTACCCCCCGCCGAGTGCTTAGTGCCTGGCCTTCACTACGTTCTCATTGCGCTGGCGGACGGTGAAGAACCCGTAATAGCTGGTCTGCACCACCCAGGGGTTGTGAGAGTCAAAATCCTGCGCCGGGCGGATGGCCTGGAAGCGCGGCATGACGGCGCTGGACCAGGGGTAGCGTTCGGGATGTTCCCAGAAGCGGTAAACGCGCTGGAGCGCGCTGGTAAAGGTGACGTGCGGATCACCCTGGTTGTTCCAGGCCACAATCAACTGTTCACCGGTCGCATCGGTCACATCCATGCCCGCCCCGGTGATTACCTCGAAGAGCGCGCGCATCTGGCTTTCTTTGAGCGCCGGTAAGTAACGCCCCAGCTTGCCAGGGTCGGCGATGACCTCATCTAAATTCCTGCCCATGTGCTCTTTCACCCACGAGTCCAGCCGGAAGTTCTTGAGCAGTTTTTGGCAGGTTTCCAGGCGGGTATCGGCGCGCACGGCCAGGTCTGCCGGCGCTTTCACCGTCACAACCAGTTGATCGGACGGCGACAGCACCACTCCCGCTACCGTGAGGGTGTGAATATCGGCATGGTATTCGGTTTTGGCATCCACCGGCTGGCCGTTGACCTGCACCGTCACCTGTTCTGGCTCGCGCAGGGCGCGGAAGAGCAGATCATAGCGCCGCTGGGCCGGGGCGGTGCCGGCCGCGCCCTCCACCGGGCCAACCGTCAGGCGAGTCTGACTGCCGTTCCACTTCTGCACCAGCGGAGTCAGGGCATATTGGCCCTTCAGGTAATCATTGGAATTGCCCTCGTCGTCATAGAGGTTAAAACGGCCGTCCGCGCCGGGGAAGATGTGCACTAAGAGATGCTCCGGCGGGGTCAACACGCCCCATTCGTTCTTGGGAGTTTTTGGCACAATCGCCCCTGCCTTCGCAAAGACGGGGGTTTCGCGCAGTGTACCGTAGAGCGCATGCCAGGCATCGCCGGCAAAGTAGCGTCCGGTGAAGTAATCAAACCAGCCGCCTTCTGGAAGCCAGACGACCGCCCGCGCCAGGCGCGTATCGGGGTCTTTGGGGGTGATATACGGCGCGACCACCAGTTGATCGCCAAACATAAACTGATTCGGGCAGGCGTAGGCTTCTTCTTTGTCCGGGTGGTCGTAATACATCGGTAACAGCGGCGGGATGTTCTCGTGGTGATAGCGGAACGCCATGCTGTACAGGTAAGGGATCAGCTCGTGGCGTAACTGCATCGCCTCGCGCACCACCTGGAAGCTCTCGGCATCATAGACCCAGGGGCGGCGGTCCTGGTAGGGGTTCTTGGTGGCGTGGATGCGCAGTACCGGCATGAACACGCCCATCTGCACCCAGCGGGCGTTGAGTTCGCCGTCTTCGATCCCTCCCATGTGGCCGCCGATGTCGTGACTCCACCAGCCGTAGTTGACGTTAGAAGCAGTCGCGGTAAAGTAGGGCTGGAAAGCCAGCGACGCCCACGTGACCACCGTATCGCCGGAGAAGCCAATGGGGTAGCGGTGATTGCCCAGCCCGCCCCAGCGCGAGAAGATGAAGGAACGGGTCTTGCCGCTGCGTCCCAGGTCATAGAAGTGCAGATGGTTCAGCCACCAGAGCGGGTCCAGCCCCGGAATGCGCGAGCGCTGGCCCTGCTGCCAGTCCATCCACCAAAAATCTACCCCCCGCGCTTCCATGGGATGATGCAGGATGCGGAAGTAAGCGTCTACAAAGCGCGGGTTGGTGATGTCGAACTCCACCGGCTCGCCGGTTTTGGGGTCCATGCCCATTGCCTTGCACATGGCCTCATACTGCTCTTCATGCGGGTGGATGCCCGCCGCCGGATGCAGGTTGAGCGCCACCTTCAGGCCCTTCTCGTGCAAGAAGCGCAGCAGGCCGTCGGGGTCGGGGAACAGCTCGCGGTTCCAGGTGTAGCCCGTCCACCCAGAGCTTTTGTTGCCCGTCTTGGTGATGTGCCAGTCCATGTCAATGATGCAGACCGACAGGGGAATCTGATGGCTCTCAAAGTCCTGAATCAATTGGGTGAGTTCGTCCTGGGTGTACTCCCAATAGCGGCTCCACCAATTTCCCAGCACCCAGCGCGGGATCATGGGGACCGAGCCGGCGACAAGGTTGAAATCATTCAGAGCGCCCAGGTAATCATGTCCGTGACCCAAAAAATAGAGGTCCAGCTCGCTCGTGTTCGCGCCGCGCGGCTCTAGCCAGCTTTGCTCATTGAACACCAGGCTGGTAGAGTCATCCACCAGCGACCACCCCGAGCGCGACACCAGCCCCTGACTGATGGGAATGGCCCCATCCACGCCGTCCAGGGTGCGGGCCGTGCCGCCCAGGTTGTTCGGATCGGGGTCGCCGAAGTGCCAGGTCGTGCCTGTCGCCTTCACATCAATCCACAGGGTATTGTGCGTAAACGGCTGTCCGGCGATGTAATGCAGAAGCAGGGCATCGGTTTCGATTTGCAGTTCATCGCCCACCTGCCGGGTCTGATGAGGCGGCGCGGGCTGATAGCGATACCAAAACGCCTGGCTGGCGCGGTCCTCAAACTGCCCAGAAGAGCTGTATTCCATGCGGATCATGCGGCTGGTGAGAAGCGTAAACCGGGCCTGTTGAACGCGAACAACCGCTTCAGGGTTGGCGGCGGGGCGAAAGGTCAGTCTGAAGTGCGGGGCAATATATTCTTCCACCATATCATTGTTCTCCTGCGGGAGTAGAAAATAACAGCCGCCTCTATTGTAAGGGAAGATGGCAAAGTTGTCAGTGGTCAGGCGGGGAGATCGGGTTGAGGGCGCGGCGGGGGAGAGCTGTCAACGGATTAAGCCCATTCTTATGGGCCGCCCATTCCGATGGGCCGGGAGCGGATTGAACGGATTTCTTGCAGGTCGGGTTCGGCGTCCGGCGGGGAACCCCCGCCTCAGCACCTGCAAACCCCTGACGGGGTTCTCATCCTCAGCCCCGCAGGGGCTTTCACGTCCTGAGCAGGGGCTTCAGCCCCGCGTGTTCGTCCCAGACTGCGCGGGCGGGGGAGAGCTGTCAACGGATTTCGGGAACGGATTGAACGGATTTCTTGCAGGTCGGGTTCGGCGTCCGGCGGGGAACCCCCGCCTCAGCACCTGCAAACCCCTCACGGGGTTCTCATCTTCAGCCCCGCAGGGGCTTCCACGTCCTGAGCAGGGGCTTTAGCCCCGCGTGTTCGTCCCAGACTGCGCGGGCGGGGGAGAGCTGTCAACGGATTTCGGGAGCGGATTGAACGGATTTCTTGCAGGTCGGGTTCGGCGTCCGGCGGGGAACCCCCGCCTCAGAACCTGCAAACCCCTCACGGGGTTCTCTTCCTCAGCCCCGCAGGGGCTTTCACGTCCTGAGCAGGGGCTTCAGCCCCGCGCGTTTTCGCCCATGCCCGCGCGGGATTTCGGCGGGGGTTGAAACCCCCGCCTCAGAACCTGCAAACCCCTCACGGGGTTCTCATTTTCAGCCCCGCAGGGGCTTTCACGTCCTGAGCAGGGGCTTCAGCCCCGTGCGTTTTCGCCCCCACCCGCGCGGGATTTCGGCGGGGGTTGAAACCCCCGCCTCAGCACCTGCAAACCCCTGACGGGGTTCTCATCCTCAGCCCCGCAGGGGCTTCCACGTCCTGAGCAGGGGCTTTAGCCCCGCGCGTTTTCGCCCCTACGCCCATAATCCGTTCAATCCGCTCCCGGCCCATCGGAATGGGCGGCCCATAAGAATGGGCTTACCGTTGACAGCTCCCCCCAACCTGCGCGGGCGGGGAGACCCCGCCCCTACACTTGTGGCCCCGCGCCCATACCCCCGCCCTGAACCCGCCCTACGGCTTTTTCTTCGCTCTGCTGAGATCGTACCCCTGGCCGGCGTCTGCGGGCAGGGAATATTCTTTGAGCCGCCGCGCCAGGCAGGTGTTGCGGTCGGCAATGCGGTCGTTGTGGACGGCGATGGCGATGGCCTGGCGGCTGCCGACCAGCACGACCAGCTTGCGCGCGCGGGTGACGGCAGTATAAAGCAGGTTGCGCTGGAGCATCATGTAGTGTTGGGTCAGGATGGGGATGACAACCACGGGGAATTCGGACCCCTGGGCTTTGTGAATGCTGACGGCGTAAGCGTGGACCAATTCGTCTAGCTGTGAAAACTCGGCCTTGACGGTGCGCCCGTCAAAATCAATGAGAGCCAGGCTCTCTTCGCGGTCGAGGGAGAGGATGCGCCCCATATCGCCGTTAAAGACCTGGCGGTCGTAATCGTTGCGGATTTGCATGACGCGGTCGCCTTCGCGGAAGACGCGCTGACCGTAGTAGTACTCGTTTTTGTGGTCGGCGGGCGGGTTGAGGGCGGCCTGCAAGCGGGCATTCAGTTCTGCCACTCCCACCGCGCCGCGGTGCATGGGGCAGAGGACCTGAATATCGGCGAGCGGGTCAAAGCCGAAGCGTTTTGGGATGCGCGTAGTCACTAAGTCTAATACCCAATCCGCCGCTTTTTGGGGATCACTCTCGACAAACAGGAAGAAATCGCGGGCGTTTTGAGCGATCACCGGCATTTCGCCCTGGTTGATGCGGTGCGCGTTGACGATGATATAGCTGTCTTCAGCCTGCCGGAAGATCGTATCCAGACGGGTGACGGGGATAACGCCGGAATTGATCAGGTCGCGCAGGACGTTGCCCGGCCCAACCGACGGCAGTTGATCTACGTCGCCGACCAACAGCAGGTGACTGGCCGGGTCAATGGCGTTCAGCAGGTGATTCATCAGCAGAATGTCAACCATTGAGGTCTCGTCAATGATGACCAGGTCGCAGTCGAGCGGGTTTTCGCGGTCGCGCAGGAAGAGATTGCCCTCGCCGGGTTTGAATTCCAACAGGCGGTGGATGGTTTTGGCTTCCAGTCCGGTGGCTTCGCTCAGGCGCTTGGCGGCCCGCCCGGTGGGCGCGGCCAGCAGAACGCTGTGTTTGCGGGCTTGCAGAAGGCGGATAATACTGCCGGTGATGGTGCTTTTGCCGGTCCCTGGGCCGCCCGTCAGAATGGATACTTTGTGGGTCAGCGCCATGCGCACGGCGTCTTTTTGCTGGGCGGTCAGTTGAATGGGCATCTGCCCGGCCAGCCAGGCGAAGGCGCGCTCCCAATCGGTGTTCTGAAACCCGGCCAGCCGGTCGGCGCGCGCCAACTGGATGCGGCGCAGTTTGCTGGTGACGCCCCGCTCGGCCAGGTAAAAGGGCGGCAGGAAGATGGCTTCGACGGTCTTTTCGGCGGGCGGGTCGCCGGTCTGAACGGTGAACTCTTCTGAAAACAGCTCATCCTGGCGGATCAGGGCCTCAAGCTGGGTTTCGCAGGCGCTGCGCGGCACTTCCATCGCCTTACCGTCCTGATCCACAACTTTCAACAGTTTAACGCCCTCATCCAAAAGCTGGGCGCGGGTGGCGTAGCAGTGGCCCTGGTCGCTGAGCTGGCTCATGGCAAAGAGCAGACCAGCTTGCAGGCGGGCGGGGTCCTCTAAAGCAATGCCCATTTTGCGGGCGATTTTGTCGGCGGTGCGAAAGCCGATCCCGTACACTTCGCGGGCCAGTTGGTAAGGGGCATTCTGGACGATGTTAATGGACGCCTGGCCGTACTGCTTGTAGATTTTCACCGCCAGGCTGGTGGAAACGTCATGCCCTTGTAAGAAAACCATCACTTCTTTAATGAGCTTTTGGTCGTTCCAGGATCGGATAATCATCTCCACGCGCTTGCCGCCGATGCCCGGCACTTCGCGCAGACGGTGAGGGGCCGTTTCGATGACGTTCAGAATGTCCAGCCCGAAATAATCCACAATGCGGTTGGCGGTAGCCGGCCCTACGCCGCGTATCAACCCACTGCCCAGGTACTTGCGCAGGCCCTCAATGGTGGCGGGGTAGTGGACGGAATACGAGCGCACCTCAAACTGCCGCCCGTATTGGGGGTTATTGATCCAAAAGCCTTCCAGATGGAGCAGTTCGCCCACCGCAACCCCGGTGAGTGTTCCAACGATGGTCACTTCATGGGTCTTGCCCTTGGGGATGAGCCGCGCGACGGTATAGCCGTTTTCCTCGTTTTGGAAGGTCAGGCGCTCCAGAGTCCCTTCCAGGAACTGAAACTGCCCATCCGCGTGGTCTGAGCGGGCAGTTTTTTCTTCAGGGGTTCCCTGAGCGTTCTCTGTTTGCTGATGTGGAACGCGCGGGGCGGAGCGGGGGGCGGCCCGTCCGCGCTCGCGCGGCGGATTTTTGCCATGGTTCATGCAAGACCTCTAGCTTTCCCCCTAATTTTACTCTGCTTTCGGTGGATTGGAAAACTACCGCAGGAAAGCGAGAGACGCCAGCAGGCGCAGGTCTTCGCTGAGGGAGCCGGCCTCATCGCAGAAAGCGAAAAGGCGCGGGATGGGGTTGCGCTGGAGGATGCGGGTAAAGAGCGGCTTCATCTGGCCGCCGCGGCGCTCCAAAGCGCGCAGGAACAGCGCGTCACACAGGCGGTAGCGCCAGGGCGCGGTGGGAATGGCAAACGGATGGGCGTAGTCTTCCAGCGAGCGGGCAATGGCGGCAGAATCTTTTTGAATGCGCGCGAAAGCCGCCCCGGTAAATGGTTTGACCAGGCCGGCTTTGGCCCCCACTGCCATCACGCGCTCGCCCAGGCGGCGCGGAAAGGGCCGGTCAGTGATGGTCACTGCCCCGGCAGGGGCGGCGGCGGTGCGGTAGCGGGAGATTCTTAGCGTGGTTTCGATATACTCGCCGATGGCGCGGTCGTACTCGTGGGGCTTGAGCAGATCACGCGAAAAGAGGGTGTAGTTCACCACTGCGCGGCGGCGGTTGAGCGGCAGGACGGAGAAGAAGCCCAGCGCGCCCTTTTGGGGAGCGCGGAAGTCGTAAAGCGTGATGGTGGTTGGGTCGAAGGCGTCGGCGGGGGTGTGGATTTCCCAGGCTTTGCAGTGCTGTTTGAGGGTGTGGGAGCGGGCCCTATTATTCGCATAGCCACTTAATCAAAGCAAACTATCAAACACCCAATTCCCCAAATACGCCTTCCCCGCGGCCAACACCTGCGCGCCGTTTTTAGAATCTTGAATTTCGTCAACCCGGCCGTACACAAAGGCCGCCCGCCCCGTCTGCGCCAGCGCCTCCCGCGCCGCCGGGTAAAACTCGGCCCCGCGAATCATCTGACAGCGGTAGGGGGCCAGGTCTTCCACCCGCTGAAAACGGTCGCTGATCCATGCCGCTCGATGCCAGACGTGGTAAACCACATGGTCAAACGGGGTCGCCTGGGCCGTCCAAAAGCACCAGGTGCGGTCATCGTTTTCTTTGCGATCCGGATCAATGATTAACATGCGGGGCGGGCGCGAAGCCAGCCGCTCAATGTGATAAGCCAGACTCAACCCGGCCAGGCCGCCCCCGGCCATGATGTAGTCATAAGACCCATCCGTCTGGCCGGCATCGCCCGCCACCGCCTATAACCCCCCGCGCGAGTGCAGTAACTGCCCCGTAATCCATTCGCCCAGCGGCGAAGCCAGGAACAAGACCAGGTGAGCCACGTCTTCAGGCTGGCCCACGCGGCCAAAATACGAATTCTCCACCATCGTCTGGTAGAGTTCCGGCGGCATCCAACCGGTATCGGTCGGACCGGGGTCAATGGCGTTGACGGTGATCCCTAACGGCCCCAATTCGGCACTCAATGAGATCGTCAAGGCATCCACTGCGCCTTTTGTGACCACGTAGGGCAGGTTGCCGGGCATGGGGCCGAACAGTTCGCCCGATACCAGGTTGATAATCCGCCCGCCCGGGTGCTGAGACCGCCCGCCCCTGCCAGACTTCTGATAGCGCCTGGCAAATTCCGCGCACAGCAGGGCGGCGCCGCGCACGTTCACAGCATAATGGCGGTCTAACAGTTCAGGCGTCAGGCCCAGCAGGTCCACTTCGACATCATAGGCGGCATTGTTGACCAGGATATCCACCGGGCCGACCTCTTGCTCAGCCCGGTCGAACAAGCGCGCCGGAACAGCCGGGTCGGTCAGGTCGGCCTCCACCGCCGCGGCGCGCGCGCCTGATGCCCGAATTTCTGCCAGCAGATCCTCCGGTTCGTGGGGCCGACTGCCCCACGGCTGTTCACGGTCGTAAGGGCGGTAATAGGTGAAAAAGATGCCCGCCCCCGCCTGAGCCAGCAGGCGCACGATGGCCGCGCCAATGCCGATCTTGCGGCTGGCGCCGGTAATCAGGGCTGTTTTGCCTGCCAGAGACAGTTCCACCCCCATGCCTAGCCCCTCAAAGAGACGATCTGCCCGCTGGCGGCGGCCTGGTAGAGTGCCTGGGCCGTCTGAACGTGATTGCGCGACTCTTGCAGTGTGATATAAGTTGGCTTGTGATCTAAAATGGCGTCCTGCAGGTCTTCGACCTCGCCCGAGTACAGTTCCTGGCGGGGAACGCGGATTTTCTGCGGAACGCCCTCATTGGGGTAGAAAATCAGGGCGCGGTCAGGACTGCTCATCTGCGTGAAGGGCCGCGTGACGACCAGCCGCCCTTCCGAGCCGATAATCTCGGCGGAGGTGTTAAACGGAGCGCGGAAAGAACAGCCAATTTGCGCGGCGCGATTGCCGGAGAAGTTCATCAGCCCGGCAAAGTCTTCATCCACCCCGGTCGGACCGATCCGCTGGGTGGCGGCGACCCATTCGGGCAGTGCGCCGCCCATCACGTACTGGCAAAAGCTGATGGGGTAAATGCCAACGTCCCACAGCGCGCCGCCGCCGTATTCAGGAACCAGGCGGACATTGCCTTCGCGGTTTTGCATGAAGAAGCTAAAGTAGGCCCGCACCAGGCTGATATCACCCAACCGGCCGCTCCGCACCCATTCACCGATGATCTTCGTCTGCGGGTGGTGGCGGTACATAAAGGCTTCGGCCAGGGCACAGCCGCTCTCACGGCTGGCGGCGATCATCTGATCTACTTCTTCCACCGTCAGCGCGAAGGGCTTTTCACAGAGGACGTGCTTGCCGGCCCGCAGGGCCTTCACCGTCCACTCCGCATGGAGATGATTGGGCAGGCTGATGTAAACAGCGTCTACCGCATCAGAGTTGAGCAATTCTTCGTAACTGCCAAAGGCCTGCGGAATTTCCCATTCCTGGGCGTAGGCGCGGGCGCTCTCCAGACTGCGGCTGGCTACGGCCGCCAGTTGGCCGCGTTTGGAAGAGCGAATGGCCGGTATCAGCGCCCGGTTGATATGCGCTGTGCAGATTAACCCCCAACGAACAGTATCCATGATGGGCCTCCCAAATCTAAGATGAATCAAGGATATATGAGGAAGATCGAAAAGTCAACGAGGCTAACAACCGCCTTTTTTGATGATTCTTTGACGAAGAATCCGATGCAAACGGATGCCCGTTCTTCTATAATGTGAAGCAAGGAGGTACATAATTCTATGAATATCATTGCCTGGATCATTTTAGGGGCCATTGCGGGCTGGTTAGCCAGCATCGTTACCGGCCGGAACTCGCAGATGGGCTGCCTGGCGAATATCATCGCCGGCGTAATTGGCGGCGTGGTAGGCGGCTGGGTGATGACTCTGTTTGGCGGGCCGGGCGTTACCGGGTTCAATATCTACAGTTTATTGGTCGCATTTCTCGGAGCGGTCATTGTGCTGGCAATCTGGAATCTCATCTCTGGGCGGCGAGCCGTATAGCGCGACTGCGTGAATCAGAAGAGGTCTCTCCCCATACAGGGAGGGACCTCTTTGGGTATGGGGTAGGGGCGGGGTTTGCCCGCCCGTCTGCCCACGCGGGCCGGGAGACCCGGCCCCTACCGATGACGGTTTTCCTGTGTAGGGGCGGGGTTTCCCCGTCCGTTTGCCCACGATGACGATTTTCCTGTGTAGGGGCGGGGTTTGCCTGCCCGTTTGCCCACGCGGGCCGGGGGACCCGGCCCCTACCGATGACGGTTTTCCTGTGTAGGGGCGGGGTTTCCCCGCCCGTCTGCCCACGATGACGATTTTCCTGTGTAGGGGCGGGGTTTGCCTGCCCGTCTGCCCACGCGGGCCGGGAGACCCGGCCCCTACCGATGACGGTTTTCATGTGTAGGGGCGGGGTTTCCCCGCCCGTGCCGGAAAACCCGCGCCTTTACAGGTGACGGCCCCCGTCGAGATACAGGATCGTGCCGGTGACGTAAGCCGGCCCGGCTAACAGGAACAAGACGGCCTGCTGGACCTCTTCCAGGGTGGCCCACCGCCCGGCGGGGACCTCGCGCAAGACGCGGGCGGCATCGCCCCCGTCGCTGGGCGGCAGAACCGCTCCCAGGGCTAACCCGTTCACCGTGATGGCCGGGGCCAGCGCCGCCGCCAGCGAGTGCGTCAGCGCGGCCAGGGCCGCTTTGCTGATGGTATAAGGCAGATGATCGCCGCGCGGGCGCAGTGCCCGCCAATCGAGCAGGTTCACAATCCGCGCGCTGGCCTCTGGCGGTAACGCGCGGGCCAGCGCCTGGCTGAGCAGGAAGGGCGCAGTCAGATTCACCATCAGGTGACGGTTCCAGTCGGCCAGCGTTGTGGTCTGCCAGTCCAGCGGCTCGAAGATCGAAGCGTTATTAACCAGGCCAAAGACGGGCCCGCCTTCCAGCGCCCTGGGCAGGATGGTTTCAACAGCCTGCGGATCATTCAAGTCGGCCTGGATTAAATCTGCCCGGCGTCCAAGCGACTGCACCTCGCGCTGAAGGCTCTCGGCTTCGCTGGCAGAAGCGCCGTAGTGGATCACCAGGTCGGCCCCGGCCTGCGCCAGGGCATAAGCCACCGAGCGCCCCACCCGCCGCGCCGCCCCGGTGATGAGAATCCGTTTGCCTTCCAATGAGAGTAGCATGGCTACAGGCCTGGGTAAAGCTTCAGCGTGGCAATGTCCCAGGGGCGTAGGTAGACCTCAACGCTCTGATTCTCGATCTCCAGCGGGCGGCCCTGGCGCTCTAACAGGTTGACCTGCTCCACGGCGCGGATCTTGGGCGGCAGTGCCACGGCCACCGTGCCTCCCAAACCGCGGTGCTCGACCAGGCGCACTGCCAGAGCATGCCCGCTTTCAGCCCACTTAACCGCCGCGATGCGCCCCGGCCCGGCGGTCACCTGCGGCAGAGGCGGCAGTTCCGCCCGACCCTGCACCGCCAGCAGGCCAGCGTTATAGGCATCCGCATCAGCAACCACGCTCGACGCCGAAAACGCCCCCTCATACGCGCAGATGGCGAAATCAAAGGCATGTTCGCCCATATCGCGCATCCCGTCGTATTCGGTCATGGTATAAAACTCCGGCTCATGCAGGTAGGTAGGGATGGCCGGACTGCGCAGAAGTGAAAGCAAGATCACCTCGCCTGCGGGCTGGCCCGCTTCGATGCGGTAGGAAGGCGTTCCCCGGTTCAAAAGCGCCACAGATACGCCCGGCCCTTCGACCCCGGCCCAGTTAATCGCCGGCCAATCGCCGTTGGCCCCGGCCCAGCGGAACCAGGGTTCATAGGGCTGGCGCTCGATCATGCCATAAGGGACTTCGTATAAATGCCGGCCAGAAAACGGCAGCGGCATCGCCACCCGCAGGCGGTGATTAAACCCATCCCACCAGGCCGTCATGTGGAAGTCAATCCGCTCCAGCCCTTCCACCAGGGTGACGGACAGCCTGGCACGCAGGCACTTACCCGAAAAACCACCCTCGCGGGGGATATCTACGTCAAACCACAGGCGTTCCAGGCCGGGCCGTCTCTCGACGCCGGTCAGAAGGGTGTAGGGGGCCAGCGGGGTGCGGCGCTGATCTGGGGAGAGAGTGGCCCAGGGAGAGCCTTCGTCGTGTTCCAGGATCAATTCGGCGGGGCGGTATTCGCCAGCGGTCAGGATGGCCCGCCCCAGGCGCTGATCCCAAATGGTTTCGATGCCCCGCGGCCCGGCCTGCACGCGAAAGCGGCTGTTGGCGATCACCGCCGCCGCCGGAGGTTGGCTGATCTCTGCCGCGGCCCACTGCCGGGCGGTCTGTACGCGATAGGCGCGTGCCCCAAAGCCCGGAACCCCAGATGCCAGAAATTCTACCCGCGAGCGCCCGCCTTCCAGGGTCGTCTGTGACAGCACCAGGGCTTCCTGGCCGGTTTCTTCATCCAGCAGGGCAACCGGAGCCTGGCCGTTGATCTCGATGGCCGCGATCTGCGTGCTGGCCTGGCCGGTGGGGTTAATCACCGTAATGGCTTGCGGGTCAGGCTGGAGTAAGTCTCTCAAAGCTGCGGCTTCCACCGCGCTTAACGCTGCATCAATCCGCTTCCAGCAGTCGCGCAGTTCCTCATAGGCCGCGTCAATGTGCGTAGCGGTGATGGCATCGTGGAACATGGTGAAGAACTGCGCGTGACGGATACCCTGTAAAGCTTCACGCGGGTAAGCCCCGCCGCGCAGGGCCGCCATCACTCCCAGCAGTTCAGCCCTTAGCAGGCGGTATTCCTGACGGCGCACCGTCTGCTTGGTTTGAATGCGCGTCACCAGACAGCCAGAGTTGTTGGGGTTTAGCTCCACGCCCGGGTGGAGCTGATCTTCCGGCGGGGCATCTACAGCGTCTAACCAGGGCCGGACCAGAGGAAGCAGGTCTTCTTCCAGCGCAAAGCGGACGTGATAGGGCCGCAGTGGGTCCGTCCGCCGCGCATTGGCCCATGCGATGATCTGGGGGTTGGGCAGAAGCTCTTCGGGGTTCATCCACACCACCCCGGCGTTGAACAGTTCCAGCGCGGCAGAGTCAACCTCGCCGGGAAGCCAGGCGCACAGGGCCGGGTCTATCCCGCGCCCCTGACAGGTGGGGCAAAGCCCCTGCGCGGCCCGCCCAGACCCGCCGCAGGCCGCGCAGGGCGGGTATTTGGTGTTGCCGCCCCCGTGCGCCGCGGTTGGGAGGGTCTTGTGCAGGATGCAGCTGCCATCCAGCCCGCGCCAGTAGAGGCCCAGGGCGGGGGTGTAGCTCATGCCGGTGGCCCAGGCGATCTCACAGCCGCGCAGAATCTGGGGAAGCTGGGCCGGGTTGCCAAAAGCATCATTGCGGACGGCCAGGCGCGTGGTTTGCCCCAAAACGTTTTCCACCCATAACAGGCCGTCCACGTAGTTGCGCACCAGGCTTTCGCCCAGCACCATATTGCCATCTACAATCACTTCTCCGCCGCCGGTGACGGCAAAACGGCCGGCGCGGATGAGGGCGCGCAGTTCTTCTAACCGGTCGGGGTGGCGTTCCAGGAATTTGCGCACCACGTAGGTACATTCCGCCTCGAATTTGTATTCGGGGTGCTGGCGGGCCAGTTCCAGGTTGTCGAGCATGTAATATTCTTCCAGGTCGGCGTAAGAGATGAACGTCAGCCCATGATATTGAAAAGGCCGCTCCCAACAGCGCCGCCAGGTCTGATCAAAATGATTGTTCGTGATGATATACAGGGTCGGTTGCGGGTTCTGTTCTGCCATCTGCCTCTACTCCAACACCACCGCCGCCGAATAGGGGGGGATGACAATGCCAGGGGCGGTAGGTTTCCATTCCACATCTTCCACCAGGCGGTAGCGGTTGAGCGCCTGACCAGAATCCAGCGCGGCCTGCACCGTGATCGTCTCGCGCTCATCGTAATTCACAATCACCATGCCGGCCTTGCCGCTCTGCCGGCTGACGTACACCGCATAGGGGTGGTGAGGCCGCCCCGTGCGGGTTACGCTCCCGCCGACCTTATCGCGGAACTCGCCATCCCAGAAGTATTCACGCAGTTCGGCGCGCAGGGCATCCATGCGCCGCCCATATTCCACGGTCAGCGGGAAGTCATCCAGGCGGCCTTTGAAGTTATACGGCTCGTAGCTGATGATGTAGCGGTAAAGCAGGCACTGGTTAATCATACTGCGGTCGTTAAACCCGGTGACGGCCGTCATAAAATGACCCTCTGGCAGCAGGTAGCGTGATAGGGGAATGTGATCTTTGCTCTCACTGCGGTGATACGAGAGGTGATAGACGCCCATCTCCCAGTCGTAGCAGGCTTCGCCGGCAAAAAGGAAGTCTGGGCGGACGGGGTCTGTGATGCGGTGGAAGTTTTCGATCAGGCGGTTATCGTTGGCATACACCATTGCGCCGTAGCGGTGACCGTGCTGAGGGTCAAAGCACAGCAGGGCCGGTGAGTGGTGCAGGCATTCGTCAAACAAAATGCCGTCAGCTCCCAACTCCACCGTCTTCTTGAATTCCTCATCACACACTTTCAGATATTCCTCGCTCAAAAAGCACATGGGGATGAGGCGCTTGGTGTTGATGTCGAGCAGTTGGGTGGCCGTCTGATACTGATAACCGCCGTGCAGATAGTAATCGCCGTAGGGGTCTTTGATCGCCAGGCGGATCAGGTCATCGCGGAAGCGCGGGGTGGCGCGGTCGGCCCAGGTGAATTTAGAAAACAGGACGACCCGGACCCCCAACGCCTGAATCTGGCGGATGGCATCTTTAAGTTCCTCAAACGTTCCCAGGCGGGGGTCTGGGCTGTGCGAGGGGTTGCCCTGGTCTTGCCCGCCGTCATTCCACCCGACCAACTGAATGGCCTTCACCCCGTGCCGGGCGCATTCCTCGCCCACTTTGACCAGATCGCGGAAGGGGATGCGCAGTTCATCTTCCGGCGAATTGATGTGAATCTGCTGCCAGGCATGGGGTTCGCGTGCCCAGGCCGGCACCGGCGGCAGTTTCATCCACTGACTGCGCCAGGCTTTGTAAATATCCACGCCCTGCTGCCAGCCGCCCTCAAAAGGCTGAAGGGCGACGGGCGTCAGAGCGCGGGTTTCGCCGGGCTGGATGTAGGGCAGATGGACGGCGGCAAAACGGGTGGCGACATCCTTGCCCGCAATGACGCGCTCTTCTGGGACGCGCGCATTGATGGAACTGCCGTAGCCGGGGCGCAGTTCGGTATGCCAGGCGACTAATTCATAGTTCGGCGCGCAGACTCCGGCATACAGGCCCTGCCGGTCATCCCGTAAGAGGATAAAGGGCGACATAGGCGCGCCGGCCCCCGGCGACCAGGGGGCGAACTGAGTAGGATAATCCACGCCGTAGTAGCCGCGCATGTTCTGGTAGTGCGGCCACAGCGGCCATTCGGCGGCGGTGGCATAGTTATAGATGAAGGCCTTAAACTGAGCGGCGCCCACCGAGTGCGGCGTACTGCCGCCGGTCCCCGCGCCGGGGGCAGGCTCTGCGCCTGGGGCAGGGGGGTGCTGTACATCCCCCAGGTAGGGGCAGTAGACGTTTTCTACCATGTAGGGCGAGTGGTTAGCAATCTGCACCGTAAAAACCGCCTGCTGTTCTGAAAGCGTCACGTCCAGGGTGATCTCAATCGCCAGCCGCCCGCCGTGCTCCGAGTCTACTTCTGCCCAGGTAAAGCGCGCCGAGCGCCCGTCCGCGCCCACCTGCGCCGCCGAGACAGCCTGCTTTTCCCCATAAACCGGGTTGTTGCGGCGCTCTTCTGACAGCGGAACCAGCAGGCGGAATGAAAGCCCCAGGTGAGGGCGGTCCAGCACTTTCCACCCGGTTCTCAGGGCTGTCAGGCCGGTCAATGCCCCGTTGTAGGGGTTAAATTCCAGGCGCATGGCCTGGTTTTCCAGCACGATTGGGTTGTCGGAAGCCATGAGGGGTTCTCCACCGGCGCTAGGGCAGGGCTTCGCCGCGCGCCGCGATAAACAGCCGGTACCATTCTTCGCGCGTTAATTCCACCGCGTCGCCCTGACTGCAAGCGGCAATCCGTTCTGGACGGGTGGTTCCGATAACCGCCTGAATGCGGGCCGGGTGGCGCAGAATCCAGGCAATTAAAATCGCCTCTGGGCCAACGCCGCGCTCTTGCGCCATTTCAGCCACCAATGCGGCGGTTTTGGTGACCGCTTCAGGCTGTTCAGATTTGCTTTCGCGCCCCGTTAACGCTCCCCAGGCCATAGACCCCCACGATTGCAGGGTGATGTTGTGCAGGCGGCAGTATTCGATGGTTCCTTCGTTGCGCGTCAGTTTGGGGTTGTTTTGGTTAAAGAGGATGCCTTCATCCAGCAGGTGGGTGTGGATCAGGTTAAAGGCTACCTGGTTGGTCACGATCGGCTGCCGGACGTAGTGACGCAGTAGTTCTAACTGCGCGGCGGTGTGATTGCTCACCCCAAACCAGCGCACTTTGCCGGCCTGGTGGAGTTCGTCAAACGCTCTGGCAACTTCTTCCGGTTCCACCAGCGGGTCGGGCCGGTGAAGCAGAAGTACGTCCAGATAATCCGTTTTCAGGCGGCGCAGACTGCCTTCTACCGAGCGCACAATGTGCTCGTAGCTGAAGTCAAAGCGGTGCGGCGAATTGGGGTGCGGGTCGCCGCCAAAACGGATTCCACATTTTGACTGCACGTAAATGCGCGCGCGCAGGCCCGGCACTTCCTGCCAGATCTCCGCAAAGACTTCCTCTGATTTCCCCCGGCAGTAGATATCGGCATGGTCGAAGAAATTAATCCCGGCATCCAGTGCCGCGCGGATGCTGCGAACCGCCGATTTGCGCGTCTCGGCAGAGATGGGGCTGAGATCCCAACTGCCGCCCAACGGCATACAGCCGTAGGCAATGCGAGTGACCTGTAAATCCGATGCGCCTAGTAGTTGTGTTTTCATGCCCTTGTGATTCCCCAACAAATGAATAGAAAAGTGGGAACGCCATCAATTCTTGTACATTATAGCGCAGAGCACCGGCCAGTTTTGTTATCATCCGGTGGTAGAAAATAAAAGCGTTGTCTTTTTGCCCGTATCTAAAAACCGCGCGCTCCGTTATATCAGGCAGTGGAATAAGTGATCCATGGCTACGTTATTGACCCGTCCGATCATGCGAGAACTTACTGAAAAAGAGCTGGTTGAGCAGGCGCAGGCCGGCAGCCGCGAGGCGTTTGCCGCGCTCTACGATCTTTACCAACCGGCGATTTACCATTATTTCTATTACCGGGTCGATACGCCCGAAACCGCTGAGGAATTAACCAGCGAGGTATTCGTGCGCATGGTGCGCAGTCTGGGATCGTACCACAGCCAGAGCCAGCCGTTTCTGGCCTGGCTTTATACCATCGCCCGCAACCTGCGCTACGATCACTATCGCTCGCGGGGCAGGGGGACCGAAGCGCCGCTGGATGAAAGCATTTTGGCCGATGGGCCCGGCCCTGATGAAACGCTCGACATCCGCATGAAGCACGACTGTCTACAAGCCGCCCTGCGCCATCTGACAAACGATCAGCTCGCCGTGATTCTGGCAAAGTTCATCGAAGGCCGCTCCAACGAAGAAGTCGCCGCTTTGCTGGATAAACCCGAAGGCGCGATTAAGTCGCTGCAGCACCGGGCGCTGGCAACGCTTAGACGCATCATTCTCAAGATAGGTTGCTATGAAAACGCCGTTTAACGTCATTCTGGAGCAGTGCATCCGCATGATTCAGCAGGGCGCGGGGGTGCAGGAATGCCTCGCGCAGTACCCTGAATATGCGCGTGAGTTAAAACCCCTGCTCGATACTCTGGCGGCCGTCAAGACCCTGCCGGTTCCACAGGCTTCGCCAGAGGCCTACCAGCGGGGCCGCGAGAAAATGCTGGCCGCTTTTGACCGGGAATTTCGCCTCCAGGCCGTATCTGGGTTTTTCCTTTCCCGTTATATAGCACAGATCATCCAAAAAATAACAGGGAAGGAAACGGTTGACATGAATCTCGTTACGCGTTTTTCAATCGCAGTGGTGGTGATGGCTCTGGCAGGCGCAGGGTTGGGCGTTTCAACGGCGTCGGCCAGCGCACTGCCCGGTGACCTCTTTTACCCGGTGAAGGCCGCCGTACAGAACGTGCGCTTAATGGTGACGTTTGACTCTAACGCGCGCCAGGAAGTCGAGATGGAAATCCGCGAGCGGCAGCGCGAGGATGTGCGCCAGGCCATTGACCGACAGCGGCTCGCAGAGGTGGAGTTTTACGGCAAGGTAGAGGCCATCGAAAATTCGACCTGGACGGTGAGCGGCTTCACCGTGGTTGTGGATGAGAAAACCCTGCTGAAGGGTTCTCCGGAGATCGGCGACTTTGTAGAAGTGGAAGGGCGCATCCAGGCGGATGGCCGGCTTTTGGCGGCGAAGATCTCGGTGGAGGATAAAAATGACGGCCCCTTTGGAGATTCCAGCGCAACGCCGCAGATGGACCGCTCGAAGACGCCAGAGGCCGAGGATACGCCTGAACCCCGCCGCACGCCCAACCAGGGTGAGACGGAGACGCCCGAAGCGGATGAGGACAAATCGGAAACCCATGAGGTAGAAGATACACCCGAAGCCGGCAAGGACGAATCGGAAACTCCAAAGGCCGAAGATACACCCAAGTCGAAAGAAGACCGGCCCAAGACCCACCGCACGCCCACTCCCGAAGATCGGACCGCGCCGACCACCCGGGCCGAGGATACCCCGGAGGCAGAAGATACGCCTGAAATCAGGCACACTGACGAAGCCGATGACGATGCAAAGACGCCAGAACCCAAAGAAACTGAGGAAGATGACTCTGGAGATGATGACAAATCCGGCCGCTCCGGCAAATCCGAAGACTCCCCTGACAAAACGGAGACGCCAGAACCCACCAAAACCCCAGACGATTAGAGCGGCCGGGGAAAGCAAAAACACCCCCCGCGAAGCCCGCGGGGGGTGTTTTGATTAATGCACAGGTTTATTGGAATGACTTGCTCAGGTCGGTGTTTTCTTGCAGGCGCACCACTTTTTGGAAGCGCGAGTTCTTCGCCAGGTCGGCCAGGTAGCCGGCGTACAGAGCATCGTCAAACGGCACATCCACCGGGCGCTTAAGGAAGCTGGACAGCATGATGGCATTGCCGAGCGTCAGCCCGCGAATCCCTTCAACACCAGGGGCGATCAACTTTTCGCCGCGCAGAATGGCATTGGCGAAGTTTTCGATCAGCAGGCCGTGGCCGGGCAGTCCGTGATGCTCGTAGGGGACTTCGACAAGTTCATTAGGGACTTTATCGAAACTGCGCGGGCAGGTTTTAATGAATTCAAACATCGAGGAAGCGTTGCGGTAGAAGAGCAGTTTGCCGTTTTCAAAGATTACCTTGCCGTTTTCGCCGACAATCTCCAGCCGGTTGGTACCCGGCGACTCGGCAGTCGTTGTGATAAAGTGGCCGACCATGCCGTTTTCGTACTCAAAGAAGCCGGTAACTTCATCTTCCACTTCAATATTGTGGTATTTGCCGATGGCGGCAAAGCCCGTCACGCGGTTGGGAAGCCCCACGAACCACTGATACAAATCCAGGTTATGCGGGCATTGGTTGAGCAGAACGCCGCCGCCTTCGCCGCTCCAGGTGGCGCGCCAGCCGCCGTTATCATAATACGCCTGGGTGCGGAACCAATCCGTGATGATCCAGGTAGCCCTGGCGAGCCGCCCCAGTTCGCCGTTGTCAATCATCTCTTTCAGCTTGCGCCAGTAGCCATAGGTGCGCTGCTGGAACATGATGGCGAAGACCAGGTTGGGGTACTTCGTTTTGGCCGACTCGTAAGCGTCAATCATCTTGCGCGCGTCTTGGGTGTGGACGGCAATGGGCTTTTCGGTCAGCACGTGCACGCCCCGCTTCATCGCGTCAATGGCGATGGGGGTGTGGTCGTAGTGCGGCGTCGCAATGACCACGCCGTCCACCCCGCCTTTTTCCAGCAGTTCACGGTAATCGTAATAGGCCGGGACCCCATACATCTGAGCGTACTGATCGGCGCGGGCGCGGTCAATATCGCACAAGGCGGCCAGTTCGGTGTTCTCCAGGTTAGCAATATCTCGCAGATGGCTGGAACCCATCACGCCTACGCCAATAACGGCCAGCTTTACTTTGGATTGGGAAGACATGGAATCACCTTTGGAATTTCGAAAGATAAAGATAGCGTTTCAATTTTTCTGGGTCGGTTGGGATAAGTATACATCAACTTGAGAATACCCGGCTGCTATTATAATAGCGATAAGGTTTGCAGTTAGAACCCCGAACCGAATCTCATACCCATCAAGTGTCAAGGAGTCCTGTATGGCTCGAAAATTAAAAGTAGGCGTCATTGGGTTGGGCGGGATTGCCAACACCCACGTGCCGGGCTGGAATGCTTCTCCGTATACGGAACTGGCCGCCGGCAGCGACATTAACCCGGCAGTGTTCACGACCTGGCGCGAGAAGTACGGCGTCCAACGCTTTTACGAAGACCCCATGGATCTGATCCGCGACCCGGAGATTGATATTGTTGATATTTGCACGCCCAACATGTATCACGCCAACCAGGCGATTGCGGCGCTGGAAGCGGGGAAGGATGTTATCTGTGAAAAGCCGCTCGCGCCCACGCCCGCGGAGATCCGCCGCATGATCGAAGCCCGCGACCGCTCAGGAAAACTGCTGATGACGGCTCAGCATTTTCGCTTTAAGGGCAACTCGCAGGCCATGAAAGCGGAGATTGACTGCGGCGTGTTAGGAAAAATCTACCATGCGCGCGCCTGGATGCTCCGCCGGAGCGGTTTGCCGGTCAGCCCGACTTTTATCTACAAGGCCAACAGCGGCGGCGGGCCGTGCATTGACATCGGCGTGCATATTCTCGATCTAACCCTGTGGCTGATGGGGCATCCCAAGCCGGTGGCGGTCAGCGGGGTGGCGCGGGCCGAACTGGCGCATCACGCCGGGGCTTTCACCAGTTGGGGGCGCAAGCCGGTCCCGCCGGATATGGACGTAGAAGACTTCGCGGCGGCTTTTGTGCGCTTCGATACCGGCGCGACTCTGGTGTTAGAAACCAGTTGGCTTCTCCACCATAATGTGCAGGGCGAGGCCGCGCGCGTGTGGCTGTACGGCACCGAGGGCGGCTGTGAATGGCCCGATGCTTCCTTCCTGGAGACGAATTACCAGACCCGCCAGTTGATCAACCGCAGTCTGATGCTGACGCAAGACACGGTGGAGCCTCACGCCCTGGAGTGCATGGAGTTTGCGCGGGCGGTGGCGGAAGGACTGCCTTCGCCCGTCCCGCCGGAGCATTCGCTGTACGTGCAGACCATCCTGGATGGCATTTACCGCAGTCAGGAATTGGGCAAAGAAGTGCCGGTAAGTTTGGGAATTTGAGCATTGGAGGCAAATCCTATGACCACAGCGGTTGCCCTGGTAGGCGTGGCGCACATTCACACGCCGGGGTTCATCAAAAAATTGGCGGCGCGCGAGGATATTCGCGTGGCCGCGGTGTGGGACCATGACCGCGAGCGGGCCGAGCGCCGCGCGGCGGAGCTGGGCGCGCCGGTCGCGCCAGACCTGGATGCGATCTGGAAAAACCCAGAGATCCGCGCGGCGGTGATCTGCACCGAAACGGACCGCCATCAGGCGGTAGTGATGGCCGGTGCGCAGGCCGGCAAGCACCTGTTTGTCGAAAAACCGCTGGGACTGGGGGCGCAGGATGCCGCGGCTATGGCGCAGGCGATTGAAAAAGCGGGCGTTCTCTTCCAGACCGGCTATTTCATGCGCGGCAATCCCATCTACCGGTTCGTTAAGGCCCAAATCGAAGCCGGGGCCTTTGGCAAGGTTACGCGGGTGCGGATGAGCAACTGCCACGCCGGCAGTCTGGGCGGCTGGTTCGATACCGAGTGGCGCTGGATGGCAGACCCGGCGCAGGCCGGTGTGGGCGCTTTCGGCGACCTGGGAACGCACGTGCTGGATATTCTGCTGTGGATGATGGGGCAGGTTGAGCGCGTCACCGCGGAAATTGCTGTTGCCACCGGCCGCTACGGCGGCTGTGACGAATTCGGCGAAGGTCTGCTCAAGTTTACCAACGGGGCCGTGGGCAGTCTGGCCGCCGGTTGGGTGGACGTTGCCAACCCGGTGACGTTGATTGTCAGCGGTACAGAGGGCCACGCCCACGTGGTCAACGGGCAGTTATTCTTCCAGAGCAAGCACGTAGAGGGGGCCGACGGCAAGACTCCCTGGACGACCCTGCCGGAACCCTGGCCGCACGCTTTTGACCTGTTCCTGGATGCGGTGGCGGGCAAAAGCGGCGTCCCCCTGGTGAGCGCGCCAGAAGCGGCCTACCGCAGTGCCGTGATGGAGGCCATGTACCGGGCCGCACGCGATCAGCGCTGGGTGCGCCTGTAATAAATCTTTCGAACGCAGTGCAATTTACAACAGGATGGGGTACAGTTTAATCGTATCCCATCCTGCCGCATTCCACCCTGCCTTTCGAGGTCAGAGTGGGGTAGGGGAGCAAAGCAGGTTTGTGGTCAAAGGGAGGTATTAAGGCATAGGATCAGCGATGTACCCCCTGATGATCGCAGGAAAAGCTCCGCCGGGCGCAAGCACAGGCCGCTCCCATTCTCATTTTGGAGCAGGGGACAATGCGAAAAAAAATATGAACGCGCACGGAATCGACCGCTTGGATTTTATTGTTTTTGATAAGATTTATTATCACTAACAATAATCTCTCAGTAGTTCAGGCGCGAGATGGGCTCTCGGATTGCTCCGGCCGGCGGCCCGGCCCGCAAGATGCTGCAAAACGCCGCGCGTAATCCATGCGCCTCCAAGCGGCCAACCTGCCGCAGTTGGGTACGATCATTCAGCCACGCGCCCCTTTTTTCACCCCTTCCCCGCCTTCGCCGGCGGCTCCCCTACCCCACCCGATTAATTGAAAAATGTAAATATTTATTGGTAAATTATAATAATAAATATTGTGATTCATTGATCTGTAATTCATTTGTAATTTTCCGTGAAAGTGCATATACTTTCCGTAAAGAACCAATCCTGTCCATTTTCTTGTTTGGACGCCTCACACGTCTATTTGCAAACAAGAAGTGCCGGTTCTGGGTGCCAAATGGCAGGAACACAGGTGGATAGTGCATGAAGATCAACAGTCTAACGCTTTGGACGAGCAATTTGAGCGAGCAGCATCGTTTTTACTGCCTCGCGCTTGGCTTGCGAGATTTAAACACCGCCGCCGAACCGGGCCGTGTGACCGTACAGATTGGCGGCACGATCCTGACCTTCCAGCAGGCCGAAGCAGGCTGGCGTGGACGATACCATTTTGCGCTGGATGTGCCTCCAGACCGCTACGATGAGGCCCGTTTGTGGCTGGCCCACCGCGCGCACGCCCTGGCAGACGCGGCCGGACAAAAGTATTTCTATCACCAGGGCTGGAATGCGCGAAGCGTCTATTTTTTAGACCCGGCCGGCAATGTGCTGGAACTTATTGCCCGGTACGGCCGGCAGAAGCCGCCCGTCGGCCCTGCCGATTCGATGGCGGATCTTCCCCCGTCTGAGCATCGCTTTGGGCCCCACGATCTGCTCGCCATCAGTGAAATTGGGATGGCAACGGATCATGTGGAAGGCGCCGCCGCGGCGCTGATCGCGAATGTGCCGGGGCTGGAAGTGTATGAGCCCGGTGATACCGATTCCTTCCGTGCCCTGGGCGACGAACAGGGTTTGTTGATCCTCGTGCGCCGCGGCAGAATCTGGTTCCCTGAAACCGGCGTTGCCGCCGATCAGCTCCCTGTGGAAGTGTCTTTTGAAATGCCCCATGGGCAGACTTACCACCTGACCGCTCCCCCTTACCCCTTTCAGGTGCGGCCCACCTGACCTTCTTCTGAAATACACCCCTGCCGGGTAATTTCTCAATTCAGGATGGAAATGATGTCAAAACCGAACTGGGAAGAACCTCCCTTTATCCCTGGACTTGATCTTTGCGAGGCTTATTACTGGGAAGCCGTCCGGCCCATCATCCTGCGCCACCTGTCCACCCTCCCCCACTCTGCCGCTCTGATCGGCTACGGCTCTGATGTGATCGGGTGCGATACCCCCATGTCGCGTGATCACATGTGGGGGCCGCGCATGGTGTTATTCCTGCCCCCCTGTGATTTTGAAATCAACCGCATGATTATCAATAACGCACTGCGTCAGGAACTGCCGCTCACGTTTCGGGGCTACCCTACGCATTTCGGCCCGCCCGATCAAGAAGGCGTGCGCCTGCTCACCCCCATTGAAAGCGGCCCGGTCGAACACCTGATTGAAATTCAGACCATCGAGGCTTATTTTGAGCGCGAACTGGGCATTGACCCTTATATCGAGCCAGAAGTTACCGATTGGCTCACCTTTCAAGAGCACCGCCTGCTTTCGCTGACGGCCGGGCGGGTGTTCCACGACGACCTGGAACTCGAAGCGGTACGCGCGCGCTTTTCGTACTACCCGCGCGATATCTGGCTCTATCTGCTTGCTTCTCAGTGGATGCTAATTTCGCAGGAAGAGCCATTTATGGGCCGCACCGGGCAAAATGGCGATGAGATCGGTTCGCGCGTCATCACTGCCCGCCTGGTAGAACGCATCATGCGGCTGTGCTTCTTGATGGAAAAGCAGTACGCCCCCTACAGTAAATGGTTTGGGACGCTCTTCCAGCGCCTGAAGTGCGCCCGCAAGATGACTCCACTGCTCGCTGGCGCGCTCAACGGTCAGGACTGGCAGGAACGCGAGCAGTTTCTTTCTCAGGCCTATGTACTGCTGATCCGAATGCACAACGCCCTGGATATTACCCCGCCCATGAAAGAAGAAACCTCACTCTTCCATGGGCGGCCATTCCAGGTTTCTCATGGCGAGAGGTTCAGCGAGGCCATCCGCGCGGCGATTCAAGACCGCGAAGTGCGCGCACTGCCGCCTTCCATCGGATCGGTGAACCAGTTTATGGTAGAGTCGAGCGATGCACTGCAAAGCGTGAGCATCACGCGCAAAGCGCGCGCGCTCTATAAATAATTCGGGCGCGTTACTCTGCAAACAGGTAAGTTGTGATCGAATGCGCCGGGGCGTCGGTCAGCGCGGCCCGGCGGTTGTATTTTAAGGCAAATACTGCCGGCTCATCACTGCGGTTCAACACCACCACTGCAATCCGCCCATCCACGTTGCGGAAAGCGGTAGTTTCCAGCCGGTCGAGCGTGGCGGCACTGATCACCCGCGCAGCGCCGGGGCGGATAAAGCGGGCAAAGTGGCCGATGTAGTAATACGAACTCTGGAACGTGACTCCACTCAGATCGCAGGTGCGGGTATCGGCAATGATCGGAGCGGAACAGTAGTTGCCCACGTGATTAGGACCACCCTGTTCATCCAGCACCAGGTTCCAGTCAATCCAGCCTTCAGTCCAGCGGTTCAGATCATTCACCAGCGAGTGGGCGTAGCGCTCGCCCAGGAACCACTCGCCCAGGTGCGGGCCGCCTTCCTGACAGCCTTCGGTAAATACCAGGTGCTTATCGGGGTAGGCATCGTGAACCCGCTGGACGTTATCGAAATGATCGCCCACGTACCAGTGAAAGCCCGCCCCCCACACGTACTTCGCTGCCTGGGGGTCGTCGTAGACGATTTTGGCCCGTTCATACAGCCGGTCGCGGTTATGATCCCAGATCAAAATGCGCAAATGCCCCAGCCCCGCCGCGGCCAGTTCTGGCCCCAGGTAATCGCGCACAAAGTCGCGCTCTTCCTCAGCCGTGTAAATGCACGAATCCCACCGCTGAACGGCTTCTGGCTCGTTCTGAACGCTGATCCCCCAGATCGGAATGCCCTCTTCAGCATAAGACTGCACATAGCGGGCGTAATACCTGGCCCATGCCTGCCGGTATTCGGGTCTGAGCCTTCCGCCGTGGTTCATCTCGCCGTTGGTTTTCATCCATGCCGGCGGGCTCCACGGTGAAGCCAGCAGTTTAAGCGGCCCGCCCGCCACCTGCATAGCCGCGCGGATGAGAGGAATCAGGGTGTGGCGGTCGCGCTCAATGCTGAAATGCCTCAGTTCTACATCCCCTGCAACCTCATCGTAGGCATAATTTCCCAGTGAGAAGTCGCAACTGTTGATATGCGTGCGGCACAGCGTGTACCCCAACCCCTCGACCGGGTCGAAATAGGCCTTTAAAATCGCTGATTGGGCTTCGGGCTTGAGTTTAAAGAAGGTGGTCGCGGCCGCCTCCGTAAAAGCGCCGCCAAACCCTTCGATCACCTGAAAGCGCTTGCGCGTATCAACCAGGATCGAAGGTACTTCGTAGCCAGGGTCGTTCTGATCAAACAACAGCGGGGGGCGTTCTGTCAGGCGCTCGCCTGTATCGCGAGCCGTGCGAAAAACCTCGATGACATCCGCAGCGGTCATCTCTCCTCCTTCATCCATTTTTGCAAATTATACGGCACTTTAAGATCTAACCGCCAAAAACAGGCCATCCCCCGCCCTTTTGATATAATCAGTTCGTCTTGCCAGACAAACCGAGGAACAGGATGAGTGCAATGCCGCCGATCATCTATCACATCACCAGCCAGAGCGAATGGGAGCGGGCCAGGGCCGCCGGGGCCTATACGGCCCCATCCCTGGCGCAAGAAGGGTTCATCCACGCTTCTACGCGCGAGCAAGTGATCCGCACGGCCAACCTCTATTTTCAGGGGGCCGCCGGCCTGGTACTGCTGTGCATAGACGCCGCCCGCCTGACCGCCGAACTCCGCTACGATCCCGTCCCCGGGACCGGCCAGCAGTTCCCCCACATCTACGGGCCGCTGAACCTCGACGCCGTCATCGCTGTGATCGCCTTTCCGGCCCATCCCCTGACCGGGCAATTTGAACTGCCCGATTCACTGCCCTCATAAGGATACCCACCGCATGAATGTCTCGGATGCCCGGCTTTTGGCCGCCGAACAGCCCTCTGGCGCGCGCGCCAGACAGACGGCCGCTTATTACATTGTATTCATCGTATTGGGGCTGACGACTGCCTCATTGGGCCCTACGCTGCCGGGCCTGGCCGGCCATCTGGGCGTGGCCCTCAGCCTGATGAGTTCTCTCTTCCCGATCCGGTCGTTGGGATACCTGTTAGGGTCGCTCCTCAGCGGACGCCTGTATGACCGCTTCCCGGCCCATCCCATCATGGTAGCCATGCTGGCGGTGATGGGCGTGATGATGAGCCTCGTGCCGGTCTTGCCGTTTCTGCCGCTGTTAGCCGCCGCCTTTTTGGTCGTCGGCCTGTGCGAAGGGTTTATTGACGTGGGCGGCAACACCTTGATTGTTTGGGTTCACCGAGACGGCGTCGGGCCGTACATGAACGCCCTGCACTTCTTTTTTGGGGTGGGCGCGTTTCTCTCTCCGCTGATTATTGCTCAGGTGATCGCCCTGACCGGCAGTTTTACCTGGGCGTACTGGATATTTTCCATCCTGTTCATCCCGGCGGCGGTGTGGCTGGCGCGCCAGCCTACTCCCAAGAGCCTCCACCCTCACGCGCCCGCCCAGACCGCCGAAAAGCCTTCTGATACAGCCGCGCCGCGCCCCCCCGCCGACCCGGTGCTGATTGCAGTGATTACGGTCTTCTTCTTTCTCTACGTTGCCGGTGAGGTCAGCATGGGCGGCTGGGCCTATTCCTATGCTACCGCCCTCGGCCTGGGCGACCCGGTGACTTCCGCCTATCTGACCTCAGCTTTTTGGGGAGCGCTGACCTTTGGACGGCTGCTGTCCATCCCAATTGCCGCGCGGCTGCGCAGTGAGCAAATCTTGTGGATGGATCTAATCGGAGTCGGCATATCGCTGGCAGCGGTGATCCTCTTCCCTGCTTCGGGTGCGGCGCTGTGGGCCGGGGTAATCGGCGCAGGGCTGTTTATGGCGTCGGTCTTCCCCACCATGCTGGCGTTTGCAGGCCAGCGCATGACCATCACAGGCCAGGCGACGGGCCTGTTTCTGGTAGGGGCCAGCCTGGGCGGTATGAGCGTCCCCTGGATCATCGGGCAGTTGTTTGAGCCGGTCGGCCCCGCAGTGGTGATGTGGGCCATTGCCGCCAGCGTAGGGCTGGCTCTGGCGTGTTTTGGGCTGGTCTGGCTTCGCTCTCAAACGGTTGGGGCCTGGCGGCGGTAGTCTTCGGGAGTATCCAGGTCCATCAGAATGCTGGGGGAATCGGTTTCCACGTAAAAAATCTCGCGCGCGTGGCGGTTGAGAAAATCGCGCAGGGTTTGGGGAGGGCTGAGGGCCATGATCTCATCCCACAGGGCGCGGTCCACCAGCCAGGGATGGCCCCGGCGCATTTGAAAGCTGGGGATCACCAGGGCCGGGCGGTGAGCCGCGTAAGCGGCCATTACCTGGCGGATGACCCCCGGCTCGATCTGCGGTTGGTCGCCCAGGGCCAGCAAAAAGGCATTCACCGCCGGGCCAAGTTGAGCAATCCCGGCCTGGAGCGAGGCGAGCATTTCACCGTTGGCATAATGGGGGTTATAGGTCAGTGCCACTGGCAGGCCCTGCAGGGCGGCTTCGACCTCGCCGCGCGCTCCCCCCGTGACGACAACGACCGGATGGGCCCCGCAAGAAAGCAGGACCCCCACCACCTGCCCGATGACGGTGGTCTGGCCCCAGGGCAGGGTCATCTTAGGGCGGCCCATGCGCGTGGAGAGGCCCGCCGCCAGCACCACTGCCCCGATCACGGCAGGCGCGGGTAAGGCATTGGGTTCTGTTCCTGGGGTTTGCTGTTCCACCAGCCGCCTCCTCACTGAAAACCAAGCAGAGTCTTGTAATCTTCGGGCGTGTCCACGTCCAGAAGCAGACGCTCATCTTCCCAGGGCAGTTCTTGGGGCGGGTAGCGGTCAAATAAGATGCGCCCCCCGGCCTGACCGTGAATTTGCAGAAGATCAGGAAAGACCGAGCGGTCAAATAACACCGGGTTGGTTCGCTGTTCCCCAACGCGCGGAGCGATCACCGCGGCCAGGCTGTGAGCGTGCGCCAGCCGCAGGGCGCGCACCAGGTCCGAGGTGACAAACGGCTGATCGGCCAGTAAAAACAGCGCCGCGCCCACCCGCCCGCTCAACGCGCTCAACCCGGCCTTGACCGAAGTGCTCTGCCCGGCTTCCCAATCGGGGTTGTGGACGACCCTCACCGGCAGTCCTGCCAGGGCCTGCCGGGCCGGTTCAGCATATGCCCCGGTGACAACCACCACTTCGGCTAACCCGCCGTTCAGCGCCGCCGCCACCGCGTGACGCAGAAGCGGCTGACCGCGCCATGCCAGCAGGAATTTCGCCCCGCCAAAACGCCGCGCGCCCCCCGCCGCCAGGATGACCCCACCCACCGGCTCAAAAGCGGCCTCGATGCCCGCATGAGGCCCGCTGGAAGCAACCAGGGCGGCGTCGAAGCCCGTCAGCAGTGCCTCGGCCAACTGCTCTCCCACCGCCTGCGCCTCTGGCCCCACCGCCTGGCTCAGCAGCGCCAGCCGCCGCGCGCCGGGTGGAATGCCCTTCTGCCCGCCTGCGGGGTGTAGAAGCCCCCGCGCAATCATCGGCGGGGTGACCCCCGCGCCCACCGGCGCGCCCGCCAGTTCAGCATAGCGCTGGAAGCGGTGGACGGCCTTTTCGTCCAGCCGGCGGCCCAGCGCCGGCAGGCCTGCCGTCACCACGACCTGCCGCGCCCAGGCCGGGATGGCCGGCTCATGTTCAGCCGGGGCTTTCAGGGGAAGCTGACGCGAGCCATCCGCCTCGATTAACAGCGAACAGCCCAGCCGGTCGGCCAGTTCCACCACCGCCTGAAGCGTTTCGCCTTCCAGCCCGGTCACGCGGTGATCCTCGCGCGGTGGGCCGGTGAAGAGCGTCACCCCCCGCACCTGACCGGAGTGCTTCTGTATATCGAGTGGGGAAACAGCCTCCAGATGAACATCCGCCAGAGAGAGCTGCCAGCCGCCTAAATGCGTAGTGGTGGTCACCAGCACCGGGGCGGGCAGTTCGCGGGCCAGCCGGAACAGAGCGGTAGTTTTGCCGCCCGCGCCGCTGAAGGCCAGCCGGATTTCGGCCAGGGGCGTCAGGTCCAGGCGCAGTGCCTGCCGGTAAGAAATCATCGCGGCGCAAAGGGACGGAACGCAGAGAACGACAGAATCGCCTCCAGCACGCCGCCGCCCACGGCCAAAGCTTTATCTGAAACCAGGTAGCACAGGCGGGCATCGCCGCGCGGGTCCAGATCGCCGATTTTTTCGCCCATCTCCACCATCAGCCCGCCCATCATCAGCCCGCGCAGTACGCCGTCAAACGGAGCTGTGACCATCTGACCGGCTACCCGGGCAATCGGGTCGCCCTGGGCCAGCCGGGCGCCGATGGCGGCCAGCGGCTCTAACGGCCCTGCCGCCGGGGCGCGCAGCACCCGCTCAGACTGGTAGCCGGCCACCCGGTCAGGGATGCCCGTGTCGGCCTCGGCGGTTCCCTGCCAGTAGACCCGCCCTAAACGGGGGCCGCGGTTGGTCTCGACCACTGCGTGGCAGTTTTCTCCGGCAGTGAAGCCCGGTCCCAACCCGATGGTCAGCATAGCGCAGTCCAGGCCCATTTCTGGGGGGAGCTTGCGCATCCGTCCATCCACGATGACATGGGGTTGAAATAGCGCGCGCACCGCGGCCTGCTCATCTACCATCACCGCGATACAGCGCCGCGCCAGAGCGGCCTTTGCCTGTTCATAGCTCTCCACGCGGCAGGCGGGGGCCTCTTCCACCTGGGTTTGACCATCATACACAGCCTGCGCAAATGAGACGGCCCGGCGCACCGCGCGCGGCTGGGCCAGTTCAGCGATCAACACATCCCACCCGGCGCGCCACAACCGCAGTGCCGCGCCGCTCGCTAAGTCGCCGCCCCCGCGTATCAGTATCCGCAGTGTCATTGTCGCGTCAGCGCTTCCAAAACCCGCTCCGGCGTCAGTGGGAAGCGGTCCATCCACACCCCCACCGCAGAGTGCACCGCCGCAGTGATGGCCGGAACCAGCGGCAGGTAGGGCATTTCGCCCATGCCGCGCGCGCCGTAGGGGCCAATGGGGTCAGGGTATTCCAGAATCAACGACTCCACCTGTTCTGGAATGTCCAGGATGGTCGGAATCAGGTAAGTAGACAGCCCTTTGGTCAGCACATAGCCGTCTTTCTGAACGAAGTTTTCTAAAATGCCGTATCCGGCGGCCTGTACCACCGCGCCTTCGATCTGCCCCTCCACCTGCTGAGGGTTGACGGCGCGGCCCACGTCATCGGCGCACACCACTTTCAGCAGGCGCACCTCACCCGTTTCGGTATCAACCTCTGCCGTCACGGCCTCGGCCACGTAGCCGTAGGCGAAATTAGGTTCAGATTTGCCGGTTTCTGGGTCATAAGGGGTTGTGGCCGGGGGACGGTAGCGGAAAGTGGCAACGGCGGGGCGTTCTTCGGCCTGCCACTTCGCCAGGGCCTGCTCCGCCGCGCCGCAGATGGCGTTGCCGGCCATAAATGTCATGCGCGAAGCCGATGCACTGCCAGAGTTGAGGGTAGTGGCCGTATCCGATACCACCAGTTGAATCTTTTCGATGGGCAGTCCGAGGGCTTCCGCCGCCATCTGCGCAAAGACGGTGTGCGCTCCCTGGCCGCAGTCTGCGCCGGCATGGTAGACGATGGCCTGCTCAATTTCAGCCCCGCCGCGCAGTTCCACCGTGGCCCAGCACTGCTCTGGCGCGCCAAACGAGAAGCCCACGTTCTTAAAGGCACAGGCAAAGCCCAATCCCCGGCGGATGTGCGGGGCAGAGGTGGGCTCTCCGGCAAGAGGCGGCGCTTGCCAGCCCTCCGCGCCCCTGCGCCAGCCGGCGGCTTCGGCGCACTTTGCAACGACCTGTTTAATACTTACCCCTTTGGGCAGTGGAGTTCCTACCGAGAGCAGGTCGCCTTCATCCAACAGGTTGCGCATCCGCAGTTCAACCGGGTCCATTCCCAGCTTTTCGGCCAGCTTGTTCATCTGCGATTCGGCGGCAAAAGCCCCCTGCGGGCCGCCGAACCCCCGGAACGCGCCGTTGGGGATGTTGTTGGTGTACACCGCGCACGAATCAACCCACACATTGGGAATCAGGTACGGGCCGGTGCACATCAAGGTGGCGTTGCCCAGCACTTTGGTGGACGTATACGCATAAGCCCCGGCGTCGGCGATCACTTCCATCTTTGCGGCAGTGATTTTACCCGCGCGGGTGGCCCCCCAGCGCGCGCGGATCAGGTAGGGGTGGCGCTTGTGATGCCCGATGATGGATTCTTCGCGGCTCCAGGTGATCTTCACCGGCCGCTGAATGCCCCGCTGATGCAGACGCCAGGCCGCCAGCGCCAGGACGATCTGAACCGACATATCTTCGCGCCCGCCAAAGGCCCCGCCGATGGCCGCGTAGATCACGCGCACCTTCTCCAGCGGCAGATCCAGGCTGTGGGCGATCTGTTCCTGATCTTCGTGCGTCCACTGCCCCGCCACAATGACGGTCACGCGCCCTTCTTCGTCTATATATCCCAATCCGGCTTCGGGCTGTAAATAAGCGTGTTCCTGAGCAGGGGTGCGGTATTCGCCCTCTACGATCACGTCTGCCTGCTGAAAACCCGCTTCAATATCCCCTTTGCGGATGCGGTAGCGTATCAGTTCATTGGATTCGCGCTCCGGGTGCAGGCGCGGCGCATCGGGCAGGAATGCCGCTTCGATATCCGTCACCACCGGCAGGTCTTCATACTCCACCACGATGCGGTCCCGCGCCTGCGCGGCAATTTCTTCGCTTTCGGCAACGACCAGCGCCACCTGATCGCCCACAAAGCGCACCCGGTCGGCGTAAGGTTTATCAGAGCCAGGACCGCACAACACCGGCTGATCGGGCATAATCAGGCCGTATTCGTTGCGCGGAACGTCGCGGGCGGTGAATACGGCCAAAACCCCCGCCATCGCTTCTGCCGCGCGGGTGTCAATCCGGCGGATGATAGCGTGGGGCCGGTTGGCAAAGAGAATCTTCATGTAAGCCTGGTTGGGAAGGTTAATATCGCCGGGGTACAGCGTTTCACCGGTCACTTTGCCCAGGGCGTCAACGCGCAAAACCGACTGACCAACAAAGGCCATGCTGTGCCTCCCTATCTGTCTTTTTTCTTTCTTAGCGGGCCTTGCGGACGCGCACTCCGCGCGGTTTGGCGACCGGCGGAAGATCATAAGGGCCGTAGCGCGAGGCCCCAAACATGCTGTTTACCAGGAAGGTAACGAATGCAAACAGCGCGTACAGCACCAGCGTCAGGCTCGCGGCGATAATCAATTTGATGTAGAAAAACCGGTCGCCAAAGTAGAGAAGCTGTCCCGGCCGGGCATATAAATCCGTTGCGCCGTACAGGATCTGGGTAAGCTGCGGCAGCAGGTCTGGCTGTTGAAACAACAGTTCGGCGATCCCGTAAGACAGCAGTGGGACCAAGATCATAAAGAAGGTCCCGGCAACGTACCAGGCCGGATGGAGGCCCAACTGCCGGCCCGCCCTCGGCGGTGCAGGCGAAAAGGAATCGTGCTTTCTCATCCAACACCTCGCTTATCGAAGGTTAATCTCTTACCCTCCCCCAGAGCGGCGGCCCGTTCCACCGCCCGGATGATCTTATAGTAGCCGGTACAGCGGCACAGGTTGCCGGTGAGCGCCTGGCGGATGGCATCGGCATCGGGCCGGGGGCGCTCTTCCAGCAGTTTAACCGCGGACATCAGAAAGCCGGGGGTGCAGTACCCGCACTGGACCGCGCCTTCCTGGATAAATGCTTCCTGCACCGGGTGGAGCCGGCCATCCTGGGCCAGCCCTTCCACCGTCACGATCTCGGCATGGTGAGCGCGCGGGGCCGGCACCAGACAGCTCATCACCGCCATGCCGTCGAGAAACACGGTGCAGGCCCCGCATTCGCCTTCGGCACAGCCTTCCTTCGAGCCGGTCAGCCCGGCGTGATCGCGCAGCAGGCGCAGCAGGTTGTGATGCTGTCCGCCCTCCAGGGTGTAGGCCCGTCCGTTGATGGTGGTATGGATCGGCCCGCCCTCCCGGTAAACGCTGGCCCGGTCTTGCACCGCAGGACGTTTGCGCTCCGCGCCCCACAGCAGTACCGGCTCAGCGGGGAACCCCTGGCGCTCACTGCCTGCGGCGACCGCCCGCAGTGCCCGCAGAGTGGTCACGCGCACCATCTGACTGCGGTAAGCCGCCGATGCGCGCACGTCGCTGATGGGCCGGGCCGCCGCCTGGGCCAGCCGGGCGGCGGTTTGCATGGTTTCTTCGTCCAGCCGCCGCCCGATCAGGGCTTCCTGCGCGGCAGGGGCGGCGATAATGGTTGGGGCCACTGCCCCCAGGGTGATGGCCGCCTCGCGCACAATCTGGTCTTCGTCTAAAGCCAGCACTACGGCCACATTCACCAGGGCAATGGCCTGGGCGCGCCGCAGGGCAAACTTAATGAACGTCCCCCGCTGCCCATCCCGCAGGGCCGGGAAGGCAATATCAACCAGCATTTCATCCTCGGCCAGCACGGTTTTACGCACCCCGGTATAGAAATCTTGCAGGGCGACCTTACGCTCGCCGCGCGCCGAGCGCAGAGTCAGAGTAGCCTTTAGGGCCATGAGGGGGGTAATGGTGTCATTGGCGGGCGAGGCGGTAATCAGGTTGCCGGCCACCGTCCCCCGGTTGCGGATCTGCGGCGAACCCACCTCCCAGGCGGCCCGCGCCAACGGGTAAGCGTAGTCGCGGATCAGCCGTGAGGCCGCGCAGTGATTGTGCGTCACCAGCGGCCCCAGGTGAATAATCCCATCCTCGTCCAGCGTAATGCGGTCCAGCCCCTCAATGCGGGTTACGTCTACCAGGGTGTCAATGCCCGTGCGAACCCCGCGCTCCATCTCCAGAAGCAGATCGGTTGCCCCCGCCACGATTCTGGCCCGGCGGCCCCGCTCGGCCAGAACCCGGACCACTTCGTCAACGCTTGTTGCCTGAATATACTCATTCCACATGGGTTGCGCCTGCCATTTCTGCCCGCATCATCATCCGGCCTCCACTGCCGCCGTTGCGCAGCATTATGATCTCGGCCAGGATGCTGACGGCAATTTCTTCGGGAGTTTCAGCATTCAGTTCCAGGCCAATGGGCGAAACCACCCGCGCCAGTTTTTCCTCTGGCACGCCGGCTTCCAGCAGTGCCTTGCGCGTGGTCATCCAGCGGCGTTTCGAGCCGATTACCCCAATGTAAGCCGCCGGGCTGTCTAACAACGCCGGCAGGCCGGGAACATCAATGCTGACCCCGCGCGTGGTCAAAACGATGTAAGTCTGCGGAGTGATCGGCACGTGGTTTGCCAGTTCCGCCATTGGGACGGGGTAAAAAGCGTCGGCGTCGGGGTTCGATTCGGGCGTGCAGAACTCCGGGCGGTCATCCGAAACCAGCACGCGGAAGTTCAGCCACTTCGCCAGGTGAGCGACGGCCCGCCCCACATGCCCGCCCCCAATAATCAACAGCGTTGGCTGCGGCAGTACCGGTTCCAGATACACCTCCAGCGTTCCACCACATACTCCAGGGTCGCCCTCTTTGGGGTTGACCATATTATACGTCAGCAGACGGGGCTGTCCGGCGCGCAGGGCTTCTAACGCCTCATGGATGATCCGATTTTCTACCTCGCCGCCGCCGACCGTGCCGATAAAGCGGCCATCGGCGTAAACCAGCATTTTACTGCCGGCATGGCGCGGCGTAGACCCCCGGCTGCGGATGATCGTGCATAAGACACCGCCTTCGCCCCGTTGTTCCAGCTCTGCCAGGGCCTGAAAGATCGTTTTCATCGCCTTTTATGCCTCCAACAAACTCAAAATACCGGGCAGTAACTGCTTTTTGCGCGAAACCACCCCTTCCGCCAGCCGGGTTCCATCCTGCAGGGGCGGAAAAGGCAGTTCTTCCAGGATCGGCGGCGGGTTCGAGAACAACAGCCTACTGGAACCGCTGACCACGTCCGTGACCATCAGCACGGTGAAGTCTAATCCTTTCGACTCGCGCAGTTCGCTCAGGGCTTTGGTCAGTGATTCCAGGTGTTCGTTAACCTCGTACAAGTCGCTCACCTCAGCCTGAGCCACCGCGAACTGATAGCCCCCGGCGCTGTAGACTTTCATATCAGAAGAAACCACTTCCTGCGGAGAGCGCGCCGCCAATCCAGACCCGGCTGTCAGCACCTGCTTGCCAAAGCTTTCGATGGTTTCATCCTTCAGCACACTGCCGGCGGCGAAGGCCCAGTTGCCCAGGCGCTCGGCGGCCTGCCGGTCGCGCTCGGTGGTGGTCGGCGAAGTTAAGATAAGGGTATCGGCCAGCAGGCCAGCCAGCAGCATCCCGGCCAGATGCGGAGGGGCGCTCAGCCCGGCGGCCTCAATGCGCTCCGAGACCAGCGTGCTGGTACTGCCTACCACATCCACCGTAAAGCGGATGGGAATGTGCGTTGAGGGGTTGCCCAGGCGGTGGTGATCGAGGATTTCTAGAATCTCGGCCTCTTCCAGCGAGCCAACTGCCTGCTGTGGTTCGTTGTGATCTACCAGGATCAATTTAAGGCGGGGCGGGTTCAGCAGGTCGCGCTGGCGGCAGATGCCCACGTAGCGGCCTTCTTCGCCGGTCACAAAGAATTCATTGCGGTCTTCGCGCAGCAGCCGGTTTAAAACATCCTTGATCTTGGTGGAAACGTGGAACTTTGGCACGCGCGTATCGGCGGCCTGCTTGCAGGGCAGGTCTAAAATCTCGCTGATTTTTACTTCCTGTCTGCGCGGGTGCGTCCCCACCTGCCGGTTGAGGAAGGCAAACAGGCTTTCGCCCGTGATCAGCCCGTAGGGGGTGCGGTCGGGGTTCAGCACCGGGGCAATTCCGCCGGTTTTACTGGCGATCCCCCAGGCCTCGCGCAGGGGGCTGTCGGGCGAAGTGGTGTTGAAGCGGTGGACGACCGATTCAAAACGCGGCGAGGCGTCGGTCAGCAGGATGGGAGCTTCGAGCCCCAGGTGCTTTAGCACCCAGGCCGTCTGCGGGTTAATCGCCCCGGCGCGGGCCGCTACAGCGTCGGCGCCATCGCGCTCGCGCAGCAGCCAGGCGTAGCCCATGGCGGCGGCGATGGAATCGGTATCGGGGTTCACATGGCCGGTGACGTAAATCGGTGATGCCATAGTTCCTATATTCTCCCCCATCTGATCAGACCTGTGCCTTCCGCGCGGCTTGCAGGGCCCGCCAGACGCGCTCCGGCGTAGCGGGGTTGGCGGTGATGTCCGCTCCGCAGGCGTCATAAATGGCGTTGCCTACCGCCGGAGCCACCCCATCCATTGGGATTTCCGCCACTGCCTTCACGCCGAAGGGATGGGTTGGCTCAAACGTCTCGATAAACAGGGTATCCAGTTCGGGCATTTCGTCGGCCCGGAAGAGGTGATAATCCACCAGGTCGCGCTCTCTGGCCCGACCCTGCGCGTCGTAGACCATTTCTTCGCAGACGGCGTACCCCAGCGCCTGCGTCATGCCGCCTTCGATCTGCCCGGAGGCCGTAAGGGGGTTGACGATCACCCCCGAATCAACCGCCATCACCAGCCGGTCAACCGTCACCTGACCGGTTTCGACATCCACCGTCACTTCGGCAAACTGGGCCGCGAAGGGCGGCGGCGAGGAAGGCGAAACGTAAGAGGCCACCGCCATGATTTGTTCCTGGTCGTGGTGGTGCAGAGCGTCGTGCGCCACCTGCGCCAACGTAACAAAGCGGCCATCTGGAGCGATCGCTTTGCGGTCAGCCAGGCGCACCTGATCGGCTTCCACCGGCTCACCCGCGGCGCTTAACAGGCGCGCCGCCCGCACGCGGATGCGCCCGGCCACCTGTTGGGCGGCTTTCACCGCCGCCGTCCCAGAGATGTAAGTGGTGCTGGAGGCGTACGCGCCCTTGTCAAACGGGGTGAAGTCGGTATCTGACGAATACACCAGAATATCCTCCACCGGAACGCCCAACACTTCGGCGGCCATCTGCGCCAACACGGTATCTGAGCCGGTTCCCAGGTCGGTTGCGCCGACCAGCAGGTTAAATGAGCCGTCATCGTTCATCTTCAGGCTGGCCCCGCCCATATCCAGGTAGGGGATGGCCGTTCCCTGCATGACGGCGGCCATGCCGATCCCCCGGCGCAGGTGCGGCTTGCCCTCCACCACGTGCCACTGCGGGTTGCCGAACTTCTGCTCCCAGCCGATGGCCGCCATGCCCTGGCGCACGCATTCCTCCAGGCCAACGGTGTGGACAATCTCCGGGCGAGGTTCGCGCCCTTCGCTCCAGGCCGTGCTGAAGGGGTGCAGTTCGCCAGAGCGGATGGCGTTTTTCAGGCGGAAGGCGATAGGGTCCAGGTGCAGGGCGCGGGCGATCTTCTCCATGTGGCGCTCCACCGCCCAATATCCCTGCGGCACGCCGTACCCCCGGTATGCGCCCGCCGGAGGGGTATTGGTGTACACCACGTCAGCGTAAAAGCGGATATTCGGGGCCTGCCGGTAGGGGCCATCCCCTACGTACAGAGCCATCGCCTTGTGACCGGTGTTGCCGGTGACGGTGAGCGCGTGACAGCCGTAAGCGCCGGTGTCGCTCAGGGCGTACATTTCGTTAGCGGTGATCGTACCATCCTGCCTGACGCCCGTTTTCATGCGGATGCGCATGGGGTGGCGCGAGCGCGCCGCGATGAATTCTTCCTCGCGGGTGTACTCGTAGCGCACCGGGCGGCGCGTGGCAATCGTCAGGTGGGCGGCTACGTCTTCAATGAGCACTTCTTGCTTGCCGCCAAACCCGCCGCCGATGCGCGGCTTAATCACGCGGATGCGTTTGACCGGCAGGCCCAGCACCGGCGCCAGGATGCGCCGCGCGTGGAAGGGAACCTGCGTGCTGGTGCGGATCACCAGGCGGTCGTCTTCGTCCCAATAGGTAATGACCACGTGGGGTTCGATGTGGGCCTGCTGTACTTTGGGAACTTCGTACTCGCCTTCAAAGATAAGGTCGGCCTCGGCAAAGCCCTGTTCGACGTTGCCAATATCAATGCGAATCTCCGCCGCCAGGTTTTTGGCCGGGTCACTGCCGGCGAAATTGACGTATTCCGGTTCATCGTGAATGCGCGGCGCGCCTGGCCGCATGGCCTCGCGCGCGTCCAGCACCGCCGGAAGAGGTTCGTATTCCACTTCGATCAATTTAAGCGCCTGTTCGGCAATGGCGGCGCTCTCGGCGGCTACAAAGGCCACCCGGTCGCCGACAAAACGCACCTTGCGGTCCAGCGAAAAGGTATCCAGCGGGCCGGGGATGGGGTCGGACTGTCCGGCAGTGGAGTAGACTACGCGCGGCAAGTCCTGCCAGGTCAGCACAGCGGCGACGCCCGGCAGAGCTTTGGCCTTGGACGTGTCAATATGCTTGATGATGGCATGGGCCACCGGACTGCGCAGTACTTTGGCAATTAACATCCCGCGCATCTGTACGTCATCGGTGAAGGCCGGCTTGCCCTGCACCAGTTTCACCGCGTCTACCTTGCGCTCAGGCTTGCCCACCGTGGAGTGGGCCGCGGCTTCTGGCGTGATCCAGATTTGAGGCATCACGCGCAGGCGGGTCTGTGATGAAACCGGCCCCGCGCTCACCCCCGCGCCGCCCTGAGGCTGATCAGCGGACCACGCCCCCGGCCCAACTTCTCCGGCGGGCAGGCCGCCTTCCAGCGGAGGCACGTAGTCACCGCGAAGCTGCGCCGCCGCGCGCAGTACGGCCTGCACCGGCTTGAGGTAGCCCGTACAGCGGCACAACACCCCCGACAGCGCCGCGCGCACCTCTGCTTCCGTGGGGTTCGGCTCGCGCTCCAAAAGCGCCTGAGCCGCCAGAATCATTGCCGGGGTGCAGTAGCCGCATTGGATCGCGCCGGTGTCTACAAAAGCCTGCTGCAGTACGCTCAGGCCTTCGGTTTTGCGCCAGCCCTGTTCGGGGTGCTGCCCCTCGGCCTCGACCGTCTCCACGCGGTGACCATCGGCCTGAGCCGCCAGCATGGCGCAGGAATTTACCGGGCGGCCATCCAACAGCACCGTGCAGGCCCCGCACTCGCCCTTGCGACAGCCGCCGTGTTTTACGCTCACAAAGCCTTCCCGGCGCAGGACTTCTAATAGAGTCTGGCCGGGGGTGATTTCCCATTCCTGCGGGAGACCATTGACCAGCACAGCAATCTTCATGCTGCCCCCCTTTGTAAAGAAGCGACCAGTCGTTCTGCCAGCACGGCCGCGGCCGCCGAGCGGTATTCCGCCGTCGCCCAGGCGTCCTCTGCCGCGCGGTAGGCACTGCGGGCCGCCATCCCCGCGCCGCCGGGTTCTGGCCCATCCATTGCCAGAATCGGAGCTTTGCCATACCCACCCAGCGCCAGACGGGCGCGGCCCGAAGGCCAGGCCGCCAGCGCCGCGCACACCACCGGGCGGTCCAGCGGGGTGCGCGCAATCGATTCAAAATGGAGTTCGGCATTTAAGGGGAATTGGATGGCCGTCAACAGCCGCCCGCTGGAGGCTGGCCGCGCGCCGCGCAGCATCAGAAATTCTCCCAACGAGACCTGCGTCTCTTCGCCCTGCCCGGCCTCGACCCACAGCAGGCGCGGGTCGAGCGCCAACAGCGCGGTAACGAACGGCGAGCGCCCATCGCAGGTGATGATCGTTCCGGCGGCGGTTGCCATATGGCGCAGGTTCAACCCCGCCTCGATTGTCAGGCTGGCGCGCAGGGCGGCGGGAACGTCTGGGTGTTCCACCAACTGCTGCAGGGTGACGCCGCCGCCCACCTGCAAGAGCTGTCCTTCGCGCCGGATTTCACGCAGGGGCAGGCGCTGTAAATCTACCAGGGCTACCGGCTCATCCATCTCGTTGGCCTGCCGGGCCAGGGTCGTGCCGCCGCCGAGCGGCAGAGTCAGCGGTTGAGGGCGGGCGAGCAGTTCAAGCGCCTGTGAGATCGTCTCAGGCCGGTGATATTCAATAATCATACGCTGGCTCTCTCATGCGGTAGCAAAGGTATCAATGAGCAGCCGCACATCTCCCCCGACCGGGTAAAGGATGGGGCAGGTACAGCCATATTTGCGGTACTCTTCCACTTTGGCGCGCGCTTCTTCGGGCGTGCCAGACGCCGTGATGCGCAGAATCAACTCTTCAGGAACCAGGTGCTTGGCGCGCTGGATTTGCTCGTGGGTGGCGGGCCAGCCCAAAATGGACTGAATCTTGCGTACCACGTCTTCCGATACCCCCGAAGCCTTTGCAATGTGCGGCTGTTGGGCCAGGTACTGCGTCAGCAGTTCACGGGTGGTATCAATGGCCCGGTCGTGATCGTGATCCACCGAGCAGACCACCAACTGTGGGCGGTCCAGGTCTTCGAGCAGGCGGCCCGATTTCTCCGCGCCTTTTTCCAGCAGTTCCAGGGCTTTCAGGTTGTAATCCGGCGGGACGCAGTAATTCAGCACCACTCCATCGGCGATTTCGCCGGTCAGTTCCATCATCTGGTCGCCGGTCGCCCCGATGTAAATGGGAACATGGCGCGGCTCGCGGCGGCCATGCACCACATCCAGCTCAATGCCTTCCACGTTGACAAACGTCCCATGAAAGGTCACGCGCTCCATATTCAAAAGACGGCGCAGTACCGTCACCGTCTCACGCATTGCCAGAAGGGGTTTGGTGCGCTGGATGCCCACGTTCTTTGCCAGCGGGTCCCACCACGCGCCGATCCCGCAGATTATGCGGTTGGGGGCCAGGTCATCGAGGGTGAGGAAGGTGGCGGCCAGCAGGCCGATATTGCGGGTCCAGTTGTTGATGACGCCAGAGCCAACCTTAATCCGCTCGGTTACAGCGGCATAGGCCGCCATTGGCACGATAGCGTCGCGCACCAGACGGCTTTCGGCCTGCCAAACGGCCTCGAAGCCGCGCTGTTCAGCATAGCGCACGTATTCTAACCCGTCGCGCAGGTCGTGGGCGTCTTGCAAATAGAGAGCAACTCGTTCAACCATGTTCCCTCCAGGGGTGAGACAGATAGAATGGTCACGATTGAATCACAAGCGATGTTTCCATCTGGCGCAGAACCTCTAAATCTTCGGGCACATCCAGGTCTAAAGCAAAGGCCGGGTCTTCAAAAACATCCACGCGGACGCCGAATTTTTGGGCTTCCTGAACGTGGGCCTGAAACGAATTCGGGCCAAAGGCATACTGGATCAGCCCGGCGGGGTTCATCAACAGTGCGTTGGTCCCCTCTCGGCGCCGGTCCGGGGCGATGACGATCTCCGGCGGCTTAATGGCCCGCGCGATCAGCGCCTGGATGTTCCCCGGCGTAATCAGCGGCAGGTCAGCCGGCAGCACCAGCACGCGCTGGGCGGCGTACATGGCGGCGACAATGGTGGCGCGCTGGAGGGCCGCATTCAGCTCTGAGTTGCTGTCTTCCATCACCGTCCGCGCGCCGTATTCGCGTGCCAGGGCCAGGGCCGCCGGGTCGCGGCTGATCACCAACACCTGGTGAATGCCCGTCACCCCGGTTAGCGCCTTCATCGTGTTCCCCAGCATATTGTAGTTCAGAAACGTCCGTTCTTCTTCCGTCAGCACCCCCGCCAGGCGAGATTTGCCTCTCCGCAGGGGTTTTACCGGCACAATTGCCCACAGGCTCATGTCTATTCCTTATCATTGGCAACAGCGGAGAACCTCTTCGGCTAACGCTTTGCGGTCCTCCACTGATCTCATAATTGTGTTGGTTACATAAGGGCGGACGCCCGTTGCCCGCACCGCCTCGGCCTGTTCGCGGTCAACCTCATCCATCACCAACCCGGTCAGCAGGTTCTGATACTGCCGGGCGACGGCCAGGGCCGAAGGCTCAATGCCTAGTTCGCGGTACATCTTGGCCGCCGGGCCTTTAATGGCCTGCCCTCCCACAATGGGAGAGACGGCCCAGACCGGTTTGGCGGCGATGATCGCCTGGAGCGGCTTCACCGCCAGAATGGGGCCAATGCTCACCCAGGGGTTTGAGGGGCAGAAGATGACGGCATCCGCCGCTTCTAAAGCCTCTACCACCCCAGGGGCCGGGCGGGCGGCATCGGCTCCCTGGAATACAAACCCGCGCACCACTGGCTCACAGCGGCGGCGGACGAAATATTCCTGGAACGCCAGAATGCCCTCGTCAACCGTCTCGACCAGGGTGCGGACGGGGTCATCGCTCATCGGTAAGACGACCGGCCCCACTCCCCAGGCGGCGCAAAACGCCCGCGTAATGGCCGAAAGCGGCTGGCCGGCTTGCAGGCGGCGGGTGCGTTCCAGGTGCGTCCCCAGGTCCTGGTCGCCGAGGTTAAACCAGGTCGGCCCGCCCAGCCGGGCGATGTTGCGCATCGCCGCCCAGGTCTCATCCCGCCTTCCCCAGCCGGTCTCAGGGTTATCCAGCCCGGCCAGGGTGTAGCAGACCGTATCCAGATCGGGGCAAATCTGAAGGCCCAGGTGAACAAAGTCATCGCCGGTGTTCACCACAATAGTCAGGTTTTCGGGCGGCAGGGTCAGCGCCAGGCCATGCGCGAGCTTCGCGCCGCCCACGCCCCCCGCCAGTGCGACGATCTTCATAGTTGTTTCCTGGTGGTCCTCATTTTCATCGCGCTCTGTGCATCCGCTTAGCTCAGTGCGACCTGATAATCAATGCCATCTTCGCCGCTCGAATGGTAGATCAGCGCCAGGCTGTGCATGGTGAAAGCAAAATTCAGCGGCGTATATGCCATCCGGCTGATTGCACAGCTCAACTGCTGGAAGTCCACTTCGTGATACGCCAGGGTAATGTGCGGAACCCAATTCTCCGGATGGTAATGGGCGCTCGGCCCGATAGCAAACGGACGAACCCTTTCCCACAGCAGGGTATGCCAGCGCAAGAGATAAGCATCCTTCACCAATGCCACGTACACCACCGGCAGCGGCCCGGTGAAAATCCCCAATCCCGCCGTGCGGACGGGCAGGGATGGCATTTCCCTGGCGACTTCCGCGATCACGGCCTTCACCGGTGGAAAGTGGAAGGAATCGGCCACTACCCATGAAAAATGCGGCAGGTCCATTTGCATGATGCCCGTTAACCCACAGCTTTCCTCAAACCGCCGCCACAGCGCGCGGATTTCAAGATCGGTAGCCGGGTCTAGTAACGAGACAATGGCGTACATGTTCGCCTAGCGGAACATATCTTGTTCTTTTGGCCGGATCAGCTCTTGCAGATGGGCCTCGCGCAGTGGGTACGGAAAGCCCCGCACGTGGACGAGCGGGCGGCATTCGTCGGCCTGCCCCATCACCAGCGAAGCCGCAGCCGCCAGCTCATCCGCCGCGGCGATGGTCGTCACCCGCAGGCGGTAGCCAAACATATCGGGTTTGCCGCGCATATCCACAAGCCCTGGCACATTTGCCAGGCCAATGGTAGTTCCTACGATGCCGTTGCGCCAGGCGCGCCCATGCGAGTCGATGATTAACACGCCGATTTTCGCGCCGCTGGCCTGTTCGATTTCCTGGCGGATGCGCTCTGCCGAAGCGTCGGGATCTGCGGGCAGCAGTAAAACCCAATCTTCCGGGTTGCCCCAGGGGCCTTTGACGTTGGAGTGATCAATCCCGGCGTTGGCGCACACAAACCCCTTTTTATGCTCCACGATGATGGTCCCAGGCCGCGAGCGTAAGACCGCGCTGCTCTCGCGCAGTACCAGCTCAACGAAGCGCGGGTCCTTTTCGGTACGCCCGGCCAGTTCCACTGCCTGGGGCGAAGGCGTCACTTCGGTCAGGTTCACCAGGCGGCCTTCGGCCTTCGAGACGATTTTTTGGGCAATCACCAGGATGTCTTGATCTTCCAGAGTAATCCCGGCCTGTTGCAGCGCCCGGAAAAGGATGTCTGCCAGGGGATCGCCTGGTTGGATCATAGGAATGTTGGGAACAGCGTTCAGTATTAGAGCCATATTGTGAAAGCGGCGCCCTTCTAGTTTGACTGCCTGCGCTCAGGGTCCTTCCCCACTGGGACACCGGTGATCTTAATCCCTGCTGATTGTACCCCAAACTGTTTATTAATACCAATCAGCACACTGGTCAGGCCCTCGGCCACCACGGAATTCTCGATCGGCCCGGCATCATAGCCAACCAGCCCCGCCGCCTGCACCAGGGCGATCACCTGAGCGCGCGCGGCTTTGTTTCCGCCGCATACCAGCACATCACACTCCACGGTTTCGTCGCTCAACAGTTTTTCGTAAGACACATTCTGAAAGGCCGAGACCACCTGCACCCCTTCGCCCAAAACAGCCTGGGCTTCCTGCGCGGCACTGCCTTCTGGCGGCATTTGCACGCGCGTCACGCGGGGCGGAACCAGCGGGACGGTAACATCCACCAGGATTTTCCCCTGAAGATAGGGCTTGAGCGCCTCTAACGTCTCGCGGTGGGCGCTGTACGGCACGGTTAACACCAACAGGTCGGCCTGTTGGGCCACAGCGGCGTTGGCGGCCCCGCTCACCTCGCCGCCGCCTGCCAGTTGGCGCAGTTCCGCCGCGGCGGCCTCGGCCTTTTCGCTCTGCCGGGAGCCAATTAACACGCGGTACCCCGCCTTGATCCAACGGTAGGCCAGTCCTTTGCCTTCTTTCCCGGTTCCGCCCAAGATGCCAATCGTTTTCGTCGTTGCAGTGTTTTCGGTCATGGTTTCTCCCAAGTAAAGTTTATCCTTCGGCCTCAGCAACGGCCTGATAGCGTTTCCAGACTTCCGGGGCGCGCCGGCGCGCTTCCGCCGCAATGCGCTCCTCGTCCAGCGCGAGTAACTGCCGGTTCTGCATCAAAACCTTCCCCGCCGCGATGGTCGTGGTAATCATGCTCTCGTGGAACCCAAAGACGATGTGCCAGGGCAGGTTGCCGGCAGTGAGCGGCGTAAAGGGGTGATAATCCACCAAAATCAGGTCGGCGCGCGCCCCTTTTTGCAAAACCCCCAGCGGCGCGCCCGGCAGCAGCAGGCCGGCCAGTTCGGCGTTGTGGTAGACGCCCATCTCGGCCACCGCCAGCGCCGACATCCGGCGCGGGTCCTGATGCCAGAGTTTGTGACCCAGGTATGCGGCCTTCCATTCCTCCCAATGCAGGTTGGTGAAGCCGTCGTTGCCCAGGCAGACCTTCACCCCCGCGCGCAGCAGCGATTCCACCGGGGGCAGTCCCACGCCGTTGTTCATATTCGAGCGCGGTTGGTGGCTGACCCACGTACCGCTTTCTGCCAGCAGCGCGATTTCGCGCGCATCCACATGCACACAGTGGACAGCAATCGAACGCGGCCCCAAAATACCCAGGCGGTACAGCCGGTCAACAGCGCGCGTACCCGTCTTTGCTACCGCGTCGTACTCATCCGCCGGGTGTTCGGCCACGTGGATGTGAAACCCCACGTCATCCCCAATGGCCGCGGCGGCCTCACGGCAGGCCGTCAGGGTAGCATCAGAGAGGGTCAGGCTGGCGTGCAGGCCGAACATGGCCCCCAGGCGGCCATCCAGGTTATCTCCACTGCGCACGCGCTTCAAGAAGCGCACGTTTTCCTCGATTCCGGCTCTGGCTTTTGCAGGGCCGTCGCGGTCGGTCACTTCGTAGCACAGCACCGAGCGCAGGCCCGTCTCGGCCACGGCGCGGGCGATGGCGTCCAGCGAGCCGTCAATAGCGTTGGGCGAAGCGTGGTGATCTATCAGGGTGGTTGTCCCGTGACGGACGGCATCTATCAGGCAGACCAGCGCGGAGTAATACACATCGTCGAGGTCCAGGGCCTTATCCAGCGGCCACCACAGCTTCGCCAGGATCTCCGGGAAGTCTTTGGGGGCCGTGCCGGGAATCGCCATGCCGCGCGCGAAGGCCCCGTAGTAATGGGTGTGGGCGCAGATGTTACCGGGCATAATATATTGACCGGCGGCGTCGAGGCGCGCGGCCTGCGGGTAGCGCCCGATCAATTCTGCCTGCGGTCCCAGGTCGTGGATCAGGCCATCTTGAACGTAAACGGCATGGTCGGGCAGCACCCGGTTGTCGCGCTCCCAGGTGATCACCGTTCCATTGATAACCAGCATCGAATCGGTCATTCTGACTCCAGGGGTGAATATATCGGTGTGGTTTTATCTATTTTACATTACTGTAATCGTTTATAATGCTTCTTGCGTAACAACGATAATAAATGACCCGGATGATTGATTAAGAGGAGCCTTATGACCGAACAACGCGCCCAAGCCATTGAGTATATCCGCCAGCACCGCGCGGACTACTTACAGCGCCTGCAATCGCTCGTCGCTATCCCTTCCATTTCAACCGACTCCACCCAAAAACAGGCCATGCAGAAGACTGCGGAGTGGCTGGCGCAGGAACTTCGCGCCATTGGGCTGGAAAACGTCCAGGTTTACCCCACCGGCGGCCATCCAGTCGTCTACGGTGATTGGATGCATGCCGGGGGTGCGCCCACGGTGCTGGTCTACGGGCATTACGACGTTCAGCCGGTGGAACCGCTGGAAGAATGGCAGCAAGATCCCTTTGCCGCCCGCGTGAACGGTGAATACCTCTTTGGGCGCGGCGCGTCCGATATGAAAGGCCAGGTCATGGCCGCTGTAGCCGCCGTCGAGGCGGTGCTGAAGCAGGGTGGTCTGCCCGTCAATGTGAAGTTCATGATCGAAGGGGAAGAAGAAATCGGCTCGCCGCATTTACCGGCCTTCATGACTGCACATAAAGAGCAGTTGGCCGCCGATATTGCCCTCAACCCCGATGCCGGAATGATCGCGGCGGATATTCCCACCATCGTCTACGGCCTGCGCGGGCTGGCCTATATGGAACTGCGCGTGCGCGGCCCGGAACACGATCTGCACTCCGGGTTGTTTGGCGGAGTGGTGCATAACGCCGCTCAAGCCTTGTGCGAGCTGATCGCCGGGATGCACGACGAACAGGGCCGGGTGACACTGCCGGGCTTTTACGACAGCGTGCGCCCGCTTTCAGACGAGGAGCGCGAAGAACTGGCTCGCCTTCCGATGGACGAGGATTACTACCGCCGTCAGGCGGGCGTGCCGCAGACCTGGGGCGAAGCCGGTTACTCCCCCGCCGAGCGCGCCGGCGCGCGCCCGACCCTGGAAATTCACGGCCTGCTCTCCGGCTTTACGGCTCCCGGCTCCAAGACGGTTATCCCCGCCGTCGCGATGGCGAAAATCTCGTGCCGCCTGGTTCCCGACCAGAAGCCGGAAGAAGTTTACCGCCAGATGCTAGCCTACCTGGAACAGAAAGCGCCCCCCACCATCCGCTGGGAATTGATTGATATGCACGGCGGAGCGGCCAGCCTGACCGATCCCAACCGCCCCGAAACCCGCGCCCTGGCCCAGGCGCTCGAAAGCGCCTGGGGCAAGCGCCCGGTGCTTAAACGCGAGGGCGGCAGCATTCCGGTGGTAGGTGAAATGCAAAAAATCCTGGGCGTCGATTCGGTGCTGACCGGCTTTGGCCTGCCGGACGATCACGTCCACGCGCCTAATGAACGGCTGCATCTGCCCACCTGGTATCGGGGAACCGAGGCCCTGGTGCATTTCTTCTATAACATGAGGGAGTTAGAGACTCGTTGAAAGAAAACCATGTTTCTCCCGGTGCGCCCCGCCCCGAAAAACTGCCTTCTTACGGCGGGCAGGCGTTAATTGAAGGGGTGTTAATGCGCGGTTCGCGCGCCGCCGCCGCCGCGATGCGCGCTCCAGATGGCAAGATTGTCATCCATACCGAAGAACTCAGCGGTATTTACCGCAGCCGCTGGATGAAAGTCCCCTTCATCCGCGGCGTGGTGGGCCTGTGGGACGCGCTGGGCCTGGGTACGCGCTACCTGATGCTGTCGGCTGAACTGCAAGGTGATGAGGGGCCGGCTCGCCCGACCGGAGGCGGGGGCCTAAACCTGCTTCTGACCCTCTCCATTGCCCCATGGGTGGGCCAGGGGATGTTTTTTACCGTGGGCCTCTCCCTGCTGATTGCGGTGGCGCTGTTCTTCGCACTGCCGGCCCTGCTGGGGCATTTCGCCGCTCAGTGGATGGGCCTGAACAGTTGGGGAAGCAACCTGCTGGAAGGGCTCATCCGCCTGGGGGCGGTGGTGGGCTACATCTGGGCGGTGGGGCGCATTCCCGAAATCCAGCGCGTGTTTGCCTATCACGGCGCGGAGCATAAAACCATCAATGCTTTCGAGGCTGGTGACGAGCTGACGGTTGAGAACGTGATGCGCCACTCGCTGGAACACCCGCGCTGCGGCACGGCTTTTCTGCTGACCCTGGTGGTCCTCTCGGTGCTGGTGTTCACCCTGATGGGGCCGCTCTCGCCGGTGCTGCGCATCGCTACGCGGATAGCATTTATCCCCCTGCTGGCCGGGATGGCGTATGAATATATTCGCTGGACGGCGCGCCATCGTTCATCTCCGCTGGTGCGCGTGCTGATGCGCCCGAACCTGGCCCTGCAAGCCCTCACCACCCGCCCCCCCACCCCCGATATGGTGGAGGTGGCCCTCGCCGCCTTTCATGCCATGATTGCCAAAGAGCGCGAAGCGGCTTGACACTGCGCTCAGGAACACTATACTGGTAGCTAACCGGCGCGCGACTTTACCCTGACCACCTCTCTGGGCGGCGTTATGAAAACCTGGCAGAGCGCATTCGTCTACCTTTTATCTGGCGTGTTCCTGGGCATGGCCTTTTCCGCGGCGGTTTACCTGGCGGCGCGCCAGCCGCCGGGTAGACCGGTGGATCTACTGCCCGCCGCCACCCCGGCCCCGCTGATGGTGCAGGTAGCCGGTGAGGTGCGCAGTCCAGGGGTGTATGCCCTTCCGCGCGGCAGCCGGGTGCAAGATGCCATCCAGACGGCAGGGGGGTTCAGCGATGATGCCGGTCAATCGGGCGTCAACCTGGCCGCGCCCCTGAAAGATGGCGATAAGATCGTCATCCCTTCTGCCGCTAGCCCGGTTGCGGAGCCAAAGCAAAGCGCAGTCAGCCAGGAAGAGCCAGCGGCAGAGCCGACCGCCGGCCCGGCCGCCGTCGTTTTTCCAATCAACCTCAACACCGCCACCCTCGAAGAGTTAGACGCCCTGCCCGGCATTGGTCCGGGGCGCGCCAGCGAGATCATTCGCTATCGCGAAGCGCACAACGGGTTCAAAACCGTCGAAGAATTAAAGGACGTAAGCGGCATTGGCGATGCCATCTTTGAGCGCCTGAAAGATAAGATTATGGTGGAGCCAGGCCCCTAAAGCCGCTGGCAGGTTTTTCCCGGCCCCCTGGGCCCGAAAATCGTGCCGTTTTTCTGAATCTGACAATTTTTTTGCAACGGGGTATAATAACAGGCATGGATACAAGAGAAAAATTAGAAGCCGCGCTAAAAGAGGCAATGCGTTCCGGCGATGAAATGCGCAAACAGACGGTGCGCATGGTGATGAGCGCCATTAAGCTGGCTGAAGTGGAGAAGGGTACCAGGCTGGATGAAGCCGGAATCCTTGCCGTTCTCCAAAAAGAGGTTAAATCGCGCGCCGAAGCCCTGCAAGATGCCCAAAAAGCCGGGCGGTCCGATCTGGCGGAAAAGGCGCGCGCCGAGAGCGCCTTCCTCGAATCCTTTTTACCCCAACCGCTTTCTCCGACAGAGCTTGAGGCCCTGGCGCGCGAGGCGATCCAGGAAGCCAATGCAAAGACTGCCGCCGATATGGGCCGGGTGATGAAAATTCTCATGCCAAAAGTACAGGGGCGAGCCGCCGGAGATCAGGTCAGCCAGGCGGTGCGCCGGCTCCTGCAAAGTTAGGCCGGTGCTTGCGGGATTGACGTGATTAAAAAGTTGAGGATCAGCAAGACGGCGCTGCGCGCCACCAACCGGCGGTTATTAAAATGCGCGATTCTGATCGCCGCGGGCGGATTGTCACTGCTCATCCTCGTGATGCCCATCGCCACGCGCCCTTCCTTTTTCCCCGTTAAAGTCGGTGACGTGGCTCCGCAGGATATTCAAGCACCCACGGCCTTTACCTATCCCAGCGAAGTACTGACCGAGCAATTGCGCCAGGAGGCCGAACAGCAGGTTGCCCCGGTTTATCTGCCGGTAGACCCTGCTATAGCGCGCCGGCAGATTGAACTGCTGCGCTCCACGCTCAGTTTCATCAATACGGTGCGTTACGACCTGTACGCTACCAGCGAGCAAAAACTGGCAGACCTGGCCGCCCTCGAAAATGTGCAGCTCGACCGCGAAACCGCCCAAAAAATTCTGTCCCTGAACGATTCGCGCTGGCAGATGGTCCAGCAAGAGGCCCTCAACGTGCTGGAGCAGGTCATGCGCGAAACCATCCGCGAAGACCAACTGAAGGACGCTCAACGCCGGGTCCCAACCTTCATCAGCTTTTCACTGCCACAAGACCTGGCCGAAATCGTCGCCAGCCTGGTCGCGCCGTTTGTTGTACCCAACAGCCTCTACAGCGAAGAACTAACCCGCATTGCCCGTCAGGAGGCCCGCAGCCGGGTTCCAACGGCCATGCGCAGTTACGCCGCCGGCGAGACGATCGTCCGGCGGGGGCAGGTCATTACCCAGGCTCATTGGGAGGCGATGACGAAGTTTGGGCTGATCCAACGGCCCAACACCTACCGCGATACGCTCGCTGCGGCCACCCTGGTGGTCGTCTTGGGGATGTTCACCGCCCTGTACTTCATCCGCCGCCGCCTGGGTGTGGTTGACAGCATCCCCCGGCTGGCGTTGATTGCCATTACCTTCCTTATCTTTCTCTATGCCGCCCGCCTGGTGATCCCCAACCGCACGGTCATCCCTTACATCTTTCCCATCCCGGCCTTTGGGTTGACCATCGCGGTCCTTTTCCACCTCGAGTTGGGGCTGATCCTATCCCTGCTTTTGAGCATCCTTACCGCCTTTGGCCTGCCCAACAGCCTGGACCTGACGCTCTATTACGCCATCTCCAGCATGTTTGGCATTTTGTTGCTGGGCAAGGGACAGCGGATCGGCAGTTTCGTCTGGGCCGGGCTTGGAACCGGCGCAGGGGGAAGTGCCATGATCCTGGCCTACCGCCTGAATGATTCGTCTACGGACCTTTTGGGCATCAGCACGCTGACGGCCGCCGCCTTCTTCGACGGCGTGGTCTCGGCCAGTCTCACGCTGGTCTTGCAGTTCTTGCTGGCACAGGTGTTGGGTCTGGCGACGGCCCTGCAACTGCTCGAAATTTCCAGGCCCGACCATCCTCTTCAGCAGTTCATTTTGCAGAACGCCCCTGGGAGCTACCAGCACAGCCTGCAAGTAGCGATTATGGCCGAGCAGGCCGCCGAGAGAATCGGGGCCGATACCCTGCTGGTGCGCGTCGGCGCGATTTACCACGACATTGGTAAGGGCCTGAACCCCTCGTTCTTTATCGAAAACCAGATTCCAGGGAAACTCAACCCGCACGATGACCTCGATCCGCTGGTATCGGCGCAGACGATCATCCGGCACGTGACCGATGGGGCGCAGTTGGCCCGCAAGTACCACATGCCCGCGCGCATTATTGACTTTATTTTGGAGCATCACGGTACACTGATGACGCGCTACCAGTATGCCAAAGCAGTCGAGGCGGCCGGCGGCGACAAAGACAAAGTGGATGTCAACCTCTTTCGCTACCCTGGGCCGCGCCCGCAGTCGCGCGAAACCGCCCTGCTGATGCTGGCGGATGGCTGCCAGGCGCGCGCGCGGGCCGAACTGCCCCAAAATGATGAAGAAATGGTGGCAATTGTCCGCAAGGTGTTCGAGTTCTGCCAGCGCGAAGGCCAGCTTGACGATACCCGCCTGACCCTGCGTGATCTCAACCTGATTGCCGAGTCGTTTGTCAAAACCCTGCAGAACACCTATCATCCGCGCATCCGCTACCCGGAGATCGGCGTTCAGGGCGCGCCCCAGGTTCCGCCCGGCGAGGATGCGCCTCAGTTGGCGCCCGGTCAGGCCCAGGTGAGCCTCGAAAAGCCCCGCCGCGACGCCGAGGCCGTGCAGGTCACTAACCCTTCCACAACCCACCCCGATTCGCCATGATAAATACCCTAATTGCTGATCCCTTTCGTGATCTGGTCGCGCCCGAAACCCTGGAACGCGCCGCTCTCGCCGTCTTAGAAAAACACGCGTTAGAGGTCGAACACGATCTGACGATCGTAATCGAGGACGACGCCAGACTTCAGGAACTGAACCAGGCCTACCTGGAGATTGACGCCCCGACTGATGTGCTGTCTTTTCCTTCTGGCGGCGGTGAAGTTGACCCTGAAAGCGGCCATCCCTACCTGGGCGACGTAATTATTTCATACCCGCGCGCCCTGGAACAATCACAGGCGGCGGGCCATACCGTAGGGGATGAACTGCAACTGTTGGTCGTGCACGGCGTGCTGCACCTGTTGGGCTATGACCACGCTGAACCCGAAGAAAAAGAAGCGATGTGGCGCGTTCAGGCAGATATCCTTGCGGCGTTGGGAGTCAGAATCAATCGTTTGCCAGAGTAATATGATCGAGTTTTTTCGCTTACGGGCGCATTCTTTCCGCTATGCATTTAGCGGTTGGTGGTTCGTCATTCGCACGCAGCGCAACGCGTGGATTCACGCGCTGGCTTCGGTGCTGGTGTTCCTGTTTGCATCAGTTCTGCAGTTACCGCTGAGAGATTGGGCGGTTTTGCTGCTCGCGATTGCCATGGTCTGGATGGCGGAGTTTATGAATACTGCCATCGAAGCCCTGATTGACCTGGTCAGCCCGCAGCAGAACCCTTTGGCAAAGGTAAGCAAAGATGTAGCCGCGGCGGCGGTGCTGATCACGGCGCTGGCGGCGGCGGTGATTGGCTTTCTCATCATGGGGCCGCCGCTGGTGGCGCTGATTCAAAAACTTGTGAGGTAAAGGGATGGGTGATTTTCAATTTGGTACAGTCGGCGCGCCGAAATCCACGCCCAAAAAGCCGGGCGGCAGTGTGGGCGCGATCCTGCACCTGAAAACGCTAGGGCTGGATGCGCTCGAATTGGGTTGGGTGCAGTCTGTGCGGGTCAGCGAGGCCACGTGCAGTGAAATTTGCAAGACTTGTGGAGAGCAGGGCATTTCCCTGAGCGTTCACGCCCCCTATTTTATCAATCTCAACGCCACCGATGAGGAATGGCCCCATTCGCGCAAGCGCCTGATGGACGCGGCCCATTATGGCAACCTGGCCGGCGCGACGGATATTGTCTTTCACCCGGGTTCGTATTTTGGTCAGCCCGTAGAAGAGGTTGTGGCGCGGGCCATTGAGCGCCTGCGGGGGTGCGTGGAAGAACTGCGCGCCGCCGGCAATCCGGTCATTTTGCGCCCGGAGACGATGGGAAAGTCGGCCATGCTGGGTTCGTTGGAAGATACCCTTGCCATGAGCCAGGCGCTGGAAGGCGTGGAGCCGTGCCTGGATTTCGCCCATCTACACGCGCGCGCAGGGGACGGCTCGATGAATACGCAAGCGGAATGGCTGGACGTTCTAAATCGCTATGCCCAGGCTCTGGGCAAAGACGCCCTTCAACGCCTGCACATTCATCTTTCTGGCATCGAATACGGCCCTAAAGGCGAGCGCAATCACGTGGCCCTGGCTGACTCAGACCTGAGCATCCCCGCTCTGTTTGAGGCTCTGCGCGCCCTGGGCTGTTCCGGGCGCATTCTGTGCGAAAGCCCGGAGATGGAAGACGACGCCCTCATCTTACAGCAAGCGTGGAAGAAGCTCGCCGCGTAGCTTTATTTTACAGAAACCAGCTCAACTTCAAAGATCAGGGTCGCGTTGGGCGGAATGACCCCACCCGCGCCGCGCGCGCCGTACCCAAGCTGTGGCGGGATCGTCAGCACGGCCTTGCCGCCTTCTTTCATCAGGGCAATCCCTTCATCCCAACCCTTAATCACTTGCCCTACACCCAACCGGAACTCAATCGGCTGCCCGCGCGGGATCGAGCTGTCGAACACTTTGCCATTCTCTAACTTGCCGGTGTAATGCACGCGCACGGTGTTGCCGGCTTGGGCCTGCTTGCCCGTTCCCGCTTCGATTTCAACGTATTCCAGCCCACTCGCTGTTTTCATGTGGTTCTCCTCACAAATATTCTTTCAGGTTGTGTTCCACTGCATAGGCGGCCGCCTCGGCCCGGTTGCTGACCCCTAACTTCGAGAGGATACTGCTCACGTAATTGCGCACGGTTCCCTCTCCAAGAAACAGCGACTTGGCGATTTCGCGGTTGGTTTTGCCTTCAGACACCAGTAATAGCACGTGGCGTTCCTGCTGGCTCAGGTTGGCAAACGCTGAAGCCTCTTCTTCCTTCACGGCGCGGCGCACCTCTTGAAACACGCGCTGTGTCACCGCCGGGTCGAGCAGTGCTTCGCCGCGCCCCACCGCTTCTAGCGCGCGCACCAGATCTTCCCCGCCAATCTGTTTGAGAATGTAGCCCGATGCCCCGGCCCGGATGGCTGAGAACAGCATTTCATCTTCCGCGTAAGAGGTCAGCATGACCACGCGCGTCTCAGGGAACTGCCGCACCACTTCTTCGCAGGCTTCGATCCCCGAAGTCCCCGGCAGGCGAATATCCATCAATACAATATCTGGATGCAGGCGCGCCACCTGTTCTAATGCTTCTTTGGCGGTTGCGGCTTCACCCACCACTTCAAACTGCGTGTGATGCTCCAGCAGCGCCTTCAGTCCCAGCCGCACCACTTCGTGATCGTCTACCAGCAAGATCTTCTGCTTGGTCATGGTCTCACCCATCCTCTATCTCCACCTGCTACGGCATTCTTTTTTGTCTGTCTACGCAAGATTACTCGGTTGGATTATAACCGAATTTGATGTCCTTTGCTTTAATATCAGCGTCACCGGGCAGTGGTCAGAGCCATAAACATCGTCGTGGATGATAACATCCTCAACCTGATCTTTCATCCCCTCCGAGACCAGGAAAAAGTCCAACCGCCAGCCCACGTTGCGGGATCGTGCATTCGAGATGTACGTCCACCAGGTGTATTGAACGCGCTCCGGATACAGGTAGCGGTACGAATCACAAAACCCATGTTCCAGGTAACGGTCAATCCAGGCGCGTTCTTCGGGCAGAAAGCCAGAGGTGTTGCGGTTGGCTTTAGGGTTAGCCAGGTCAATTTCGCGGTGGGCCGTATTGAAATCTCCCGTGATGATGATATGCTGGCCTTCCTGGTGCATCCGGTCGCAGATCTCTAACAGGCGCGCGTAAAACGCCAGTTTAAAATCCACCCGCCCCTGACCGCGCTGTCCATTGGGAAAGTAGACGTTGAAAAGCGTAAAATCTGGGTAGCGCAGTTGAATCACCCGGCCTTCGCGGTCAAAATATTCATCCCCCAGGCCAAACGTGAATTCCTCTGGCACGGTGCGCGTGTAAACCGCCACGCCGCTGTAGCCGGGTTTTTGGGCCGCATTCCAATACTCCACATACCCGGCCATGCGTTCCTCCAGCAGGCCGGCCTGCTCGCGGAAGGCTTTCACTTCTTGCAGGCAGAGAATATCCGGAGCCGCGCGCTCCACCCAATCTAATGCGCCTTTTTGCAGCACGGCGCGAATGCCGTTGACGTTCCAGGTGGTAATTTTCATGAAGGTTTCCTGTTGTCGTATGGCTGTGCATTGTGGTAAACTATCTCAGAGAGGCCCCTGATGAACCAAGAGAATCCTCGCCGCGTTGTTTATATCGAAGATGATCCAGAGATGATTGATCTGGTCACGATGATTCTAAGCCGCCGGGGTTTTGCTGTGAAGGGCGCGCACGGCGGCCGCAGAGGGTTGGAAATGGTTGCTCAGGAACTGCCCGATTTAGTCCTTCTGGACCTGATGATGCCCGGCATTGATGGATGGGAAGTGTACCAGCAGTTAAAGGCCAATGAGCAAACCCGCAGCATCCCGGTGATTATCATCACCGCGAAAGCCCAGGCCATTGACCGCGTTCTGGGTCTGCACATTGCCAAAGTAGATGACTATATTTCCAAGCCTTTCCGCCCGCAGGAACTGCTGGACAGCATTGACCGGGTCATGCGTCCGTCTCAATCGGAATCTTGATGAAGCGTTTCTGGCTGCACAACTGCACGCACCCCTTACCTCAGCCCATCCGGGTCGCTTACTGCGACTCTTTTTTTTGCCGCCTGATGGGGCTGATGTTCCGCCCCGCGCTGGCCGCGGATGAAGGTCTGCTGATGGCCCAACCAACCGAAGACCGCATCAACGCGGCCATTCACATGCTCTTTATGAATTTTGATATCACCGTGGTGTGGCTGGACCGGCACTACCGGGTGGTAGATGTGCAGTTGGCGCGCCGGTGGCGGCTGGCCTACACTCCGGCGCGGGCGGCGAAGTTTGTTCTCGAAATTCACCCCGATCAACGACCTTACTTTTATATTGGCGACCAGGTGGAACTGGAACCATGCGGCGATTGACCTTTTTCTTATTGACGATTGGCTTGCTGCTGTCTAACGCTCTGTCAGCCGCTGCCCAAGATCAGGCCCCTCCCAACCCCCAGGGGCCGGTGTACATCGTTGAAGAAGGCGACACTCTCTTTATGATTGCCATTCGCTTTGGCATCAGCCTGGACGATCTTCTCAAAGCCAATGCCGAGATTAACCCCAACCTGCTCGCGCCCGGCATGGAAGTGGTCATCCCAGGGCTGGAAGGGGTGCAGGGCCGTCTGGTGACGGAGACTATTCAGTTGGGCGAATCGATGCGGTCTCTCAGTATCCGCCACCAGATTCCCACTGCTCAAATTGCCAGGTTAAACCGGCTGACCGGGCCGATGGAAGTCTTTGCCGGGGCCAGCCTGGTTCTGCCCGACCAGGGCGAGGCGGCGCGACCGGTCAGCCGCTACCCGGTGGAAGATGGCGTTTCACTGCTCCAATACGCGGCCAGCAGTGGTCAGAACCCCTGGCTGTTGACGGAGATCAACCAGATGCAGGGGACGTGGGACTTGCTTCCCGGTGAAACTCTTTTTACCCCCCCGCCCACGCCCGAAAGTGAGACTTCAGCAGGCGCAGAAACGCTTAGCCTGGTCTCGCCGCTGTTGAAATCGGTCGAAGTTACGCCCCTGCCGCTGGCCCAGGGCTTTACAGCGGTGGTTAAAGTGAGCGCGCCGCAGCCGGTCGAACTCTCTGGCTCGCTGGCCGGCAGCCCCCTGCGCTTCTTCCCCAACGGCGAAAACCAGTGGGTCGCCTTACAGGGCATCCATGCCATGGCCGCGCCTGGCATTCACCCCTTCATCCTGTCGGGCAAACTGCCCGATAACCGCTCCTTCGCTTTCGAGCAGATGGTGGTCGTGCAGGCCGCCGGTTACACCCGCGAGGACATTAACGGCGTAGACCCTTCTACCATTGACCCGGTAGTCACCCAACCCGAAAACGACCAGGTCAGCGCCATCGTTGCCCCCGCCACGCCCACAAAATATTGGGATGGCCCCTTCCTCAGTCCTGGCTATGACCCGAATTGGATCACCTCATGGTTTGGCACGCGCCGCTCCTATAATGCTTCGCCTTACTCTTTCTTCCACACCGGGGTAGATTATGGCGGCGGCGTGGGCCTGGAAATCAAAGCGCCCGCACCAGGGGTAATTGTCTTTGCCGGCCCGCTTACTGTGCGCGGCAACGCCACCATCATTGACCACGGCTGGGGAGTTTACAGCGGGTTCTGGCATCAATCCGAGATCAAAGTTGCCGTTGGCGACCACGTTCAGACAGGTCAGGTCATTGGGCTGGTGGGCGGCACGGGGCGCGTCACCGGCGCGCACCTGCATTGGGAAGTCTGGGTCAACGGCGTGCAGGTCAACCCGCTCACCTGGTTAGAACAGACTTACCCCTGAAAAAATATTCAGGTATAATAATCTCTGGCATTATACCTGTCCCACCATAATGTATGCTTTGGATGCACGTTTTTGTGCCGCCAGGCGCGCACCCAGGCTGGAAGAGTGAAATTCGGATGACTATTGCTCCTTTCTCTCTGAAAAAAGAATATTGGTTGGATTTCACCGTTACCGACCAGGACCTCGATTTTATCTACAATTATTTGCTAGAGGTCGAACAACCGCAGACCACCCGCGAGATTCTAAAGGCGCTGGTCGCGGAGCGGATTCGCGCGGAGAAAGCTGCCCTCGAAAAACAACAGGTCAGCGGTGGAGCAGTCTATTATCCCAAAGATCATTATCAGGTTGGGCAGACACTGCGCTTCCCGCAGTTCAACTGGCAGAGCGGCAAGGTAGTCTCTGTGCGCCCAGGCCAAAACCCCGAACTGCCCCCCTTTGAAGTGATCGAAGTGGAGCTGGAAAACGGCGAGAAAAAGTTCCTTGCCGCCGGCCTGGAAAATCATGCCTTAAACCAGCCGCTGACCATCAACACGGATGACCCACTGCTGAACGAAGCCAACGTTCTGAAAACCTTTGGAGAACACCTTCAGGCGGTGCTGGATAAAGCTCTCTCCGCTAACGATCATCTCGTCCGTATCGCAGGGCGCTGGTTCCCCCGCGCTCTGCTGGTGGATATTAACGTGGGGCATCTGAACCTGGCCGAGGCCGTACTGGATATGATGGGCGGTGGGCCGCTGCCTACCCGCGCCCTGATGGAACAAATTGATCTATCCTCTGACGCAAACGCCAATTTGAACGAGTTTTCACTGAACCTGGCCCTCCAGGAAGATAAACGTTTTGATGAGGTTGGTCCAACCGGCGAAGTCCTCTGGTATCTGCACCGCTTGGAACCGGAGCCGGTGCGCGAGCCGCCGGTGTTCCTCCGTTACCACGCGCCCGAAGGCTACGACCCCGGCAGTGTCAGCGGTTATTTTAGCGAATTCGACTCGCTGGTACTGGATGAGTTGGAGCCTGCCTTAAACCCCGCCGCGCCGCCCGATGTTGAGGTGGACGAGGCCGCTGTCAGCCTGATCTACCCCCACTGGCGCGTTGGAACGCTCCCGCTGGCGGGCAATCTGGCGCGCATCTTCCCAACAGCCCTTGAATCCCCGCGCATTCAGTTCACCCTGGTGGATGGGGCAAGCGGCGGAAAGTTCTCTGGTTGGGTCGTCCGGCCTTACCGCTACGTTTACGGGTTGAGAGAATGGTACCTGTCGCAAGGCCTGATTCCTGGAAGCATCGTGCGTGTTCAACGTGGGCAAAATCCCGGAGAGGTTATCGTCAGGGCCGAAAAGAAACGCCCTACCCGTGAATGGGTTCGTACAGCCGTTATCGGGTCAGATGGCGGCGTGGTCTTCTCCATGCTGAAGCACAATATTACGGCCGCTGTTGATGACCGCATGGGCATTGTAATTTCGAACACCGACCTGCTCGACGAAATCTGGGAGCGCAGCCGCGCGCGCGCGCCGCTGGCGCAGGTGGTTCGTTCTGTGATGCATGAGCTTGCTAAGTTGAGCCCCCAGGCGCACGTCCACGCGCAAGAGTTATACGCGGGCGTTAATATCCTCCGCCGGTGTCCTCCAGGGCCAATCCTCGCACTCTTGTTTGAGAGCCAATGGGCCAGGCACTTAGGAAATCTTTACTTCCGCCTGGAAGACACTTCTGGAGGAGACGCACCATGAACGAAGCCAAACGCTTCAGCCTCGTAAAACCAACCGTCCAAACTCCCTTTCATATTGACTTCGATTGGTGGAAGAGCCACGACAATAACTGGCGCGTCTATCTGCACAGTTACTTATGCCCAGAACACCAGGCGGTGTTCAGCGGAATGAACGGTGATAGTTGGGTTGATTGGGTTGACCCAGAGACGGCTGAAATCCGCGCAGTTGATGGCTTACAGCATGTACTGATGAATCACTGCGCGCGCATGGAAGGGTTTGTGACAGCCAATACCACCCTGGTAGACGCGGTTTTTCGCGTACTGCTGGCGCACGGCAACCAGCCGCTTTCGCCCCAGCAGTTGGCGCAGGAAATCAACAAGCCTGCTGAAATGATCCTGCGCACGCTCTCTGGTCCCCAGGTCTATAAAGGCATCCGGCCTATTCAGCAGTAACCTGCGTTGGCCCCCTACTTTAGTCCACGCACTTCGGGTACTTTCAGCGCCACCCACGCGCCATACATCAGAGAGATCGCGGCTCCAATTGCAACCGAAAACGGCGCTCCGAAGCGGTCTGCCAGCAGGCCAGCTTGCAGGCCGCCCATGCGCATGGTGGATTGGAATACCATGGTATAAACGCTCATCACCCGACCGCGCAGTTCGTCGGGCGTCACAATTTGGAGCAGCGTGTTTGCCAGGGCATTCTGCATCACAAAGGTAAACCCTACCGCCAACAACAGCACAACAGAAACCAGGTAAACGCGCGAGGCCGCGAACGCCAGCAGTAAGACCGGAAAGGCCAGATTGCTGACCGTTAAAAAGTGCCCACGCCGGGCGCTGTCGGGCAGTGAAGCGACTACCAGCGCGCCAGCCAGCGCGCCGATCCCTACCGTAGTCAGCAGAATCCCCAGCGGTAGGGCCTCTGGAGCCTGGCAGTTCAGGTGAATCGGCAGGGTCGCCGGCCCGCTGCCGCAAACCCAATCAATCACCGGGCGGGCGCTTGCGCCCAATACCTGATCTGAAAAGACCGGCATCAGCGTGGAATAGGGCATGGACAAAAAGGCGCTGACGGCAATCAGACTGATGAGAAAGAAGATCGAGCGCCGCCGCAGGGTGAACTGCAGCCCTTCCAAAATATGCGCCAGGCCATCCCTGCCACCTGCCCTATCTGGCGCGGCTGCTGGCAGGTCGCGCATGAACATCAGGCTCGCCAGTACCGCCACAAACGTCAGCCCGTTCAGAAAGAAGGCCATCGCCTCGCCCACTGCGGCCACTACCAGCCCTGCCAGTGCCGGCCCCAGAGCCCGCGCCAGGTTGAACATCGCCGAGTTCAGCCCAATGGCGTTGGTCAGATCCTGCCGCCCTTCGACCATATCCACAGTGAACGCCTGACGGGCTGGCACATCTACCGCGTTGATTGCGCCCAAAATGAACGACAGCACGTACACGTGCCAGATTTGGATCGTTCCGGCCCAGGTAAGCGCGGCCAACAAGAAAGCCTCGACCATCATGCCGATTTGCGTCCAGATGATGATATTTCTCTTGGAATGGCGGTCAATAAACGACCCGCCCCATAGCGAAAGGGGGATGAGGGGGATGAGCGCCAGGAAATTTACCATTCCCAGGGCCGCCGCCGAGCCGGTTAGGCGGTAGATCAGAACCTGCTGTGCCATGGACTGCATCCACACGCCAACCAGCGAGACGGTCTGCCCCATAAACCACAACCGGTAATTGCGATGCCTAAGTGCCCGAAAGGTTGAAGGAAGATGAATGGATCGTTGGAAGGTTGCCATGCTGCCACAAACCTGGCGGTTGAGTTGAGCACGTTGAAATCCGCCAGGGGTATTATACGACGAAGTTCACCCTCTCACGCTTTCAGGATGTTGGCGTCTGGAAAGGCTTTTACAAACTCGATGGCGCTTGTCACCATGCGCACCAGGCCGTTGCGAATCAACTCGCGGAGCTTTTCATCCTGCACCCAGGCGGCGCTGGCCGGGTTAAGCGCCTCCAGCCCGACCTGAAAGGTGTCATTGGTCAACAGCCAGTGCTGTACCTTCACCGGCGCCCGGCTCAGGCAGTCAATCACCTCATTGCGGTAGCTAAACTTGCGGGTGGCCTCGGTTTCATAGCCAGCGTAGACGACAGCGCCGTTGATCCTTGTGTTTTCCATGCATCCTCCTGTTGCGGGTTCGCCCCTTATGCAGGTTGCAATTTAAGTGCCGGGCAAATAGGCGAAGGATCTCCCACAAGGCCGCGCTGTTTTGATGCGAGTTCATCTTTTTCCCATCTTTAAGCTCAAAATTTCATTTTCTGATTCCTTCCTTCTGTAGTAAAATTTAAAAATGATCGTGTAGAGGCGAAAGGCACTGCCCCAGTAGCTCAATAGGACAGAGCACCGGACTTCTAATCCGATGGTTGCGAGTTCGAGTCTCGCCTGGGGCGCTAGAGGAACAATTGGATCAACCTCGCGCCGGAGGGGGGCAAGTTGCGCGATGAGATGTTTTATACCAATAACAGCAGGTGAACAGCATGAACGTAGAGTTAAAACCCGGTCAACGGAGAACCCTCCAATCGCAGGTTCCAGGCAACGAGGAATACTTTATTGTCAACTGGAGAATAAGTTCTCGTCCACGTGCCTGGCGTCCGCCCACCGACGTCTACGAACATGATGACAAAATTGTAGTGCGGGTGGAAATCGCGGGCATGAACGAGAGTGATTTCGCCATCAGCCTCGACCAAAACATCCTCACCATCCGCGGCGTGCGCTCCGACGTTACCGAGCGGCGCGCTTACCACCAGATGGAAATCAATTTTGGTGAGTTTGCCACCGCGGTGGAGATTCTCATTCCTATTGATACCCAGAACGTCCACGCCGAATACCAGAATGGGTTCCTTTGGGTATATCTGCCCAAAGCCCAACCCAAACATATCAAGATCAATGGGTGAGATCATGCGACCCTGCCCGCCTCTTTACGCTCTTCAGCACAGCCCACATTTCCTGCATATGATCAAACACCAGCCCCCATTCATCCAGGAATGGTTTGAGGATTCATCTGGCTCGGTAGAGCAACTGACCGAGGTCGGGAGCGACTCTGATGCCATCGAGCAGACCCTCAGCAACATTCCTTCTCAACTGCCTATCCTGCCTCTGCGCGGCCTGGTGGTTTACCCGCAGACGGCCGTCCCCCTCACCATTGGCCAGCCGCGCTCCATTCGCCTGGTTGATGACGTAATGACCGGTGACAAGCTCATTGGTCTGATTACCTCGCGCAACCCCGAATTAGAAAACCCCGGCCCGGGTGATCTCTATGAAGTCGGTACCGTCGCCATGATTCACCGCATGTTCCGCGCGCCCGATGGCACCATCCGACTGCTGGTACAGGGCGTCACCCGCTTTCGGATCGAAGAATTCACCGCTACTGAACCCTACCTCAAGGCCAAAATCCGGGTTGCCCCTGAAATCACCCAAGAAGGGCTGGAAACCGAGGCCCTGGCCCGTAACGCGCGCGATCAGTTCACCCACATCGCCGAGATGATCCCCTCTTTTCCACGGGAGTTGGTAGCTTCTATCGCCGCTCTTGAAGACCCTATTCAGATCGTCTACACCATCGCTAACTTTCAGCGCATGGATCTGGCTGAAGCGCAGGCTCTGCTGGAAATTGATTCGGTTAACGAAAAGTTGCGCCGGCTGATTGGCATCCTCGTGCGTGAAGCGGAAGTGCTGGAGCTGGGACAGAAGATTCAGAACGAAGCCCGTTCTGAGATTGAGAAAATGCAGCACGAGTACTTCCTGCGCGAGCAGTTGAAGGCCATTCAGCGCGAGTTGGGCGAAGGCGACGAGCAGGCCGCCGATGTAGAAGAATTCCGCAAGCGCATCGAGGCGGCGAAAATGCCTGAAGAAGCTGAAAAGCAGGCCCGCCGCGAGCTGGACCGCCTCTCGCGCCTGCCAACTGCCGCCGCGGAGTACGGCGTGATCCGTACCTACCTGGATTGGCTGGTATCTATTCCCTGGGGTGAGACCACGCCCGATAATCTCAACATTGCACACGCACGCCAGGTGCTGGATCAGGATCATTACGGGTTGGAAGATGTTAAAGAGCGCATCCTCGAATTTCTGGCCGTGCGCAAGCTGCGCCTGGAGCGCGCCGCCGCCCTGCACCCCCCTGAGTCCACTGAACCTGTTGACTTCATCCGCCGTGAGCGTGAAGGCGTTATTCTGTGCTTTGTTGGCCCGCCAGGGGTCGGCAAAACCTCCCTCGGCCAGTCCATCGCCCGCGCCCTGGGGCGCAAATTTGTGCGCATCTCGCTGGGCGGCATCCACGATGAAGCCGAAATTCGCGGCCACCGCCGCACCTACATTGGAGCCATGCCGGGGCGCATCATCCAGGCCCTGCGCCGGGTTGGAACCATGAACCCTGTCTTTATGCTCGATGAGATTGACAAGCTTTCTTCCGATTTTCGCGGCGATCCGGCCTCTGCCTTGCTCGAAGTGCTGGACCCTGAGCAAAACTCTGAATTTCGCGATAACTATCTCGAAGTCCCGGTTGATCTCTCGCAGGTCATGTTCATCACCACCGCCAACCTGCTCGAAACGATCCCTGGGCCGCTTTTGGACCGCATGGAAGTCATTCGTCTGGCAGGCTATACCGAGAACGAGAAGATTGAAATTGCCAAAAACTACCTGATTCCACGGCAGTTAAAGGAAAACGGCCTGTTGCCCGGGGAGATCACTTTTACCGTTCCGGCTATTCAGACGATCATCCGCAACTACACCCGCGAGGCGGGCGTGCGTAACCTGGAGCGGGAAATTGGTGCGGTGTGCCGCAAGATCGCCACTCAGCTTACCGAAAATCCTGACCAGTTGACGGATCACGAGATTGACGCCGAAGACGTGCGCCGGTTGCTGGGCCGCCAGCGTTTCCAGGCCACCGAAGAAGTGGCTCTGCGCACTTCACTGCCGGGCGTGGCTACCGGCCTGGCCTGGACGCCGGTAGGGGGCGAGGTCTTGTTCATTGAGGCCACTGCCATGCCGGGCTCGAAAGGCTTCACCGTCACCGGCTCGGTGGGTAACGTAATGCAAGAGTCGGCCCGCGCGGCGCTTTCTTACACCCGTGCCCACGCTAAAGACCTGGGCCTGGACCCGTCGTTCTTCGACCACACAGACATTCACCTGCACATCCCTGCTGGGGCGCAGCCGAAAGATGGTCCCTCGGCTGGCGTTACCATGGTGACGGCGCTGGTATCCCTGCTCACCGGGCGGCCGGTACGTTCTGACGTAGGCATGACCGGCGAGATCACTCTGCGCGGTCAGGTACTGCCGATTGGCGGTGTTAAGGAAAAGGTTCTTGCCGCGCACCGCGCTGGTCTGAAAAAAGTGATCCTGCCCAAGCTTAATGAGCCAGACCTGGATGATCTACCTGAAGAGGTGCGTAAGGAACTTCAATTTATCCTGGTTGAACGCGTTGACGAGGTTTTGGCTCACGCACTTGAAGACAAACCGCAAAAAGAACCCACTGTCCGGCTGGAATCCCAACCGGCGGAGCCTGAACCTTCTGATGGCCAACCTGTTGAAGAACAACCCGAAGTGAGTGTGGAGCATGCAGACCCCAAAGACAGCCAAAGTCTTACTCGTTGAAGATGATCCCACCATGCGGTCCGTGCTGCGCACTCTTCTTGAGCTGGAAGGCTTTGCAGTGGCGACCATCCCAGACCGTAAAACGGAGGATGAGATCATCGCGCTGATGAAGGCTGAGAAGCCGGATGTCGTTCTAATGGATGTCCATATCCGCCAGGTCAATGGGATTAATGTTCTTAAGATAATGCGCAGTGATCCCCAACTGCAAGATGTGCGCGTCTACATGGCTTCAGGCATGGATATGAAACAGGAATGCCTGAAGGCTGGGGCCGATGGGTTTCTGATGAAGCCTTACATGCCCGATGAATTGATTGATCTGATTAAATCGTAGGGCGTATGACGATCCGAGCGGCTGTGTTGACCGTGTCTGACCGTTCCGCGCGCGGTGAGCGGTTGGATGGTTCTGGTCCTGTGTTGGTGGAGTTGTTGGAGCGGCAGGGTTGGTTTGTAATGGCTACGCGCATTGTACCGGACGACTTGGAAATCATCCAACAAGCTCTCCTCCACTGGTGCGACCAGGGAAACATTGACCTCATCCTCACAACCGGCGGAACCGGTTTTGCCCCGCGCGATGTCACCCCAGAAGCTACCCTGGCCGTCATCCAACGCGCTGCGCCAGGGCTGGCTGAAGCCATGCGCCTGGCAAGCCTTCAGGTGACACCCCACGCCATGCTTTCCAGGGCCGTCGCTGGCATCCGTCACCGCACCCTGATCGTCAACCTGCCCGGCAGTCCTAAAGCCGCCGCAGAGAATCTAAACACGATCCTGCCAGTTCTGCCTCATGCCATTGAACTGCTGCAGGACAGCCCCACCTCCGAGCAGGGCCATCGTCTTTAGATATTTGTTCTGCGGTAATTTCGTGGCTACACGAAGCGCTCTAACGCCGCCTTCAGGTCATCGTCCCGCACCACCGTCAGCATCGGAATCCCACGCTGGCGCACCCGGTACTCCATATCACCCCCGGCCCCGTTTCCCCCAAACGACGCCGGATCAATCCATACCACCACTGGCCGCAGGTTGCGCATGATCAGGTAGTCAATTGCCAGGTCAATGGATACATCTGTCGATGGGGTGATCAACACCACCGTGCTGGCGCGCGGCAGGTTCGGCGCCTGCGTCTCCACCAGCGCCGGCAGCGGCAGATTGCCGTCGCTCTTTAAAAACGTCAGCGTCTCCAAAATTTTGTTCAACTGGCGCTCGCCGCGCTCCGGCGAAAGCACTGTTAACACATCGCTGGCGGCCACAAACCCCACCGTCCGCCCCTGTTTGAGGTAATAATTGGCAATTGACCCCGCCGCGCTGACGGCATATTCAAAGGAATCGGGAGGGAGCTTCACCTCTACCTGGCGCTGCCAGACCCACAACTGATCCACCCGCTGCGCCCCAACGCGCTCTTCCGGGATGCGAAAATGCACCGGCCCATAAGCATCCAGAAAGATCCAAACGTCCGCCTGCGGGTCCTGTTCAAATTCTTTCGTCATCAGCCGGTCCTTGCGCGCCGAGGTGGGCCAGTGAATACGCCGCAGTGGATCGCCAGGGGCATATTCGCGCACGCCAGCCGCCTGGGGGGTGATCTCATTGGCCCGCCGCTGAATGGCCCGCCCGCCGGGGAACATGCCTACCGGCGATGGAAAGCGCACCAGATTCACATAATACGGCAGTACCAACAGCGTACCGGCGCTCTTCTGCCGCGCGGCAAACCGGAACAGCCCAAACGGGTCTCCCGAAACCATCAGCGTAGGGCCAAGCACAAATGACCCCCGCCGGTTGAGCATGGTGTAGGCAATATAAGAACGCTGCTGGCGCGGCCCGATCAACGACAGCACCCGCGAGCCGGAATTACCCGGCAGAGCCGATTCATCGCGGATCTCCACCCACAACCGGATGATCGGCAGCCGGTTTTGCAGCCGGAAGCGCTCTTCAAACACCTGCCCTACCTGATGGCGCAGTACGCGCGCCTCGCGGGTAAAGATAAACCCGCGCGTCGAAACCGCCGCCCATATCCAGCTAACCACGATCAAGAGCAGGCACAGATACACCAACCGGGTGAAAAACACCGGCGTTTTGGCCCCCGTTACCAGAGGCGTAAAATACGCCGCCACAATCCCCGCAATCAATAGGAACAGCACGGCCCAAAAGGAACGCCGGACGGACATCAATTCCTCGCGTTTCCGGTCAGGTCGCCCCCTGGAACCGACAGGCTCATCAGAATTTCCTTGACAATCTGCCCAGAGGTCAGGTTCTTCAAGCGCGCCGCCGGGTTGGTGACGATGCGGTGCGCCAGGACGTTCTCGGCCAGCGCCTTGACATCATCCGGCAGGACGTAATCGCGCCCCTGCATGGCCGCGCGGGCCTGGCTGGCACGGAAGAGGCCCAAACTGCCGCGCGGGCTGGCCCCCAGGTAGACATCCTGGTTCTCGCGAGTCGCGCGCACCAGTTCCACAATATACCGCTTGACTGCTGGAGAAACGTACACCCGCCGCACGGCTTCCTGCATCTTTTGCAGTTCGCCCAGGCTGACCACCGCGCTGATTAAATTAATCGGGTGCTGGTACTGCTGATCGCTCATGATTTTAATTTCATCTTCAATGGCCGGATAACCCAACTGCATCCGCAGTAAGAAGCGGTCTAACTGCGCTTCGGGCAGGGGAAACGTGCCTTCGTATTCAATGGGATTCTGTGTCCCCAAAACCATAAAGGGAGCGGGCAGCGGGTGCGTCACGCCATCCACCGTTACTTGTCGCTCTTCCATCGCTTCCAGCAGGGCCGACTGCGTTTTAGGCGTGGCCCGGTTGATTTCATCGGCCAGAACGATCTGCGCCATAATCGGCCCTTCGCGGAATTCAAACTGGCGCGTCTGTTGGTTGAAGATCGAAACCCCGGTCACGTCGCTTGGCAGCATATCGGGGGTAAATTGAATGCGGCTGAAGACCAATCCTAAAGAGCGCGCCAGGCTGCGGGCCAACACCGTTTTGCCGACCCCTGGAACATCTTCAATTAAGATGTGACCCTGGCAAAGCAGCCCAATCGTCACCAATTCCAAAGCCTGATCTTTGCCAACGATCACCTGTCTCAGATTATCCATGATCTTGTCGGTAAAGACCTGGATGTCGGCTACTGTCAACTCTGCTTCCATATCAGTTGTATCTCCTGTGGTTCAACTTTTCTTTCGACTCAGAACCCATCGAGCAAGCAGGCGGCCCAAAATTGTATCGCCTGGCATGATTAACACGAATATTCCAAGTATACTAAACAAACCGCCTAAATAAAACTCTGCTGGGGTATAGAAAATATCAACAATGTGCGCGCCCGCGGGCACTGGCACAGCCCGAAAGAGGTAATTGGCCCGATAGAGAGGGGTTTTAACCCCATCCAGGCGCGCCCCCCACCCCGGATACCAGGTATCAGCAACCATCAACCAGCCGGGCGCGGCGGCCTGCACCTCAATCTGTAGAAAATCCGGGCGCTCCACAACCAGACGGATCTGTGCGCTCTGCGATGAGCGGCAATCTGCCGGCGCCGCTTCTCCCGACCAGCCTTCTACCACCAGGGGCGCGTCAACAACTCTGCCAGACAATACGCTGGTTAATTGATTCCATGCCTCTTCTTCATCAATTGCTGTTTGGATACACGAATACCACCGCAGCCGCCCCGTTGTTGCTACCGCATCAAACCGCACCCCCCACGCTTCCCGCAGGTCAATCCGCTCTTCCACCGCCACGCCCATCAGATCCAGCCAGGCGCGGTTCTCCGCCCGCGGACGTTCTTCCAGTGCAGCCATCCAGCGCGCATAACGACCCGGAACCAGCGGGTCAAAATTGTTCGCCGAGCGGTAGCCATCCAGCAGGTTCAGGTTCGGAATGAGCGCGTGGCGCATAGCGCGCCAATCTTCAACCGCCGTATAGTCCTTAAACCGCAGAAAGCGCCCGAATTTCAACTCGTCTTCCAGCCGCGCCAGGATGAACACCCGCCTATCTCCGCGGATGACAGGCCCTTCTACGCTCCCCCGATAAAAAGACAGTTCGGCTCCGGGGTTTAGAACCCAACCCGCCGCCAGCAGGTCCAGGGCCGTCCAGCCGATCACCAGCCCGCGCC
>Ga0101944_10000967_pt1 | contig 70285 bp, 61 predicted proteins | sample DewCreD2012metaG_FD_75245 | JGI IMG/M metagenome (GOLD analysis project Ga0101944, IMG submission 75245) | Hot spring sediment bacterial and archeal communities from British Columbia, Canada, to study Microbial Dark Matter (Phase II) - Dewar... ... | reverse complement strand
TGGGTCCAGCCGCGCCGGGTCTTCAGGACCCGGCTGTCCGGATCCGTGATGTGAAGTTCTGGCGTTCTTCGTAGGGAAGGAAGTTGCGGGCCATGGGCACCTCTCGCGAGACCGAAATTGGCCCGATCCTGTGCTCCGAGGCGTCCTTCGTCAACGAAAAAACCCTTTTGTTTCCAAGTGATCGATATCGTTGCCTTTTTTTCGACCAACCTTCATCAGGCGTTCGCGCAGCTTGGGGTTTGTCGGACAGGCTCTTCTGCGCGTAACATTATGATAATGAAAGCGATTATTTTTCCGGCCGCATTGATTTTGGGCGCGAGGCTGGCCACGGCCGCGTCCATCGACCCCGCTTCCGCCCGGGAGGTCCTCTTCGATGCCACGCCGGGCGAACTGGCCGCGGACGCCTGCCCCGCCGGGGACGACCCGGCGGCCGAGATCGAGTGCCTCATCCGGCTGCGCTATTCATCCGACCCGCAGGCGCAGGCCATGGCCGTCGATTTCTACCGGCGCACCGGCTGCGTGCCCGGCCTGCTGCCCGAGGAGGACTTCGACGGCGGCTACCGGGGCATCATCCATCTGGTACCCGCGCTCCCGGCGGGAAAGGACCGGCGGCACCTGAAATTCGTCGCCGAGTCGCTGTATTCCTATCAGGAGCTGTTCGCCGAGCTCGAGAAGCGCTCGGGCAAGACGCTCGCCTACCGCACCCGCGACCTGGCGTTTTTTTTCTTCCGCTCGCAGAAAAAACGCACCCCGGCGGCGTTCGCCCACGGCTGGTCGGTGGGCTACAATGTCAACGGCTCGCTCAACCACTCGGTGGACGTGGTGCGCGAGCTCCTCTTCCACGAGATCTTCCACCTCAACGACCACGCCCACGGTGACTGGTCGCACACCGCGCTGGCCGCGGTCTATCGAAGCATCCAGAAGAAGTGCGGCACGCGGATGACGTGCCTCGCCCCCTACGCGCAGGGCTTCGTCAAGGTCGTCGGCGGCACGTACTACGCCTTCACTCCGGGCAACGGCGTGTGGGAGTACGCCGCCGAGCTCTCCATCCAGTACCTGCGCGAGCAGCGCGAGATCATCGCCGGACGCAAGGTGAAAAAACCCTTCAAGTGCGGCCCGCCCGAGAACGCCCACGCCTGGAAGCTCCTTGTCGACGAGTTCTTCTCCGGCGTGGACCTGGTGCCGCCCTGTTCCGGCAGCGAGACGCCGAAGCCGCCCCGGTGATGCCGAGCGCTTCCCCGACCCGCGTCGCCGGGCGCGGCGGGCGAAATTGTTGTGTGGCGCTCGGCGGTCCCTGTGGTATCATGCCTTGCCTCGCGCTCTGCACAAGGAGACGCTCATGAGAGCCACCATGGCATGGCCGTTGCTTCTGCTTGTGTTGCTCGCCCCCCTGCCGGTGGCGGCGGCCGAGCCGGACCCGACGTACGAGAAACTGGATGTCTTCGCTCAGGTGCTCCAGTACCTGCAAAACGGCTACGTCGAGAAAGTGGACGGCCAACGGCTGGTATACGGCGCCATCCGCGGCATGCTGCGCTCGCTCGATCCGCACACCTCGTTCATGACCCCCGAGGAGTTCAAGGCGCTGCAGGAGGACACCTCGGGCAACTTCGGCGGGGTGGGCGTCGAACTCGAGATGAAGGACGGCCGCCTGACGGTGGTGGCTCCGCTGGACGGATCTCCGGCGGCGGTGGCCGGCATCCGCGCCGGCGACCGGGTGATCCGCATCGACGGGGCCGCGGTCGCGGAGATGGACTTCGGCGAGGCCAGCCGGCGCATCAAGGGCACCCCCGGCACCAAGGTGGTGCTCACCATCGATCGCGACGGCTTCGACGAGCCGCGAGAATTCGTGCTCATCCGCCAGCGACTGCACATGAACCCGGTGGAGATGCTGCTGCCCCTGCCGGGATACGCGGTGATCCGCATCCGTTCCTTCCAGGAGCGCACCGAGCGCTTCATGATGGACGCCATCGCCGCGCTCAAGGCCCAGAGCGGCGGCCAGCTCAAGGGCCTGGTGCTCGATTTGCGCAACAATCCGGGCGGCCTGCTGCAACAGGCGGTGCGCGTGGCGGATCGCTTCCTGGCCGAGGGCTTGATCGTCGAGACCCGGGGCCGCTCGGCCCGGCTCGAGCGGGAGTTCGCCCACCCGAAGGGCACCGAGCCGGCCTACCCCATGATCTGCCTGGTCAACGGGGGGTCCGCCTCGGCGGCCGAGATCGTGGCGGGGGCGTTGCAGGACCACGGCCGGGCGCTGGTGCTCGGCACGCGCACCTTCGGCAAGGGCTCGGTCCAGACGGTGCTGCCGCTCAAGGACGGCTCGGGCCTCAAGATGACCATCGCCCGCTACTATACTCCCAAGCTGCGCTCCATCCAGGAACAGGGGATCATCCCGGACGTGGAGGTCCCCGAGGAGGCCCCGCCCCAGGGCGACGGTCACTTCACCCGCGAGGAAGACCTGGCCCGGCACCTCAAGGCGGAGACCGCGCCCGACCCGGACCGCCAGCGTCTCGAGCGCATTACGGACCACCAGCTCAAGACCGCCCTGTCGTACCTCAAGGCCTGGGAGCGTTTCGGCGCGCACTCCCGCGCGGCCGCCCCGGGGCGCGAGCCCGCCGCGCAAAAACTGCCAAAGCCCTGAGGCCATGCCCGAAGCCCTGCTCTACGCCTGTTGCGCTCCCTGCGCCATCGTGCCGCTGGCCCGACTGCGGGAGCGGTATTCGGTTCGCGTCTTCTTCTTCGCTCCCAACATCCACCCCGCTTCCGAGTACCGCCGCCGCCGGGAGGAGATGGCGCGCCTGTGCCGGGAGGAGGGCGTCGAGTTCATCGAGGGGCCGTACCGTCCGGCCGACTGGGGTCGGGCCGTGAGCGCCTGGCGCCACCGGCCCGAGGGAAGCGAGCGCTGCCGCGCCTGCTTCGGCCTGCGTCTCGGCGAGACGGCCCGGCGGGCCCGGGAGCTGGGTATGGCGGCCTTCGCCGCCACCCTGAGCGTGGCCCGCCAGAAAAACACCCGCATGGTGAACGACGTCGGGCGCGCCTGCGCCGCCCAGGCCGGCGTGCCCTTTCTGGACGAGGACTGGAAGAAAGGCGGCGGGGCCGATCGGGCGGTGGCCCTCTCGCGCGAGCGGGGCTTCTACCGGCAAAATTTCTGCGGATGCGCGCTCAGCCGCAGCGAGCGCGTTCGCAGAGAGGGTGCGGCATGATCACGCCCTGCCCGCCGTCGGCCCCATGGCCCGCCTTCGCCGCGCTGCGCGCGCTGGCCGGGCGGGTGCTGTTCGATCAGCCCGGCGCCGGCCTGCTGGTCGAGATTCCGGTGGAAGGCGGGGTGCTGCTGCACCCGGTGACCCGCGCCCCCGTCGCCGCCGTGACCGCCTACGGCGCCTTCGGCGAGCGGGCCAAGATCCTGACGCCGCGCATCCTGGCCTCGTTGCCACCGCTGGACCTCGCCGGGGTGCGCTCGCGCGCGGATTTCTTCGCCGCATTGGCGCGGGATTTGGGACAGGCCCTCCAGTCGCTGGGCCGCATCCGCGACGCGGTGTTGCCGCTGGGCATCCCCCTGGACCTGGAGACGGACGTTCTCCGGCTGCGCTGCCGCATCCTGCTCGGCGAGATGGAGCTGGATCTGGCCACCGCCCATCTCGGCGAGCTTCAGGTGGTCGCCATCGGCGAGCGGCCGTTGTGGGGCCGGATACCCCGCGGGGAGCGGACCCTGCACCTGTGCGGCTCGGTGGCGGACGACCTCCAGGCCCTGGCCTCGCTGGGCGAGTCGCTGGCGGCCGCGCTCGATCGCCCCGCCCCGGTTCCGCCGCCGCCTCCCGCTCCGCCTCCGATCCCCGAGCCGCCGCTTTCGCCCGGGCCGGAAGGGGTTCCGCAGCCGCCCCGCTCCGAGGAAGTGGTCGAGCTGGTGGAAGCGATCGAAGAGCCGCCGGAGAGGCCGCCGGAAAAACCCCAGGAGAAGCCGCCGGAGATGCCGGCGGGCGAATCCGCCGGGGCGCTTTCGTTGAAGGACATCGTCGACCGTCTGGGTATGGACGCCGAGATCTCGGCCCAGAACGGCAGGCTCCGGCTGGTGATCCCGCTCAAGTCCATCCAGGGAGCCTACACCTTCTATCTGGAACAGCGCGCCGGGACGAACTTCGCCGGGACGCTGGTTTCGGCCAAGGGCGGACGCTTCCCGGTGTCCTTCGATCTCGCCACGATCATCGATCTCAAACAGGTGTTCGACCAGGTGGTGTTGGGACGATGAGCCGGTCTGCCGCCATCCTCGCGCGGGCGCTTTCGTGCCTTCTGCTGGGGCGGGCCGCCGCGGCTGCCGCCGCCGAGCCAGCGATCGAGCTCGCCTACCGTTTCGTCCCCGGAGCGGTGGAGAGCCATCGCATCGACAGCGACGAGCAGATCGAGATGACCTCCAGCGTCGTGCCCGGCCTGCGCCACCGCGTGCGTTCCCAAAGCCGCCTTGTGCTCACGCGCCGCGTGCTCTCGTGCGATGCGGATGCGGCGGCGCTCGAACTCTCCTTTTCGCAAGCCGAGGGTTCCGTGGACAACGGCGGGCGCGAGCGGCCCGCGGCCCACCTGGAGGCGCTGGCAAAAACGCGCATCTCCGTCCGCCAGAACATCCGCGGCGAATACAGCGAGGCGCGGCTGAAAGACGCCGAGGCGCTGGACCCGGCGGCCCGCGGCATGGCCGAGGAGTTCGCCGCTTCGCTGTCGCGCTCGGCGCTGGTGTTCCCCGGCCGGCCTCTCGCCGCCGGCGAACGCTGGGAGGTCCGCCGCAGCATCCGGCTGCCGATCCCCGGCGCGGAAGATTTCGAGGCGCAATGGACGGTCGCCTACCGGCTTTCGGAGCTGCCCGCGAGCCCCGGAGGCGAGGCCCTGATCCAGGCCGAATTCGGCGCCGATGTGGACGAGAACCGCGGCCGGGACGGGGCCATCCTCTCCACCCGCATCCAGGCCTCGGGGACCGGGGAGTTTCGCTTTCGCCCCGACACCGGTCGGCTGGTGTCCGGCCGATTCGAACTGACGGTGGCGGGGGAGATTCGCCGGGGAGACGGCGGCCCGGAGATCAGCCACCGCGTGACCATGAAGCTTGGGTCCGAGACGAAGGCTCTCTGAGCGCGACCGGCGCTCAATCCCCGCCGTCGCGAACCGGGCCGCCGGCCGGCCGCGGCGTCACCGCGATGACGAACGGCCCGGGGGCGGCGGGCGGCGGCGGCAGGGCGTGCCCCAGCTTCTCCAGGCGGGCGCGCAGGCGGGTCCAGGCAGCGCCATCGAGCCGGATCTCGAACGTCGCCGGCGCGCCGCCCATCATCAGCCGGCTTCCCGGCGGCACCCGGCGCCCTTGCAGCCACACCTCCGCTTTCTCCTGCCAGGCGGCCTCGGCCACCGCTTGCAGCCCAGCCTCGTCCGCCACTTCGATGGCCGGCGCCGCCACCGGCGTCACCTCCACCGTGAGCAGTTGGAAGACGCACAGCCCGCCCACGGCCACCAGCAGCACCACCAGCGCCGCCTCCCAGGGGACCATGATGCGGATCCAGCGCAAGAGCCGCTGCCGGGCCAGGGCTCCCTTGCGCGCCCGGCGGCGCAACGCCTGCGCGAAGTGCGCCGGCGCGGCGGGCCGCGGCAATTGCCGCATCAAGGCCAGGGTGCGGCGGAGCGCCTCCATGTCGCGGCGGCACTCGGCGCATTGCCCCAGGTGGTCCTCGACGGCCGGCCGCTCCGCCGGGTCGAGCGTTCCGTCCGCGAAAGCCGATAGCCTCTCCGATACGCGCTCATGCTCCATGGGCCATCCTCACAAGTACGGCGCGAGCCGGCGAGCCAGCTCCAGCCGGGCGCGGTGCAGCCGGCTCTTCACGGTGCCCTCGGCCAGCCCGGTGATGACCTCGATCTCCTCGTAGCTCAGGTTTTCGAGGTCGCGCAGCACCACCACCTCCCGGTGCTCGTCGGAAAGCTCCGCGATGGCGCGTTCCAGCAGCGCCTCCATCTGCCGGCCCTCGGCCAGTTGATCGGGCCGCGGCAGCGAGGAGGCGGCGCTGCCCGCCGCTCCGGACGCGTTCTCATCGGCGAGCGGCTGGCTCCGGGCGAAGGCCCGCCGCTGGAGGAACTTCAGCCGGTTGAGGCAGTGGTTGCGGGTGACGCGGTACAGCCAGGTGGACAGCAGCGATTCCCCGCGGAAGTTTCGGATGGACAAGAAGACCGAAAGAAAAACCTCCTGGGCCACGTCCTCGGCCTCGGCGCGATCCCCCAGCAGGCGCACGCACAGCCCGAACACCTTGTGTTGGTGCAGGCGCACCAGCTCGTCGAAGGCCGCGGCATCGCCGCGTTGCAGGGCGCGCACCAGCCGGCGCTCGGAGACGGGCAGGGGGGGCATGCGCCCAGGATAGGCGTTGCGCCGATCCGGGTCAACGCGTCCGAGCATTTGCTCCGGCCCCGGCCTGAGGCTACAATCCGCCGCGTGAACCGGTCTTGCCGAAACGCCGCACGGGCGATCGCCGTTGTGGCTTTTGCGCTGATGGCACCCGCCGCCTGCCGCCCGGGCGGTCCGTCCGATCCGGGCCCGGCGGTCCGACGCGAGCCGGAGCCCGCGGGCCCGGTGGTTGCCCGGACGGGAGCGCGCGAAATTCGCGCCGACGAGATCGCGCCGCTGTGCGCTGTGGCGCTCGAGCTGCGCCGGGAGTTTTCGCTGCCGGCGCCGGCGCCAGCCACGCCCACGGAGGCGTTGGCGCTGGCGCTGGAGCCGGTCCTGCTCGCCGAGGCGGGGGCGGATCTCGCCGGCGACGGCCGGGTCGCGGAACAGGCCCGGCGCGCGCTGGCCCGCCTGTATCTTTCGCGCGTGATCGAATACGGCGCCGACCGGCCGGCCACGGCGGAGGAACTCGATCGCGCCCTGGACGAGGAGATCCGGCGGTATTCGTCCACCTCCAGCTCGGAGTTCTATCGGCCCAGCCGAGTCTCGGCGGTGATGCTCCTGGTGGGCCTGCGGCCGGACATGATGCCGCCCACGCCGGAGAGGCCCGCGCGCATCGGAACGGACGAGGCCCGGGCATTGGCCGAGGACTTTCGCAAGCGGTGCGGCGAGCGGATGGGCGATGAAGATCGCTTCCGCGCGCTGGCCCGGGAAGCATTCGCCGGACACCCCACGGTCCGCCTGGAGGAGTATCCTTCGGTCGGACTGGACGCGCGCATGGCCGGCTCGTTGCACCCGGCGCTGCACGCGGCCCTGGTGGGCCTGGACGGCTGCGGCGCGGTGAGCCCGGTCGTCCCGTTCGACGGCGGGTTCGCCGTGATCCGGCGGGGTTCGTTCCGCCCCGGCCGCAACGAGACCGTGGAGGAGGCCCGGCCGTTCCTCCAACGCAAGCTCACGCACGGGCGGCGCGCCGAGGCGCTGCGGCAGGCGCTGGATCGCGCCAGGCAGACGCGGCGGATCCAGACCTTCCCGGAGCGCCTGCCCGCCGGCGAGACGCCGCCATGAGCGCGATGATTGTCGGATTCTGGCTCGGGTTGAGCGTGCTGCTGCCTGCCGCGCCGGCGGTCGAGGACGAGGTCGGGCTGCTCTACTCGTCGCAACTCCAGTTCGATCCTGACGGGGCGCCGGTGGTCAGCGTGGGCCTGATGGAGGAGCAGCCGTCCGTCGATGTGTCCGGCGAGCGCGGGCTGGAGATCGCCGTGCGCGAGCCGGGCGGCGACCGTCGCATCATCACCCGCCCCGGCGAACGCGTGCGCATCGAGCCGGGCGAGGTGGTGCCCGCCGAGGTGGCCTACTGGTGCGCGGTGGAGAACATCCCCTTCTCGCGGCGCGAACGGCTCGATCCGGCCGTGGCCCTCTGGCGCGAGCGGGGCGAACGTCCCCAGGTCTTCGAGATGGGCAGCGTCTTCGGCATCCAGGGCCACGTCATCGACAACCGCAGCTACATCCTGGGCATCCGCGCCTTCGCCTCCGAGGCCGAGGCCGAGGCCTTCGCCCAGCATGTGTTCTCCCGGTTCGGCAGCCGCACCTTCGTGCATCCCCATCTGGTGCGCCGCCCCGCGGGAACGCTCCGGGTCTCTGGCCCGCGCGGACTGGGAGGGCTCAGCCGCGATCTGGTGCGGGTCCGCGGCCTGGCCGATGAGCCGGTGACGGTGCACCGGGTCGAGTTCGGCCGGGGATACCGCTGGCACGGCACCGAGGACCGCCGCTTCCCCGAACAGGTGCTGGTCGCCATCGATCGGGGAGGCAGACTGGTGGTGGTGAACCGCCTCCCGGTGGACCGGCTGCTCCAGGGTTTGCTGCCGGCGGAGATGTTTCCCTCCGCTCCGATGGAGGCCCTCAAGGCCCAGGCGGTGGTCGCCCGCGGCGAGGTGCTGGCCAAGATCGGCTCCCGGCACTTTTTGGACCCGTACCAGTTGTGCGCCCAGTCGCACTGCCAGGTGTACGCCGGGGTCCAGTCCGAAAACGCCCGCGCCAGCCGGGCGGTGGCGGCCACCCGCGGCGAGCTTCTCTTTTTCGGTTCCGAACTGGTGGACTCGGTGTACAGCGCCTGCTGCGGCGGCCACACCGAGGACAACGATGCCGTCTGGGCGCAGCCGCCGTCGCCAGCCCTGCGCGGCCGGCCCGACATGGAGGGGCGCCAGGCCGAGCGCCAGGCTCTCCCATCCCGAAACCTCGGTGCCTGGCTGGCCGACCGCCCGCCGGCGTACTGCGCTCGGTCGAGCTTCAACCGCCCGGGGATTTTTCGCTGGGAGCAGCGCATCCCGGCCGCGCGCATGGACGAGCTGGTGGCCCGGATCCGGCCGCTCGGGCGCGTCGTTTCCATCCAGGTGTTGGAGCGCGGCGTCTCCGGCCGGGTGAAAGTGGTGCGCGTCGTGGGCACCGCCGGGGATCTCGTGGTGCAGCGGGAGTGGCCCATCCGGCAGCTCTTCGGAAACCTCAAAAGCGGCATGTTCGAGGTCCAGGTCGAGCTCGACGCCGAGCAGATGCCGGCCGAGTTCGTCTTTCGGGGCGGCGGCTGGGGCCATGGCAGCGGCATGTGCCAGCTCGGCGCCATCGGCATGGCCGAAAGCGGGCACACCTATCGCGAGATCCTGGCCCACTACTACAACGGTGCCGAAGTGGCGCGGCTGTACGCCGGCGCTGCATCCGCGGCCCGGGAAGAACCGGTAGGCTCCCTTCCGGCCGCCGAGTCCGGAACGCCGCTGACCAGCGAGTGAGCCGTCCGGATGCATTTTTTCGGTTCGGGCCGGGGGTGTCGGCAGGAGGCGGGTCCGTCCGCGCTCCTATCGTGCGCTCGGCCGGGCCTTGGGGTCCTTCGGGAGATCGCGCCCCACGCCCAGTGGCGAGGTGGCTGCCGAAAGAGGATCGAGGCGGGAGAGAGTCGCCGAACTCGGAAAAAGACAAAAAGACGCGGTCCAGCGCTCCTCAGGCCACCTTGGTGATCCGGCCGGACTTGATGCACTGGGTGCATACCCGGCGGGTGAGCCGGCGCCCGTTTTCCACCACGTGGACCTTTTGCAGGTTGGGGCGTTGGCGGGTGCGGGTGCGGTTGTTGGCGTGGGAGACGATGTTGCCGCTCTTGGGGCCTTTGCCGCAGATTTCGCAACGCTGAGACATGACACCACTCCTTGGCGGCGCAAGCCGCCGCATGCGAGAGGCGCTTCCTAGCACCGCCGCGGGGCATTTTCAAGCTTTTTTCGCATGCGGCCCGGCGGACGGGGCGGCGGCCGGTCAGCGGCAGGGGACGCGCCAGGCGTCGAGGTCCAGCTTCTTGATCAGGGTGTCGAAGTCGAGCGCGTTGGCCTTCGGACACACGGTGTTGGCCAGGTTGGCGCTCCCGTACTCCACCTGGAACACCGCCTTTCCGGCGCGGATGAAGGGAAGCAGCGCGTCGCACTCGTCATAGGCGAAGCACTCCTCGTTGAGCGCCCAGTCGAAATCGGCCACAAGCTCCGGAATCTGCCCGAGGTCGTTCTTGAGCCCCACCGAGAGCCCGCGCGCGTGCGCTTCCGCGGCCAGGAAACGGTTGTAGGCGAGTTGGTCGGCGGCCGACAGCGGAAAGCCGGTGTCGTTCTGGTAGCCGTCCACGTTGTCGGGCTCGACCCCGTCGCAGCCCTTCTCCGCGGCGAGGTCGAGACGGCGCTGCATGATCGGTCGCAGCTCGGGGGCGCGGATGTCGAGCCAGCGCTCGTCGGGCCATCCATCCATCACCTTGCCCAGCGCCGAGGATGGAAAATCGTCCTTGTCGGGCCGCCAGTTCTCGTAGCTGCCCGCCGAGAAGTAGCAGATGACCACCCGCCCGACAGCGTGCAGGGCGTCGATGGTCGAATCCGGCGTCTCGAAGAGATCGATGTCGTACATGACGACGTCGAGCGAGGTGTCGAGCGTGCCCGAGAGCTGCCACTGCCAGGAGGTCCCCGGCGCGGGGCGCCAGACGGTCCGGCCTGCGTCGCCGGCGGCATCCGGTCCCGCGTCCGGCAGCGCATCCGCCCCGGTTTCGCCGCCGTCCGGGCCTTCGTCTCCGGCGGCGTCCGGCTGCGCATCGGTGCCGGCGTCGCCGGCGTCCGTCTCGATCGCGCCGTCGGGCGGGTCCGCTCCCCCGCTGGAACAACCCAGCAGCCAGCAGGCCGCCGCCCAAGCCAACCAGCATTTCGGACGCATGCGCATCCTCCTTCGTTGCCGGCGCCGGCGGCTCTCGCCCGCGCTCCCGCCCGCCCGTCAAGGGCAGATCGGCCCGCTCTCGATGGCCTGCCACCAGCGCTCGGGCAGATCGATGCGATAGGTGTCCACCGTTCCGTCGCCGCCCGGCCAGTCCGCGCCCCACAGCACGATGCGCCCGTCCGGCGAGATGGGCGAGTACGCCTCGCGCGGATAGCCGTCCGGGCCGGGGTAGCGGTTGTGGGTGTCGCCGATGCGCCAGATGCGCGGGTGCTGGTCGAAGGGCTTGATCTCGACCATCACCAGCTGGTTGCGCAAGAAGCTCTGCGACGACGCGGTGTCCGAGTAGGTGCTCATGAAGAACCAGCCGCGGATGGCCGGGTCGTAGAAGCGGCCGAAGTGGAAACCGCCCACGTCCCAGCCCAGGTCCTCGTGGAACAGCACGACGGTGGTCTGGCCGGTGCGGATGTCGGTCGCGGCCAGGGTGTCGGCGGGGGCGTTGGGCCAGTTGCTGTTGGTCACCTGGCACACGAACAGCTCCTCGCCGCCCGCCCCGAAGGCCCAGCCGGAGTGCGACTCGTCGTTGCACACCTTGACCGGGTTGGAGAAGTCGAGATCGAAGGCGTGCGGCCCGTCGAAGGCGTCGTTCTTGTCGTTGCGGGGAAACAGCGCCACCACCTTCGTCCCCAGCGGCGACATGTCCACCATGTTGGGCCGGGGGAGATCGCCGGTGCCGCCCAGGGCCCGGTAGCGCGCGAGATCCAGCGTGCCCAGCACCCGGTCCTGAACGCGGTCGTAGGTGACGATGGCGCGCATGGGGAAGTTCTCGCCGTCGTACGGGCCTTGCACCATGAAGGCGAAATAGCGCGAGTCGGCCGAGGCGTCGCCCTCGACGTCGTTGAGGATGCGGCCGCAGCCGGCAAATTCGCGGGCAAAGTCGTGGACCAGCGCCGTCTGGCCGGTGCTGGCGTCGTAGGAGCGGAGCTGGCAATCCTCGCGGTAGTAGAGCCGGGCGGGATGCTGCCCGGACATGTCCCAGCGAAACTCGGCGCTCTCGTCGGAGCTCACCTCGGTGACGATGCGGTGCAGCGAGTCGCCGGAGGTCTTGCGGATGACCATCTGGCCCCGGCCGCTCCCGGCGGGGGTCTCGCCGTCCTTGACCAGGTAGTACAGCGTGCCGTCGGAGTTCACCGCGCTCCAGCGGCTGTACACCGGGCGCACGACATTGTCGATCTCCGCGGCGGGGAATTCCTTGTGGTCGACCGCCTTGCACAGGGTGGTGTGGAAGTTCGGGTCGGCCAGACATTGGCCGGCGGCGGGCTCCCGGGCGGTGCTCTTCGGGATCACGGGAAAGTTGCTCGTGTCGCCGCGGGTGTAGGGCCGGACGTTGTAGCAGAACTCCACCGGCCCGGCGTCGGGCCCACCGTCGAGGCTGCCGTTGCTCGAGGCGCAGGCCGGAGCGATCAGGGTCGTGAAAATCAGCCAGAGGATCTTTTCCATCGCCGCACCCCGATTCTTTGGTGGGGACCGGGGTGAACACTAGCACGGCGGCCGGCGGGTCTCAACGGCTGCGGAGCCAGCCCGCCGCTCAGTGACTCAGGCGTTCCGACACCTCGTCCAGCGCCTTGAGCAGCGCCGGGGCCGAGCATTCTGCATTCACCTTGGCCGCCCGCACCGAGGTCTCGCTCTTGAGATCGAACAGGTTGGCCGCCACCACGCATTGATCCGACACCCGCAAGATCTGGGTGGCCAGGGTCTTCTGGGCGGACACCGCCTTGCCCAACTCGATCTGGCAGCCGTCGTCGTAGCAAGCGCGGTAGCTGTTGGTCTTCTCCTCGAGCAGACGCTGGCGCAGTTGTTCGCGAGGCACCACCGTGTAGCGCCCCGAGGCGGCCAGGGAGGTGGAGAGAGAGACGGTGAGCTGCAGGAGCTCTTTTTCCGAAAACAGCCCGGAGGCGTCCTGGATGTCGAACACCGCCAGCACCTCGGCCGGCGAAGCCGGCGTGCCCTCCCGGGCGCCTCTCTCGGCCAGAGCCCTGGCCTCGGCCTGCGGCTTTTGTTTCTGCAGTTCGCGTTCGTGGGCCAGGGCGGCGCCATTCACCTTGGTGATGAACTTCTCGAACACGTCCATCAACAGTCGGGACGCCAACCCATCGTCCATGCAGTCTCGATATCCGCCTTGGGGCTCGATGTCTTCGCGCCAGATTTCCTGGCCGGCGGGAGTCGCCAGAGAAAAAGAAAAACCCATCGTGCAGCTGCCGGATGTGACCGGCAGGGCCCAGGCCAGGCCGAGGAGCGGCGGCAGCAACGTCCCGCCCAACATGGCCAGTGCCACGCCGCCATACGCCGCGCGGTAGTTCTTTACGACCACCTTGCTCCGGAAGATGTAGTCGCCGTCGCGCCGCAAGTCGGTGCACAGCAAAAAGGCCCCCCGTCGGCAGAAATATTCCTTGGCATACTCCCGCATGGACTCGGCGAAGGCCCTGGCGATCGGGGTGAAGTCCTTGCCCTCGTCCTGATCGACCACCTCGGGGATCTCGAAGAAAACCTGCATCTCCGGCCGCGCCGGGATGGGAGAAGCGGCCTGGTAGTACGCGAATGGCGCGGCCAGGATCTCCTGGTTCAAGGGGACCAGGTTGCCGTCGAACGTGGCGCAACCGGCCACGGACAAGGCGCTGGCCGCGAGCCACCGCCGGAACAGACCTTCTGAACGCATGGGCGTCACCTCCGTTTTGGGGCGGACTCTACGCCAGGGCCCGGGCGGGGTGTCAAGCGGTGGCCGCCGGGGCGCTGCTTTTCGTTGACAAGGCCGGCCGGATCGCCGGATAGTCCAGCCGTTTTCGGGGCCTTGCTGCCCCGTGCGCCAACGGGAGAGAGCCATGAGCGCCAGGGATTTCGTGTTCACGTCGGAGTCGGTGACCGAGGGGCACCCGGACAAGATCTGCGACCAGGTTTCGGACGGGGTGTTGGACGCGCTGATCGGGCCGGACCCCAAGGCCCGGGTGGCCTGCGAGACCATGGTCAAGACCGGCATGGTGGTCATCGCCGGGGAGATCACCACCAGCGCCTACGCCCACCTTCCGGACGTGGCCCGCGAGGTGGTGCGCTCGATCGGCTACAACGACTCGTCGATGGGCTTCGACTGGGAGACCTGCGCCGTGCTTTCGGCCATCGATCGCCAGAGCCCGGACATCGCCCGCGGCGTCAACGGCGGCGCCGAGCACGAGCAGGGCGCCGGCGACCAGGGGATGATGTTCGGCTACGCCTGCGATCACACCCCGGAGCTAATGCCCGCGCCGATCTCCTTCGCCCACCGGCTCACTCGGCGCCTTTCCGAGGTGCGCCACAAGGGCGAGCTCGACTTTTTGCGCCCCGACGGCAAGAGCCAGGTGTCGGTGCGTTTCGTGGACGGCAAGCCCAGGGAGATCACCGCGGTGGTGGTCTCCACGCAGCACCGGCCGGACATCGAGCACGGCGCTCTGCGCGAGGCGATCATCGAGACCGTCATCCGTCCGGCGCTGCCCAAGAACATGCTGACGCCCAAGACCGTGTTCCACATCAACCCCACCGGGCGCTTCGTCATCGGCGGGCCCTTCGGTGACAGCGGCGTCACCGGCCGCAAGATCATCGTGGACACCTACGGCGGCTGGGCGCGCCACGGCGGCGGCGCCTTCTCCGGCAAGGATCCCAGCAAAGTGGATCGCAGCGCGGCCTACGCCGCACGTTACATGGCCAAGAACATCGTGGCCTCCGGCCTGGCCCGCGAGGCCGAGGTGCAGCTGGCCTACGCCATCGGTGTGGCCGAGCCGGTGTCGCTGATGGTCACCACCTTCGGCACTGGCAAGATCCCCGACGAACGGCTGGCCGAGCTGGTGCGCCGCCTGTTCCCTACCAAGCCGGCCGACATCATCCGCGAGCTGAACCTGCTCCGGCCCATCTACCGCAAGACCGCCAGCGGCGGCCACTTTGGCCGCGAGGAAGCCGAATTTACCTGGGAGCGCACCGATCGCGCCGAGGCCCTGCGCCAGAGCGCCTGAGCCCGCGACCAGCGCTGCCGGTCCATCCGATCCGCGAGGGAACCATGAAATACCACGTCAAAGATATCCGCCTGGCCGCCGAGGGATTGCGCCGCATGGAGTGGGCCGAGAAGGAAATGCCTGTGCTGCGCCTCATCCGCGAGCGCTTTCGCCGGCAGAAGCCGCTGCGGGGCATCCGCCTGGGCGCCTGCCTGCACGTCACCACCGAGACGGCCAACCTGATGCTCACCCTCAAGGAGGGCGGCGCCTCGCTGGCCCTGTGCGCCAGCAACCCACTCTCCACCCAGGACCCGGTGGCGGCGGCGCTGGTCCAGTCGGGCGTGCCGACCTTCGCCATCAAGGGCGAGAACCGCAAGACCTACTACGAGCACATCGACGCGGTGCTGGCCACGCGGCCGCACATCACCATGGACGACGGCGCCGATCTGGTGTCCACCATCCTGCTCAAGCGGGCCAAGCTGGCCGAGGGCATGCTGGGCAGCACCGAGGAAACCACCACCGGCGTCATCCGCCTGCGGGCCATGGCCGAGGAAGGCGTGCTGCGCTTCCCGGTGATCGCGGTCAACGACGCCGACACCAAGCACATGTTCGACAACCGCTACGGCACCGGCCAGTCCACCCTGGACGGCATGATCCGCGCCACCAATCGCCTGCTGGCCGGCAGCGTATTCGTGGTGGCCGGGTACGGCTGGTGCGGCCGGGGCGTGGCCATGCGCGCCCGGGGCCAGGGAGCGCGGGTCGTCGTCACCGAGGTCGATCCGTTGCGGGCGCTGGAGGCCCACATGGACGGGTTCGAGGTCATGCCCATGAGTCGGGCGGCGCCGCTCGGCGATTTCTTCTGCACCCTCACCGGCGACATCCATGTCATCCGCCCGGAGCACTTCCGCCGCATGAAGGACGGTGCCGTCGTGGCCAACTCGGGGCACTTCGACGTGGAACTGGACCTGCCGGGCCTGGCGCGCATGGCGCGCTCCCGCCGCGTCATCCGGGATTTCGTGGTGGAATACACGCTGCCCAACCGGCGGCGGGTGTACGTGCTGGCCGAGGGCCGGCTGGTGAACCTGGCCGCGGCCGAGGGCCATCCCTCCGCGGTCATGGACATGAGCTTCGCCAACCAATCCCTCTCGGCGGAGTACCTGGTTCGGCACGGCAAGGGCCTGGAGCCTCGGGTGTACTCCGTGCCGGCGGCCATCGACCGGGAGATCGCCCGGCTCAAGCTGGCCTCGCTGGGCGTGGCCATCGACCGTCTCACCCCCGAACAGAAGCGCTACCTGGCCTCCTGGCAAGCCGGGACCTGAGCGCCCATGGACCATTGGCAGAGCCTGGTGCTGGGCCTGGTACAGGGGCTCACCGAGTTCCTGCCCGTCTCCTCGACCGCCCACTTGAGGGTGATGCCGGCGCTGCTGGGATGGCCCGATCCGGGAGCGGCCTGGTCGGCGGTCATCCAACTGGGAACGCTGGGGGCCGTGCTCGTGTACTTCGCCCGCGACGTCGGGCGCATCGTGGCCGGGTTTTTCGGCGGCATCGTCCGCGGGAGACCCTTTCGCGACGAGTCGGCCCGCCTGGGCTGGATTCTCATTTTGGGCACTGTGCCCATCGCCGCGGCGGGGTTGCTCTTCGAGCGCGCCATCGAGGGCGCGCTGCGCTCGCTGTGGGTGGTGGCGGCGGCCCTGGCCGGTTTCGCGGCCTTGCTGGTCGTGGCCGAGATCTTCGCCTCCCGCCATCGCAACCTGCGCGAGGTCACCTGGCTGGACGGTTTGATCGTGGGCGCCTTTCAGGCGCTGGCGCTCATTCCCGGAGCCTCGCGCTCGGGCGTCACGCTGAGCGGCGGGTTCTTCCTCGGCTTTTCCCGGGCCGATGCCGCCCGGCTGTCCTTCCTGCTCTCGATTCCCGCGGTGGCGCTCAGCGGCGCCTACGAACTGTGGAAGCTGCTGCGCGGCGATCTGGGCCCGGTCGAACTGACCCCCATGGTGCTCGGGGCGGCGGCGGCCTTCGGAAGCGGCCTCGCCGCCATCGCCGCGCTGATGCGGCTCCTGCGAACGCATTCCACCGCGCCGTTCATCGTGTACCGGATCCTGCTGGCGCTGGCCATCGGAGGCCTGCTGCTCGGCGGAGTGCTTGAGCCCTGATCCCCGTCAATACTTGAAGGTCGAGCCGCCGATGAACTCCCGCAAGATCGAGTTCTGCGGCACGGCGTCGGGGAAGATGCCGACGAACAGGGAGAGGAACTTCATCATACGGTGCACCTCGCCGTAGGCGGGGTGCTCCTGGGGCACCTCGAGCAGGAAGCGCTCGGCGTACACCTTGAGCACCGCGGATTCGTAGGGCAGCGCGGTGTTGAACATGTCGTCGGCGGATTCCTGGAAGGGGAAGATGTTGCGCACCTCGCCCCGGCGCACCGAGGGCCACAGGCGCAGGGTCTCGGCGGGGGAGTAGCCGCGGTAGAGCCGATCGCGCACGATGCGCCGGAGCAGGCGGGCGTCGCTGGTGCGGATGCGGTTGGCGTCGTCCAGGCACAGCTGGGTGAGCGCGCTCACGTACACCTTGTACTTGCTGGCCGCCGGCACCTGCGCGGTCAGACGCTCGTTGAGGCCGTGGATGCCCTCGACGACCAGCAGGTCGCGGTCCGAGAGCCGCATGGGCCTCGATCGCTCCAGCGGCTGGCGCCGGCCGCTGGGAAAGTCGAACACCGGCGTGCGCACCTCCCGGCCCTCGAGCAGGTCCACCAGGTGCTGGTTGAACAGCTCGAGGTCGATGGCCTCGATGGCCTCGAAGTCGTACTCGCCGTTCTCGTCGCGTGGCGTGTCCTCGCGGTTGCGGTAGTAGTTGTCGATGGACAGGCCCACCGGGTTGAGCCCGCTCACCCGCAGCTGCACCGAGAGCCGCTTGAGAAACGTGGTCTTGCCCGAGGACGAAGGGCCAGCGATGAGCACCAGACGGATGCGCCGGCGGTTGTTGACGATGGCGTCGGCGATCTCGGCGATGGCCTTCTCGTGGAAGCCCTCCGAGACCCGGATCAGCTCATCGACGCCGCCGTTGAGGCACAGCTCGTTGAGCTGGCCCACGTTTTCCACGCCCAGGGCGTGGTTCCACTCGCGGGTCTGGCGATGGATGAGGAACAGCTTGTTCGTGTTCAGCGGCGGCTCGTCCAGGGAGCCGGAGAAGGAGGGCGTGGGAAAGCGCAGCACGAAGCCGGGCGGGTAGGGCGAGAGCCCGAATCGGGTCAGGTAGCCGGCGGAGGGAGGCACCGGACCGTGGTGCAGATCCAGGGTCTGGCCCAGGCGCACCAGGCGCACGGTCTCGTGCCAGAAGGTGCGCAGCAGCGCCACCCGGTCCAGCAGGTTGAGCGCGGTGAACCTGCGGATGGCCTCGGGAACGCCGCAGCGCTCCTGCTCGAAGCCCACGTCCTCGGCGGCGAGCTTCTTCATGCGCTCGCGCACGGCGTCCAGGTGCCGCCGCGAGAGGGCCGGCTCGCCGATCCAGTCGAAGTACACGCCGTCCGCCAGCGACTGGCCCACCACCAGGCGGACGCCGGGAAAGAGCTGGCGCACCGACTCGAGCAGCAACAGGGTGCAGCCGCGGCGGTAGATCTCTTGTCCCATTTCGGTGTCGGCGTCGATGAACTGCACCTTGGCGCCGTCGTGCAGATCGCTGTCCAGCGGCACCAGGCGGTGGTTGACCAGGGCCCCGATGGGGCGCTTGAGCTCGGAGCCGTTCTGGTTGTCGGAAGCCGCCAGGGCCAGGATGGTGGTGGTGTCGGGCACCTTGAGCGGCCGGCCGTTGAGTTCGATCTGGATCATGCGCATGGGGCCGATTGTATCGAAACATGGCGACGGCGCCACTTTTTTCGCCGCGCCGGCTCTGCTATGGTGTCGCAGGCCGAAGGGCCGAGGAGTGGGCATGGGCACGGCCGAATGGGGACATATGAGCGGCGCGCAGGGCGTGGTGGACAGCCTGCGCCGGGCCGGCATCCCGCGGGTGTTCGGACTGCCCTCGGTGGAGAACAGCCTGCTGTTCGACGCCGTGCGCCGCTCCGCCATCGAGTTGGTGTTGCCCTCCCGCGAGGCCGCCGCGGCGGCGATGGCCGATGCCCATGCCCGCCTGACCGGCGAGGTGGGGGTGTGCGTGCTGTCGGCGGGGCCGGGCTTGCTCAGCGGGCTGGAGGGTTTGGCCCAGGCCCGGCGGGATTCGGTGCCGCTGCTGGCGCTGGTGGCGAGCGGTCCGTCCGGCGGCGGCGCCTTCGCCGAGCCCTTCCCCGAGGCGATCGCAGCGGCGCGCCATTTGTGCAAGGAGGCGATCCGCATCGAGTCGGCCGAGGAGGTTCCGCTCCACCTCTCGCGGGCCTTGCGTCTGTGCCGCGAGGGCGAACCGGGTCCGGTGCTGGCGGAGATTCCGCGCGAGGTCCAGCTCGAGCGGGCGCGGCTGGAAGGGACCGGATTTCGGCCCGGACCGCGCGTCCTGGACGGCGGCGCCGAGGCCGGTCTGAAGCAGGCCCTTTCGCTCATCGAGGCATCGCCCCGCGTCGGTCTGTACGCGGGGGCCGGCGCCATCGAGGCCGCCGAGGAAGTGGCCGAGCTCGCCCAGCGGCTGGCCGCGCCGGTGGCCACCACCATCTCCGGGCTCGGGCTGTTGCCCTTCTCCCATCCCTGGGCGGTGGGTTTCGGGCCGGGGCCGGCGGGCAGCCCGGTGGCCGAGGCCGCCTTTCGCGATCGCTCGCTGCTGCTGGCCGTGGGATGCCGTTTTTCGGCTCCGGCCACCGGCTTCGGAAGCTTCCGTCCGACGTCGCCGATCGTCCACATCGACGCCGCGCCGCGCCCGCTGGGACCGGATTGTCCGCCCGTGCTTTCCATCGCCGCTCCGGCGCGCCTGGCCTTGCGCTACCTTCTGGATCGGCTCGCGCAGCGCGACGATCCGCAGTTGCTCCAGCTCATCCTTCAGCAAAAGCGGGAGCTGCGCCGGGCGCTGGACGAGCGCCCCGAGCGGGACGAGGCCGTCGATCCCATCCGGTTCTTCCGAATGTTGCGGGAGGCGCTGGCCGGGGAGGACGTGCTGGTCCTGGATTGCGGCCAGCACGCCTTCTACGCCCTGGCGGCGTTCCCGGCGATGGCGCCGCGGCGGTGGCTCATGCCGGTGGACTTCCGTTCGGCGGGTTTCGCCGTGCCCGCGGCGGTGGCCGCCAAGCTCGCGCTCCCCGAGAACCGGGTGGTGGCGTGCGTGGGCGACGCGGGATTCGCCGTCAGCGGCTTCGAGCTGCTCACCGCGCGGCGCTGCAACATCTCCCCGGTGGTGGTGGTGTTCGCCGACGAGCACCTGGGCCTGGTGCGAACGGCGCAGGACGGGATCTTCGGCCGCGAGTCCTGCGTCGATCTGGTCCCGGTCGATTACGAGAAGGCGGCCCAGGCGCTGGGCGTGGCCTATGTGCGGGCGCGCCGGGACGCGGAGCTGCCCGGCGCGCTGCAGCGCGCGCTGACCCTGGAGGCGCCCGTCTTGCTGGAACTTCGCGTGGACTACCGCCAGAGCCCGCGCTTCTTGACCGCGGCGCTGCGATCGGAGTGGCAGCGGCTCCCCCGGCCGCTGATGTTGCGCCTGGGCGCGCGAATGCTGCTGCGGCGGTTGCTCGGCCGGCGCTGAAGCCGGTGCTCAGTGGGGCCGAATGCGCGGGCGGCGCCGGGACCCGTCCTCGTCCTCGCCGTCGTCGTCCTCGTCCTCGTCCCGGTCGTCGTCGTGGGGCCGGATGCGGGGCATGGGATCGCCGCGCCGCTCGTCGTGCGGGCGGATGTCGGGCCGGCGATCGTGGGGCCGGATCTGGGGATCGTCGTCGTGGGGCCGGATGCGCGGTCCGTCATTGTGGGGCCGGATGGCCGGCGGCGGCGGGGAGTGGCGGTAGCGGATGGTGCGGTAGTGGTTGCCCCGGTGCCGGTACCATTCGAAGTAGGCGGCCCGGTGGGCGCGCCAGTGCGAGATGTACAGGTGGCGCTCGTGGGCCGGCACCCAGACCTGCACCCCGTTGACCCAGTAGAAGGGGATGCCGTCGTCGGTGAAGTACACCACGTACCCGTCGTAGAGAATGGGTTCGTAGCCGTACTCCACCGCCGGGGTGTCGACCACCACCACGCCGTGGGGAACGTGCGCCCGGATCACGCAACCGGACAGCGGCAGGGCCAGCGCGGCCATCAGGATCGGGATCGCTTTCATGGTATCCTCCTCGCGGCCAGTGTACGGCCGGTCGTCACCTGGGATCAACGGCCCGCGCCCGCGGGGCATTCAATCCCCGCAACAGTTGCGGCCGCTCGGCCGTCTGCTATGCTGGCGGCGTGGAGATCGTCTGCCGCGAACTCTCGTTCGCCTACGGCCGGCGCCCGGCGCTGCGCCGGGTCGATTTCGCCGTCGACTCCCCGTGCGTGGGCCTGCTCGGCCCCAACGGCGCGGGCAAGAGCACGCTGCTGCGCTGCCTGCTGGGCCAGCTGAACGTGGCGCCGGGCCGAATCCGGATCGGCGGCGCCGACCCGGCGCGCGAGGGCTTGGCGTTGCGCTGTCGCATCGGGTACATGCCGGAGCGGGACGTGTTCTTCCCGGGGCGCAACGGCCTGGAGATGGTGGCCTACTGCGCGCAGTTGTCCGGGTTGGGCCGCGCGGACGCGCTGGCGCGGGCCCATGAGGCGCTCCACTATGTCGAGCTGGGCGAAGCGCGCTACCGCGAGGTGCGCGGATATTCGACCGGCATGCGCCAGCGGGTCCGCCTGGCCGCGGCCCTGGCGCACGGCCCGGACCTGGTCTTGCTCGACGAGCCGACGACCGGCCTCGATCCCGGCGGACGGGAAGAGATGCTGTCGCTCATCGACGACATGGCCCATCGCCGCGGGGTGCGGGTGCTGCTCTCCTCCCATATCCTGCCGGACATCGAGCGGGTGTGCGATCATCTGGTGGTGATGGCCGACGGCGAGGTGCGCTTCGCCGGGACGCGCGCGGATTTCGTGCGGCAGGAGGCGCGGCGCATGCGGGTGCGGGTCAAGGCCGGCGTCGAGACGCTGCGGCGGCAATTGCAGGCGCATGGCATCGACGCCGGCGAACCCGTGGACGGCGACGGCCTGGTGTTGGACCTGGGCCCGGAGCGCTCGGCGGCGGATGTCTTTCGCGCCGCGCGAGCGTGCGGCGTCCAGGTGCGAACGCTCTTGCCGGCCCGGCTCACCCTGGAGCAGGCGTTCGAGCAGACGGTGACGAACGCCAGCGAGGCCCGCCATGGCTGAGCCGGCGGCCGGCGAGGGCCGCATCCTGGACCAGGGCTACCGGCCCTTCCTCGGCCGCCGCCGCTCGCCCGCGCGCGTGCCCTGGGTGATCGCCGCGGAGGAGCTGCGCCAGGCCTGGAAGGAAAAGCACTTCCGCCGCGTGGTCTGGGCCGGGGCGTTGCCGCTGCTCTTCTTTTGCGTGATCGTGTTCCTCAAGCGCTTCATGCCGCTGGGCGGCTTCGGCGGCGACGAGGCGCTGGCGCTCTTTCGGGTGCAGCAGTTCTGGTCGGTGTTCGTGGTCTACTACGTGGGGCGCAACGCCATCGGCGAGGAGCTGCGCACCGGAGCGCTGGACCTGGTCTTCTCCCGGCCGGTCGGCTTCTACGCTTATCTGGCCGGCAAGGGGTTGGCGTCGATCGCGGCGGTGGCGGCGACGATCGCGGCGCCGCTGTGGTGTCTGGGCCTGTTCGACCTGGTGTGGACGCCGGGGAGCGAGGGGTTGCGCTTTGCGCGGCTGGCCGGAGGCGCGGCGCTGTGCGGGGTCCTGGTGGGGATGGCCCAGGGCGCGGTGGTGCTGGCGCTCTCGGCGCTGGCCGGACGCGGAACGGCCGCAGGCGTGGCCTGGGTGCTGATGTATTTCTTGCTGGGCGGCGTGGCCCAGGGCGTGTCGCACGCCAGCGGCTCGCCCGAGGCCCTGGCGCTGTCGTTCTCGGGCGCGGGCGAGGGCCTGTTCGCGAGCCTGGTTCAGGGCGGCTTCGCCCGGCCCGGAGCGCCCGCCGCGCTGGCGGGCCTGCTGGGCTGGTCCGCCGTGGGCGCGGGCGCGGTGCTGCTTCGGCTGCGGCGCTACCGCCGGGGGATGCCATGAGCTGGACCGTCCGCGCCCGCGGCCTGGCCAAATGGTATGGCCAGGTGATGGCCCTCAACGACCTGTCGTTCGAGCTTTCGGCGCCGCTGGTCGGATTGCTGGGACAGAATGGCGCCGGCAAGTCCACCTTGCTTCGGTTGATGACCGGCCTGCTGGCGCCGTCCCAGGGCGAGATCCGGCTGGAGGGCGGCGATCCGCGCCGCGATCGCGCTCTGCGCGGCCGGCTGGGGTACTGCCCGGAGTTCGATCGCTTCTACGAGGATCTGACCCCGGTGCAATTCGTGGAGGCGCTGACCCGCCTGCACGGCGGGGCGGCGGAAGCGGCCCGGCGCGCCGCCGAGGAGGCGCTGGAGCGCGTGGGCTTGCAGGAGCACGCCCGGCGGCCCATTCGCGTCCTCTCCCACGGGATGCGCCAGCGGCTCAAGGTGGCGCAGGCGCTGGCGCACCGGCCTCGGTTTCTCCTGCTGGACGAACCGCTGGCCGGACTGGACCCGCTGGGGCGCATCGAGCTGACGCGCCTGTTTCGCGAAGAGGCCGCGGCGGGCTGCACGGTGTGGATTTCCAGCCACGTGCTGCACGAGCTGAAGGCGCTCACCGACACGGTGCTGCTCCTGCACCGCGGGCGGTTGCTGGCCGAGGGATCGGTGCGCCGCATCCGAGATCTCATCGATGCCCACCCGCATCGCATCGCGGTCGGCTGCGAGCGGGCGCGGGAACTCGGTGCCATCCTTGCGCGGTTCGAGCACGTTCGCCGGATCGAATTCACCGGCGCGGGTCTGGTGGTGGAGACGGTCCGGCCGGACGATTGCTACGAGGAACTGGGAAGGCTGGGCGCCGAGGGAGATCTGGGCATTCATTCCCTCGATGCGCTGGACGACAACCTGGAGGCCGTGTTCCGGTATCTGACCCGATGACGAATACCGCCGAAAATCGCGCTCCGCCTTCCCCCCTCCAGGCCGTCGCCCGGATCGCCCGGATGTATTTTCGCGTGGGGCTGGGGCGCCGGCGCACGCTGTGGCTTTCGTTGCTGGCGCTGCTCCCGGCGCTGGCGGCGCTCATCGGGCGCGCCATCGGGGAGGGGGGAGACGAGGCCTGGTTTTCCGCCACGGCGGTGCCGCTCTATCTGGAGTTTCTGGCGCTGGGGCTGGCCCTCTACCTCGGGGTTTCCAGCCTGAGCGATGAGATCGAGGACGGCACCATCGCCTTCTTGCTGTGCCGGCCGGTGCCGCGGGGCGCCATCGCTGTCGCCAAGATCGCGGCGGTGGTGACGGCGGGCGGGATCGGGCTCTCGGCGTCGCTCGGGCTGACCTTCGTTTTGTGCCATGTTCCCGACGTCGAGGCGCTGGCGGGAGCGGCGCCGCGGCTGGCCCGGGTGCTCTCTGTATTGTGGCTTCAGATGCTGCTCTACACCTCGCTGTTTTCGCTGGCGGGGGTGTGGTTGCGGCGGCCGATGCTGCTCTCCGTCATCTTCGGCTTCGGCTGGGAGGCGACGGTGAGCCATCTGCCGGGAGAGCTGCCCCGCTTCTCGCTGATGTTCTACCTGCGCTCCCTGCTCGGGCTGGCGCCCGGCGACAGCGGTCTGCTGTCGGCGCTGGTTCCGCCGCTGCCGCCGGCGGGCGTTGCGACCTCGCTGGCGGTCATCCTGGCAGGTACGGTCTTGTTCGCCGGATTGGCGGCCTGGGGCGTGGGTCGGCGCGAGTTCCGTTGAGCCGGCCCCGGCCCCGTCATTGGAGGACGCGGCCGTGCAGCACTGCCTCCAGGCGGAACAAGAGCTCCTGCTCACTCTCGCTGAGCGAATCGGGGCCGCGGGTCTGCAGGCGCAGGTCCAGCTCCGCCCGGCGTCCCACCAGCCGGCGGCGCTCGTCCGGGGACAGCGCCTCGAACCCCGCCTCCTCGGCCCGGCGCAGCAACGACTCGAACGACGGCTCGCCGGCCCGCCGGGCGATCCAGCGCCGGGCGCGGGCCAGCGGGCGGAAGGTCCGGGCGGCGCCGGCGGGCCGCTCCAGGCTGCGTTCGAACAGGGCCAGGCGAAGCTCCTGGATGTTGATGACCGCGAGCAGGCCGAGCAGCATCAGCGCCAGGGCGTCGTAGCCTTCGATCAGGGCATAGGCCGCGGCGCCGGCCAAAACGATCAGCGACACGACGGCGCTGGCCAGGCGGGCGCGGGCCGCTCCCCGGCGGCGGTACAGCAGAGCGCGAAAGGCCTGTCCGCCGTCCAGCGGATACACCGGCAGCAGGTTGAACAGCAGCAGCGCCAGATTGAGCCACAGGATCGAGTCGACCAGCCACCCGGCGAACCCCTGTGGCGAGAGCGCCGCGCGCAGCGCCAGCGCGGGCAGCAGCAGCGCCAGGTTCACCGCCGGCCCGGCCAGGGCCACCAGGATGGACTGGCGCCGGGTGAGCGGACCGGCGTGCTCCATCAGGCCGCCGAACAGGTGCAGGGTGATGCCCAGGATGTGCTGGCCGAAGCGGCGGGCCGCCAGCGCGTGCCCCAGCTCGTGCAGCAGGATGACGAGGGCCAGCAGCAACAGCCAGGCCAGCAGCTCCGGCCGGCGCGAGACCGCCGCCTGGAGCGCGAAAAAGGCGGCGATGAGGATGGCCCACAGGGACACATAGACGGGAATGCCCAGGAGGGAAAATACCCGGTAGCGCTGGTCGAGGCGATTTTCGATGAGCACGCGGTCTTGCCTCGCGTCAGCCCGCGACTACGGGCGCGGCGCCTCGATGACCTCCACGCCGGGAGGGATCTCGAATCGGAAGGCCTCGTCCTTGAGGCCGACGTTCACCGCCATGCGGGAGAAGAACAGGCGGTTCTCATTGCCGCCCGGATCCAGCACCAGCGTCTCGCTCACGCGGAAGGTCTTCTTCTCCACCACGAAGTACAGCCGCGAGAAACGGGCCGGCTTGCGCGGGGTGAGCTCCAGCACCCAGTGCTCCGGTCCGCCCAGGCCGGGCCGCGAGGCGAAGGCCACCTCGAACTCGTCCCGCAGTTTTCCCCGGCCCCACAAGAACGTCACCGCCGTGGACAGCTCGGCGTCGGAAAACGAGCGCTGGACCATGACCTGCTCGAGATCCGGATCGTAGATGTACAGCGCTTCTCCGTCGGCCACGAAGTGCTTGGCCTGGGGAGTACGGTAGTCCCAGCGCATGCGACCGGGCTTCTTGATGTACACAAATCCCGTGCTTTCTTTCTTTTGTCCCAGCGCCTTGCTGGAATACTCCTGCCGGAAAGCGGCCTGGAAATCCTGGGTGGTTTCGTAGAACTTCTGCACGCCATCGGCCACCTGCGCCGCATCCAGGGGCGCGCCTGGAGGGGCCGACAACAACAGCAGCACGCACAGGGCGTTCATGGCTTCGTCCTCCGAATTCCGCCAGAGCAGACGGCGGTGCCGGACGGGGCATTCAGCGCCGACTCCGGCGCCTCGCCCGCGTCCGCCTCGAGATCGTAGGCGTCCACGCGCCGCACCACCGCCCGCACCATGTCTCCCGGCTCGCCCCGGCCGCGGACGTACGTCACGCCGTCCACTTCCGGGGCCTGGTTGGCGGCCCGGCCCACCCGGCGCTCGCCGTCGCCGCCCTCGATCAGCACTTCCACGGGTTTTTCCAGCAGGCCGCGGTGGTATTCCAGGGCGATGTCCTGTTGCAGCCGCATCAGCCGATCGCGCCGGCGGCGGGCGACGGCGGGCGCGGGCCGACCCGGCAGGCGCGCGGCCGGCGTGCCCGGTTCCGGGGAAAAGCAAAAAACGCCCAGGCGCTCGAAACGGCAGCGGCGCACGAAACGTTCCAGCACGGAAAAGGCCGCGGCGTCCTCGCCGGGAAAGCCGGTCATCAGGGTGGTGCGCAGCACCAGGCCCGGGATCTCGCCGCGCAACCGCTCCACCAGCCGGGTGAGCGAGGCGACATCGCCGCCCCGGCGCATGGCGCGCAGCACCCCGCTGTCGGCGTGCTGGAGCGGAATGTCGAGGTAGGGGAGCACCGGTTCGCCGCGGGCCAGCACGCGCAGCAACGCCCGGTCCAGCCCGCCGGGGTAGAGATACATGAGCCGGAGCCAGTACAGGCCGGGCGTGGCCGCGAGCGCCTCCACCAGGTGGGCCAGCCGCGGCCGGCCGCGCAGGTCGCGGCCCCAGGCCGACAGATCCTGGGCGACGAGCACGATCTCCTTGACGCCGTACGCGACCAGCGTCTCCGCCTCCCGGCACAAATCCGCGATCGTTCGCGAGCGCTGCGGGCCGCGCAGCGACGGGATGATGCAGAACGAGCAGCGGCGTGAGCACCCCTCGGCCACCTTGAGGTAGGCCGCGCCCGGCGACAGCGAGTTGGCCCGGGGAGTGCGGTGGCTGGGGAGATAGGAACGGCGCGGGGCGGCGCAGGACAGCGCCGATCCCTCGGGGCGGGCCAGCGAGCGGGCCAGCCGGCCGACTTCGGCCGGACCGGCGATCCAATCGACCTCGGGGGCCAGGCGCCGCAGTTCGCGCGGGCCGATGCGGGCCGGCAGGCAGCCGCAGACCACCAGGCGCCGGCACCGTCCCGAGCGCCGCAGGTCGGCGAAGCGGCGCACCGCCTCCAGCGACTCCTGCACCGCCTCGCCGACGAAGGCGCAGGTGGCCAGCACGATCACGTCGGCCTCGGCCGGATCGTCCACCGCCGTCATCCCGGCACCGGCGGCGCCGGCCCACAGGATCTCGGCGTCCACGCGATTCTTGGGACAGCCCAGCGAGACGATGTGGAAGGTGCCCGGCGGCATTCAGATACCGTAGGCCTTTCCTTCCTCGACCGCCTCCGCGCCGCCGAGCCCCGCCTGCGTCAGCGCCTGCCGCAGGCCCTCGGCGGCGGCGGGCTCGCCGTGGTTCACCAGCCACTTCGCCGGCGGGCCCGGGATGCGGCGGGCCCACTCGACCAGCGCCGGCTGATCGGCGTGGGCGGAGAAGCCGTTCAGGGTGGCGATGCGCGCCTTGACCTCGACCGGCTCGCCGTGGATGGAGATGGATGTCTCGCCGTCCACCAGCCGGCGACCGAGCGTGCCATGGCCTTGGAAGCCGACGAACACCACCGTGGTGTTGTCCCGCCCGAGGAAGTTGCGCAAATGGTGCAGGATGCGCCCGCCGCTGCACATGCCCGAGCCCGCGATCACGATGGCCGGGGGCCGCTGATCCCGGATGGCGCGGGACTGGTCGGCGTTGACGATGCGGCGCAGCGCCGGGAAGGTGAGCGGCAGCCGCCCGTCGCGGATCATCTCCCGCGTCTCCGGATCGTAGCACTCGCCGTGGCGCCGGTAGATGTCGGTGGCCCGCTCGCCCATGGGCGAGTCCAGCAGCACCGGCACCTCCGGGATGCGGCCGCGCTCCATCATGGAGCGCAGATGGAAGACGATCTCCTGGGTGCGGCCGATGGCGAAGGCCGGGATGAGCACCATGCCGCGGTGCCGCACCGCCTCCTCGATGATGGCGGCGAACTCCTCCACCGTCTCCTCGCGGCCCCGGTGGCGGCGGTCACCGTAGGTGGATTCGATGACCACGGCCTCGACCGGCGCGTCCCAGGCCAGGGTGGGATCGCGGATGATGGGGGTGTTCATCACCCCCACGTCGCCGGAGAAGAGCAGCCGCCGGCCCTGCCGCTCGATCAGCACGTGCGACGAGCCCAGGATGTGCCCGGCGTCGAACAGGGTGAGCGAAAGCTCGCCGATATCGGCGCGCTCGTCGTAGCGCAGCGGTCGCATCAACGCACGCGCCCGCCCCACCTCGTCGTCGGTGTAGAGCGGCTCCTCGGACTTCTGGCCGCTCAAGCGCACCGCGTCCCGCCACACCAGCTCGGCGATCTCCAGGGTGGCGGCGTGTCCCAGGATGGGGCCGACGAAGCCCGCCGGGGCGAGCAGGGGTGCCCGCCCGGAGTGATCGAGATGGCCGTGGGTGAGCACCAGGGCGTGGAGCGCGCCGACATCGATCTGCGGCAGGCGCCGGTTGAGTTCCTCGGCGTCGCTCTCGCCCTGGATCATGCCAAAGTCGAGGAGCACGCGCTGCTCGCCCCACTCCACCAGCGTGCACGATCCGGTCACGCGCCCCGCGGCGCCCAGGAAGGTCAGGGAAGGTCCGGTCATGGCATAACCTCAAGAAAGATAGAGCGGCCGCCACGGCTCGGGCAGCCTCTGGAACCACTCGCAGAAGCGGCGCACGCCTTCCTCCAGTGGCACGGCCGGAGAGAAGTCCAGCTCTTCCCGCAGCCGTCGCGTATCGGCCCAGGCCTGCGGCAGCTCCCCGGGCGAGACGGGCCGGGCGGCGGTGCGCAGCACCACGTCGAAATGTTCCGCCACCAGCCCGGCCACCCGCAGCAGGGTGGCGCTCTCGCCGGAGGCCAGGTTGAGGACGCGAAACGGCGCCGGGCGTTCCAGCGCGCGCGCGATCGCCGCGGCCGCGTCGTCGACGTGGATGAAGTCGCGGCTCGCGCTGCCGTCGCCGGACAGAGGCAGCGCTCGCCGTTCCCGGGCGGCTCGGGCCAGCGCCGGCAGCAGGCGGCGCGGGGACGCCCAGGGGCCGTAGAGCGAGAACAGCCGAAACACGGTGACGTTCACCGGCGAGCGCAGGGAGAGCGCGTGCGCCCCCAGCTCCAGGGCACGGTGCGCGGCGCCGAGGGCCGACAGCGGCCGGTCGGCCGGGTCATCCTCCGCTTGGGGAAAGCGGCGCGAGGCGCCGTAGGCGTGGGCCGAGGAGAGCAGCACCGCCTGGCCGACGCGCAGGCGCCGGCATTCGTGCAGCAGCGCCAGGCCCGCCCCGGCGTTCTGGCGCAGGCATTCCGCCGGGAAGGCCTCGGCCCATTCCAGGTCGCGCCGGCCGGCCAGGTGGATCACCGCCTCGGGCAGGAACCTCTCCAACCGCTGGCGCAGCGCCTCGAGGTCGCGCACATCGCAGCGCTCGAAGGAAAAAGCCCCGCCCTCGATCGAGGCCAGCCGGGCCCGCGCCAGCGACGACGGCTCGGCCTCCCTGGCGTCCAGGCCGAGGACGGTGTGCCCGGTGGCGCACAGCCGCTTCGCCAACGCCGCGCCCAGATGGCCCGCGACGCCAGTGACGACGGCTTTCATGCCGCGCCTCGCCCCATGCCGAAGTAGCGAAATCCCATCTCGCGCATGCGGGCCGGCTCGTAGATGTTGCGCCCGTCGAAGATCACGGGCTGGCGCATGAGCCGGAGCATGCGCTCGAAGTCCGGCCGGCGGAACTCGTTCCACTCGGTCACCACCGCCAGCGCGTCGGCACCCTCGATGGCCTGGTAGTTGCCGCGGCAGTATTCGACGGCATCTCCCAGCGCGCGCCGAGCCGTCTCCATGGCCTCGGGGTCGTAGGCCTTCACCCGGGCGCCGGCGGCGAGCAGCTCGCGGATCAGCACCAGCGCCGGCGCCTCGCGCACGTCGTCGGTGCGCGGCTTGAAGGCCAGCCCCCACACGGCGATGACCTTTCCCGCCAGCGCCGGGCCGAAGTGCGCCTGGATGCGCGAGAACAGCACCCGCTTCTGGCGCTCGTTGACCCGGTCGGTGGCCTTGAGCATCTCGAGGTCGAGTCCAACGCTCTCGCCGGTGGCGACGAGCGCCCGCACGTCCTTGGGAAAGCAGCTCCCGCCGTAACCCGCGCCGGGGAACAAGAACGCCCCGCCGATGCGCCGGTCGCTGCCGACGCCGCGGCGGACCAGGTCCACGTCCGCGCCCACGCGATCGCACAGCAGGGCCATCTCGTTCATGAAGGAGATGCGCGCGGCCAGCAGGCCGTTGGCGGCGTACTTGGTCATCTCGGCCGAGAGCGGATCCATGAACAGGATGGGGTTGCCGGTGCGCACGAAGGGTTCGTACAGGTCCGCCATCACCCGGCGCGCCTCCTCGTCGTTGGTGCCGATCACCACCCGGTCGGGGCGCAGGAAGTCGTCCACCGCCGCGCCTTCCTTGAGGAACTCCGGATTGCTGACCACCGAGACCGCGTGCGCGGTCTGGCGGCGGATGGTCTCGGCCACCCGGGCCGCGGTGCCCACCGGCACGGTGCTCTTGTTGACCACGATGAGCGGGCCGGTCATGGCCCGGCCGATCTGCTCCGCCACCGCGAGCACGTGCGAAAGATCGGCGGAGCCGTCCTGGCCTTCCGGGGTGCCGACGGCGATGAAGGCCACCCGCGCGCCGCGCACCGCCTCGGCCAGATCGGCTGTGAACTGCAACCGGCCCTCGCGCAGGTTGCGAGCGAGCAGATCCGAGAGCCCGGGCTCGTAGAAAGGCACCTTTCCCGCGCGCAGCTTGGCGAGCTTTTCCGGGTCCACGTCCACCAGGGTCACGTCCTGCCCGCTCTCGGCGAAACAGGTCCCGGCCACCAGGCCCACGTACCCGGCGCCGATCACCGCGATGCGCATGCTGCCTCCCGTCCTCCCGCCGTCCGGGCCGAGTCTATGCGGGCGAAAGCGAGCTTGTCAAAGTGCCGGCCGCCTCAGACCACCACCCGAAACTCGCGCCAGGCCTGGCGTGAAAGCCACGGCCGAAAGCGCGGATCGGCGATGGAGATGAGCCCGCGGATGAACTCCGCCTGGGAGCGGCCCGAGACCCGAAAGACGCCGTGCTCGGTGGCCAAAAACAGGCGCGCGCCGTTGCGCCCGCCCATGAGGTCGGGGCCGACGTGGCTGATGGGCGTGCCCCGCGGCAGGTAGGGAAAGATCGACGAGCGCAGCTTTCCCTCGGGCGTGCGATGGGTGGATTTGAGGCACAGGTAGCCCACGCCGCCGTTGGCCAGACCGCGGAAGATCATGGCTCCGCCGCCCACGCCGGAGAAGTGGTTGCGGTCGCGCCCGCCGGAGTTGACGTGGCCGTGGAAGTCCACGCTCAGGATGTTGTTGATCCCGAGCCCGCCGTAGAAGCCCTCAGAGATGACCACCCGCGAGGCCGGGGCCACGATGATGGCCGGGTTGCGGTCCAGCTTGCGGTAGAAGTCGCTGCCCGCCTCGGCCATGGTGAAGGTGCACACCAGCTTGCCGTCGAGCGGCGTGCGCCGCCCGTCCCGCTCGATGAAGTGGGTGCCGGCGATCTTGCCGGCCTCGAACAGCTCGAGGGTGTACGGGTCCAGCATCTCGGAGTACTGCCGCCCATGCCAGCTCGACTGGCGCAGCCCGCGGATGGCCTGGACGCCGGTGCCGCCGATGCCCACCTGGATGGCCCGGCCGAAGCACAGCTCCCGGTTCTGCTCGATGTGATTGACGATGTTCTCGGCGATGCGCTGCTCCACCGGCGACGGGCTGGTGAAGGTCCCGGCCGGCACGCTCGGCAGCGGGCCGTCGTCGAGGACCAGGCGCAGCCGTCCGGCCTCGGCGAGCGGGCGCAGGCGCTCGATCGAGACCGTATTGGGCGCGTCGCCGTAGCCGCGGGTGAACGGCAGGGCGGGGTTGAGGTAGATCAAAACGTCGATTACGGGTTGTTCGAGGATGCGCTCCAGGATCTCGCCGTTGGCGCCGCTGGCGATGCCGTGGCTGAGTTCGCCGCGCTCGTCGGGCGGGGTCATGGAGAACACGAATGCGTCCACCAGCGGTTTCCCCTCCGCGTCGATGCCCATGGACTCCACCGCGTCGGGAAAATGGATGGACTGCATGTCCATGATGCCCATGCGGCTCATGTTGCGCCCGGCGAAGGCGGGGTAGAGGGCGCGCACCAGCGAGAGCTTGGGGACGACGATGTTGTTGGCCGGGCCCAGGAAGGGCGAGGAGAAGGTGATGCGCCGGTCCCGAAGTTCCCGGTAGTGAGCGATGAGCCGGCCGAGCCCGTCGAGCTTGCGGCTCGCCTGTCCCAGGCGCGCGGCGGCCGTGCCCAGCAGCGGGACGTTCTTGAGACGCTTCGCCGCGCCGGCCAGCCGGTCGCGGGCCGAGAGCGCGTCTCCCACGCACAGCGGGTGGGGCGCCATGAACAGCGCCTGCTTGATGCGGATGTCCCGAAGGTCGTTTTTTCGGATGAAGTCCCACAGGCCCGCGTAGAAGTTGTGCGGCTCCGAGGTGGCGAAGCCCGAGGCGATGGTGGCGCCGGAGCGGACAATGGCGCGCAGCGCCTCGTCGTGGGAGCAGAGGCATTTTTCCAAAAACGAGGGGAGGTTCACAGCGCCTCCATCCCCCCCCGGTAGAGTTTCTCGGAGAGCTTCTGGCCTTTCTCGTCGTACTCGGTCCAGGCGCCTTCGCGCAGCCCGTCGCGGTACTCGCCCTCGGCCGCCTTCTCGCCGTTCTCGTGGAAGAAGGTCCAGCGGCCTTCCTTGACGCCGGCGCGGTACTCGCCCGCGGCGGCCTTCTTCCCGTTGGGATGATAGAAGGTCCACAGGCCCTCGCGCAGGCCGTCCTTGAACTCGCCCTCGGCTTTCTGGCCGGGGCCTTCGGCCGGCGGTTGAGGCGCGGGCGCGGCGCCCGCGTCGGCCGGGGCCGGCGTCCCCCCTGCGTCCTCGGCCGGGCGGGTGGCGCTGTCGCGGCAGCCGGCCAGGCCGGCGAGCAGAAACACCAGCATCGGGATCGCAATCTTCATGGCTCCTCCGGGGTCCGGGTTCGCTCTTGGAGACGCCCGAGTCCGGCGCGGGATCCGCCGGCATGGTAGGACAGGCGCGCGGCGGGATCAACTGGAGGGCCGCGCCAAGACGCGCGCCGCCGGGCAGGAACCCCCGGCATCATCCGGGCCGCGCCGGGCCAAACCTTGAAAAATTGGCGTGTCGTGGTACCGTCGACCCGGCAGAAAACCGCATCGCAAGGGACTGAACGGGTGTTCCCTGACAGCCAATGTCGCGGTCGTGCCCGACACTGGCCCCGAAGGCGCATGCCGATGAACCATACCCGACCCCCGACGCGCAGGATGCTGGCCTTTCGCGCCGCCCTGATCCGGCGCGAGTATCCCAACGCGCGCACGCTCGCCGAGCAGTTCGAGGTGAGCACGCGCACCGCCCAGCGCGACATCGAGTACCTCCGGGACCAGCTCGGCTGGGAGATCGAGTACGACCCCGACCGGCGCGGCTACCGGGCCCGGGGCCCGCTTCCCATGGTGGACGCCGTGCTCACCGAGGGCGACCTGGTGGCGGTGATGGTGGCCCTGCCGCTGGTGGCGAGCTACGGCGGCACCGCCTACGGCCGGCGGCTCAAGGCGGTGTTCGAGCGGCTGTGCGTCGGGCTCACCGACGAGGTCGAGGTGCGGCTGGCCGCGCTGGACCAGGCGCTGAGCGCCCGGGGCACGGCCGTGCCCATCGTGGACCCGGAGGTGCTGGAGGCGATCCAGGACGGCCTGCGGGAGAGCCGCACCATCCGGATGAGCTACCGCACCCGTTCGCGCGGGGGCGAGCGGACCGAGCGCGAGGTGGATCCGTACCACCTGTGCTGCGTGGACGGGCAATGGTACCTGGTGGGCTTCTGCCACCTTCGCAACGAGGTGCGCCTGTTCGCCGCCTGGCGCATCGAGCGCGCCGCGCTCACGGGAAAGACCTTTCAAAAACCCGCCGGCTTCGACGCCTCGCGGTACTTCGCCAATTCCTTCCGCGTCTTTTGCGGGCAGGGCAGGCAGCGCGTGGTGCTGCGCCTGTCCGGGCTCTCGGCCTCGCTGATCCAGGAGCGGCCGGTGCCGACCGAGGAGCGGCGGCGGGTGCTCAAGGACGGCCGGCTCGAGCTGGTGCTGCGGCCGTCGAGCCTGGAAGAGTTGCAGTGGTGGGTGCTGGGGTTCGGCGGGGAGTGCCAGGTGGTCGGGCCGAAGAAACTTCGGGAGATGATCCGGAGGCATGCGGAGGGGATGCTGAAATATCAGGACCGTACTTTCGCAAAGACAAGGAGCCGACAGTGACTAGTGAAACTGGCGGTGACAAAGAAGAGGGATTTAAAAGATTCTTTCAGACGGCCACGGGTTTTTCTCCATACAAGTGGCAGGTTTTACTTGCGGTTGAAGGCATTCCGTCAGTCTTGCCCGTTCCGACAGGGCTTGGCAAGACGGAGGTGACTCTCGCATGGGCTTGGCGTCGACTGGTCGCAGGTAAGCCAGAGCCCCTCCACCTCGTCTACTGCCTGCCGATGCGCAGCCTCGTGACGCAAACCGTTCAGCGACTGAGGCGCTACTTCGATGCGCTGAAAACCAAGAACCCAGAGATCGACGTCGGCGTCTTCCAGCTCATGGGTGGCGAGATCGACGACGAATGGGCTGGACAGCCCGACAGGCCCTGGGTGCTCGTCGGCACGCAGGACCAACTCCTGTCGCGTGCGCTCAATCGCGGCTACTCTATGAGCCGCTTCGAATGGCCAGTCCACTTCGGCTTGCTCAACAATGACTGCCGGTGGCTCATCGACGAGGTCCAGCTCATGGGGCCGGGACTCTGGACGACGTCGCAGCTCGATTGGATGCGCACCAAGCGCTTCCTCTCGTTGAAGCCGTGCCTGACGACGTGGATGAGCGCCACGGTCGGGACGTCGTTCCTGAGCACTACGGATCGAGTGCGCGAGGCGCTCAGCGAACCGTCGCAGGAGCAGGTCGCGTTCGAAGACAAGCTCAAGACCGCCCTCGATCATGACGACGGCCTCAACTGGTGGAGAGAAGCGAAACGCCCTCTGGCTTGGTGGCAACCCGATGCATCGGCGCCGACTACGGGCGGAGGCAAGAAGCGAAACGCAGCGAAGTCGGCCACAGTGGCGACAGTCACGCCCGACACCGTCGCCGACGCCATCGCCGCCTCCGTGAAGGCGAAGCACGTGGCGCGCACCCTCACGCTCGTCGTCTGCAACACGGTAGACATGGCGCAAAAGGTGTTCCGCGCGTTGTCGTCGATCGATCACAAGGTGCTACTCACGTCGCGGTTCCGTCGCGAGGACCGCGCACTTCACGAGGATCGCCTCATCGCCTTCGATGCCAACCGAAAGGCTGGCAACCTGCCGCAGGATGATCCTGGCCTCATCTGCGTGAGCACGCAGGTCATCGAAGCTGGCGTGGATATCTCGGCGCATCGTCTCTTCACCGAGCTCGCGCCGTGGCCGTCGATGCTGCAGCGCCTGGGTCGATTGAACCGAAAGGGAGACGACCAGGAGGCTCAGGCCTGGGTCTGGGAGACGCCGAAGGAGGGCGGTAACAAAAAGGTCGAGCGCATCGGGCCCTACGAGGCCGCCGACATCGAGCGCGCAAAGAAGCTCGTGGACGCCTTCGCCCCTCTCTCTCAGGGAAAAGCGTTCTCGGAGGCCATCGAGGAGCTGAATGAAACCAAGCAGAAGGAAGTCACCGAGGCCTTGCAGCCGAAGCCGAGCCCGCTTCCGCGAGCACTCGACGTTCACGGGCTCTTCTCCACCGAGCGAGATGTTCACGGTGGCTTCACTGACATCAGCGCCTTTGTGCGTGGCACCGATTCCGACCTCGATGTGACCGTGTTCTGGCGCGACTGGTCGGGGGACTCTCCACCACGCGGCGACGACCTCGATGGCCCCTTGTTCGATCCAGCAAAGGAGGCCTGCCCCGTTTCCTGCGGAGAACTCCAGCAGATGCTCAAAAGCAACAATGCGAAGGCGTGGCTCTGGGACGACGAAGCGGATCGGTGGGAACGCGTGAACCACTGGGAAATCCGCCCTGGCATGCTCGTCATGCTGAAGCGCGACGTCGGCGGCTACGACAAGACCGAAGGGTGGACGGGGGACAAGTCGAACAAGCTCGCCGAAGTGCCGCGCGCCGGGCGCGGCGCGACGCTGCGAGACGACGCATGGACCGAGGTCGGCTACTGGTCGAGGCTCGAAGACCACCTCAAGGACGCAAGACGTGAAGCCGAGGAGCTGTGCACCGCGCTCTCGCTGGAGGGCGACATCCAGAAGGCCGTCGTCGAAGCTTCGGGCCTCCACGATCTCGGCAAGGCGCATCCGCAGTGGCAGGCCGCGTTGCCCGATCGCTCCGGCATCCCCGACGCGCTGCTCGCCAAGAGCCCGCGCGTCGTCGCCGCTGATGTGAGGGGTGACGCATTCGCCGTCCGCGCAGAGTTCCTCAAGCTTCGACCGAAGGCTTATTCACTGCCGGACGAAGCACGCCGGCGCGGTCGTGAGGACGTCGTCCGTCTTCGGTGGGCCATCGACGACAGACTCAGCGACGCTGAACTAGAGTCGCTGCGCCACGTCGCCGGGGTTCGCTGGGCAGGCCACCTCCCGTTCCGGCCCGGGCTTCGCCATGAGGTCGCCTCTGCCCTTGCGATGTGGCGGAAGTACCGCGACAGCGAGACAAAGCCTTACCCCGCGCTCGCGGTCTACCTGGCGGCCACGCACCACGGAAAGGCGCGCACCGTGATGCGCTCGACGACGGGAGAAGGCGATGACGTCTTCGGCGTGCCGAGCAAGTCGAGCAAGCCGAGCTTGCTCGTCATCGGCGGCGATCAGTTGCCGCTCGACTTCTCGGTCGCCAAGGATGGCGCCGAAGGACGCTGGGAGGGTGACGAGTTCGTACTGACCGGCTATGGTTGGACGGGCCTCGTCGCCGATCTGCTCGGCCCGTGGCGGCCAGAAGAGAAAGGCGACGTCGGCGCCGTGCCGGCGGGCGAACCGAGGCATCTCGGCCCCTTCGCCCTCGCCTATCTCGAAGCGCTTGTCCGCATCGCGGACTGGCGCGCAAGCGACCCGGCACGCGCCACTGGTGCATGCAAGCCAAGCGAGGTGCGCGATGGCCGCTGAACTTCGGCTTCCGGTTCTGGCGCTGCCAGGTCTGTCGCCCGACAGCCTCGGCAACTACCTCGCGTCGCTCGGCCTCTTGCGGGTGTTGTCTCGAAGGTGGCCGCGCACGCGGATCGCCTGGCGAGACGAGGTGTTGCAGGTGGTCGGGGGTCCACCGACGCTCGACGAGCTTCTCGATGAGCTGGTGCGGATCGCCGGGCAACGCGAGTGGACCCAGTATGACAAAGCGTGGTCTGACGCGCAGAAAAAGGGCACAAAGGCAAAATCCGGCGCACCGCTCGCGCTCTGGCAAGCGGAGGCACTGGAGAGCCAGCTTCCGTTCTTCGCCGCACATGCGGTCCCGCACGCACGCGTGAGCTTCAACCCGCTCCTTGGCAGCGGCGGCAACGCGGGTCAACGCGACTTCGCGGCGGGCTGGAATAAGGCCGTCGATGCCCTCGCGGCTGCGCCAACGCAGCCGAGGGGACGAGCGAAGAGAAAAGCGGCGGTCGGCGCCAGCAGTGCGGCGCCTTCGGATGAACGGAAGAATGCTCTTCGGGCCTGGCTTCTCGGTCAGCCCGTCGCGTGGATGGCCGACAAGCTGGCCGCGGGCTCTTGGTTCAGCGAGGCCACGAAACTCTACAACAGCGGTCAGTCGCCAGCGCGTAAGGGACAAATCTCTCCGTGGGCCATGGTTCTCGCCTGCGAAGGCCTGGCCTTTTTCGCGGGCGGCGCATCTCGACGGCTCGGTGCTCGATCAGAGCGCGCCTTCGGCGCCTTCCCCTTCATCACCCAGCCCATCGCTGCGAGCGCCGAGAAGGAGGCAGACCGACTTCGTGGCGAGATATGGACTCCGCTGTGGAGTCGGCCGATGTCGCTCGCCGAGGCGACTACGCTGTTCTCGCGTGGGCGAGCGGAGTTGCATGGTCGCGGAGCGCTCACCCCCGCCGCCTTCGCCACGGCCATTCGCAAGCGCGGTGTGGACGCTGGGGTCAGCGAGTTCCGCCGCTACACGCTCGGACGAACGACGAGCTCGAACACGTTCGAGCCCCGACTGGAGGCTCGCTTTTCTCTCGAGACCGACGCCGACACATACCGGGCCGCGTCGTCGACACTCGATTGCGTCACCGCCCTGATCGAGCAGCGCGGCTTCCCTCGTGACCGGAAGGTGGGCCAGCGGTGGCGCTTCGAGGGGCTTCGCGGGCCCATCGAGGCGGCGCTCCTCGACGTTGCAGCGGAGCCGAATCGCACCGAAGCGGGCATCGCCCTGCTTGACGCGATCGTCGCTGCGCTGGATCGTATAGACCGCAACCGGAGTTTCCGCGAGGGCAAGGTCTGCTGGGAGCCGCTGCCGATCGAGTGGCTGCCTTCGTTATTCGCTGATGAACCGGCCGGCGTCGAGGCACGGCTCGCCTTGTCGCTCGTGTCGGCCTTCTCGGTCGCGCAGCCCTTCGCCACGTATCGCTTCGGCGTCGAGTGGAAGTACGGCCAGACCTACGCGAACTACACGCACACCGACCGTCCTCCGGCCCGTTGGGTCTGGGGGCCTGGCGACCTGGCTCGCGTCCTCGGTGCTGTCTTGTCGAGAAAGCTCCTCGACCAGGAGGCGGACGCGGACAGGCCCCATCAACGTGGCCGTGCCCCCCTTCCAGCGACGACGTCGCAGGTACGGCATTGGCTCGCCGGTGATCTCGACGAGTCACTGTTCTCCGCTTGGCTCTCGAGACTCGCGCTCTTCGACTGGAGAAGGGTTCCGCAAGAGATTCGCGCGCTCGTCTCAAGGGAGGACAGCGCGCCCCGAACCGATGGCGATCTGGTCTTGCTCGGGCTCTTCCAACCGCTCATCGACCAGCGCCCCTTGGTCATCCGCGATCTGTCCCCGAACGATCTATTCTCAGAAGAGACGGGCGCTCGAACGACGGAGGCCGCGCGCTCGCTCGTCACGCTGATCCGCGCCGGCAACCTCGACGCCGCGGTGAGACTTGCGCGTAGTCGTTATGCGATGGCTGGTGCGCGCCTCGCGACGTTCAACGCGCCGTTCGCCGCGCACGACCCCGACCGCCTCGCCGCGGCCCTGCTGTTCACCATCTCGAATCGCGATCGTATCGATCTATTCAAACGCTGGCTTCGTCCGCGACGCCGGCAAAAAGGAGGAACTGTCCATGGCTGAGGCAATGAAAAAGCTCACCCCCGCTGAGGTGCTGAAGGGCGAGTCGCCGCTCGTCCTGACCGCGACGCTCGAGCCGATCATCGGCGACCGGTTCCAACCGGCCGGGTTTCCCGAGATCGGTCACGTCATCTACAAGGCCCCGCGCAAGGACGGCAGCACCGAGAACGTGTGCATCGTCGACAGCGCGGCAAGTATGGCCAACCACCTCGAGACGGTCTGCCAGCGCGGCGCGCACGACCTCGACCTCGTCGATGATCTCGACGGCATGCCGTACATCCGCTGCGTGACGAACACGACGGAAGGCAAGGAGCCGACGAAGGACCGTGAGGTCGTCGTCACGAGCCTGACCGAAGGACACCGCATCGCATCGACGTACTTCCTGGATGGCACAGTGCTAAAGAGCGATGACACCAAGGGCGACGGCAACTTCGCAGGCGAACTCATCAAGAAGTTCGGCATCGTCTTGCCCGGAAGCTCGAAGGCGCATCCACCGCCCGAGAGGTGGTGGAACGTCTTCAAGTCGATCTTCGAGCTCGATCCGAACTCGCTCGTCCACGGCGTGCTGTTTCCGCAGTGGCAGATCAAGATCCCACGCGCGCTCACGGCGCACCTCGAGGCCTTCGGTGCCGGCCGCGTTGACCGTTCCGGCGTGAAGTTCGACCGGCTCGGCAAGACGACGTCTGGGCAGCCGATCTTCGCGGTCGATGACGCCACCGCCGAGTCCATACGCGCGACCTTCGTGCTCGACGTCGACCTCATCCGCTCATTTGGACGCAAGAAGGGTGAAATCACGCTAGGCCTCTCGGGGCAGCGGCAGGAGTTCCTCGTCGCGCTCGCGTTGTGGAAGATCAAGAAGCTCTTAGAGTCGCCCTTCCGATTCCGATCGGGTTGTCATCTCCGCTGTACTGCACTCGAATGCAACGGGTCGGGCATCGAACTGGACGTCAACATCAGGGCTGCAATCTCCGCCGCCAGCTTCGGCCAGCAACCCATCACGGATGTGTTCTGGCCGCGCGAGGAGCTGTACCGCGAGGGCAAGGATGAAAAGGGTGAGCACGATGACGCTGAGGCCGACGGAGGATCGACAGAAGAAAACGGTGAGGAGAATTGATGCGGATCATCCTTCGACAAGAGTTCCTGCTGGGACGATTTCACGCCACGCCGTGGCGCGTGAATCCATTCGATGACCCCTACGGTGAGTGGCCGCCGAGCCCGTGGCGACTGGTACGTGCAGTCACGGCACGCTGGTACCAGAGAGTTCGAGAGACGCAGCAGGCACCGGACCTCGCGCAGCTCGAGAAGCTGCAGAGTGCGCTCTGCAAGAGCAACTACACGTTCCATCTGCCACCCGACGCAAGGAAAGGAAGCCCGCTCCGGCAGTACCACCCGACCGAATTCGGTTGGCGACCGGCCGAGAAGAAGAAGGCTGGAATGCGCAGCTACGGAACAAGCCTCGTGCAGGACAACTACTGGTGTGTGCCGCCCGAGACGCCCGTGTGGTGGTTCATCGATGGCGATGACTGGACCGAGGAGTTGAAGACGCTTCTTGGCGAGTGCCTCGCGCGCATGACCTACTTCGGACGTGCCGAAACGCTCACGCGCATTCGCCTGGCGGACCCGGCGGACTGCATTCCCCAGCCAAACTGCACGCTCGCCGACCGGCGCACGGCGGGCGCGGTGCCCGTGCTGTCGCCGCTCGAGGAGGCCACGCGCGAAGACATCGAGAGCGCGACCGACAACCCCGAGGCCGTGAAGCGAACCGTCCCTCCCGGCGCGCAGTGGCTCTACGCGGTGCGACCCGAGCGGCCCGCAGCCCGCGAGCGCCGCCGCGTGCCGGAGCATCGCCCCGACTGTCACCTGATGCAGTTCGCCATCGGCTGGAACGTCTCGCCAGAACTTGGCGCTATCGTGCGACTCACGTCGCGGTTTCGTGGGGCCGTGCTCCGTGAATTGCTGAGGTTGAAGACGGGTGACGCTTCGGTCAATTGGACCAGAGCCAGCCGCGGTGTGCGCGAGGCGGTCGCCGACATGGCCGGCAAAGACGCGAACGGCGAAGCGCTGAAGGGCCATCGCCACACGGCGTTGCTGGTGTGGGTCGAAGACGAGCAGCCCACACGCCTCCTTGTCTTTCGTGGCTCGCGTGCGTTCGACGCCGATGAGCAGGAAGCGATCCTGCTTGCCGCGGCGAGAGATGTGTCATGGGCAGCGGCAGGCTCTGACGCGGTAGAGTGGAAGGTGCGGCTCTTGCCGCTGGATCGCGCAGTGCCGCCCCCTCCGGGATTCGATGGCGAGCCAGCATCGATATGGAAATCCCTGACGCCATATGTCCCTCCTCGTCGTCATATGCGTGGCGGCAGGCTGAGAGCTGGCGAATCGATCGACAACCAGATACGGCGCGAATTGGTGGCACGGGGGTACCCGTTGCCGGAACAGGTCGAGGTCGCAGAAGATAGGGGAGCAACCTGGGTTTCGGTGCACATGCCTCGCCGAGAAGCCGGTAGAGGTGCATTGATCGGAAGACGCCGCGGGTATGTGGTCCGAATCCAGTTCCAAGCGCCGGTCCGTGGACCTCTATGCCTTGGGCATTCCGCTCACTTCGGCCTCGGGCTCTTCATGCCGGCAGAGGACGACGCATGACCTCCCCCCGCCTCATCCCGCCCCACGGCGGCCACCGGGAGCTCAAGTCGTTCCAGATGGCGGAGATCGTGTACGACGCCACGGTGGCGTTCTGCGATCGGTTCATCGAGCGGCGGAGGATCTGAATAGAGGTCCCGATGGAAGTCCCCGATCTCATCCCCGCCCGGATGCTGGCCGAGTACGCCTACTGCCCCCGGCTCGGCTACCTGATGTGGGTCGAGAACGAGTTCGCGGACAACGTGTTCACCGTGGACGGCCGGCGGGTGCACCAGCGCGTGGACGGCGAGGCGCAGGAGCTGCCCGAGCCGGACGAGGCGGCCGAGCAGCAGGAGATGTTCCACGCACGCTCGGTCATGCTGTCCTCGCCGGAGGAGGGGCTGATCGCCAAAATCGATCTGGTCGAGCTGGACGGAGAGCGCGCCACGCCCATCGACTACAAGCGCGGCAAGAAGCCCGCCGTCCCCGAGGGCGCCTACGAGCCGGAGCGGGTCCAGTCTTGCGCCCAGGGGCTCATCCTGAGGGCGAACGGGTACACCTCCGAAGCCGGGGTCGTGTATTACGCCGGTTCCAAGGAGCGCGTGGAGGTGCCCTTTTCGGCCGAACTGATCGACAGGACCCGCTCGCTGGCGCGCGAATTCCGCGAGGTCGCCCAGAGATCCGCTCGCCCCCCGCCGCTCGACGACAGCCCCAAGTGCCGGGGTTGCTCGCTCGCGGGCATATGCCTCCCCGACGAGACCGCCTTGTTGACCGAGTCCGAGGCGGCGACGAAAGACGGCCTGCGCCGGCTGCACCCCGCCCGCGACGATGCCTTGCCGCTCTACGTGCAAGCGCACGGGCTGCAGGTCGGCAAGAGCGGAGACGTCCTGGTGATCAAGGAGCGCGGCAGCCCGGTGGCCGAGGCCAAGTTCGTCGCCACCTCCCAGGTGTGCCTGTTCGGCAACGTCGGCATCACGCCGCAGGCCCTGCACGAGTGCTGCCAGCGAAGCATCCCGGTATGCCACTTCGGCGCCGGGGCCTGGTTTTACGGCATCACCACCGCCGTCGGGCCGCGCAACGCCGAGGCCAAGCGGGTGCAGTTCCGCGCGGCCGACGACGCGCGGATCTGTCTGTCGATCTCGCAAAGGATCGTCGAGGCGAAGATCCGCAACCAGCGCACCTTGTTGCGCAGAAACGCCGGCGAGGTGGAGCCGGAGGCCCTGCGAGAGCTTTCCGAACTCGCCGATGCGGCCCGCCAGGCCGGGTCGCTGGATTCTCTGCTGGGCATCGAAGGCCGGGCCGCCCGGGTTTACTTCGCCTCGCTCCCCAGGATGCTCAAGCCCAGGGAGGGGTCGGAGCTGGCGTTCGACTTCGAGGGCCGCAACCGCCGGCCGCCCCGGGATCCGGTCAACGCCATGCTGTCCTTCGCCTACGCCATGCTCGCCAAGGACTGCACCGTGGCCCTGCTCGCCGTCGGAATGGACCCGCACCTCGGGTTTTTCCATCAGCCGCGTTTCGGCCGGCCGGCGCTGGCGCTCGACTTGATGGAGGAATACCGGCCGCTGGTCGCGGACTCCGTCGTGCTCACGCTGGTGAACAACGCCATGGTGGCGCCGAGGCAATTCATCAAGGTTGGCAAGTCGGTGGCCATGCGGCCCGAGGCCCGGCGGGCGCTGATTCAAGCCTACGAACGGCGGATGGACCAACTGGTGACGCACCCGGTGTTCGGCTACCGGCTGAGCTACCGGCGCACCCTCGAGGTCCAGGCCCGGCTTCTGCTGCGGCATCTGGCCGGCGAGATCAGTCAATTCCCGGCATTCACTCCGAGGTGACGAGATGCTCAAGACATACGTCGTGTCCTACGACATCTCCGATCAAAAGCGCTGGCGGCGGGTGTACAAGAAGATGCGCGGCTTTGGCGATCACGTGCAGTATTCCGTATTCGTTTGCGAGCTTTCGGAGATCGATCTGGTGGAGATGCAACAGGCGCTCGACGAGATCATCCAGCACGATGAGGACCAGGTGCTCATCGTGGACATCGGGCCGTCCGAGGGGCGGGCGCCGAAGTGCTTTTCTACGCTTGGGAAGGCGTTTACGTATCCCGAGCGGCATGCTGTGGTAGTGTAGGCGATCGGGATCGGGTTGTGGGTCTTTGAAAACCTGTTGATGTGACATTCGAGCGCGGTAGTGGCGCAAAGGATCCGGGAGGCGCTCGAACGACGCAACTGGCTGACGTGCATGAAGAAAATCCCGGGCGTCAGGAGAGATGTGCATGTGCGAGGTGAAGGAACCGAGACCCTCTCGAAAAACAGCTTGCAACCCGTTGAGACTCTTTGCAAAAATCAGACAGCCCTTTCCGCTCCTTCCAAGGAGCGGCCCCATTGAAGCGCCTGCTCCGCGGCCGCTCGTTGGCGTTCTTCCGTTCTTTCCGCTCCTTCCAAGGAGCGGCCCCATTGAAGCCCGGGGAACCGCGAGGTGTATTTCATTTCTGCTTGCTTTCCGCTCCTTCCAAGGAGCGGCCCCATTGAAGCAGTGCCATATCTCTTTCTGATTCCAGCGATATCGATCCCTTTCCGCTCCTTCCAAGGAGCGGCCCCATTGAAGCGGACCTAGTATATATCCAAACATGAACGAGCAGACGGCTTTCCGCTCCTTCCAAGGAGCGGCCCCATTGAAGCCGCCTGAGGCTGATGAAGAAGGAATAGCCGCGCATGCTTTCCGCTCCTTCCAAGGAGCGGCCCCATTGAAGCCGGCATTTGATCGTCGAGTATTCGAAAACAGAGCGAGCTTTCCGCTCCTTCCAAGGAGCGGCCCCATTGAAGCTGCGGCAACAACAGCGCTGGCAGTAATACCTACGTCCTTTCCGCTCCTTCCAAGGAGCGGCCCCATTGAAGCTGCCCCCGCCCCACCATTCTCACGCAGCCAGTCGGCCTTTCCGCTCCTTCCAAGGAGCGGCCCCATTGAAGCCTGTTGATCGAGGTGGCAGTGCCGGGCGAAGACGGCTTTCCGCTCCTTCCAAGGAGCGGCCCCATTGAAGCTAACGCAACCGTTACTGGCGCGGCAGTGTGCTTCAACTTTCCGCTCCTTCCAAGGAGCGGCCCCATTGAAGCATCTCTATGAGTGACCACCGCACCAGGTCGTTTGCCTCCTTTCCGCTCCTTCCAAGGAGCGGCCCCATTGAAGCAGTTGAATCCAGATATAACTTCGCGCTCGCCTCCAACTTTCCGCTCCTTCCAAGGAGCGGCCCCATTGAAGCAGAAAGCTGCAGCAAGAAATCACCCAGGTGCTCGACTTTCCGCTCCTTCCAAGGAGCGGCCCCATTGAAGCTGATTTTACCGAGCAAGACATTGATGCCGCATTCGACTTTCCGCTCCTTCCAAGGAGCGGCCCCATTGAAGCTCCGGTTAGTGGAGACAGCGCCGCTTTCTCATCGATGACTTTCCGCTCCTTCCAAGGAGCGGCCCCATTGAAGCTTCACCAGGCGCATTCAGCGCCACAATCGGCAGCTGCTTTCCGCTCCTTCCAAGGAGCGGCCCCATTGAAGCGGCCATACATTGCAGACAAAAGCTCCACTGCTATCTGGCTTTCCGCTCCTTCCAAGGAGCGGCCCCATTGAAGCCAGAGCTTTACGGTCCGCTTTCTTTCTTTCAGGCAGCCTTTCCGCTCCTTCCAAGGAGCGGCCCCATTGAAGCAAAAAGGGCATGAGTGCGCCCGAGGCAGCGCAGGTTCTTTCCGCTCCTTCCAAGGAGCGGCCCCATTGAAGCGGTCTGGAATGCCCCGACCCCCGAGATCCTCGGACGCCTTTCCGCTCCTTCCAAGGAGCGGCCCCATTGAAGCCTGACATTTTTTGGTCGGCCGAACCAAAGTATGGCCGGCTTTCCGCTCCTTCCAAGGAGCGGCCCCATTGAAGCGCTCGGCCCCCGCTGCGCGGCGACAGTCGCACAGTGGGGCTTTCCGCTCCTTCCAAGGAGCGGCCCCATTGAAGCCACCTAAGTCTTTGTTTTTGTTGTCCATTTGCTTCCCTTTCCGCTCCTTCCAAGGAGCGGCCCCATTGAAGCGTGATGGATGCGCTAGAAATTGTTCCAAACTACGACCTTTCCGCTCCTTCCAAGGAGCGGCCCCATTGAAGCACAATTAGCATCGTGCTCAGGAGGCTGCATGGGACTCCTTTCCGCTCCTTCCAAGGAGCGGCCCCATTGAAGCCCGCACGATGCGCGCCACGCGTCCGTGGCAGAATGCCACTTTCCGCTCCTTCCAAGGAGCGGCCCCATTGAAGCTATCGTACCGGGCCGACAGGACGAAACCGGCGACCGAGCTTTCCGCTCCTTCCAAGGAGCGGCCCCATTGAAGCTGTACTGGCCTCCGCCGACCTCGTGGTACTCGCGACCTTTCCGCTCCTTCCAAGGAGCGGCCCCATTGAAGCGATGGCCATCCATGGAGAGGGATCGTCGATATCGTCCTTTCCGCTCCTTCCAAGGAGCGGCCCCATTGAAGCTCAATCCTGCTGTCAGAACACCAGTGTTTGACCCAGCTTTCCGCTCCTTCCAAGGAGCGGCCCCATTGAAGCGTGGCGCGCTCCGCTGAGCGCGCCGCGTCGATAATAGATCTTTCCGCTCCTTCCAAGGAGCGGCCCCATTGAAGCTATCCGCTATTTACGAACCCGACCCGGAGGAACAATCTTTCCGCTCCTTCCAAGGAGCGGCCCCATTGAAGCCTTGCTAGCATGATGCACACAATTGCTAGCAACTTGCTACTTTCCGCTCCTTCCAAGGAGCGGCCCCATTGAAGCGCGACTGGCGACACGGTAGGCGCTGGGCGACATGCACTTTCCGCTCCTTCCAAGGAGCGGCCCCATTGAAGCGCAGCGGTCACGCGTGCCGTCCCGAGCGGCGGCGGACTTTCCGCTCCTTCCAAGGAGCGGCCCCATTGAAGCTGTGCTCTGGCCGCCGCCGGACGTGTGGTACCCTAGACCTTTCCGCTCCTTCCAAGGAGCGGCCCCATTGAAGCTTGGCTAGCTCCGACGCGAGATGATAGATAGCGGGCTTTCCGCTCCTTCCAAGGAGCGGCCCCATTGAAGCGTGGATGGCAGAGGAGACGCCTCCTTCGCCCCCAAGGCGGATGTCGTGAGCGGTGGCAGACCGTACACCGTGGCCCTGGGCGATTTCGATTCCGATGGCGTGTTGGACGCGCTCACCGCGAACTGGTCCGTCAAGGACGTCTCGGTGCTTCTAGGCAGAAGCGCGTGCCTCCCGTCGCCTTGATGCGAGGGCCGCGCCGCGCTTGCCTCGCCCGGTGCGCTGTGCCATGGTGGTGGAGGGGTCGAACATGTCCTCCGAGCTTCAGGACCCATCCCTTGCCGAACGGCGTCTGCACCCGCGGACCTCCATCCGCGTCCAGGTTCGGGTGGAGCACACCGAGCTTTCGTTTTCGGCCGAGACTGCCAACATCAGCGCCGGCGGGGTGTTCCTGATCACCGAGAAGCGCCTGCCGCCGGGCACCCGGCTGCGGCTCCGGCTTCATGTTCTCCTGCTCACCAAGTACCCCATCCAGGCCGAGGGAGAGGTGGTGCGCCAGGAGGACGAGCCCCGGGGGCTCGCGGTGCGATTTTTGCGGATTTCGGACGAGGACCAGGCGCTGCTGGCCGATCTGGCCGAGCGCCCGGACCCGAGCCGCGCAGACTGAAAGGAGGGACCGGTGTCGAGGCCTTTCGAGATCGATCTGGACGGGGAGAAGATCCGGTACGAAAACGAGTGGCTCGGCCGCGAGGAACTGGCCGCGCGCATCAAGCGCATGATCGAACAGCAGGACTTTCGGGTCGGCGGCGTGGGACAGGCCCTGGAGGCCCTGCAGACGGCGCTGTCCTCCGCGCGCGTGCTCAACGTGCGCTTTGCCGCCGACGAGATGGAGAAGCTGGAGCAGCAGGCCCGTGTCTCGGGCGTGAGCGTGCCGGCGCTGGTGCGCCAGGCGGCGCAGGCCTACCTGGCCGCCCAGGCGGCTCCGGCTCCGCTGCCCCCGCCCCGGCCGATGCCCATCCCGCCGCCGGTGCTCACCGCCATCACCACCGAGCCGGTCAAGCCGGGCGAGGAGGGCGCCGCCATCCCGCTCACCGGAAAGAAGGCCGCCGAGCCGGCCAAGGTGGTGCTCGATCCGTCGTTGCAGGCTCCGCCCCCGCCGCCGCCGATCGAGGATTCGTGGTTCAACAAGAAGTGACGGGCTCGCGCTACACGCGCTCCAGAAGCACTGCCTTGCCCATTCCGCCGCCGACGCACAGCGAGGCCAGCCCGCGCCGCGCCTTCCGCCGCCGCATCTCGTACAGCAGGCTGATGACCAGGCGCACGCCGGTGGCGCCCACCGGGTGGCCGAGCGCGATGCCCGAGCCGTTGACGTTGGTGATGGCCCGGTCGAGCTCCAAAAGCTTCTCGCAGGCCAGGTACTGGGCGGCGAAGGCCTCGTTCAGCTCGATGAGCTCGACGTCGGAGAGCTTCCAGCCCGCGCGGCTCAAGGCCTTCTTTACCGCCGGCACCGGCCCGTAGCCCATCAGCTCCGGCTCCACCGCGGCCGCGGCATGGGCCACCAGGCGGCCCATGGGCGAAAGATTCAGTTCGCGGACCTTCTCTGCCGAGGCCAGCACCACAAACGCCGCCCCGTCGTTGATCCCCGAGCTGTTGCCCGCGGTCACCGTGCCGTCCTTCTTGAAGGTCGGCGAAAGCCCCGCCAACTCCTCCATGGTGAGATCGTGGCGGACGTGCTCGTCGGTGTCGAGCACCGTCTCCTTGCCCTTCTTGCCGCTGACGCGCACCGGCACGATCTCCTGGGCGAAGCGCCCCTCGCGGATGGCGGCCGAGGCGCGCCGGTGGCTGGTGAGCGCCAGCTCGTCCTGGGCCTCGCGGGAGATGTTGTACTTCTCGGCCAGGTTTTCGGCGGTGAGGCCCATGATCAGGCCCTTGACCGGGTCGGTGAGGCCCTCCCACAGCGCGTCGGTGAGTTCGGCGTGGCGCAGCCGGTATCCCCAGCGGGCGTTCTTGAGGTAGTAGGGGATGTGGCTCATGGCCTCCACCCCGCCGACCAGCACCAGGTCGTTTTCGCCGGTCTGGATCTGTTGGGCGGCGAACACCAGCGCCTGCATGGAGGAGGCGCACTGGCGCTGGATGGTCACCGCCGGCGTGGTCACCGGCAGTCCCGCGCGCAGGCCGATCACCCGGGCGATGTTGATCTCGTCGGTGCTCATCATGCAGTTGCCGACGATCACGTCCTCGACGGCCTCGGGCGGAACCTTGGCGCGGCGCAATGCTTCCTGCGCGGCGATCACGCCCAGATCCGCGGCGCGCAGCTTCAGGTACATGCCGCCGAAGTTTCCGATGGCGGTGCGGCAGCCTTCCAGAACAAACACCTCTCGCATGGCGGACCTCCAAGAATGGAATGGCAACGCAGGCCGATGGTAGGCGAATTTACGCAAAGCGTCAACGCCGGCCGCGAATGCCGGCGTGCGCTTTCGGGATGGGTGAATTTGCCCGCTGGACGCGCGTCATTTTCTGTCGTAAATACGACATGATCAACGTGACCTGGATCACCGGTTCGAGCGGAAAGGAGAAAACATGAAGCCCATGAAGATCATGATGGCGTGTTTGCTGCTGGCCGCGAGCGGTTCGGCGCTGGCGCAGGAGGCGCAGCCGACGTACAGCCGCTACCGGACCAACTGGTACATCGGATTCGGGTTGGGCGGAGGCGGCGCGGTCGAGAACGTGGACACCTCGGTCGTGGAGGAGTTCAAGGGCGGCGTGTCGTTCATGTTCAAGGTGGGCGGGGTGATCAACCCCAACTGGCTGCTCGGGTACGAGGTGGGCGCGGTCGGCGTCTTCCAGGAGATCGGCGGCAACGAGTACCAGTACACCATCCAACACCACAACTGCGTGGCCACCTGGTTCCCGCTCGACGACCAGGGGTTGTTTCTCAAGGCGGGCGTGGGTCTGGCGGCGCGCAGCTTCCACCTGCGCAACGAAGATCCCCAGGACCGGAAGTTCATCACCGGCTTCAACACCCAGCTCGGCATCGGCGTGGAGTTCCAGCTCACCCGCTCCTTCAACCTGGGCGCCGAGATCAACGCCACCGTCAGCGCGCTGGAGGACGAGCGCATCGTCAACGACGCCTACGCGATGCTGACCTTTAGCTGGTACTGACGGCCCGTTGCCGACAACGCCCATCCACCTCTCCTCGATGATGCGAGCGATCTCTTTCCGTATCGGGGCGCGCCAATCTTGATCCTCCCAGGAGGAGGTCTTCGGCTCGAGCCGCGGGACGAGAAGCGCCGCATTTGCGAGATTCCCGGCGAATGCCAATTTCGGCTTTGGGGGGTATCTCCTTTCTCGCCGGTGGCGGACTTGCTTCGCCGGCGCCGTATTGGGTAAGCTCCGGACAGCGGAGGGAGCCATGCGTGAAACGCTGCTGATTGCGCTGCCGGTATCCATGGTGCTTGCGCTGGGCGCCGCCTCGTGCGGCGAGCCGGCCACCCGCGTGGGCGGGGTGTGCCAGACGTCCGATCACTGCGGCGGCGGCGAGAACAACCTCACCCTGGTCTGCGACAACAGCATCCCGGGCGGTTCCTGCACCGTGACGCCCTGCACCCCGGACGACCCGGCCACGCCGGAGGCCGAGGACAAGACGAGCTGCCCCGAGGGGAGCCGATGCGTTCGCGAGTGCCCCGCGGGCGTTCGCTGCGACAGCGTGGACCGCGAGACGGTGCTGGTCTGCCGACGCGCCTGTTCCCAGCAGGCCGATTGCCACGAGGTGATCGTGTGCGGGCCGGTGTGCACGCCGCTGGATGGCGGCGGCGAGGAGTGCCACGAGGAATGCAAGAACCAGATGGAGTGCATTCCCTTCTGGGATCTTGCGTCTGCCGAGCTCTCCGAAAAGGACGACCCGCCCCGGGCCTGTGTGCTCAAGGGCCGTCACTATCGGCCGCTGTGAAGCGGGCGTTGTGCCCGCGGGATCTGGGTGAGCGTGGCGAGTCGTGAAGCGATGGAAAACCATTGACCGCAAAGGTCGGGCGAAGGCTACCAGCGGGCGCGAGGCCGCTGGCTATTTTGGCCCCGGCCTCGCGCGCAGGGGATTTTATGGCGCGAACGCGCTGGCTCCGTGTGGCCCCGCGTTCGCGCGCTTGGGGTTCATGGGCGCGAGGATGGTCGAGAGCGCGGCTGCTGGCGGCGAGTCCTCATAGTTGCTCGCCGCAAAGCCGGCTCCGCTACATAGAGGACTCGCCTGGCGCGCCGCGAAAGGATCACAAGAAACAGCGGGGATCATGGTTGTGTGGAAGACTTCATCGCAAGATGAAGGGATTGCTTGCAATCCCTTCTTGATAGCGGTTCCAACCTTCGTCCGGCTGTTGTCAAGAGTGAGCGAAGCGAATCGCGAAGCGACCGAAGGCCCTTGACAACATAAGCCGGGCGAAGGTTACACGCGGGCGCGAGGGTGCCGGCTGCTTGCGGCCCCGCGTTCGCGCGCTCAGGGTGCTCGAGGCGAGGATGGTCGAGAGCGCGGCTGCTGGCGGCGAGTCAGCGGATCTTGGCCGCCCAGGCTTTGGCCGTCTCGGCATCGGGCGCGCCGGATACCCAGCGCAGCACCGTGCCGTCCAGCGAGAGCGCGCCGAAGGTGTCGTCGGGGAGCTTGCCGGCGGCGTTGCAGCCCTGCGCGGCCGGTAGTGCGAGTTTCTTGGCGAGCGCCTCACAGGCCGAGGCGGCCGCGGCCGGAGAAGGATACTGCGCGCGGGTCAGGGCGATCTCGGCATCCCCGGCCAAATAGAGCGCCATCACCGCCGTCGCCCCGGAGGAGAGCAGCGCATCGCCCTCGCCGTCGAACCATGTGGTCCGGGCGCACTCGGCATTGGGCAGAAACCGGCGCGAGCCCTCCAAAAATCCCTCCGGCAGGCGCTCCAGCATGGCCGGCAGGCCGGGTTTGCCGGGGAGCGCCGCGGCGGTCTTCTGGGCCAGCGAAATCAGCAGGCTCCTGGCCGCGGCGGGCTCGGACATGGCCACCACGCGCACGAAATAGCGGTCCTTGTGAAAGGAGAGCGTGCCGTGGATGAGCGTGGCCGGCGCGCCGATCTCGGGGTGTTCGCCCTTGCTGTTGAACGCGTACATGCCGAAAGCCTCATCGGGGCCGCCCATCTGGTAGATCTCGACCGTGGCCCGGCTCGCGCCCTTCTGGTAGCCGCGCACGCCGATCTCGGTAAAGCCGTAAGCCAGGTATCGCTCGGCGCCTCCGTCCATGTAGTCGAACAACCCCTTGCCCAGGAATCTCTCGGCGGGCCCCGACGCCTGGATGCCTTCGGTCGGGCACTCCGGCGGAAGATAGGCGGTGGTGTTGGGCGGCGGGGCCGGCGCCGCGAGCAGCCAGGCGAACAGCGCAGAAAGCGAAGCCATCGATGTCATCCTGCACCTCCGTCGAAGTTGGGCCGCGCGCCGCTGCCCATCCAGGTATTGTTTGTGGCCTCCAACAGCCGGATCGACCGCGGTCGGGCCCGCCGCATTCAGCGTCGCCGGTCTCAGTCGGTCGCGAACCTCCACCACAGGGCCGCGTGGGCGGAGTACCCGCCGGCGTTGACGTTCTGGTTCAGCAATTGCGCCGGGCTGTATTCGACTCGCCCCTCGACGCTCAGCCACAGGCCGTCGCGAAGGGGCAGCAGGACGCCCAGGAGGGCGCCGAACGTGTAGTTCACGTAGTCATTGACCTTGATCACCGCGCCGGTCGAGCCCGCCGGGCGCAGGTCGTGGTCGGCCCACAGGCAGGTGTAACGGTAGCCCAGCCGCCCGCCCACCAGGATTTTTGTCTCCCGAGCCACGGGTATGCCCCAGATCAAATCGAAGATCAGGCCGCCGATGGCCAGGTTGGCTTCCTTGGAGCCGAGCGGCGAGCCTCGCACGTAGCTGTAGCCGAAATCGATGTTGAGCCTGGCGATGAGATCGTCCCAGAGCAGAATGGAGCCGAAAAATCCCGCCACCGGGTACATGAAAGGGTCGACGACGTCCGGGTTGAATCGCTGTCCGAAATCAAAGCCGATGAAGCTGTTGGGGTCATCATAGACCCTTCGGCACTGGGCTGCGGGAGAAGCCAACAACATCGCCAGCACCAGGCCGGATAGCAGGAGGGTGGGGCAGAACAGGTTCGATGTCGGCTTTCGCGCGATGGCATCGGAAGTAACTTTGGCGCGCAATGGAGGCTCCCGGTCAGATCAAAATGGGGATTCCGGCATGAGGCCGGCGTTCGACGGTCTCGAAGGCGGCGCCGGCCCGGCAGTTCAACGAGCGAAGTTCCCGGCCCTTGCGGTCCAGGATGCGCAGATGCATGTCGGCGAGCCCCGTATTGTGACAGTAGAGGTGGGCGCCGGTCGGGTCGAGGTAGGTGACGCCGGCGAAGGCCGTCCGGCCGGCCGACGCGCGGCCTTGCAAGCGCAGCGATCCGTTGTCGAGTTCGAAATCCCACGACTCGGCCCGGTAGCGGCTGCGGTTGGTGAAGCACTGGCGCACGCCGGCGAACCGGTGCCATGCGCCGTCCAGGCGCAGGAAGAAAAGCAGGATGTGCGGCACCCGCAGCGGTCCCAACCGGATCTCGCTGTGCAGGCCCTCGAAGACCGCGGCGGGGTCCTCGTCGAAGTCGCCGGCGTTGCACCAGGCCCAGCGCAGCGCGTGCTCGCTTCCCCACAGGTGGGACTGCTGGCCGGGGGCGTTTCGGATTTCGAAGCGGCGGCCCTCGATGGCGACCTCGCCGCTGAAGCGCGCCAGCGGATTCGGCGAGAGGACCTTGGTCTTGGGAAAGCGCGCGCGATACATGACATCCAGCGGAAAATGGATCAGCGGCTCGCAGGCGGGTTCGAAGCGAAGGTCCCATGACAGGCGCGGCCCGCCGGGGGCGGCGCCGGCGCTGCCGCGGCATTGCCCGGAGTCGAGCCGGTTTTCGCGGATGCGGATCTCGAAGGGCGTGGAGCTCGACTCGAGCTCGCGGATGGGGAAGGTGTCCTTGGCGGCCGTGTGGCGGCCCGGGGTCTTGGGATCGGAGAGCACCGCCCAAACCTCGCAGCGGGCCTCGCCGGTCCCGGGACGGGGCGCGGTCAGGGTGTAGCGGAGCCAGGCCGCAAGACCGGTTTGCGGATCGTGGAACTTGAGAAAGTACACCTCGTAGTGGCCGGGCCTTCCGTCCCAGCGCAACCGGTTGAGTTCGTCGGTGGTTTGCGCGCTCATGCCGCCTCCCCGTGGCTCAACGAGAGGATACTCCGTTGGCGGCGAAGAAGCCAGCAGCGCAGGAGCCAGACCCGCATGAGCCAACATCGAAGCGCAGCACTCTTGCGCGCCGCGAAAGGATTATACGGGCGCGAACGCGCTCACTCCCCGGACTTGCGGTCTTCTTCTTTTTGGAGGTCGGAGGCGGCGTCGTCCGCGCGCTTGCGGATCTCGTCGTCCGTGGGCGCGGGCGCCGGGGCCGGCGCGGGCGCGGGGCCGGAGGTGGGCGAGGGCTTGGCCTCGCCCGCACCGCCCTCGAGTTTTCGCAGCCGCTCCTCGAGATCATGGATGCGCTTGTCCTGGTCGTCGTCCGAGACGCCGAACAAGAAGCCAAAGCCGAAGCCGAAGGTGAAGTAGCCGATGTCGACCTTCTCGCAGGACTCCTCGAAACCGATGAGGAAGCGGGTGTAGTTCGCCTCGGGACGGATGTACCAGCGCTTGCCGCCGAAAGAGAGTCCCAGCGTGGCGCCGAATCCCGCGGTGTGGATGTTGGCGTCTTCATTCGAACCGCCGCTTTCGACGCTTGAAGGTGAAGAGCAGCGGCAGCGTGAGCCCGTACTGGGCGAACACGATGAACGGCCGCGAGTAGTAGACCCCCGGGGCGATGGCCATGCTGAAGGACGGCGTGTTCACGAAGCGCCACTTGAAGTCGCCCTGCAGGCCGAGGAAGAAGAGCTTGAAGCCGATGTCGGTGTTGTCGCCCAGGCCGAAGCGCATCAGGATGTCGGGGAAGGGATTGGGCACGGTGCCGGACAGATCCTCGCTGATGTCCGTCTTTTCGCCGTCGGCGCTGGTGTAGGAACCTTGGGGGATGGTGGACACGCTGAAACCGAAGCCGAGATCGGTCCCGCCCTTGGGCACGGTGTCGGCGAGCTGGTAGGACGTGGCCGAGAAGCATCCGGCGGCCGCGGCTCCGAGTATCGCGATCATGCCAACGAAAAGGATCTTTTTCATCGAGGTGCCTCCAGGTTTTTACGGCGATGAAAGTGGATGACGGCGCTGCGAGTGAAAAATTTACCGCGAGACGGCGTCGGCTACCCGGCGTCCGGCCCGCGAAGCCGTTCGCAGTCGATGAAGGTCGCGCCCGCCGGATGCCGGTACGGCGAGGCGCAGTATTCGAACAGGAACAGGATCTCCTCGGCGTCGATCTCGCCGCCCGGCTTGTAGGAGTAGGTCCCGTCGGGAAGCGCCGGATCCCACACGTCCCAGCGCTCGAAGGCCTCCATCGTGTCGAGGCCCTTCTGCCACTCGCGCACCAGAAGGCGAGCCTCGTCGTGCGTCAGCGGCACGCCGCAGACGGCGGCCATGGCGAAGAGCTTGGCCAGGTCGGCGTCCCAGCGCTCCCGGGTGGTGGGGATCTGGCCGTCCGGCAGGGCCTTGTCGCGATCGATGCGGGCGATGAGGCCGAGCAGCAGGTTGCGCGCCGCCTCGTCGGCCCGGTGCAGCAGCGCTTGCAGGATGGCGGCCATGTGAAAGCCGCGAATGATGGCCAGGTTGTAGTAATGGCCCGCCACGGCTCCCGCCTCGTAGGCTCCGCCGGAGCCGTCGGCGCAGTCCAGACCGCGGGTGTCTCCGTAGCCCAGGAGAGCCGAGGCGAGCTTGGCGTTGCACTCGGCGCGGGGATCGAGCGCCTCGTAGTCCACGAACGACGCCAGATCCTCGGTCGGGGTGTAGATGGTCCCCTGCTCGTCCTTGGTGCGGATGTGGTAGCCGGCGTCCACCACGTCACGGGCGAAACCCTGGAGGAACTGGAAGGCCTCGGCGGCCGCCTCGCGCGCGGCCGGATCGCTGGCGCACCGTGCCCAGGGCAGCCACGCCGCCGCGCGGTAGATGTGGGGCACGTCGTCCTTGGAGCGCATGTTTTTTGCGTAGATGTCGCCCCAGAAGGGATTGTGCTCGACGTGGATGGTGTGGGTGTTCCAGGCCTGGGTGAGCTGGCGCCAGGCGGTATAGTCGATGTCTTTCTTGCGGCCGTCGGCCAGAGTCACGGTGTGGTTGTTGGCGATGACCGCGCGAGCCATGATGGTGCGCACCGGATCGCTATCGTCCCAGACCATGCCCAGCATGGTGGCGGTCATGCCGCGGCTGTAGCCTTCCAGCAGGCGGGCCAGGTCGGGTTCGCCGGTGAGAAGGAGGGCGCCCACCGACTGGCCCAGCAGCTTGGAGGTGGGGATCATGATGTTGTCCGGTCCGCCGTTCGGATCGTGGCGGAAGGTGACCTTCCCCTGGGCCCGATCCACGACCACGCCGGTCCACCACACCATCCACGGGGGCAGCCCGGTGGAGGCGTCCACGCCGTGGCTCACGTCCCCGAGCCAGCGAAAAAACCGCTTTTGCTCGATGAAGGCCAGATACCGATCGGTGAAGGCCGTGATCTCGGCCGGGGAGAGGGGTTCGCCGGCGATCTCGCGGTTGAGGGAAAACGGCAAGGCTTGCGGCAGCTCGGCGTCGCAGCGCGCGGGCTCGTCGCCCGAGCCGCAGCCGAAGCCGAGGAAGACGAGGCCCAGCAGCGCCAACGGCCACCCAAGGGTCGCTCGCATGGAGTCCTCCATTGAGAATACCGCACCAGGATACGGTTTTTGAGCACCCGGGGCAAGATCGGCGCGCCTCGGCCTCGCCCGCGGGGCCGGCGCGTTGCCGCAGGTTCTCCTTGAAAACCAGCGATGCTGCTTCTTATAATGGCTCTTCATGGCGACGTTCGAGCAGGACAACTTCATGTCCGACGACCAGACTCGAAAGGCGAATCTGGCCGACATCCAGAAGAACGCGCCCGCCACCGAAAGCTCGCTCATCGAGATCAACGGGCCCAATCTGGGCCGCTTCTACCGGCTGGAGCAGGATCTGGTCACCATCGGCCGGGATGCCGGCAACACCCTCCCGCTGGACCAGGAGAACGTCTCCCGCTTCCATTGCCGCATCGAGCGGGTCCGGGCCACCAATACCTATTTTCTCGAGGATCTCAACAGCACCAACGGGACTTTCCTCAACGACGTGCCCATCCGCCGCGAAAAACTGCGCCACGGCGATCTCATCAAGGTGGGCCGGGTGGTGCTCAAGTTCATCAGCGGCGGCAACTCCGAGGCCTTGTATCACGAGGAAATCTACTTCATGACCATCACCGACGGCCTCACCCAGGTGGCCAACAAGCGGCACCTGATGGATTTTCTGGAACGGGAGATCGCGCGCGCCATCCGCTTCGGGCGGCCGCTTTCGCTGGTCATGTTCGACATCGATCACTTCAAGGAGATCAACGACCAGAACGGCCACCTGGCTGGCGACCACATCCTCAAGGAACTGTGCGGGCTGCTCTCGAAGCTGGTGCGAAAGGAAGAGCTGCTGGCGCGGTACGGCGGCGAGGAGTTCGTGATGGTGCTGCCCGAGACCGGGCTCTCCACGGCCAGCACCATCGCCGAGAAGGCCCGCCGCATGGTGGAGAAGCACGAGTTCGTTTTTGCGGGGAAGAAAATCGCCGTGACCATCTCGCTGGGCGTGGCCGAGCTTTCTCCCATGGCCGCGGATCCGATCAATTTCATCCGGGCCGCCGACGAGCGGTTGTACGAGGCCAAGCGCGCCGGGAGAAACTGCGTTCGCTGACCGCCTCCGCGCCTGGCTGCCGCATCCAAGTCACTGATAATCGAGCAAAATATTGGGAAAATAATGGGGACAAGCCCCATTGTGTTTCGGGCCGCCGACGAGCGGTTGTACGAGGCCAAGCGCTTATTTGGGGCCGAGGCCGTCCGAGGCGCCCACCGTCTCCGAGGTGTGGTCCTTGCCATCGTAGCGCAGCAAGGTGTGTTTTTCGGAGGCGACGGTGCGCACCAGGACCGGCCGGGACCAGAGCCGGTAGAGCGCTTCCATGGTGGCCTGGGCCCAGTCGAGCTTGAGGTCCAGGCCCTGGTGGCGGTGGACCAGCAAAAGCTCCCCGCGGTTGAGGTGGTTCTTGTCCACCACCTCGATCACGGGCTGGCCGAAGTTGGTGAGCGAGAACAGGAGCTTTTGCTTGACGACCTTGAAGTCGCGGGAGGAGATCTCCCAGTTGTTGCTCTGCGGGTTGTGATCGTAGGCGAACAGCCGCTGCTTCTCGAAAAACTCGGCATCCAGGTACTCGTCGATGAAGGTGACGTCGTTGTGGACCCGGCGCACCTCGAAGATCTTTTCGCGGCCGCGGTTGAGGTGCTTGTCCCAGCGGCGCTTGCGTTCCAGGTCGGCGCACTCCTCGTACTCCTTGCCGAAGCGCCCGCGGTTCCACTTGTCCTCGATGTAGCGGTAGAGCTCCAGCCCCAGCTTGTACGGGTTGATGCGCCCCGGGCGCACGCCCATGGTGGAGGAGTGATGGTCGGCGAAGTCGATCACCTCGGCGTCGTTCAGCATGCGGTGGGTCATGATGGTGGAATGCCAGTAGCTGGCCCAGCCCTCGTTCATGATCTTGGTCTGTCCCTGGGGGGCGAAGTAGTAGGCCTCCTCGCGCACGATGGAAAGGAGATCCCGCTGCCAGCGCTTGAGCGGGGCGTGCTCCAGCAGGAAACCCAGCACGTCGCGCTCCCGCAGCGCCGGAGCCCGGGCGGCGTCCTTGCGCTCGCGGTCCTGCTTCTTTCGCTGTTGCTCGATGAACTCGGCCGGGTTCACGTAGGGATCCAGGTAGCGCCGTTTCACCGGCAGGCGCGGCACCTCTTCCCCGGCCGGCAGCTCGTCGTCCTCCCCGCCCGCCTCCGCCGCGGTCGTCTCGGGGCGCCGCCGGATGTGCGGCGCGTGCAGATCGATGAGGTTCTCCAGCGAGAGGCAACTGTCGATGAAGCCCTCCACCGCATCGGTGCCCAGCCGGGCGGCCAGCCGGCGCACCCGGGTCGCGTGGTTGGCCATGTCGTCCATCATCTTGCGGTTGGTGTGGGCGAAGAAGAGGTTGTTCTTGAAGAAGTCGCAGTGGGCGTACACGTGGGCCATGACCAGCTTCTGGTCCACCAGCGAATTGCCCTCCAGCAGGTAGGCGTAGCAGGGGTCGTTGTTGATCACCATCTCGTAGATCTTCTGCAAACCGTAGGCGTAGCCCCGCGACAGCTCCTCGTATTCCATGCCGAAGCGCCAGTGGGGGTAACGGGTGGGAAAGCCGCCGTAGGCCGCCACCATGTTGATGGCGTCGTAGGGCAGCATCTCGAAGATGACCTCGAAGAAGTCGAGCCCGAACGAGCGCGCATGGTCGCGGATCTGGTAGGCCAGCTCGGCCAGGTAGCGGGGCAGCGCCATGGCTCAGCGGCCCTTTCCCAAAAAGTCGCGGATGCTCTGCACGATGGCCTCGCGGTCGCGGATCTCGGAGAGCGTGAGCTTGTCCTCCCCGCCGAGTCCCTCGCGCAGGTCCTTGATGAACTGTCCCGAGCCGTAGGGGCTCTCCACCTGGCCGTAGGAGAACTGGTTGCAGGCGGGCAGGATGCGGTTCTTGAGGATCTCCAGGCACAGGCGGGTGTCGTCGTTGGACCAGTTGTCGCCGTCGGAGAAATGGAAGGGGTAGATGTTCCACTCCGCGCCGCCGTAGTCGGCGGCGATCATGTCGGCGCACAGGGTGTAGGCCGAGGAGATCATGGTGCCGCCGCTCTCGCGGGTGTGGAAGAAGGTCTCGCGGTCCACCTCGCGCGCGGCCGCGTCGTGGGTGATGTAGCGCACCTCCAGGCCTTGGTACTGGCTCTGCAGCCAGGTGTCGATCCAAAACGACTCGATGCGCACGATTTCCTTCTGCTCGTCGCCCATGGAGCCGGAGACGTCCATGATGTAGATGACCGCGGCGTTGCACTCGGGAATCCAGGCGGTCTTCCAGGAGCGGTAGCGCTTGTCTTCGCGGATGGGCACCACCACCGGGCGGTTGAGATCGTACCCGCCGGCGGCGATCTGGCGCTTGAGCGCCTCCTTGTAGGTGCGCTTGAAGTGCCGCAGCGACTCGGGGCCGCTGCGGTGGATGCCGGTGTAGCGGCTCTTCTCCGCCTCCAGCCGGTGCTTGCCGCGGGGCTCGATGCGCGGAAGCTCCAGCTCCTCGCCCAGGATCTCGGCGAGCTCCTCGATGGTGAGTTCGGCCTCCAGCACGTGCTCGCCCGGATCCGAACCGGCCTGCCCGGTTCCCTGGCCCTCGACCGATCCCGGCTGCAGCACCGTGCCCACCTCGCCCTCGCCCTGGCCCACCCCGCCGGTCTGCTTGTGCCCGTAGAAAAAGCGCGGGATCTGGATCTGGGGCAGGGGGATGGACACCACGTCCTTGCCCTTCTTGCCGAAGATTTCCCCCTGCGAGATGAAGCGGCGCAGGTTCTGGCGCACCTTGCCTCGCACGATGTGCCGAAAGCGGGCCCGGTCGGCGTCGATCTTCTGGGTCATGCCTTTCGTAGGCTAGCACAGCTCTGCGGGAAATGAAAAAAACCGCATCACAAGAAGGTTGACGGGACGGCCGGCGGCGCGGCAGCATCCGCGCCAGAACATGCCCCTCTCCGGCAAGACAAGGTTCGCTCTGGGCGCGGCGCTGCTGCTGCCGCTGGCCCTGGCCGGATACGGCCCGCTGCTGACTCCGGGGACCGTCCCGGCCTCGGTCCACTCGGACCTCCTGGCCGAGCACCTGGCCACGAAGCGGGCGCTCTACGACTCGCTTTCGCGCGGGGAGGGGATGCCCGGCTGGCGCGCGGACCAGTTCTCGGGCGCCCCGGCCCGGGTCAACCTCCAGGCCCAGTACGCCTGGCCGCTAGATGCGCCGTTCTGGCTGGCGCCGCCCGAGCGGGCCGCCGGCCTGAGCCTTTTTCTGCACCCGCTGCTCCTGGCGCTGGCCTTCGCCTACCTGGGTTTGGCGCTGGGGCTCTCGGGCGCGGGGATCCTGTGGCTGGCGATGTGCGGGCTGTTCTCCCCCAAGCTCATCCTGGCCATGTACGCCGGCTGGCTGCCGCACCTGCCCGGCATCGCCCTGGCGCCGGCGCTGCTGGCGGCAACCATCCGGATGACGGAGCGCCCCGGTCCGCGGCGGGCGTTCGAACTCGGCGGGGTGGGACTGCTGCTTTCTTTGGCCGGGCACTTCCAGGTGGCCTACTACGCCGCGCTGCTCTGCCTCGGCTGGTGGGTGGCCGGTCTTGTTTCGCGCGGGCGGCAGGGGGAGCGCCGGCAATGGCTGCGGGCGGCCGGCCTCGGGATGCTCTCGCTGCTCGGCGTTTTCCTGCTCTCGGCCTGGCGGTTGGCCCCGGCGCTCGCGGAGCTTTCGCTGCTCTCGCGCGCCGAGATGGACTGGGATTTCTTCCGATCCGGGCCGCTGATCGCTCCGTTGCACCTGCTGACGCTGCTGCACCCGGAAATCCTGGGAAGCCCGCTGGATGCGGGCGGCGCGGATGTCGAGCTGTGGGAGACGGCGGCCTACTTCGGCATCGTGCCGCTTTTGCTCGCGGTCGTCGGGGCGATGCTGGAGCGGCGGCGGCCCGGGGTGCGCTTTCTGACGGCGGGTTTCGCCGCGGCGCTGTTGTTCTCGTTGGATTCGCCGCTGCTGCGGTTGCCGTACCACCTTTTGCCGGGGTTCGGCTGGTTTCGCGCTCCCGCCCGGATGCTGTTCATCGCCGCGTTGTGCGGGACGGCGTTGTCGGCCTTCGGGCTCGAGGCGCTGCGGGCGCGCCTTGGGCGGCTGCGGCGGGGCCGGCTTCTGTCGACCCTGGCGATGTCAGTGCTCGCGGCGCTGGTGGCCGGAGAGGGGATTGGTTTTGCCCGCCGCTACCTGGCCGTGGTGCCGCAAGAGGAGCGCCTGCCGCGGCCGGCGTGGGTGGAGGCACTGCCGCCCGCGGACCATCACTTGGCCCCCTACCGGGTCGCGCCGCTCGGGCGGCACATCCTGCCGGCGGGATGGGCGGCGCGTCTCGGCCTCCAGTCGGTCGCCGGCTACGATCCCTGGAACCTGCGCCACTACCTCCAGTACATGGACATCCTGCAGCACGGGCGGCCGGAGGGAGGAGCGCGGGTGTGGCTGGACCTGGAGCGGATCCAGCGCCGCGACCTGCTCGATCGGATCAATGCCCGCTACCTCATCGCTCCGGCCGCACTTGACGATCTGCCGGGGCTGCGTCTGCTCGGGCGATTTTTGGACCAGCCATCGTTCGTCTTCTACCAGGGCATGATCGCGCTACCGGTGTGGGTCTACGAAAACCAGCAGGCGGCGCCGCGCGTGAGTTGGGCCGGCGAGCTTCGTGCGGTCGCGGACGAGGAGGCCATGGTGGCGGCGGTGCTGCAGGAGGACCTGGCCCGGACGACCGTGATCCTGGGAGGCCCGGAAGATGCGCCCGCGGACCTCGCCTCGCCGGAGGATGCGCTGCGCCTGGTCTCCTGGGCGCCGGGACGCCTGTCCATCGAGACTCGCAGCCAAGGCCCGCGGGTGGTGCGGGTGTCCGAGGTGTGGCACCCCGGCTGGCGCGCTCGGCTGGACGATCGCGCTGCGTCGGTGCTGCGCGCCGATCTGGCGCTGATGGCGGTGGCGGTGCCGGCCGGGGCGCACCGGCTTCTCCTGTGGTTCGAGCCGCCCGGGGAGGCCGTCGGCCTGTGGGTCAGCGCGCTTTCGGCTATGACCCTTCTCGCCGCTGCATTTGGGTGCTGGTGGCGGCGGCGGGCTCTGGGGTGAGCTCGTAGATGTTCGCCTCGGGCCCGGCGAAGCGGCGGGCGAAGCGGGCGTCTGCGTCCAGCTTTTCTCGCAGGGCTTGCGCGTAGGGGTAGCGCCCCAGCAGCACCCAGCGCGCGCCGAACCGTCCCCGGATGATATCGACCGGATCGCCCTGGCCGGCCTCCACCAGCTCGCGCCAGACACGGTAGGCCGCCGCGTCGCGCGCCAGCATGAAGGTGGGGTCGAGCGTCACCAGCACGCGCAGCTTGGGGGCGTAGTACAGCAGGTACGGGGTGTCGTCCCAGTTCCCGGTGAACACCAGCTCGCCGGGCGGCAGATGCTCGGCGAGCCAGCGTGCCTCCTGGCGCAGGGCGGGCACGCTCATGCTGCCGACGAGTCGCTGGCCCAGCATGAGGCTCGCGGATAGAACGCCGGCGAGCAGGATGAGCGCCAGTCCCATCACGGCGGCAGCCTGGAGCTTCCGCCGCGAGGCCCAGGCCGCGAGCAGATCCGCCGTCCCCGCATCGCGCAGCAGGAGGGCGGCGGCGCCGAGGGCGAAGAACGGCCAGTACTCCACGAAGCGGCGGTTGTTGAGGTACAGCACAAAGAAGCCGCCCGACAGCAGCAGCCAGAAGACGGTGTCGGCCCGGGCGCGCACGCCCCGGATGAGCGCAAACAGCGCCGCGCCGCCCGCGGTGAGCAGCACCGCGCCGTTCTCCCACAGCAGCATGCGCCCGGTCGGGGAGCGGAGCTCGAGGGCCTGGTTGAGCGAGACGCTGGCGTCGGCCAGGGCCTGTCCGGGGTTCTGCACGTTCTGCACCCACCACAGGTGCCACAGGTTCGCGGCCTGGGGGTGCAGGAGCGCCCCGAGAAGCGTGCCCGCGGCGGCGAGCGCCGGCTCGCGCCAGGACCAGACTCCGCCGGAAAGGCGCACCGCCAGCGCGAAAAGAAGCGCGAGCAGAAGCGGCAGGTGAAAGGCGGTGTAGCACCAGGGGAACAGCGCGGAGAGCAGCAGCAGGATGGCGCGGCGGCGGCCGGTGAGGCAGCCTGCGATGCCCAGGCAGAGCAGAATGGACAGAAGGTGCGGCCGGGTGATGGAGAGGCGCAGCAAAAACCAGGGTCCGGCGCACAGGACCAGCGCCGGCCACAGCCAGGGCCAGGGGACGTCGAGGCGGCATAGCAGCAGGGCAAACAACGAAAGGATCAGGGCGCCGAGGAGCACGGTGAGCGCCTTCGGGCCCGGCCGGCCCTCGGCGCCGAGGAAGGGGATCAGCAGGGCATGGAACAAAAACTCCTTGTCGGCGAAGCGCTCGCGCCACACGCTCTCGGTGGTCCAGGGGAACTCGTCGAGCACGCCGTGTTCGGCCAGGATGCGCGCGGCGGCCACGTGGTAGTAGGCGTCGATGTCGATGAGCCCGGGCTTTTCGGCCTGGATGGCGCCGAACGCAAGCAGTCCGGCCAGAAAAGCGAACGCGGGGTAGAGGGCGAGGCGGGACGCTCGCGGTCCCACCGGCTCGGGCGCGCCTCCCGGTCCGCCGTCGAACAGCCAGCGAAGGGCCGAGCCGATGCATTGGCGCGCCCGCATGCGGCAGCCTCGCTGGGGGCGACGCCGCTGGCTAGGCGTCTTCCTTGGCGGCGTCGCCGCGGGCGAAGATGGAGGCCACGAAGGACAGCACGTCGGTGGCGCAGATCTCGCAGTAGCCCCAGTTGCGGATCATGCGCGACTTCACCACGTCGATCTTTTCCTGGGTGTCGCGATCCACCACCGAGCTCACCAGCGAGGTGAGCTTGATGGTGTCCTTCTGGTCCTCGAAGAGTTTCAGCTCGAGCGCCTTGCGCAGCCGCTCGTTGGAGCGGTAGTCGAAGGTCTTGCCGTCCACCGCCAGCACGCCGATGTAGTTCATGAGCTCGGTGCGGAAGTCGTCCTTGCGGCTGTCGGGGATGTCGATCTTCTCCTCGATGGAGCGCATCAGGCGCTCGTCGGGCTCCTCGTACTGGCCGGTGTACTTGTTGCGCACCTTCTCCTTTTGAATGTAGGCCTTGACGTTGTCGATGTAGTTGGCGCACAGCTTGGCCACCGCCTCCTCGTCGGCCGAGATGGCCCGCTGCACCTCGTTCTTGACGATGTCCTCGTACTCCTGCTTGACCACCTGCAGAAGCTCCCGGTAGCGCTTGCGGTCCTCCTCGCTGGTGATCAGGGTGTGGTGCCGCAGCCCGGCCTCCAGCTCGTTGAGCACCAGGAAGGGGTTGATGCAGCCTTCGCCCTTCTCCGAGACCAGGGCGTTCGAGATCTTGTCCTGGATGTAGCGCGGGCTGATGCCGTCCAGGCCCTCGCGCTCGGCCTCCTTGCGCAGCTCCTTGATGTTGTCCTCGGTGAAGCCGGTGAGCATGCGCCCGTCGTAGAGCTTGAGTTTTTGCAGCAGCGACAGGTTGTGCTTCTTCGGTTCCTCCAGGCGGGTGAGCACCGCCCAGGTGGAAGCCATCTCCAGGGTGTGGGGGGCGATGTGCTTGCCGCGGATCTTGCCGGCGGTGTAGTCCTTGCGGTAGATGAGCACTTCCTCGCTGGTCTTGGTGATGTAGGGGATGTCGATCTTGACGGTGCGATCGCGCAGCGCCTCCATGAACTCGTTGTCGAGCAGCTTGCGGTATTCGGCCTCGTTGGTGTGGCCGATGATGACCTCGTCGATGTCGGTCTGGGCGAACTTCTTGGGCTTGATCAGGTGCTCCTGGGTGGCGCCCAGCAGGTCGTACAGGAAGGCCACATCGAGCTTCAGGATCTCGATGAACTCGATGAGCCCGCGGTTGGCCACGTTGAACTCGCCGTCGAAATTGAAGGCGCGCGGGTCGGAGTCCGAGCCGTACTCGGCGATCTTGCGGTAGTTGATGTCGCCGGTGAGCTCGGTCGAGTCCTGGTTCTTCTCGTCCTTGGGCTGGAAAGTGCCGATGCCCACCCGGTCCTTCTCCGAGAGCACCAGCCGCCGCACCCGCACCTGCTCCATCACCTTGCGCCAGTCGCCCTGGTGGAGGCGCAGCAGGTCGTTGTACACGTAGCGGCAGAATGGGCACAGATCGCCGAAGTCGGGAAGCGGATGATCGAGCTCCTGCTGGGTGACGCCCATGAGCTCCAGCACATCGCGGCGCATTTCGGCCGGGACCAGCTTGAACGGCTCCTCGTGCATGGGGCAGGGGAAGAACTCGGTGCCCGGGCGGCACTCGGGTCCGGACTGGCGCTCCAGCAGCCAGCCGAAGGTGTACAGGGCGCCGTCCTCGGTGCGGCTGTAGCGCTCCAGCCCGCGCTTGAGCAGGCGCACGATGGTGCTCTTGGCCGAGCCCACCGGCCCGTGCAGGAGCAGCACCCGGCGCTCGGTGCCGTAGAACTTGGCCGCGGACTTGAAGACGTTCACCAGGCGCATGAGCGGGATGTCCAGCCCGAAGACCGCGTCGTGGCCGCCGTTTTCCTCGTCGGAGAAGAAGTTGTAGCGGACGATGCGCTTTTTCGAGTCCACGTACTCCGCGGTGCCGTGGGAGAGGATCATGTCGTAGATGCGCTGGTAGGCGGTGCGCAGCACCTGGGGGTGGCGGGCGACGATGTCCAGGTAATCCTGGAAAGCGCCCTGCCAGTTGAGCGCCTGGTACACCTCGCGGTTCTGCCGCTCGCCGATGAACTGAAGGACGTTCTTCTCGCCGGCCATGCCTGCCTCCCGGGGGTGCGCCGCCGACTCCCCATGCCGGCATCATAGCATCGGGCCGCGGGGAAGCAAGAAGGCGCTTCGTTGACAGTTTGTCGGTGGTAGCGGTATCCGGAGGACGCGGGGGCCGGAAAGGAGCGTGTTCCATGGCGGCCGAACGCAGCGGTTTTCGCCGGGCGGTGATCACCGGGGCCTCGAGCGGGATCGGGGAGGCCTTCGCCCGCGCGCTGGCGGCGGCGGGCAGCGATCTGATCCTGGTGGCCCGCCGGGAGGAGCGGCTCCAGGCGCTGGGCCGTTCGCTGGTGCAGGCGCACCATGTCCGGGCCGAGGCCCTGCGCGCCGACCTGGCCCGGCGCGAGGAGGTGGAGCGGCTCGCCGAGACGCTCGCGTCCCGAGAGGACGTGGATCTGCTGGTCAACAACGCCGGTTTCGGCATCCTGGGCGGCTTCGCCGGCGCGGACTACGGCCGTCAGCTCGACATGGTGGAGGTTCACGATGTGGCCGCCATGCGCCTGTGCCGGGCGGTGCTGCCGCGCATGCAGGAGAACCGCCGCGGGGCCATCATCAACATGGCCTCCATCGCCGCCTTCATCCCCATGCCCAAGAACGCGGTGTACTGCGCCAGCAAGGCCTTCCTGGTGGCCTTTTCCCGCGTGCTGGCCCTGGAGGCGCACCGCTTCGGCGTGCGCGTGCAGGCGCTGTGCCCGGGATTCACCAAAAGCGAATTTCACGACGAACCCTCGCTGTCGCAGACCGCGCGCCGGCTGGTGCCGGGGTTCATGTGGATGAGCGCCGAGGAAGTCGTCCGCGAGTCGCTGCGCGCGCTCGAGCGCGACCGGGTGGTGTGCGTGCCGGGGCGGATCAACCGCTGGATGGTGTTGCTGGCCCAGACTCCGCTGGGGCGCCGCGCCCGCCAGCTCGCCGCCGATCGCGAGATGCTGCGAGACAGTTGAGCGTCTCGAGTCGGCTCAGGCCCGGCCGCGGCTGCGGCCGGTGGCCACGCCGCCGGCGATGAGATGGGCCAGGCGCAGGGGTTCGGGCAGGTGGCCGTGCAGGGTGGTGGCCTCGATCAACGCCAGGGCGTCCTCCCGGCCGATGCCGGCGCGCTGGACGTAGACCGCTCCCAGGCGTTCCGGTTCGCCGGCCGCCTGGATGAGCCGCCACTTGCGCCGGGCGCCCCGCACCCGGGAGAAGAGCGCCTGGCGGATGGACGGGTAGTCGGGCCGGCGGCGGCTCACTGCGAGGACAGGAACGCCCAGCGTGAGATGCAGTTTTCGGATGTCCACCACGTTGAATCCGGCCACGGCGATGCCCTGGAGCAGCACCGCGCGCACCAGGCGGGAGAACTGGGATGCCCGGATCAACCGGACCATGCGCTCGGTCGCGTTCCGCCCGTCGCGGCGCACCCGGCCGCACAACACCCCGTCCAGCCGGGTCCGGGCGCACACCGCTCCGACGAGGAGCACGTCGCCCCGCTGCTCGCGCGCAAAGGGCGCGTCGTCGAAGCCGATGACGTTGGTGATGGGGCGCATGCCGCGGGCTAGCTCGATGCCGTGCCAGCCGGAGCGGCGGGCGGGGACGTCCGCCGGCCGATGAGGCTCACCGCGACCGAAACCAGCGCGGCCCCGAAGAACGCCGGCACCAGCTCGTAGATGATGCTGTCCGAAAGGCCGGTGAACTTCCATATCACGGTGACGCCGAAGCCGGTGAGCATCCCGGCCACCACCCCGGCCCGGCTGAGGAGCTTCGTGCTCAGAGAGAGCAGCAGCACCGGTCCGAAGGCCGCCCCCAGCCCCGACCAGGCGAACAGGACGAACCAGAACACCACCCGCACCTCGCCGATCGCGACGCCGATGGCGGCGAGGCCCAGCACGGCGACGGTGATCCGGCCCGCGCGCACCGCCAGGCGGTCGTCTTGCGTCTTGCCCAGGATCTTGCCGATGATGTCACGGCTGACGGCCGAGGCGCACACCAGAAGCTGCGAGCTCACCGTGGACATGATGGCCGAGAGGATGGCCGCCAGCATAACGCCCGCGAGCAGCGGGTGGAGCATGCTGCGCGACAGCAGCGGGAAGAGTTTCTCGGGGTCCCCGCCGGCCGCGAGCTCGGGCATGATCAACCGGCCGCCGAGGCCGAGGAAACCTGCCCCGTAGAACACCAGCACGCCCCAGCAGATGGCGATGAGCTGGGTCTGCCGGATCTTCTCGTCCGAAGCCGCCGCCATGTAGCGGGTGATGACGTGCGGCTGGCCGGGGTACCCCAGGCCGATGCCGACCAGCCCGGCGATGAACCCGAACAGGGCGAAGCCTTCCTTGCCTCCGGTGATGGACACCAGGTCGGGATCGATGGCGGCGAGGCGCGAGAGCAGCCCCTCGTAGCCTCCGGCCTCGACCAGCACCAGGACGGGCATGACCACCAGAGAGATGACCATGATCAGCCCCTGGAAGAAATCGGTGAAGCTCACGGCGGTGAAGCCGCCCAGGAGTGTATAGACGATGATGATGGCGCCGCCGATGAGGATGCCGGGGACATAGCCCACGTTCAGGATGCTGTCCATGGCCTTGCCGGTGGCGGTCATCTGCGCCGCCAGGTACCCGCCCAGCGAGAGCAGGATGACGGTCACGGCCGCGATGCGGATGACGTGGCGCGGGTCGCCGAAACGATCGGCGAGGAAGTCCGGCAGCGTGAGCGAGCCCTGGCGCGCCGCCTCGCGCCGCAGCCGCGGCGCCAGCCAGTAGAGGTTGATGAGGTAGCCGAGCAGGCATCCCGGTGCGAACCACAGCGCGCTGACGCCGCCCGCATATACCATTCCCACCGCGCCCAGCACGACCCAGCCGCTCTCCGAGGAGGCGGTGGAGGAGATGGCGGTGATCCAGCTCCCCAGCGAGCGGCCGGCCAGGTAGAAGTCCTCGCAGGTCCGGGTGCGCCGGCAGGCGAGCCAGCCCAGGTACAGGAGCGCCCCCATGTAGAGCGCCACCACGACCACGATGGTGGGATCAGTGCTCACGGCGGCCTCCCCGGCTTCGCGCGAAGGCCAGCACGGCGATGGCGACAAACAGCAGCGGAATCCCGATCAGAAAGACGTGCGTCTCCCACGATGCGGCCTGGGCCGCGGCAACGGGCGCCTGGAACACGACCACCTCCTGCGCTTGAATTCAGCATGAGAAAGCCAATCCCCGGCGAGGTTGTCAAGTGTGCACGGCCCATGAGAGGAAAGCCCGGGCGCGAGGCCGCTGGCTCCGTGCGGCCCCGGCCTCGCGCAACATGGATGGTTTGGGCGCGAACGCGCTGGCGCTGTCTGGCCCCGCGTTCGCGAGCAAAATGCTCGAGAGCCGCGAGGTGTCTGGAAATGCGGGGAGGTTTTGCTACACTCCGGCGCCAGACAGGGAAGGAGGCTGTATGGAGAAGGCGAAGAGCACCATGACGGCGCTGGTCACCGGGGCTTCTAGCGGCCTGGGAGCAGCGTTTTCCGAGGAGCTGGCCGGGATGGGGTTTTCGCTCCTTCTCTCCGGCCGCGACGAGAAGAAACTCCACGAACTCGGGGCGAAGCTCGCCGAGACTCACAATGTCGAGGCCAGCGTGC
>Ga0101944_10000964_pt1 | contig 70369 bp, 57 predicted proteins | sample DewCreD2012metaG_FD_75245 | JGI IMG/M metagenome (GOLD analysis project Ga0101944, IMG submission 75245) | Hot spring sediment bacterial and archeal communities from British Columbia, Canada, to study Microbial Dark Matter (Phase II) - Dewar... ... | reverse complement strand
CGTGAATCATAGCACAGAGGATGCCCCAATTCAACACATGCGCACCTCGAGCCATCCCGTGCGAGCGTTGAGCCCTCGTGTCCTAGCTGCCCAGTTGCGTGCGCCGGTGGGGCGGGCAGTCCGGCTGGTATTGCGCCAAAGCGCAATAGGCGGTGCCCCCAAGGCGGGCTATATTAGCGGGTGTTATCGGGCGACTCGGCGGAGCGCTGTGCTCCGGCGAGCGCCCATCCATCAGGGCAGGAAGGAGATAGCAATGTATCTGTTTCGCTCAGTCAGGCTTCTGCTCATAGTCCTGGCGGTGGCGGGGTGCCAGCGCCATACGGCGCGGGCGGCGACCCCCGCCGCGCCCAAGCAGGAAGCGACCCCTGTGGGTGATCCTGGCTGGCCTAGAGAGTTCAGAGCCGGCGACTACACTGTCACCGTCTACCAACCCCAGGTGGAGAGCTGGGAGAACTACCAGAAGGCCACCTTCCGGGCGGCGATCTCCGTGCAGAAGAAGGGCGACAAGGAGCCGACCTTTGGCCTCGTGAGCGCCAGTTGCCCGACGGTGACAGACTTCAGCGCCCGCACGGTGACGCTGGGCAAGCGGACCATTGACGAGCTGCGCTTCCCGGGAGTCGAGGGGGCCGCGGCGGAGCCGCTCAAGAAGGCGTTCCTGAGCGTGCTGACGCCCGAGCGGCCGCTCGTCTTCTCCCTCGATCGAGCCATCGCGGCCGTCGAGCGCGGCAAGCTCCAGAAGCGAGAGGTCAAGGTCAACCTCGACCCGCCCCCGATCTTCTATAGCGACAAGCCGGCCATCTTCATCATGTTCATGGGCAAGCCCAGGTTCGAGAAGGTCCCCGGCACCAGCCTGCTGTTTGCGACCAACACGAACTGGGATCTCTTCATGGAGGTGGGCACGTCGAAGTACTATCTCCTGAACGGCGAGAGCTGGCTGACGACCCAGGACGTCGTGAAGGGCCCTTGGACCGCCGCCTCGAACCTGCCTGCCGATCTATCGAAGCTCCCGAAGGACGAGAACTGGCAGGACGTGCTCAAGAACCTCCCGGGCAAGAAGGCCGACGCGGTGCCGGCCGTTTTCGTGGCGACGAGCCCTGCGGAGCTGATCGTCACGAAGGGCAAGCCTGAGCTGGAGCCGATCCCCGGCACGAAGATCTTCGACGTGACGAACACCGAGAGCGACCTCTTCTTCCACGGTGGCGACGCGAACTACTACTTCCTTGCGGCAGGCCGCTGGTTCCGCGCGAAGGAGTTGACCGGGCCCTGGGCCGCCGCGTCCACCGACCTCCCCAAGGACTTCGCCGATATCCCCGCGGACAGCGAAGCGGCCGAGGTTCTCGCGTCGGTCCCTGGCACTGACGAGGCCGAGGAAGCCGTCATCCAGGCGTCCATCCCGCGCACGGCCACAGTGAAGCGCAATGAGGTGACTGTGCAGGTCGTCTACCAGGGCGAGCCTAAGTTCAAGCCCATCGAGAACACAACAGTCCAGTACGCCGTGAATACCCCCAGTGACGTGTTCCTTGTTGCGCCGAAGTACTACTGCTGTCAGAATGGCATTTGGTTTGTCGCCCCGGGGCCGAATGGCGCCTGGGCCGTGGCCGACACGATCCCGGCGGCGCTCTACTCGATCCCGGCGGACCACCCGAAGCACAACGTCACCTACGTGTACGTCTACAACGTCACGCCCGAGACGGTCACGGTCGGCTACACGAACGGCTACGTCGGCGAGTATGTGGTCAACGGCCTGCTCGTGTTCGGCGCGGCGTGCATGAACGCCGCGGCGATTGACCATTACCTCGACGAATGGGAAGACTACTGGCACTATCACGCCAGCGGCCCGTGGTACTCCTATGGCGGCGGCGTGTACTACAGCCATTACCACGGCGGCTACTACCGCGGCGCATCATACTACGGCCCCTACGGCGGCGGCGGGCGCTGGGCGGGCTACAACCCGGCCACAGGCACCTACAGCCGCGGCGCCTACCGCTACGGCCCAAATGGCAGCGCCACTGCCCGCGCGGCCTATAACCCGCACACGGGCGTGGGTGCCGCAGGCGCTCGGGGGGAAACCCCCTATGGCTCCTGGGGTCGAGGTGTGGTCAGCAATGGCGAGGACTGGGTCCGCGGCGGCTACCGCAGCACGGAGCACGGCTCCGTCGGCGGCATCCAGACCTCGCGCGGCGGGACCGTTGTCGGCGGCACAACTGACCAGGGCGGGAGAATCCGTGCCTGGGAGACCGCCGGCGGCGAAACTGGCTTCGTCGCCCAAGGCAGGAACGACAACGTCTACGCCGGGCACGACGGCAACGTCTACAAGAAGGGCGAGGATGGCTCGTGGTCGAAGTATGAGAAGGGCGAGGGCTGGCAGAGTGTTGACCGGCCGCAGCCGGGCACCACGACCCGGCCACAGCCCGGAACAGCCACCAAGCAGCCGGGCACCACGGATGTGAGGCAGCCCGGCACGACGACCCCCAGGCAGCCTGGCACTACCAATGTGAAGCAGCCGAGCACAACCGACGTGAAGCAGCCCGGCACTCCGTCACGGCCCACACCTTCCACCCAGCAAGCGAAGCCGCCGGCCAAACCATCCCCGTCCTCCTTCCAGGGCCAGACGGGCCAGCTCAACAAGAGCGCCTATTCCCGTGAGCGGGGCAACTACACCGCGCAGAGCTCGCAGCAGGCCAGGAGCGCCCCGCCGAGCCGCTCCAAGTCGTTCAGTGGTGGTGGGCGCAGCTCCGGCGGCGGTGGTCGGCGCCGGTGAACACCTATGGCGGCCATGGCGCAGCCCCCCGCGTCCGGGATCGCGGGGGGCTGCCATGACTGGCAGAGAACCTCAGACCAAAGGAGAGAAGCATGAGGAGTGTCACAGTCGTGTCCAAGAGGTCCCACGCGGGCCGCTGGCTGCTGATCGGCCTGCTCGCCATGGCCAGCGGAATGCCCGGATGCAGCGCAATCCTGGGCGTCGTCCGACCCCGGAACCCTGTGCCCGAGGCCTTGGTGAATGCGGCGGTCATTCCAGGCCTGCCGAACGTGCGGACCTGGGGCGATGGCGTGAGCGACAGCTATCGGCAGAGTCTCCTCGACGCGGCACGCCAGGAGAAGGCGTACTACGAGGCCCACCCCAACGAGAAGCCCCCGGAGAGCGTGGACATTCTGGCCATCTCGGGCGGCGGGCAGAGCGGCGCCTACAGCGCGGGCCTGCTCTGCGGCTGGACGGCATCGGGCACCCGCCCGCAGTTCAGGCTGGTGACAGGCATCAGCACGGGCAGTCTCATCGCTCCCCTTGCTTTCCTCGGGCCGAAGTACGACCCGATGCTGAAGGAGGGCTACACGACGACGACGATGCAGAGCATCATGCGCCCCAGAGCTTTGCTGCGTCTCCTTCGCGCCGACTCGGTCAAAGATACAGAGCCGTTGACCAGGCTGATCGCGAAGTGGATCACGCCCGAGACGCTCAAGGAGATCGCCGCGGAGCACGCCAAGGGGCGCCGCCTGCTGATCGGCACAACGAACCTGGATACCCAACGCGCTGTGATCTGGGACCTGGGCGCTATCGCCTCGAGCGGGCACCCGAAGGCACTGGAGATGTTCCGTTCAGTCATGCTCGCCTCTGCGGCGATCCCTGTGGCATTCCCCCCGGTCTACTTCCAGGTCGAGGCAGAAGGCAAGAAGTACGACGAGATGCATGTGGATGGCGGCGTAGTGGCCACCATGTTCCTCCTGGGCGCGGGGTTGGGGCACGAGGCCACGCGCGGCATCATAGATGGCGCGAAGCAGGGGCGCCCGGCCCGGCTCTTCGCGCTCCGCAGCGGGCAGGTAGAGGCCCAGTACGGCATCACCAAGCCGCGCATCGGCCCCATCGCTTTGCGCACCATGGACACGCAGGGGAGGTTCCAGGTCCTGTCCGACATGTTCCGCCTGTACGCCATCGCCCGGAGCGAGGGCATGGACTACCACCTCGCCTACGTCCCTGGCGAGTTCAAGGACATGCCGGCGGACATGTTCGACCCGAAATTCATGGGCAAGCTGTTCCAGATGGCCTACGATCAGGCCGTCAAGGGTTACCCCTGGAAAAAGACGCCGCCAATCTTGGTGGGAGCGGCCGAGCCAGAGAAGAAGACCCCCTGAAAGGTAGACCCCTCGATGCTGATGGAACTAGAGAAACGGCGGCCAATCCACCTCTTGCCCCTGTTGGGCATCGGCATCCTCACCATTGGTTGCACACGTGTGCCCGCTGGGCTGCAGCCGGTGACAGGATTCGACAGCCAGCGCTACCTGGGCAAGTGGTATGAGATCGCCCGGCTCGACCACTCGTTCGAGCGCGGGCTGACGAATGTCACTGCCGAGTACGCGACGCGGCCGGACGGCAGCATCTCCGTGGTGAACCGTGGCTACAACCCCAAGGCAGGCAAGTGGCGCGAGTCCCGCGCGGTCGCGCGGTTCCGAGGCGAGCCGACGGTAGCCAGCCTGAGGGTCTGCTTCTTCTGGCCCTTCTGGGGTGGCTACCACGTCATCGCGCTGGACGAGAAGGACTACCGTTACGCAATGGTCGCCGGCCCTTGGCGATCCTACCTGTGGATCCTGTCCCGTGAACCGAGTCTCGCAGCGCCCGTCATGGCCGACCTTGTGAGCAAGGCACGGCAATGGGGCTTTGCCGTCGAGAAGCTGGTTCATGTGGAACACCGGCCGCTGGGGCAGTAGGACCGATGGCGGTGGAGCCGCCTGCCGCGGCGGGCGCACCCACCGACGCACCCCAGGGCGGTGTTGCCCCAACCAGAGCGCATCCACCAGGTCGGGGCCGCCGATTGGGCAAGTGCAGGTAGATGTCTCCCGCCGCTTCTCAATGCTCGCGCCCCGTTCCGACGCCGGACACCGCCTTCTTGCCCGATTGCGCCAAAGCGCAATAGGCGCAGGCTCCTTCCTCATCTAGAATCACAGTCGCATGGTGAGAAGAGATCTCAGTAACCGACGTGTCCTCGCTTGACGCCAAGGAGGTATGAACACGTGAGCGAACGCAAGATGCTGTCTTCGAATGAGATGTCCCTGCATCGGACCTTCATGGCGTCCGAACGCACGTTCATGGCGTGGACGCGCACCGCGCTGTCCCTCATCAGCTTCGGGTTCGCTATCCCCAAGGTGGCAGAGGCAGCGGACAAGGGGCGCCACGTCTTCGGGGATTGGGCTTTCAAGGCTTTCGGGATAATCATGGTCTCACTGGGCGTGTTGGTCCTGGCGGTCTCATCCTTTGAGCATTGGAAACAGCTCCGCAAGATGAGGGAGGACAGTCAGGCACAGTTCGCCTCCAGCCGGTTGTCGTACATCGTGGCGTCGGTGCTGTCCGTTCTCGGTGCCCTCGCTCTCGTGAACCTCATCTTCAACGTGTTCTAGGGACTGCCGGGATGGCACATGGCATGGCAACTCGACGGGGCAGTTCCGCAGGCGAAGCGCGTCTGGCAGACGCCGCCCCAGAGGTGAACCCATGACGACGGGCGCTCCCGCCGCCTTCCACGTGATGGCCAAGCCCACAGGCGCACGGTGCAACCTGGCCTGCGATTACTGCTTCTTCCTCAAGAAGGAGCGGCTCTACCCTGAGAGCCGCTTCCGAATGTCCGACGAGGTGATGGAGAGCTACATCCGCCAGACCCTCGGGGGACAGCGTGTCCCCTCAGCGGTCATCGCCTGGCAAGGGGGCGAGCCGACGCTGATGGGCCTCGACTTCTTCCGCCGGGCGGTCGAGGTGACAAAGAAGCACCTTCCGCCAGGGATGGCCCTCGAGCACACGCTTCAGACTAACGGCGTCCTGCTCGACGACGCCTGGTGCCAGTTCCTCCATGAGGAGCGGATTCTCGTCGGCCTCAGCCTCGATGGCCCTCAACCGCTCCACGACGCCTATCGCCACGACAAGGCGGGCAAGCCCGTCTTCGACAAGGTGGTCCGCGCGGTCCGCCTGATGCAGAAGCACGGCGTCGAGTTCAACATCCTGTGCACCGTCAACGCCGCCAACAGCCCGCACCCGCTCGACGTCTATCGCTTCTTCCGCGACGAGCTGGGCGCGCGCTACCTCCAGTTCATCCCCATCGTCGAGCGCGACAACGACACGGGCCACCAGGAGGGGACGCAAGTGACTGACCGCTCTGTCCGGCCCGAGCAGTACGGGCGGTTCCTGATCGATATCTTCGACGAGTGGGTGCGGCACGACGTGGGAGAGACGTTCGTCCAGACGTTTGACGGCGTCCTCGCCTCATGGGTTCGGGGGCGGTCCACGCTCTGCATCTTCCAGCCGACCTGCGGTGAGAGCGTGGCCTTGGAGCACAACGGCGACGTCTATTCCTGCGACCACTTCGTCGAGCCGGCGCACCTGCTGGGCAACATCACCGAGACCCCGCTGGCCGAGCTGGTCGGCTCGGAAAGGCAGCGGGCCTTCGGCCGAGCCAAGTCAGAGACCCTGCCCGCCTATTGCCGCGCCTGCGAGTGGCTGTTCACCTGCCACGGCGAGTGCCCGAAGAACCGCGTGTTGACGACCCCCGATGGCGAGCCGGGCCTCAACTGGCTCTGCGCGGGGCTCAAGGCATTCTTCCAGCACGTGGACCGCCCGATGCGGCTCATGGCCGACCTGCTCCGGCGGGGGCGCTCGGCTCCCGAGGTGATGGAGATACTTGCTGCCGAGGAGCGGCCCTCGGCAAAGGCGCGACGGCCCGAGGCCATCGCCGCGGCCGCCACAGTCGGGCGCAACGCCCCCTGCCCCTGCGGCAGCGGGCGGAAGTTCAAGGTGTGCCACGGTCGAGCGTGAAGGAAGGGTGAGACGGACATGGACGCCATACCCATCGGGGTGCTCTTCGCGGCGACGATCATCATCGTGGTGATCACCATTGAGGCAGGGTACCGACTGGGGCACGCTGTCCACCGACGCTCGGCAGGCGAGAAGGAATCATCGGTCTCCGCCATCACGGCAGCTATTCTGGGCTTGGTGGCGTTCATGCTGGCGTTCACTTTTGGCATCGTCACCAATCGGTACGACGCCCGTAAGGCGCTTGTGCTCGAAGAAGCCAACGCGATTGGCACAGCCTATCTGCGGTCCGATTTCCTGCCGGAGAAGGACCGTGGCGAGGCCGCAGGGCTCTTCAGGGAGTATGTGGACTATCGCTTGGCTTCGGCCAAATGGCGCGATCTGACCCAACTCCAGAAGGCACTGGTCGAGTCGGACCGGATCCAGCGCAGGCTGTGGGAGATGGCGGTCGCCAATGCCCGCAAGGACATGAACTCGGATGTCGCCGCCCTTTACATTGACGCGCTGAATCACGTGATTGACATTCACGCATCCCGGGTGGCCGTCGCATTGCAGGCGCGGGTTCCCGGCGGCATCTGGCTGGTTCTCTACGTCCTCATCGTTCTCGGCATGATCGGGGTTGGGTACCAAACCGCCATTGCGGGCTCTGCCAGGCGGTCAAGGGCAACGCCGATCCTGGCCGTCGCGTTCTCCCTGGTGATCGTCCTGATCGCCTCGCCGGACCGCCCACACGGCCGCTTCATCACGGTCTCTCAGCAGCCGCTCGCGGACCTCCGGGCTTCAATGAGCGATGGGCGAGGCCAGTAACGAAAGGAGGTGCAAGAGGCAGTGTCGCATTCCCGTGCGGAGGAGTGTCCTCAGCGGCGCGGGCGTTTGGCCAGACAATTGGCAGCACACAAGGACAGGAGTTGACGCAATGGGTAGTGAAGACAAGCGGCACCGTTCGCATTTGCCGATGCCGAACACTGAGAAGCCGAGGTTCATCGCGTACGACGCGAGGGACCCCGACTCGAAGACGACGCCGATCACGGATCTGCGCCCGCCGAGGGGCGCACCCAACGTCCTGGTCATCCTGCTTGACGACTGCGGGTTTGGCGCCCCGAGCGCCTTTGGCGGCCCCTGCGCGACACCCGCGGCGGAGGAGCTGGCGGCGGGCGGTCTCAAGTACACCCGTTTCCACACCACGGCCATCTGCTCGGCCACGCGCCAGGCGCTGCTGACGGGGCGCAACCACCACTCCGCCGGCATGGCCGGCATCACCGAAATCGCCACCGGCATGCCGGGCTATTCGTCGGTGCGGCCCAATTCCATGGCCCCGCTAGCGCAGATCCTCAAGCTCAACGGCTACAGCACAGCGCAGTTCGGCAAGTGCCACGAGGTGCCGGTTTGGCAGACCAGCCCCGTCGGGCCGTTCGACGCCTGGCCCACGGGCGGCGGTGGCTTCGAGTACTTCTACGGCTTCCTCGGTGGCGAGGCCAACCAGTGGTACCCGACCCTCTACCAGGGTACCACGCCGGTCGAGCCGGACAAGCCCCCCGAGGAGGGCTACCATCTGATGGATGACTTGGCAAGCAAGGCCATTGGATGGATAGGCCAACAGAAGGCGCTTGCCCCCGACAAGCCGTTCTTCGTCTACTTCGCGCCCGGCGCGACCCACGCCCCGCACCACGTCCCGAAGGAGTGGGCCGACAAGTACAAGGGCAAGTTCGACAAGGGCTGGGACGCGCTTCGCGAGGAGACTCTCGCCCGCCAGAAGAAGCTGGGCGTGGTTCCGCAGGACTGTCAGCTCTCCGCCCGCCCCAAGGACGTTCCGGCCTGGGACGACATGCCGGAGGCGTTCAAGCCGTTCCTGCGCCGCGAGATGGAGGTGTACGCGGGGTTCCTGGAATACACCGACCATCATGTGGGCCGGATTCTCGACTTCCTGAAAGGGCTGGGCATTCTAGAAGACACCCTTATCTTCTACATCATGGGCGACAACGGGGCGTCCGGCGAGGGCAACATCAACGGCTGCTTCAACGAGATGGCCTACTTCAACGGATTGCAGTCCTTCGAGACGCCGGAATACCTGATGGGCAAGATTGACCAGTTGGGCGGACCGGAGTCCTACAACCACTTCTCGGTGGGCTGGGCGCACGCCCTGAACACCCCCTACCAGTGGACCAAGCAGGTCGCCTCCCACTTCGGTGGCACACGCAACGGCACGATCGTTCACTGGCCGAAGGGCTTCAGAGCCAGGGGGGAGCTCCGCCACCAGTTCTGCCACTGTATTGACGTGGCTCCGACCATCCTCGAGGCGGCTGGATTGCCCGAGCCGCTGTCCGTGGACGGCATTCAGCAGGATCCGATCGAAGGCACGAGCATGCTCTACTCCTTCGACGACGCCAAGGCCCCGGAGCGACACGAGACGCAGTACTTCGAGGTCATGGGCAACCGCGCCATCTACCACAAGGGATGGACGGCCGTGACGAAGCACTACACGCCTTGGATCATGGGCCCGAGGCCAGCGCTCGACGATGACGTCTGGGAACTCTACGACACGACCGAGGACTGGAGCCAGTCCCAAGACCTGTCCAGGAAGAACCCGAAGAAGCTCATGGAACTCCAGCGGCTCTGGCTGATCGAGGCGACGCGCTACAAGGTGCTGCCGATCGATGACCGGATGATGGAGAAGATCAATCCGGAGACCGCGGGCCGGCCGGTGCTGATCAAGGGCAAAACGCAGCTCCTCTTCGGCGGCATGGGCCGGCTGACCGAGAACTGCGTGCTCAACATCAAGAACAAGTCGCACTCCGTCACCGCGGAGATCGTGGTGCCGAAAGAAGGCGCCGAGGGCGTGATCATCTCCCAGGGCGCCAACATAGGCGGCTGGAGCCTGTACGCCAGGGACGGCAAGCTCAAATACTGCTACAACTGGAGCGGGATGAAGCACTTCATTGTCGGCTCCGAGCAGGCCATCCCGGCAGGCGAGCACCAGGTGCGCATGGAGTTCAAGTATGCCGGCGGCGGTCTGGGCAAGGGCGGCAAGGTGACCCTCTACACCGACGGCAAGAAGGTGGGCGAGGGTGACATCGCGGCCACGCTGGCGATGATCTTCTCCGCCGACGACGGCTGCGACGTGGGTGAAGACAGCGGCGCGCCGGTTTCGCCGGAGTACAAGGCGGGCGACAACCGCTTCAACGGCGAGATCAAGGGCATCCAGCTCGCGATCGCCGACGCGGCGGAGAACTCCGACCACCTGGTCAAGGCGGAGGACGCGATCCGCATGGCGATGGCAAGGCAGTAAGGCTGTGAGTGGCCGGCAGCCCGCGGGGGCTGCCGGCCGCTCACAAACGATCAAGAAGAAAGGAGAGGCAGAGAAATGAGTAACCAGAACAATAGACATGGATTTCTGATGGTGTTGGGCGCGCTTAGCGTTATTGCCGGGTTCGCAGCGATCTGTTCACCGCTTATGACGGGGGCCTTCGTGACCTCCGCGATCGGTGCGATGTTGTTGCTCAACGGCATTCTGGAAATGGTGAGCGCGCTTTCCGCGGGCGGTTGGAAAGCGGGCATCCTCGCGTTCATCGGCGGAGCGCTGGCAATCATCGCGGGCGGAATGATCATGGCTCAGCCGCTGATGGGCGCCGCCATCATCGGCATGATGCTGATCATCTTCTTTTTCGCGGACGGCATCACGCGCGCCATTCTGGCGTTCAAGCTCAAGCCCCTTTCCGGCTGGGGATGGCTGCTGGCCGGTGGCATTGCGTCCATGATCCTGGGCGTGATGACATGGCGGGGGTGGCCCCTCTCCGGCCTGTGGGCGATCGGCGTCCTGATCGGCATCCGCATCCTGTTTGCGGGAGTGGCCATGCTGATGTTGCGCGGCGTGGTCAAGCAGATGGAGCAGACGGCATAGCTAGACGCGAAGCAAACACCCAGCAAAGTGAAGAATGACATGCAAGACAAACGACTGAACTCCGGCTCCAACGCACGCCTTCCGGCAACGCTTCGTTTCCCCGACGGAGCGTTGCGGACGCACAAGGTTCGTGACGATGTCGACCTGAACGCGGTGAAGCTTGGCGACGAGGTCGTCATTCGCGTTCCCGGGGCCATGTCCCTCTCGGTGGCGAAACTGTAGACCGAAAGAAGGCGAAACAACGATCAAGAGGAGTGCAAGATGAAGAAGAAGGAAGAATCCAAGACACTGCCACCGTTAGCATTTGCGGGCGGCACGAAAGCGATAACCCTCACACCGGTCGTCGGAACGCCCAGGCGGGAATACGCCGAGGTGTTCGACCCTGGCGCCGAGGCCCTCGAGGACGGCGAACTGCGCGTGACCGTGCTCGGCAGCGGCAATCCGTGGCCGACCCGGGCCCAGGCCTCGGCCAGCGTCCTGGTCGCGGTCGGCAATCCCGAGTGCGACCTCTTCGTGTTCGACCTCGGAACTGGCTCCATCGCGAACTACGCAAGCCTGAAGCTGCCGGTGAACCTGCTCGACAAGGTGTTTATCACCCACCTGCACGCCGACCACATGGGCGACATCCTCACCCTCGGCGGCAGCCTGGCCAAGGTCGGGCGGGCGGACGGGCCGGTTTACGTCTGGGGACCCAGCGGAACCGAACCACGCTTGGGCACGAAGCACTTCTGCGAAGCGATCCACGAGGCGCTCGCCTGGGACGCGGAAGCCGGCAAAGGCTGGATCAATCCCGAAAGCACGAAAATCGTGGGCACCGAGTTCGACTGCATGAAGACGCAGGTCGTCTACGACAAGAACGGCGTGAAAGTGACCTCTTTCCCGGTCATCCACTGCATCACCGGCGCGGTCGGCTACCGGCTCGATTACGCCGGCTTGTCGTTCGGCTTTTCCGGCGACACCCGCCCGTGCTGGCCGCTCGTGAATGCATGTAAGGGCGTCGATCTGCTCATCCACGAGTGCTTCCCGCCCGCGGCGGCGCTCGCGGCGGCCTCGGGCCTCTCCATCGAGCAGGCGACGATGACGCTCAACGCCATCCACACCTCGCCCAAGGCCGCCGGCAAGGTGTTCAGCCTCGTGAAGCCGCGCCTGGCCGGCCTCTACCACACGCTGCTGTCGCCGCAGGTGGTCTCGATGCTCCTTGCGGAGCTTCGCGCGGTATACGACGGCCCCGTCGTCCAGACCCAGGACCTGACGGTGATCAACATCACCAAGGAGGCCGTGGTTTCTCGGCAGGCGAAGGTGGTGGATCAGTTGCCGCCGATCGCGGGTCAGCAACGCGCGGCTTTCAAGCCCGTCGCGGTGCCGCCTCCCGACTGGTGGGCAGAAGCACTCCTCCCTCTCGACTGAGTTCTGATGGAGACCTTGTGATGCCGACCGACGAACCGTCCGCAGCGACCCGCATCGGGCAGCGCTGGCCCGTCGCCCTCACGATTCTCGCAGTGCTCTTCCTGCTGGCGGCGCTGCCCGGACGGATCCGGCTGTTCCCGGCCTGGCTCCCCTACGTCGCCGCGGCCACGGTCATCGCCCCAATGGCCGCCGTCTCCCTGGGGTCCGCAAGGGCGCGGTGGCTGCGGGTCGAGCACGCGGTCACGCTGCTCTTTTGCGGTCTGACGGGGGTCGGAACCCTCGCGGGTCTGGCGATCCTGATTGACGCCATGGTGCGCCGATCTGGGGAGATCGGCGGGTTACAGCTCCTCACGTCGAGCATCGTCGTGTGGGCCATCAACGTCCTCACGTTCTCGCTGGTCTACTGGCAGATTGACCGCGGCGGCCCCGGCGCCAGGGAGAGCAAGGCGAGAACGAGGCCGGACTGGCTCTTCCCGCAGGAGGGGGCGCCCCCCGAGGACCTGCCGCCCGACTGGCGGCCGACGTTCGTGGACTACCTGTCCCTCGGGTTCAACACGGCCACGGCGTTCAGCCCCACCGACGCCCTGCCGCTGACGCCCCGCGCCAAGACGCTGATGATGCTCCAAAGCGCGATCTCGCTGGTGACGGTCGTCGTCGTGGCGTCCCGCGCGATCAACATACTCGGGGGCTAGGCCCCACGAGTTGGGCAGGAGAGTGAAGATGCCAGACCCAGAGGCGACGAACACCGCGGTGAGCGGGCTGATGAAGGCTATCGAGTGGTCTGCGCTCGGGATCGAGCTCCTGGCTGTCGCGATCATCGTCTACGGGACTCTCCACGGAACCGTCAGGTTCCTCCTCCACGTCGGCGCGCGTGTGAGCGATGCCTACGACCGCTACAAGGCCCACCTGGGCAAGGGGCTCCTGCTCGGACTGGAGTTCCTGGTCGCGGCGGACATAATTCGCACGGTGGCCCTCGAGCAGACGCTTCGCAGCGTCCTGATGCTTGGCGTCCTCGTGGTCATTCGGACCTTCCTGAGCTGGTCAATCGTCGTAGAGATCGAGGGCCGCTGGCCCTGGCAACCGCCGATGGAGCCGAACGCCGCTACGGCGGAGGGCGACCCGAGGCAATGACGAGGTGAGCGATGCAGCAGGAGCGAATGCAAATGGCAGCGGGCACTGAAACCGAACGCCCCGGCGAATGGAGAGGAGCCGCCGTCGCGGCCGCGCTTGCTGCGGTAGTCGCGCTGGCGGCTGCACCGTCGCGCGGCGGCGAGAGCGAGGCGGAGCTGGCGAAGAAGCTCCAGAACCCAATCGCCTCGCTCATCAGCGTGCCGTTCCAGTTCAACTTCGACTCCGGCGGCGGGGCGGACGGGCGGGCCCGCCGCTCCTGGCTGAACGTCCAGCCGGTCCTGCCCTTCTCCATCTCCAAGGACTGGAACGTCATCTCCCGCACGATCGTTCCGTTCGTCCACTACCGGGACAGGGGCGGCCCCGGCGACGTTGACGAGACGGGCATGGGCGACATCATGCAGAGCTTCTTCTTCTCGCCGAAGAAGCCAGGCCCAGGCGGGATCATCTGGGGCGTCGGCCCCGTCTTCCTGTTCCCGACGGCCACCAGCGACCTACTCGGTTCGGAGAAGTTCGGCCTCGGCCCTACCATCGTCGCGCTCAAGCAGAGCAAGGGATGGACCTACGGCGTCCTCGCCAACCATATCTGGTCCGTGGCGGGCAACGAGCATCGCCAGGACGTGAACGCGACGTTCCTCCAACCCTTCATGTCCTACACGACCAAGACGTTCACTACGTTCGGGCTCAACACCGAGTCCACCTATGACTGGAAGAACAGTCAATGGACGGTGCCAGTGAATGCCACGGTGAGCCAGCTCTTGAAGATTGGCAAGCAGCCGGTCAGCTTGTCGCTGGGCGGCAGGTACTACGCCTGCGCCCCGGACGGCGGGCCGGATTGGGGCATCCGCTTCGGCATCACGTTTCTGTTCCCCAAGTGAGGCTATGGGAGAGCAAGTGGCCGACACGGGCTGTTTGCCGGGCATCGAGTAGCCTCGAGTTCGAAAAGGGCATGGTCACTTTGGCCTGCCAAAGGAGTGCAGTCGTGAGACGTCAGTTTGGCAGGATCGGTGGAAGCCGCGCGGTGATGGCGTGCGCCCTTGGTCTGGGCTTCGCGCTCACGGGGTGCATGGTGGGCCCGAAGTACAAGGTGCCCAGCGCCCCTATTGCTGAGCGATGGCGGGCTGCCCAGGACGCCCGAATCTCCGGGGATCCGGCGGACCCGAAGGAGTGGTGGAAGGTCTTCAACGACCCCGTGCTCGACTCCCTCATCCAGACGGCCCACAAGCAGAACCTCACCTTGCAGATAGCCGCGCTGCGCATCGTCCAGGCCCGCCTTCGCAACAGCCTGGTGTGGCTGATGGAGCTTTCGCCAATCCCCGTCGGGCCGTCCGCCTCATACATGCACTCGAAGCACAGCACAACCGTGAAGCCAGACGTCAGTGTAACATGGCCGAACCCTCCTCCCCCCCTGGCGGGCATCCTGAAGAGCCAACTGCCGCAGATCAGCGTGTCGCCCGAGATCGACAAGTACAGCGGTGACATCAGCATCCTCTGGAAGCCCGACATTTGGGGCGGGACGCGCCGCAGGATCCAGGCGACCGCGGCGATGGTGGCGGCGGAATTCGCCAGCTACGACGACGCGCTGGTCGCCCTGGTGGCCGAGGTCGCCTCGACCTATGTCCGCATCCGGGCCTACGACGAGCAGCTTGGCGTCTTGCGCGAGAACATCGCCCTTCAGGAGAAGCTTCTGAAAGGGGCGCAGGACCGATTCGGCAAGAACCAGGCAAGCGAGGCGGACGTCCACCTGGCTACCGTGCTCCTGCGCGACACGCAGGCGAAGGTGCCCTTGGTGGAGATGGCCCTACACGAGGCGGAGAACGCTCTCTGCGTCCTCCTGGGCAAGGCGCCCGGCGACATCCGGACGGAACTCGGCGCTGCACGGCCCATCCCAATCGCTCCCGCCAAGGTGGCCGTGGGCGTTCCCGCTGACCTGCTCCGCCGGCGGCCCGATGTCCGGCGGGCCGAGCGCGAAGCCGCCGCGGCCTGCGCACAGATCGGCATCGCCAGGGCCAAGCTCTATCCCTCGCTCGACCTGTTCGCCATGTTTGGCGTCGCATCGAGCTTCACCGGCCAACTCTTCGACTCGGCCAGCCACACTTCCGCCTATGGTGGCAGTGTCTCTTGGAACCCCTTGCTCTACCCAGCCACGATCGAGATGATTCGTGATGCCGACGCCCAGTATCAGGGGAAGATCCTGGCGTACCAGGAGAGCGTCCTCCAGGCCGCGCGAGAGGCGGAGGACGCGGCCGCCCGGTTCACGAAGGCGCACGACCGCCTTCAGGCGCTCACGGATGGTGTAGCCGCGTCGAAGCGTGCGGCCGAGGTCTCCACCGCGAAGTACCAGGACGGCTCAGTCGCATTCCCGATGCCTCTGGAATCCCTGCGATACCTCGAATCGGAGCAAAGCCAGATGATCGAGGCCCGGGGCTCGGTTGCCCTGAACTTGATCGCCCTCTACAAAGCCCTCGGCGGCGGCTGGGAGATCCGACAGGGCCAGGACCTCCTCTCGGACGAGAACCGCCAACAGATGCGATCGAGGACCGACTGGAAGACATTCCTTGGCCCGCGCGACCTGAAGACCAAAGAGAAGTAAGGAGTACGCCAAGTGTACCTTCTCTCGGAGAAGTTCCTTGAGGACCTGGTCGCGCGCGTCACCGGCCCGATGAGTTTCCGGTTCATCCTACAGCCCGCCATCGCGGTCGCACTGGGGATCCGGGACGGCCTGATGGACGCGAAGGCGGGCCTGCCGCCTTTCATCTACGACCTCCTCTTCAAGCCCAAGGACCGCGAAAGGCGGCTCAAGAGCGCACTCCATCGGCTCCTGACGCCCATCGTGGTGGCGACCATCCTTGACCTCATCGCGCAGTACCTGATCTCCAAGCAGATCCGGCCACTGATGGCCTTGCTCGTGGGCACTTTCGTCATGGGGCTGCCCTACGCGATGGCCAGGGGCATCACGAACCGGATTGCGTCCAAGATGCGTGGGGCTCAGGGCGAAGCCCCAACCCCGCGTTGAAGGGAACCGCTCATAGGGTCCAGAAACCGTAGTATCCGAAAACCCGTTCCACGAGATGGAGGCGCCTGACACGCCCCCAGTTTGTTAGTCTTGTGGCTTGGAGCCCTGCAAGGGCGCTCTATCATAGCCCAGGGCGGAGCGAAGCGAAGCCCTGGGTGTGGGGTTGTAAGGGAATCAGCCCTGTAAGGGTCAGATTGTCCCCACCTCCCTCCCGAACGTTCCAATACGTTCGGGAGGGTAACGCCCCACCCCGCCAGCGCGCCCAAGCCCTACCCTCCCGAAGGTATTGGAACCTTCGGGAGGGAATGGCCAGTCTTCCAAGGGCCTCGCTTCGCCCTGGGCTGTCGTGGTTCGCTCCTTCGGGGCTGGACAGACCGAACGACCGGAAACTGGGGGCGTGTCAGATGGAGGCGCTGGTTGCCACGCCCGCGGGGTGCTGTTCTCCTTCGTGGGCGGGCCGAGAAGGTCTCCGTGGACGATGCGGGACGGGCCGAGGCGTACGGACGCTGCACAGTTCCAGCGCCGAATCACTTGAGGCGGGACTTCAACACGTGGGCGTCACGCGGCTCGGCGGTGCGACTTCAGCAGGCCGCCCAGGCTCTCCTCACGGTGCACCTTGCCGATGGGTCCGCTGACGGGTTCGGGCCCCGGCTCGCCCGTGCGGACGGCCTGGGGCACACGGTTCGCCAGTCCCTGGTGTGGCCGGCAGTGGTTGAAGTGCCGGCGGTACAGGGCCACAACGCGTTGCAGGCTCTTGAGGCCGAAGAGGGTGAGGTGGTTCAGGCACTCCCTGCGTAGGCTCCGGCCCCAGCGCTCGATGTATGGATTCGCATTCGGTGCATGGTAGGGCGTCTTCAGGGGTTCCACGCCCGCGTGTTGCAGCACGGTGTCGAAGTCGCTGCAGAAACACTTGTCCCGATCGTGCAGAAGGTAGCGGGGCCGGATGCCCAGGTCGTCACACGTCATCAGCACGTTCCGCACCTGCTGCGCCATCCAGGCGGCGTGCGGCGAGAAGGTCGCCTCCGCGAGGAGGATCGTGCGGCTGCGGACGTTCATGACGACCAGGACGAAGGTGCGCCGGAGGCCGCAGAACGTCCAGACTTCCCTCGTGAACAGGTCGGCACAAAGCAACACGTCCGCGTGCCAGCGCAGGAACTCCCGCCACGTCAGGCCCTTGCGTTCTGGCGACGGCGGAAGGCCGTGCCGCCGCAGGATGTCCGCGACGCAGCTCTTCGAGATGGCAATGCCCTGCTTAGCCAGCTCGCCGCTGATGCGCCGGTAGCCCCACGCATCCTCCCGCGCCGGGCGACAGACCAGTTCCTCCACCTCTCCAGGTTTCCGGGGGCGGCCGGGGCCTTGTTTCCGTCGCTTCGAGTAGTCCCATTTCGCCTGCACAAGCTTGCTGTGCCAACGGAGGATCGTGTCGGGCTTGACGATGCTTACGACGGCTCGCATGGCCCTCGCCCATGGCCAACGCCGCGCCCACCAGGGACCGCCGCTCCTCGTCCGTGAACCGAAGGCGGCCGGGCACGTTGGACCGCAGGACCTCGACCTCCTTGCGGAGGTACTCCCCCTGGAGCGTGAGTTCCTTGCACAGCAGCCGGGCAATCGTCGCAACGAGGGGGAGGCTGGCCCAGCTGAACCGTCGTCTGAGCTTCTCCATGTGCTCCCCTTCGCTGCTCTGGCCTTGAGGGGCCTCAAGCATATACCGGAGCCGCTGCGCGGGGCAACCTCCAAAGCTCTGATGAGTATTCGGACACTACGCACCAGGGGGGATCACGATGTACCTGCGCTGTTCGCGGCGCGCCCAAATCAAGCTAGACATTGGGATGGGAATGGGTTATAATTCCATAACATCGCGGTATCGCGGTCGCGGGCCGGACTGTGCAAGGGACGCCGTGTGAAGCGCGTGTCCCGAGGGCATCAATGAAGCCCCTGACCCTGCTAGCGACTCTACTCATCCTTGTCGCATCGGCCGGCGTGAGCGCGCGCGGCGCCTCCGAGAGCGCGCTCGAGGGCCACGCGGGTCTGGTCCCCCAAGGCAGCATTGACGAGGCGGTCTTCCGCCGCTGGAGGGCCCTCGGTATCCAGCCGGCCAAGCCGTGCAGCGATGAGGTCTTTCTGCGGCGCGCCTACCTGGACGTCATCGGCACGCTGCCGACGCCGAAGGAGGTGAGGGATTTCCTGGGGGACAAGGCGCTCAGCAAGCGCCGCGCCCTCATCGAGCGCCTCTTCGCCCGCGAGGAGTTTGCCGACTACTGGGCGATGAAGTGGGGCGACCTCTTGCGAGTCAAGGCCGAGTTCCCCATCAACCTGTGGCCCAACGCGGCCCAGGCCTATCACCGCTGGATTCGCACGAGCATCAAGGACAACTTGCCCTACGACCGCTTCGCGCGCGAGCTTCTGACGGCCAGCGGCAGCAACTTCCGCGTCGGACCCGTCAACTTCTGGCGCGCCGTGCAGAGCCGTGAGCCGCAGGCCCTGGCGCGAGCCGTGGCGCTGACCTTCATGGGCGAGCGCGCCGACAAGTGGCCCAAGGCGCGCCTCGACGCCTTCGCACTCCTGTTCTCCCAGGTCGGCTACAAGAAGACCCTGGAGTGGAAAGAGGAGATCGTTTTCTTCGACACCGTGAAGGCTGCCAAGGACGCCGCCGCGGGCGCCCTCAAGGCGGCGGCATTCCCAGACGGCACCCCGGCCCAGCTCTCGCCGGACAGGGACCCGCGCGAGGCGTTCGCCGACTGGCTGCTCGCGCCCAAGAACCCCTGGTTCGCGCGCAACATCGTCAACCGCGTGTGGTCCTGGCTGCTTGGGCGCGGCATCATCCACGAGCCTGACGACATTCGCCCTGACAATCCCCCAACCAACCCCGAGCTCCTCGCCATCCTGGAGAAGGAGCTCGTCGAGGCCCGCTACGACCTCAAGCACATCATGCGCCTGATCCTGAACTCCGCCACCTATCAGCTCTCCTCCATCCCCGGCTCCAGACACCCCGAGGCCGAGGCCAACTTCGCCCACTACCCCATCCGCCGCCTCGACGCCGAGGTGCTCATTGACGCCCTGAACCAGATCACTGGGACGACCGAGGAGTACTCGAGCCCCATCCCCGAGCCCTTCACCTTCATCCCCGAGGACCGGCGCTCCATCGCGCTGCCCGACGGCAGCATAACGAGCGCGTTTCTCGAGATGTTTGGCCGCCCGCCGCGCGACACTGGGCTGGAGACCGAGCGCAGCAACGACCCCTCGCCCGCCCAGCGCCTCCACCTGCTCAACTCCAGCCACGTCCACTACAAGATCGAGCGCAGCCCAGTCCTTCAACCGCTCTTCGCGGCCAGCGGGGCCGGCCTGCGCGGCTCGGCCACAGAGCTCTACCTGCGTATTCTCTCCCGCTTCCCCACGGAAGCGGAGCTGGCCATCGTTGAGGCCTACGGCCGTTCCGAGGAGACCAAGGGGCCAAAGGCCATGGCCGACCTGGCCTGGGCGTTGATCAACAGCACGGAGTTTCTGTGCCGACATTGAGTCACAGCGGCGGGGAGCGCCGTCCCTCGTGGGCCGCGGCCCCGCCGCACAAGATGCGAGGTGCGACCATGGACGCGGGAAGTGGTGTGGGCTACGGGCGTTCCGCCACCTGCGGCGGGCAGATCTCACGGCGCGAGGCCTTGCGCGGGGGCCTGTGTGGTGCCGCGGGGCTTCTCCTGGCCGGCGCCGGCGGCTCGGGCCAGGCGGCCCCTGCGCCCGCCAAGCCCACGCGCCCCGCAAAGGCCAAGGCCGTCATCCAGGTCTGGATGTGGGGCGGCCCGCCTCACCTCGACACCTTCGACCCCAAGCCCGACGCCGGCCCGGACTACACCGGCCCTCTCAACAAGCCGATCCCGACGAACGTTGACGGGATCATGATCGGCGAGCTGTTGCCCCTGCTGGCAGGGGTAGCGGACAAGTACTCGCTCATTCGCAGCATGACCCACGGCAACAACGGCCACGAGACGGCGGCCTACATGGTCCAGACCGGCCGTGATCCGGGCGGCAAGATCGTCTACCCGGCCGTGGGGGCCGTCGTGTCGCTCTTCAAGGGCTACGACGCCGGCTTCGAGGGGCTCATCCCGCCCTACGTCGTCATCACGCAGCCCCAGGGGCGCTTCTCCGAGGCCGGCTTCCTCGGCAACCGCTACAAGCCCTTCGCCACCGGCGGCAACCCGGCCGCACCCGTCTTCGTCGTCGAAGGCATCGCCCTCCCCGGCGTCTCGCGCGAGCGTCAGAAGGCCCGCCGCGAGCTCCTCCACAAGCTCGACCCCATGCGGCGCGACCTCGAGGGCAACCCCCGCGTCGAGGCCCTAAAGAAGGCCGAAGACAATGCTTACGACCTGGTCCTCGGCGAGGCGGGCAAGGTCTTCGACCTCTCGGAAGAGACGCAGGAGATGCGCACCTTTTACGGCCCGAGCACCTTCGGCCAATCGTGCCTGGCGGCGCGGCGGCTCGTCGAACGCGGAATCCCCTACATCACCATCAACTACGGCGGGTGGGACACCCACAAGGAGAACTTCCAGGCCATGCGGCGCATGCTGCCGCAGTTCGACAGGGGCCTCTCGGCCCTCCTGATTGACCTCGACGAGCGCGGCCTGCTCGAAAGCACGATCGTCTGGTGCTGCGGCGAGTTCGGCCGCACGCCCAAGGTGGACTGGGGCGGGACGTGGAACGGCGGCCGCCACCACTATGGCGCGGTCTTCTCTGTGCTGGTCGCCGGCGGCGGCTTCAAGGGCGGCCGCGTGGTCGGGGCCTCCGACGCCAAGGGGGAGCAGGTCAAGGACCGCCCCGTCTACCCGCCCGACCTCATCGGCAGCATCTACACGCTGCTGGGGATAGACCCCAACGCCACGCTGCCCCATCCCCAGGGCCTCACCGTCCGCGCGATCCCGACTGCGGACGAGGGCTACAAGATGGGCGGCCTCCTGCACGAGATAATGTGAACCCCGGAGCCTGTGCAATGAATCAGCCTATGCCCTCGCGCCTGGCGCTGTGCCTGGCGGCGCTCGCCTGCGCCATCCCGCCGGCCCTCGCGGGCCAGGCGGACCAGGGGCCGCAGATATTCTACATCTACCCCGCCGGCGCCCAGCGGGGCACCACCCTCGAAGTCACGGTCGGCGGCCAGAACCTCGCCGGCACCAGCGAGGTCTACATCACCGGCGGCGGCATCGAGGCAGCCGTCCTCCGCCACGCCCGCCCCCTCTCGCAGCAACAGCTCCAGGCCGCCGAGATGAAGCTCCGCGAGGCCGGCGAGCTGATGTCGCGCCGCCAGGCCGCCCTCAAGGAGGGCTCGGAGGGCGAGGCCAACATGCTCAGCCTCCAGGCCGCCGAGATGATGGAGAGCTTCGAGGTCGTGGCCGCCAAGCTCGGCCTCGACGACCCCAGTCCCGCGGGCTTCGCCGCCTTCCGCAGATACATCTCCAACCCCAAGCGCCAACCCAACGCCCAACTATCCGACACCGTGACCCTCCGCCTCACCCTCGCCTCCAACGCCCAGCTCGGCGAGCGCCAGCTCCGCCTCAAGACCCCCACCGGCGTCACCAACCCACTCTACTTCCAGGTCGGACAATACCGGGAGTACAAGGAACGGGAGCCCAACGACCAGACGCCCGACACCGGCGCCCTGGCCTTCAAGCTCGACGGCATTGACTTGCCCGACCTCGAGGGGCTACCGGTCGTGCTCAACGGCCAGATAATGCCTGGCGACGTTGACCGCTTCCGCCTCCACATCCCCAAGGGCACCCGTCTGGTTGTCGCCGTCAGCGCCAGGCGTCTCATCCCCTACCTCGCCGACGCCGTCCCAGGCTGGTTCCAGGCCACCCTGCGCGTCCTCGACCCCAAGGGCCGCGAGGTCGCCTACAGCGACGACTTCCGCTTCGACCCCGACCCAGTCGTCTACTACGAGGTGCCCCAGAGCGGCGACTACACGCTCGAGATCGCCGACTCGATCTACCGCGGCCGCGAGGACTTCGTCTATCGCATCATCGTCGGCGAAGTGCCCTTCATTACAAGCATCTTCCCCCTCGGCGGACCCCTCGGCGCAAAGTCCACCATCGAGGTCAAGGGCTGGAATCTCCTCGCCCCCGAGCTCACCCTCGACCCCCAGGCCAAAGAGCCCACCATCATCCCAGTCTCGGTCACCGCCCGCAAGCGCGTCTCCAACAGCCTCCCCTTCGCCCTCGACGCCTTGCCCGAGTGCATTGAGAAGGAGCCCAACGACGACGCCGCCTCGGCCCAGCCCCTCAAACTCCCCGCCATCGTCAACGGCCGTGTGGACCGCCCGGGCGACTGGGACGTCTTCCGCGTCGAGGGCCGCGCCGGCGACGAGGTGGTCGCCGAGGTCCGCGCCCGCCGCTTGGAGTCCCCCCTCGACTCCCTGCTGAAGCTCACCGACGCCACCGGCAAGATCCTGGCCGTCAACGACGACCACGAGGACCGCACCGCCGCCTTCACCACCCATCACGCCGACTCGTTCCTGCTGGCCAAGTTGCCGGCCGACGGCGCCTACTACATCCACGTGGGCGACACCCAGCGCAAGGGCGGCCCCGCCTACGCCTACCGCGTGCGCATCAGCCCGCCCCAGCCCGACTTCGACCTCCGCGTCGCCCCGTGCAGCCTCAATGCCCGCGGCGGCGCCAACACACCCATGACCGTCTACGCCCGCCGCAAGGACGGCTTCACCGGCGACATCACCCTCAGCCTCAAGGATGCACCAGGCGGCTTCGCCCTCGGCGGCGCCTGGGTCCCCGCAGGCCAGGACGAGGTCCGCCTCACCCTTGCCGCGCCCCCCTCCGCCGGCGGCGCCCCCATCGCCCTCCGCCTGGAGGGCCGCGCCCGCATCGGCGGCAAAGAGGTCTGCCGAACCGCTATCCCCGCCCACGACATGATGCAGGCATTCGCCTACCGCCACCTGGTGCCCGCGCGCGAGTGGCTGGTCACGGTCTCCGGCGGCTCCGGGGGCGCGCTCCGGGTCCAGCTCCCAAAGGAGCTGCCGGCGAAGCTGGTCGCGGGCGCCACGGCCAGCGTGGTCTTCGCCGTGGCCAAGGGCACTGACCCCAGAGAGGTCCGCCTCGAGCTCAGCGACCCCCCCAAGGGCATCGCCATCAAGGAGCTCGCGCCCGATCCCGCAGGCAGCCTGGCCATGCTCGTCACCGTGGACGCCAAGGAGGCCAAGCCCGGCCTCAAAGGCAACCTCATTCTCAGCGCCGCCCTCGAAACCCCCGTGAAGGCCGAGGCCGGCCAGCCTCAGCCCCCGCCCCGCCGCACCGCCCTTGGCACCCTGCCCGCCCTGCCCTTCGAGGTCGTCGCCGGCCCGCCCGCCACTGCTGCCGCAGCACAGCCACCTGCGGCCAAGTGACCGCCATTCCCCGCGACGCTCAAGTGTCGCCCCCAGCTCTGGTGACTGGCTGGCTGGCCAATCGTCACTCGTACGGCGTCCCGGGGCAACCACCCCACGACGCTCGAGGACGAGGACGAAGGACGAGGACGAGGACGATGGACGATGACGAGGGACGAGGGCGATTGAGGAGCTGAGGCCGGTCGCCAGAATCAGTGGCCAGCCCCGCGCCGCACGAGCGTCTTGGCAACGCCGCGGCCTTCTGGTATAATCCCCGGTCAGCGCAGGGGCTATGCGAGCATGCTGAGCATCATCCACCGGTACGTCTTCTGGGAACTCGTGCGGAGCTTCGTCTTCAGTTTCGCCGCGCTAATCGCGGTGATGCTGCTCGCGGCCATCTACAAGCCCCTGCGCGTCGGCGTGAGCCTGGAGGATCTCGCGCGCCTCATCCCCTACCTGCTCCCCCACCTCTACACGTGGGTCATCCCCGCCGGCTGCCTGTCGGCCTGCGTGATGACCTATGGACGCCTGGCGGCAGACAACGAGCTGAAGGCCCTGTGCGCGAACGGCATCCCGCTCCGCTACGTGTGCTATCCCGCCCTCGTCGTCGCCATCCTGCTCACCGCGCTCGCCATCCCCCTCAACGACTGGCTCATCCCCTACAGCTCCCTCCTCAAGGAGCAGGAACTCCGCAGGATGTTCCTCAAGGAGCCCTTCCGTGTCTCCCTTCTCGGTACCGACCTCATCACAAAGGTCGGCAACTACAAGATCTACATCGAATCGGTCGAGGGCAACACCCTGCGCAACCTCGTGGTCGTGGAGCCCCGCGAGCCCGCCCGGCCGCCCGGCCCCAAGGCCCCCACGGGCGACGCCGAGAAAGAGGCGCTCAAGCCGCCCCCCAAGCGGTCGCAGCCCGAGGAGGAGGGCTCCGAGGTGAACATCTATCGCGCGGAGCGCGCCACCTACACGGTGGACGCCGACCACCGCAAGCTCCGCATCGCGCTCCACAAGGGCCAGATGGTCATGGTCATCCCAGGCCGCAGCGCGCGGAGCTGGATCGCCATCGAGGCCGGCGAGCAGGTCAAGGAAATCCCCCTGGCCGACCTCGACGTGACCTTCGAGCGGACGCCTCAGATGACCACGCACCAGCTCCTGCTCAGGGCGGCCGAACTGCGTAGCGAGCTGGCCAGGCGCGGCGATTCGCTCAAGCGGGCCGACGCCGCGGCCGTCCAAAAGCGCCGGGTCCGCTACATCACCGAGGTGCGGTTGCGCGAGGCCCTCGCCTTCGCCACCCTGGCGCTCGCCTTCGTCGGCGTCCCGCTCGGCATGGTCATGCGCCGCCAGAGCCGCCTCGCCTCTTTCGCCGCCAGCATCCTAGTCTTCCTGGTCCTCTACGCCTTGATCGTCGGCGGCGAGGGGCTGGCGCTCGACCAGCGCCTGCCGCCCTGGGTTGCGCTCTGGACCCCCGACCTCCTGATGGGAGGCCTGGGCTTCGGCCTGCTGCTGCGAGTCTTCCGCAACTGATGACGGGGCCTCGACCGTGCTCGGACGCCGCCTGGACCGCTACATCGGCCTCTTCTTCATCTGGCACTTCGTGCTCAGCTTGGTGGGCGTCGTCCTCCTCTACGTCGTCATTGACACCTTTGCGAAGCTCGACGACTTCATTGAGCAGGAGAGCGTCGGCGCAGCGCTCCGCTGGATCATCGTCTACCACGCCTACCAGGTGCCGCCCCTCCTCACCCAATTCCTCCCCCTGGTCACGCTCCTGGCCGGCGTCATCTCCACCGCGCGGCTGGCCCGCTACAACGAGCTCAACGCCATCAAGGCCGTGGGGGTGAGCATCCACCGCGCCCTCGTCCCCGTCTTCCTGTGCTCCATCGCCATCGCCGCCCTCGGCGCGGCCAACCAGGAGTTCCTCGTCCCATCCCTCGCGCGCGACATCGTGGACGTGCGCCAGATGATGAGCCAGAAGGAGACGTTTCGCGACCTCTCGGCCTTCGACCGCACCCACAAGCTCACCGTCTGGGTCCGCCAGTTCGAATACCGCATCCCGGGCTTCGAACTGCTCGAGGTCGAGTGCCGTCCAACCGCTCCCCTGCCGCCCGGCCGCAAGGCCGACACCGCGCGCTTCCGCAGCGCAACGGGCATCTGGGTCCGCCGCTGGCTCTTCCTCTTCGACGGCCAGGCCCTCGCCCCCAGCGGCAAATGGGAGCCATTCCCAAACAAGTGCCTCACCACCCGCGACGACGCCACGACGTTCAACATGCCGCGGAAGCCCGAGGCCGCCACCAAGCTCCGCATCGCAGCCGAGCGCGACGGCGTCCCGTGCGAAGTCACCTTCCGCTCCCACGTCCACCGAAAGTCCCTCCAGCTCATCCTCGGCGGCCAGCTCAGCGCCCCGCCCAGCGGCCCCGACACCCCCGCCCCCATCGCCATCCAGGCCGCCCTCTGGCACGCCAACCAGTGGCGCGGGCGCGCCACCACTTACTACGTCCGCGAGATGGGCCGCGACGAGGCCGTCTACGACGGCGACCCGCTCCCCCTGGCCATCCCGCCCCAGGACCTCATCAAGAGCGAGGCCGACCCCACGCTCAAGAGCTTTCGCGAGCTGGCGCGCCTCAAGGACGCCCCGCCCGCCCTCCGCCAGAAAATCCTCGTCGCCCTCCACGGCCGGGTCGCCTTCCCCCTGGCAAGCGTCGTCCTCATCCTCGTCGCCATCCCTCTCCTCTTCCAGACCGAGGGCGGCAAGAGCACCTGGGTCGGCATGGGGCTGGCGCTACTCGTCAGCCTCGCCTTCTACTTCATCAGCTACGTCTGCCAGCTCGCGGGCCAGAGCCCCCAGGGCATCTTCGCTGGCGCCCCTGCCCTTGCCGCCTGGCTCCCCATCCTCCTCTTCGCCGCCCTGGGCCTCTTCCTCATGGCCCGCATGGAGACCTGACGCTCACTCGGAAGTGTCCGTTCGGGCCGGTCCCCAAGGCCAGATGCAATGCGCGAGTTCTCCGGCAGCGATGAGCCATTATTCACTGACACCTATCGGCGCCTCCTGAGCGCCAATGGGGTGGCCGAGCCGTCGGCCCGCTACCGGCCCCCGACCCCCTCTGTGCGCGAGCGGATCGTCCGCTGCATTTGGTTCGACCAGTCCCTCGCCACCGACCGCCTCCGCACCGACGACGGCCAAAAGCTCCGCGTCCTCTCCCCGGGCTGGTGGAACCTCGAGGCCGGCCCCGACTTCCGCAACGCCGCGCTCCGCATCGGCCCAGGACCCGTCGTCAAGGGCGACATCGAGGTCCACCTCCAGACCAGCTTCTGGCACGCCCACGGCCACGACGCCGACCCCAGCTACAACAGCGTCATCCTCCACGTCGCCCTCTGGAACGACGCGGGCAACGCCACCGTCCGCACCGCCGCCGGCGCCGACGTGCCCCAGCTCACCCTCGAGCCCTACCTGCGCACCCCCCTGGCCGAGCTGGCCGACAGCGTGGACCCCGCCGAGTACCCCGAGGCGGGCGCCGCCGCATCCGGCCGCTGCCACGCACTCCTCGCCGAAGGCAAGGTCACGCTCGAGTGGCTCGGGCGCTTCCTCGACCACGCCGGCGACCAGAGGATAGCCGACAAGGCCCGCCGCCTCGCAGCACGCGCCGCCAGCACCACCCCCGCAGGCGACGACCAGCTCCTCTACGAGGCCATCGCCGAGGGCCTGGGCTACAAGCGCAACAAGGCCCCCGCCGCCGAGCTCGCCCGCCGCCTCCCACTCGCCGCCCTCCGCCAGCGGACCGCAGCGGACTCCGGGTCTCAATCGGCAATCGGCAATCGGCAATCGGCAATCAGCGCCCCGCTCCCCCTCGCCATCGAGGCGCTCCTCTTCGGCATGTCGGGCCTCCTGCCCGCCTCCCCCGACGCCGCCCCCGACGCCCCTGCACGCGAGCACATCGAGCAGCTTCGCCGCCTGTGGGACGCTCTCGGCGCCGGCCTCGCCGACGACGCCCTCGACCCCGCCCAATGGAGCTTCGACGGCACCCGCCCCCCCAACTTCCCCACCCGCCGCATCGCCGCCCTCGCCCGCATCGCCACCCGCGCCATCCAGGACGGCCTCCAGAAGGCCATCCGCCAGGCCATCGGCCCCGCCACGGGGCGCCTCGCCCCACGCCAGCTCAAGGTCCGCCGCGCCCAGCTCCTCGACTTTTTCCTCTCCGTCCGCGACCCGTTCTGGGACACGCGCACCCACTTCACCGCCAAGCCCCTCGCGCACCCCCTGCGCCTCATCGGAGACGACCGCGCCGACACCATCATCATAGACGGCCTGCTCCCCGTCCTCCTCTACCAGGCCCGTCGCGACGACGACCGCGCCTTTGAGGAATTGCTCCACCAGCTCTTCGCCACCTACCCCAAGCTCCCCAGCACAAGCGTCACCCGGTTCATGAGCCAGCGGCTTTTTGGCCGGACCGAGGCTGACCTCGCCCTCCTGCGCAGCGCCCGCCGCCAGCAGGGCCTCTATCAGGTTTACACCGACTTCTGCGACTCCGAGAGCGCCACCTGCACCCGGTGCCCCCTCGTCCGCCTCCTCGAGGGCTGAGCGCGCCGTCGTCGCCCCCGCGCTCCCGGACCCCAGCGCAACTGGCATTCTGTGGAGGGGCGGCGGATGCGGCCTGGAGGCCGTAAGGGTTGATATGGCAAGCCTTTACGCCAGTGGCCCCATGTCCTGCAGATTACCCGATCCACAGGCGAGGGGATTGGCAATCTGGAATCTGTCCTTGGGGGCGCCGAGGAGGGCCTGGACGTGTTGGCGGGCGGTGGGGAGGGAGCCGGCGTCGGCGGCGGCCAACGCGTTCGAGAGCAGGCTGGCCTGGCGAGCGGTGAAGACGACGGGGCGGCCGGGGGTGCGGGAGGCCTCGCCGACCAGGGCCGCGACGATGCGGCGCGAGAGCTCCTCAAGCCCGTCGCCCCGCGTGGCGGAGACGGGGAGGCCGTCGGCCAGGTCCCGCGCCCAAGGCGCGAGCCCCAGGTCGCACTTGTTGAGGACCAGGAGCGAGGAGGGGGAAGAGATTGCCGATTGCCGATTGCCGATTGCCGATCTGGGGCCGAAGCGAGGAGCCTGGAAGCCGGGATGGTGCTCAGGGGTGGCGGCGTCGAGGACGAGGAGAAGGAGGTCGGCCTCGGCGGCCGCGGCGCTCGCGCGGGCCGCGGCCTCCCGCTCGATTGCGGGTTGCGGATTGAGGACTGCGGATTGAAATCGCAAATCGGAAATCGCAAATCGCAAATCGCAGAGCGCGGCGCCGGCGGGCTCGCCCGCTGAATGGCCCGCCAAGTGGGGCAGGCCGGCAGTGTCGGTGAGGATCACGGGCACACCGCTGAGGGCGACCAGGGCACTCACCGCGTCCCGCGTGGTGCCGGGGACGGGGGAGACGATCATCCTGTCCTCGCGCGCCAGGGCGTTGAAGAGGGAGGACTTGCCGGCGTTGACTGGTCCGACGATTGCGACGCGTGGGGGCTGCCAGAGCGCGCGGCCGAAGCGCTCGGTGGCCAGGAGCTCGCGGAGCGCGGCCGCGAGGTCGGCCGGGCGGTCCCAGGGCAGGGCGCGCACGGCCTGCTCCAGCGCGCCGTCGAGCTGATCGAGGAGGACCTCGGCGCCAAGCTCGGTGCTCGCGCGCAGCAGGGCGTGGGCGGCCTCGGACTCGATGAGGCTGCGAGCGCGGAGGGCAAGAAGCGTCTCGGCGTCAACCGCTTCGGCGCCGCGCCTCACGAAGCAGTCCAGGACGCGCTGGACGGCCACCAGCCCGCCGTGGCAGTTGACCTCCAGGCGCCAATGGTGTGGCGCCGTCGCCCCTTCGACCTTGCTCGGGACGGGTTCCGGCTGTGGCTGGGCGGCGGGCACGAGGCGCACGAGCACCTCGTCCACCACCTCGCCGGCGTCCACGATGTGGCCATAGTGGAGCCTGCTGGGGGCTGGCTCGGCATCGAGGGGCTTGCCGCTTCGGGGCTGGAAGAGCTGGCGGGCGAGCTCGAGCGCCCTCGGCCCGACGACGTGGAGGACGGCGATCCCGCCCTGGCCCGGCGCGGTGAGGACCGCCGCGATGGTGCGGGAGGGGTCAATCGGCAATCGGCAATCGGCAATCGGCAATCTCATAGGGGCCTGAGGAGGTAGGCTTGGCGGAGCCCTTCGAGGGTGAGGTGGGGCGCCATGGTGCTGACGCGGCGGCAGTGGGGCACTAGGGTCGCCGCGTCGCCCCCCGTGGCGAGCGCGGGGGCATCTGGCCACGGCTCACTGAGCCGCTCGATGAGTCGGTCCACCAGGCCTCCGAGGCCCCAGAGGAGGCCGGCGGCAATGGCCGTCTCGGTGTGGCAACTGAGGGCCGGCGGCGTGGCCGCGGCGTCCACGAGGGGGAGGAGCGCGGTGTCGGCATGCAGTGCTCTGGCGGCCATGGCAAGCCCTGGGGCGATGGCCCCGCCGCGGAACACCCCGTCGGGCGAGACGACGACGAGGCTGATCGCTGTGCCGAAGTCCACGGCGACGCCGCCCCTGCCCGTGCGGGCGTGGAGTGCGATGGCGTTGGCCACGCGGTCCGCGCCGATGCGGCTGGCGTCCCCGCAGGCGAAGCGGATGGGCGCGGGCAGCTCGGCCCGAAGCTCCAGGACAGGGCAGGGGAGGCGCCGCGCGGCCCAGGCCCGCATGCGCGCCGTGGCCTGGGGGTTCACGGAGCCCACCACCAGCGCCTCGGGCGGGTCGGCGGGGGCCTCCAGTGCCTCGAGGCTGGCCACGGGCGCGCAGCGGATGAAGAGGGGCGCATCGCCGGCCTCGAAGCCGCCGAGCCGCACATTGGTGTTGCCGATGCTCGCCACGAGGAGCATGAGCCGCTTCCTTGCCCTGGGGCTTGCTCCACAATTCTAGCGCTTTGCCTGCGACCTGTCACGCGCGGTTGACAGGGGGGCGGAAACGTGATACCTGAGACGTGATGCGTGACGCGTGAGAGGAGAAGGAATGGGCAGTCAGGCACTGCTGGTTGACTCCCATGCGCATCTCGACGGCTGGAAGACGCCTGAGGAAGAGGCCTCGGTGCTCGCGCGGGCGCGGGCGGCGGGGGTGGTGGCGGTGGTGGACGTCGGGACGGACGAGGCGACGAGCCGCCTGGCCGTCGAGGCGGCCCTTCGGCACTCTGAGGGCGACGCGAGGCCGTCAGAGGCCGCCGGCCGCCTCGCGATGGTGTTAGCCACCGTGGGCGTCCATCCCCACGATGCCTCGGCCTTCACCGACGCCGCGTGCGAGACGTTGCGCGCCCTCGCCGCGCGGCCGCGGGTCGTGGCCATCGGCGAGTGCGGGCTGGACTACTTCCGCGACCTCAGCCCGCGGGAGGTCCAGCGGCGCGTCTTCGCCCGGCAGCTCGCCCTCGCGCGGGAGGTAGGCCTGCCCGTTGTGGTTCATTGCCGCGAGGCATACGGCGAGTGCCTGGACATCGTGCGTGGCGAGCTGGGCGTGCCGGCGCGCGGCGTGCTCCACTGCTTCCAGGGCGACGCCGACGCCGCCCGCCGGGCGTTGGACCTCGGCCTGTGCCTCGGCATCGGCGGCAGCCTCACGTTTCCCCGCGAGGAGGCCCTTCGCCGGACGGTCGCGGGGCTTCCGCTGGAGCGATTGCTGGTCGAGACCGATTCGCCCTACCTCACGCCGCGTCCCAGGCGGGGGCGGAACGAGCCGGCCCTCGTGCGCCTGGTCGCCGAGTGCCTGGCGCGGGTGCTCAGCGCGACCATCGAGCGCGTGGCCGAGGCCACGACCGCGAACGCCTGCCAGCTCTTCCGCCTGGGTGAGGGTGCGAGCCGGAATTGCAGGTAGGGCGGTCCTTTCTTGATCACGAAAGGCTCGCATCGGATGGCTCAGGGCGGCGCCCTGGGAACGTGGCCGCCCCAACAAGTTGCCCTGAAGGGGCGGAACAGGCCGCCCCCACGATCCGCTGTGCCGCCCCTATATGTCCATCGCCTTTGCGGCTGCCGGGACGCGCTTGTGTTGCGGGCCACAAATCGCTATGGTAGACCTCTACTGCTACTGCTGTGTCTCAGGAGCTTCCACTATGGCTTTGAGCCGGCGGCGACTCATGGGCATGCTGGCGGGCGGCGGGGCGGCCCTATTGGAACGGGGGGCAGAACCCGGCCAAATCGCGGAGTTGATCAACGCCGCGATTTCCACCGCGCTCACCGCGCGCGGCGCTGAGGCCGCGCAGGAGACCGAGCGCGATTACCGGGGCGCTCACACCGTGGGCCTCCGGCGCCTTGCCACGGGCGACTACCGCGGCGCCGTGGCCTTCTTCGAGGAGTTCGTCAAGGCCAACCCTAACGATGCCGAGGGACTCTTCGGCCTCGCCGCAGCCGCGGCCCACACGGGCAACCTCGCGCGAGCGATGGAGGCGGTGCAGCGCGCGCTCGCGGCCGGCCTGCCGCCCGCCCGCTTCGTCGCCGGGCCGAGGGCCTGGCTCGCCCCCCTCGTCGAATCCCAAGCCTTCCAGGAGCTCTGGCGTCAACGCGGCGCCGAGCTGGTCCACGGCCCCATGCTCGGATGCGTCACGGACTCCGCCGCGAGGTTCTGGGTGCGCACCGCGGCCGAGGCACAGGTCGAGGTCGTCGTCAGCACATCCCCACAGCTCGAGCCGCTCGCGGCCACGGCTGCCGCGCGAACCGCCCGCAGCGACGACTTCACCACAGTCCTGGCCGTGAGCGGCCTGAGGCCCGACACGGCCTACCACTACGCCGTCCGCGTCGGCGGCAAGCCTGCGTTCACAGGCCCATATCCCGTGTTCCGAACCTTTCCACCCCCGGGCGGCAAGGCGCGCTTCCAGGTCGGCTTCGGCGGCGGCGCCGCCTACTACCCTCCTAACGAGCGGATGTGGGATACCGTTCTCTCGCACAAGCCGCTCGCCTTCCTGTTCCTGGGCGACAACATCTACATAGACGCGCCACAGAGCCCCGACCTCCAGCGCTACGGCTACTACCGCCGCCAGTCGCGCCCGGAGTTCCGCCGCCTCACCGCCGCCACTGCCATCTATGCCGTGTGGGACGACCACGACTTCGCCACCAACGACTGCATCCCCGGCCCAGCCGTGGACCAGCCGCCCTGGAAGCCGCACGTCTGGCGCCTCTTCCGCGAAAACTGGAACAACCCAGCCTACGGCGGCGGCGAGAAGCAGCCCGGCTGCTGGTTCGACTTCGCCATCGGCGACGTGGACTTCTTCCTCACCGACAGCCGCTACTACCGCACCGACCCCCGGCAACCCAAGCCCAGCATGCTCGGCCCCGCACAGAAGCAATGGCTCCTCGAGCGCCTCAAGGCGTCAAAGGCCACATTCAAGGTCCTCGCCAACGGTGTGCCCTGGGCGCTCGGCGCCAAGCCCAGGAGCCGCGACACCTGGGAAGGCTACAAGGAGGAGCGCGAAGAGATCTTCGCCTTCATCGAAACCCACCGCATCGGCGGCGTCGTCCTCCTGTCCGCCGACCGCCACCGCTCGGACCTCTGGCGCCTCGAACGCGACGTCGGCTACCCGCTCCACGAGTTCGAAAGCTCACGATTGACCAACCAGCACGTCCACGGCAAAGTGCCCGGCGCGCTCTTCTCCTACAACGAAAAGCAGTCCTTCGGGCTCCTGACCTTCGACACCACGAAGCCCGACCCCGAGGTGACTTACGAAATCTACAGCATTGACGACGAGAGGGTCCACGCCTTCACCCTCAAGAGAAGCCAGCTCACGCCCCGGCAATGAAAGGGGACAGCAATGAGGCATCGAGGTTCGGCCAGCGCGGCGGCATGGCTCGCCGCCGCAGCGCTCGCCCAGGCCGCGCAAGTGGGCCTGAAACACGATGACGAGAAGCACCAGCTCGCTCTCCTCGTTGACGGCAGGCCGGCCATTGTCTACTGCTTCGAGCCCGACCACTTCCTGCCCTACTTCTATCCCGTAAACAGCCCCTCCGGCAAAGAGCTCACGGTCAGGCAGACCGACCCCTACCCCCATCATCGCTCGTTCTGGTTCGCCGACACCGTGCAGCTCGAGGGCGAGAAGGGCGCTGCCAGCTTCTACAACGCCCACTACACCTTCAAGGGCGGCAAGGGGCCGCACATCCGTCACTCGAAGTTTACCGCTGAGAAGGCCGAAGGCAACGCGGCCACTCTCGCCATGGAGCTGCTCTGGGAGCTCGACGGCGCCAAGCACGTGCTCCGCGAGACCCGCGACATCCGCTTCCTCGCGCTCGAGGCCGGCGAGTGGTTCATGGACGCCCGCTTCACCGTCACAGCCGATTGGGGCGACGTGCATTTCCTCAGCGACGCCGCCCACTACGCCTGGCCCTACATTCGCATCCACCCACAGTTCTCCGTCCAGAAGGGCGGCACGCTTGTCAACTCCGAGGGCGGCCTCAAGCAGGCGGGCACCCACGGCAAGGTCGCCAGGTGGTGCGACTACTCCAACACCATTGACGGCAAGGCTGAGGGGCTGGCCTTTTTCTCCCACGCCGAGAACGAGCATCCCCACACCTGGCTCACGCGCGACTACGGCACCTTCGGCCCCCGCCGCGCCGACCCAAAGAACGGCAAGCGGTTCACCCTCAAGAAGGGCGAGTCGCTTACCATGCGGGTCGGCATCCTCGTCCACAACGGCGACGCCAAGGAGGGGAAGGTGGCCGAACGTTACGAGGAATACGTCAAGGGCAAGCTCTCCCTGCTTCCACCACTGGGCAAGTAGATAGGAGGACGCTGCTATGGCACACGGTTTCACGCGGCGGGGTTTCCTCGGCATGGTCGGCGCTGGGGCTGCGGCGGCGCTGCCGCGTGGCTCGGTCGCCGGCGAGGCCCAAACTAAGGAGCGGCCGCCCAACTTCATCATCATCTTCACGGACGACCAGGGCTATCAGGACCTCGGCTGCTTCGGGTCGCCCGACATCGCCACGCCCTGCATTGACAAGATGGCCGCCGAAGGCACAAGGTTCACGGACTTCCACGTCGCGGCCTGCGTGTGCACGCCCTCCCGCGCCGCGCTCCTGACCGGGTGTTACCCACAGCGCGTGTCGCTGCCCAACGTGCTCTTCCCCGGCTCCAAGGTGGGCTTCAGCGACAAGGAGACGACCCTTGCCGAGCTGCTCAAGGCCCGCGGCTACGCCACCGCCTGCATCGGCAAGTGGCACCTGGGCCACCTGCCGCCCTTCCTCCCCACTCGCCACGGGTTCGACTCCTACTTCGGCATCCCCTACAGCAACGACATGACCGTGGACCCCAACATGGAGGTCGCCGACGACGTGGTCTGGCGCGAGGGCATGACGCTCGAGAAGATGCGCAAGGAAAAGCCGATCCGCCACGCCGTGCCGCTCTTCCGCGGCGAGAAAGTCATCGAGTACCCCGTGGACCAGACGCAACTCACCACCCGCTACACCGAGGAGGCCGTCAAGTTCGTAACCGCCAACAAGGACAGGCCGTTCTTCCTATACCTGGCGCACAACATGCCCCACATCCCGCTGTTCGTCTCCGAGCGCTTCAAGGGCAAGTCCAAGCGCGGCCTCTATGGCGACGTGATCGAGGAGATAGACTGGAGCACAGGGCAGCTCCTGGACGCTGTCCGCAAGCTCGGGCTGGCCGAGAACACGTGCGTGGTCTACACCTCGGACAACGGCCCGTGGCTGATCATGGGGCGCAACGGCGGCTCGGCGCTCCCGCTCCGCGATGGCAAGGGCACCACCTGGGAAGGCGGCATGCGGGTGCCGTGCATCGTGTGGTGGCCGGGCCGCGTCCCCGCCGGCAAGACCTGTGGCGAGCTCGCCACGACGATGGACCTGTTGCCCACCTTCGCCAGGCTCGCGGGCGCGGAGGTCCCGAAGGACCGCATCATTGACGGCAAGGACATCTCGCCGCTGATGCTGGGCGCCGCCGGCGCCAAGTCGCCTCACGAGGCCTTTTTCTACTATCGCGGCTACGCCCTGGAGGCCGTCCGCAGCGGCAAGTGGAAGCTCCACCTCGCCCGCAAGGTCGGCGGCGGCAAGGCCAAGGCGGCCGAGACGCGGCCCGCCGCGCTCTACGACCTCGAGGCCGACATCGGCGAGAAGAACGACGTCGCCGCGGCCAACCCCGACATCGTCAAGCGCCTCGAGGCCCTGGCCGAGCGTTGCCGCGAGGACCTCGGCGACGCTAACCGCGGCACCACGGGCAAGAACCGCCGCCCGTGTGGCACCGGCTGATCAGGAAGCAGGAAAGAGGAAACTCTATAAGGAAGGCAGGAAGGCAGGAAAAGGACGCGAACGAGAGAGTAACCGGACCGCCAATGGCCGAGGCGCGTGTCGCTCTGACCCGGCGTTCTCGTTTCCTGCATTCCTGCCTTCCTCATAGATCATAGATCATTCCTGATGGCTCAGGAGAACCGCCGATGAACCGCCGTGAGTTCATGAAGCTGGCCGGCGTGGGGCTTGTTGGTCCCGCCGCGTTGGGGCGAAGTGCCAGCGCCGGGACAGCGCCCGATGGAGCGAGGCCACTGAACTTCGTCTTCTTCCTCATTGACGACTTGGGCCAGCGCGACCTCGGCTGCTACGGCAGCACGGTCTACGAGACGCCGCACATTGACCGCCTGGCCGGCCAGGGGATGCGATTCACCGACGCCTACGCCGCCTGCCCCGTCTGCTCGCCCACGCGCGCGAGCATCCTCACGGGCAAGTACCCGGCACGGCTCCGCCTCACCGACTGGATCGCCGGGCACCGGCGCCCCTTCGCCAAGCTCGCCGTGCCCGACTGGACGCAGTATCTGGCCCACGAGGAAGTCACGATACCTGAGGCCCTGAAGGCGGCAGGCTACGTGTCGGCCTCGATCGGCAAGTGGCACCTCGGCGGTCCCGAGCACCGCCCCGAGGCTCAGGGCTTCGACGTCAACTTCGCCGGCGACCACCGCGGCCAGCCGCCGAGCTACTTCGCGCCCTACAAGATCCCCGGCGTCAGCGACGAGAGGCCAGGCGAGTACCTCAGCGACCGCCTCACCGACGAGGCGCTCAGGTTCATCGAAGCCAACAAGGCCAAGCCCTTCTTCCTCTACTTCGCCCACTACGCCGTGCACACCCCCATCCAGGCCAAGAAGGACCTGACCGAGAAGTTCCGCCAGAAGGGGCGGCCCGAGAAGGGGCAGAACAGCGCCACCTACGCCGCCATGATCGCCAGCGTGGACGAGAGCGTCGGCCGCGTGATGGCGAAGCTCGACGAGCTGGGGCTCGCCGACCGCACGGTCGTCTTCTTCATGTCCGACAATGGCGGCCTGGCCGCCGTGACCTCCAACGCCCCGCTTCGCGCCGGCAAGGGCACGCTCTACGAGGGCGGCATCCGAGAGCCCTGGCTCGTCCGATGGCCAGGCGTCGTCAAGCCTGGCTCCGTCTGCTCCGTGCCAGTCATCAGCACCGACTTCTATCCCACCATCCTGGAGATGGCGGGCCTGAAGGCGGACCCCAGGCAGGCGCCCGACGGGGTGAGCATCGTGCCCCTGCTGAGGCAGGCCGGCGCCATCGAGCGCGAGGCCCTCTACTGGCACTATCCCCACTACCACATCACGAAGCCGGGCGGCGCAATCCGCGCCGGCGACTGGAAGCTCATCGAATACTACGAGGACGGCAAGCTCGAGCTCTACAACCTCAAGGACGACCTGAGCGAGACGACCGACCTCGCCGGGAAGATGCCCGAACGGGCGGCGGAGCTGAGGAAGAAGCTCGATGATTGGCGCCGGGCCGTCGGCGCCCAGATGCCCACCCCTAACCCCAACTACGGCCCCGCGCGCGACAGGGGCATCGGCGCCAAGCCGACGGCGAAGAGCAAAGAATGAAGAAGCGACTATGAGGAATGCAGGAAGGCAGGAGAAGAGGAAACCTGGAACAGGGCGGAAACCAGCGAAAGGAGAAGAGACATGCCAGAGTTGGAGCACGCGGAATTGACGGAGAGGATCATTGGCGCGGCCATCGAGGTGCACCGGAAACTTGGGCCCGGGTTCATCGAGTCGATCTACGAGAACGCCCTTGTGATTGAGCTGCGCAAGCGAGGTCTTAGGGTGGAACAACAGCGCAGCGTGGCAATCGAATACGACGGCATCGAGGTTGGCCGGCACGTGCTTGATCTGTTCGTTGACGATACCATCGTAGTCGAGCTGAAAGCAATCAAGGCTCTAGAGGACGTCCACTTCTCGATCGTGCGTTCTTATCTCAGGGCCGTTCGTCAACGCCCTGGCCTCCTTCTGAACTTCGCGAAAACCCAACTCGAGATCAGAAGGGTTCTTTCACCCCAATGACCTCTCTTTTCCTGCCTTCCTGCATTCCTTATGGTCACTCTTCTCCTCTCCTCAGGAGGTGCTGAGATGACGCGACGGGAATCGCTCAAGTGCATCGGCGCGGGGGCGGCAGGCGCCTGCCTGTGGGACGCATCGCGGGCGCGCGCCGCCGAGCGGCAGGCCGCCAGGCTCAACTTCGTCTTCATCCTGATTGACGACATGGGGTGGGCCGACGTGGGCTGCTACGGGAGCACGTTCTACGAGACGCCGCACATTGACCGGCTCGCCAGCCAGGGGATGCGGTTCACCGACGGCTACGCGGCCTGCCCGGTCTGCTCGCCCACGCGGGCCAGCGTGATGACGGGCAAGTACCCCGCGCGGCTGCACCTCACCAACTTCCTCGTCGGACGGCGATGGCCCACGAACCCGCCCATCCTGCCCGTCAAGTGGCAGCTCCACCTGCCGCTCGAGGAAGTCACCATCGCCAAGGCGCTGCGGGCGGCAGGCTACGCCACGTGCCACGTCGGCAAGTGGCACCTCAACGAGGGCAAGCTCGCTCAGCCCGACGCCCACGGCTTCGAGGTCTGCGTCCCGCGGGCGCCCAACAACACCGACAAGCAGGCCGCCGGCCTCACCGACGCCGCGCTCCGCTTCATCGAGGACAACAGGGCCCGACCCTTCTTCCTCTACCTGTGCCACCACTCCGTCCACATCCCCCTGGAGGCCACGAAGGAGCTGATTGACAAGTACGCCGCCAAGGCCAAGCCGGACGCGGGACAGAACAACCCCATCTACGCCGGCATGGTGGAGTGCGTGGACACCAGCGTCGGCCGCGTGATGCGCAAGCTCGAGGAGCTCGGCATCGCCGACCGCACGGTGGTCGTGTTCACCTCGGACAACGGCGGCCTGTCGGTCAAGGAGGGGCCGAACACGCCGGCGACCTCCAACGCCCCGCTTCGGGCGGGAAAGGGCTACCTCTACGAAGGCGGCATCCGCGTGCCCCTCATCGTCCGCTGGCCGGGCGTCGCCAGGCCAGGCTCAGTCTGCTCCGTCCCCGTGAGCAGCCAGGACTTCTATCCTACCTTCCTCGAGATGGCTGGCGTGGCGGGCGACCCGAGGCACACCATGGACGGCGTGAGCCTGGTGCCGCTGCTGCGCGGCACGGGCGGGCTGCGGCGCGATGCCCTCTACTGGCACTACCCCCACTACAGCAACCAGGGCGGCAAGGCCGGCGGCGCCATCCGCGCCGGCGACTGGAAGCTCATCGAGTTCTACGACAATCGCGCCGTTGAGCTCTATGACCTCAAGGCCGACATCGGCGAGGAGCGCGACCTCTCGAAGAAAGAGCCTGCGCGAGCCGCCGAGCTGCGCAAGAAGCTCGACGACTGGCGGCAGGCCGTGGGCGCCCAGATGCCCGAGCCCAACCCCGCCTACGACCCAAGCCGCCCCTCGGTGCCCCAGGAGCCGCCCCAGCCCAAGGCCCAACCCAAGGCGGGCGGGGCCAAGGCCGCAAAGGGCTGAGGAGCGCCTGTGAGCGCGACGCACCACATCGCCTCAAGGCCCGGCAGCGACCTCTTGCCGCTGGGCCTCGTCTCCCCAGGCGCGGACCCGCCGTTGTGCCGCCCCAGGCAGCTCGACGCCGAGACGCGGGGGACGAATGTGGCAACACCCTGAGGTTCGGACACGGGGCCGAGGACACGGCCTCCGCCGCGCCATTCACGCCGTCTGTGCCAGGGCGCTCGCGTAGACCGCCAGGTCGTCGGGCATGAAGAGCACCAGGCGCACCTCGTCGAGGTCGAGGCGGGGGATTTCCTCGATGAGGGCGGCCAGGGCGATGGGGGCGGCGCGCTCGATGGGGAAGCCGTAGGCCCCAGTGCTGATGCTGGGGAAGGCCACGGTGCGACAACCGTTCTCCGCGGCCAGCCTCAGGCTGTTGCGGTAGGCGTCGGCCAGGAGCGCCTCCTCGTTCGATGTCCCACCGTGCCAGACGGGGCCGACGGTGTGGATGACGTGTCTGGCGGGCAACCTGCCAGCGGAGGTGATGACGGCCTTGCCCGTTGCGAGGCGGCCGATGCGGGATACGATGGCCTTGCACTCCTCCTTGATGGTCGGGCCGCCCGCGCGGTGAATGGCGCCGTCCACGCCCCCGCCGCCCATCAGGCCGGGATTGGCGGCATTCACTATCGCGTCCACATCTTGCGTCGTGATGTCGCCCTGTACCAGTCGCAGCAGGGTCTTTCCGATCTTCCGCTCGGTCATGGCGATGGCCTCCTGGTGTTCAGTCGCCCAGGACTTCGTTCAGGCTTCCGGTGCGATAGCCCTCGAGGTCGAGGGCGACGTATCTGTAGCCGAGGGCTTTGAGCGCGGCGACGATCCTCGCGCGGAGGGCCGGGTCGAGGGCGCGCGGGATGTCGGCGGGCAGGAGCTCGACGCGGGCCATGGGGCCGTGGTGGCGGACGCGGAGTCCGCTGAAGCCGATGGCTTCGAGCGCGGCCTCGGCCCTGTCCACTCGCTCGAGGTCCTCGCGGCGGATGGGGGTGCCGTAGGGGATTCGGGAGGCGAGACAGGCCCGCGACGGGGCGTCAGCGGTAGGGAGCCTGAGGCGCCGCGAGAGCGCGCGGATGTCGGCCTTGGACAGGCCGACCTCCCTGAGGGGGGAGCGGACGCCGAGCTCTGCGAGTGCGCGGCTGCCGGGGCGCCAGTCAGACGCGTCGTCGGCATTGGAGCCATCCACCACGACGCGCGCGCCCAATGCTCGCGCCGCCTCGATGATCAGGGTGAAGACGGCCCGCTTGCAGTGGTAGCAGCGGTCGGGCTGGTTGGCCACGAGCTCCGGCAGAGCGAGCGGGGCGACGTCCACGACGACGTGTCGGACGCCGAGATTGCGAGCCAGCGCCGCGGCGGCCTCGAGCTCTCGCCTGGGGTAGATTTCGGCCCGCGCCGTGATGGCCACGGCGCGGTCGCCCAGCTCCTCTGCCGCCACTTTGAGCAGCAGGCTGCTATCCACCCCGCCGGAGAAGGCGACGGCAACGGGGCCGAGGTTTCGGAGGATTGACCGCAGGGCGGCGAGCTTCTCGTCGGGCGACATGGCCGGCCCTCACGGCGCCAGGGGGAGCTCGATGCGAAAAGTTGTGCCTTCGGCGGCGGAGGTGGTGAAGGTGAGGCGGCCGCGCAGGTAGCGCTCGACGATGAGCCTGGCGCCATAGGTGCCCAGGCCACGCCCGCGCTCGCCCTTGGTGGTGAAGTAGCGCTGGAAGACGCGGAGCGCGGTCTCAGCCGGGATGGCTGCGGCGTTCCAGACCTTGATGACGGCACGGTCGCCCTCGACGGAGCAGGTGACGCGCACGTCGCCGCCCGGGGGCGTGGCCTCGAAGGCGTTCTTCACGAGGTTTCCCAGGGCGCGGGTGAGGAGGACGGGGTCGGTGAAGAGCGGCGGGCAGGGGTCGTGGGCGTGGAAGGCGAGGGTCTTGCCGCGTGCGCAGGAGAGGGCGGCGACGAAGCCGGTGATGGCGTCCTGCACGTCTCGCAGGCTGGCGTAGCCCATGCGGGGCTGGAAGCGGCCAGCCTCGAGCTCCGTGAGGTCCTGCTGCTCGGCGATCTCGGCGATGAGGCGGCGGGTAAGCTCAGTGGCGTCGCGCAGGATGGCGTCGCGGTCCTCCGGGCGGCAGCGGGCGAGCAGGCGCAGGGTGCCGTCGAGGGCCGCCGCCGTGTTCATCACGTCGTGCAGGAAGATGGCCTCCAGGGCCTCGCGCCGCTTCTGCTCGCGGATGTCCTGGAGCGTGATGATGAGCAGCCGCTGGCCGGCCAGTTGGATAGGGGCGGCGCGGACGCGGAACTCGAAGGCCTCGTGGTGGCCGTCGGCGGCGCGGACGGCCAGCAGGCACTCGGCCTCGCGTGCGGCGTTGGCATCGAGGCTGCTGACTATGGCCACGGCGGCCCCACAGGAGCGGCAGGCCGGCCCCGTGCCGCAGCCGCCGCCGGGGTTGTCGCCGGCGTGGATGCACTGGAGGGCCTCGCCGGGGCGCAGGCCGATGGCCGCCTGGGGCTCGGGGCACCCCAGGAGGCGGAGGAGCTCGTCGTTGACGGCGATGATCTGGCGGTGGGCGTTGAGCACCATGAGGATGCCGCCGAAGCTCCGCATCGCGGCATCCATCACTGGGCTGCCGCTCACGACGGCCACGGCCTCGCGCAGGGCCTCCGCCGTCGCCCGCTCGGCGGGCGCGAAGGCGGTTGCCGCGTTGCCGCCTGCTGCCGAACTCGCTTCGGCCTGCGACATGTCCCAAGCCCTTATCCGTCTCTTGGGTGCCCGCTGCTCGCGGCCCGGCTCCCGACCGCATTGTAGTCCTTGCGAGCCGGGGAGTCAATCGGCGCGCCCCGGCCACAGCGATTCCGCTTCGGCTGAGGGGGAAGGCGCAGCTTGACACGCGCCAGCCCCCTGGTACACTGGGGGGCGCGAGGCAAGGCACAGTCCCCACGTGGCCGGACCAGGAGAGGGCGAGATGTTGAAGCGACGGAAGTTCCCGCGGGTGAAGGCCGGGTGGGCCGTCGAGTACCGCACTCTGGACGATGCGGAACTGGGCTCGAACCCCGTGAAGAGCCTGACCCTGGACATTTCGGGTGGCGGGATCTCGTTCGAGGCCGAGGAGGAGATGGCCCCTGGGACCAAGGTGGCGATAAACCTGCGCTCGCCCGACTTCGACGAGCCGATCCTGGCTGTCGCCAGGGTCGTCTGGTGCAGGAAGCGCCTGTTCTCCGAGGTCTTCGAGGTCGGCGCGGAGTTTCTTTGGACAGGCTGGGGCGAGCCGCCCGCCCAGTCGCGGGTCGCCGAGTGGGTGGAGCGGCATTTGCCCAGCGACGCCCGGCACGAGGGCTAGGCCGCGGGAGGCGATCATGGCCCGCCCCACGTCGAGTCTGCCGCCGGCGCCGCCCGGGCGGGCCTATCGCGTGGCGAAGCGAGCGCTGGACATTGCCGTGGCCGTCGTCGGCCTGGTGGCCTTCTGGTGGCTCTTCGCGCTGATCGCTGTGCTCGTGCGCGCGACGTCGCGCGGCCCCGCGCTCTTCCGCCAGGAGCGGGCCGGGCTGGGCGGGCGGCCGTTTCTCCTGCTGAAGTTCCGCACCATGCGGCTCGATGCCGAGCTTGAGCGGCGCGCCCTGGCACACCTCAGCGAGATGGATGGCCCGGTTTTCAAGATGCGGGCGGATCCGCGCATCACCCGCGTGGGGCGCTTTCTGCGCCGCTCGAGCCTCGACGAGCTTCCACAACTCGTCAACGTCCTGCTCGGCCAGATGAGCCTGGTTGGCCCGCGCCCGCTGCCGCTCGAGGAGGCCCGCCACCTGCCGCCGGAGTGCCAGCGGCGGCACTCCGTGCCGCCCGGCATCACCGGCCTCTGGCAGGTGAGGGGCCGCAACAACCTGCCCTACGCCGAAATGATGCGACTGGACCTCGAGTACGTGGACCGGCAGTCGTTCGGACTCGACCTGCGCATCCTGCTGGCGACCCTCCCGGCCGTGGTGACGGGTCGCGGCGCCTTCTGAGGGCTCTGAGGAGCCTGTGTTATCTGGGCCGCGGGGGCCAGTGGAGGGCGAGCTTAGGCCACTCGCTCCCGGGGCAGAGGACGACGACGACCCGCTCGCTGAGCTCCCTGAACTCTGGCACGGCGCGCTTGGCGATGGCGCGGTAGATGCTCGTTGTGCGGGTCATCTGGGGCGGGACTGGTTTGAAGCCGCCCTCGAGCAGCCCAGGGACGTCCTCGGGCTTCATCCCCAGGTCGAGGTCGTAGAGCCGCTCCTGCGCGTCCACCACGATGCAGAACCAGCGCGGGCCTTTGGGAGGGCGCTGGGCCACCTGGACGCGGCCTTTGCTCACCACGCGCTCAATGTCCTGCGTGATGCGGCTGGCCAGCTCGCCCTTGCTGAACTCCATGGGGACCGGCGGGTCGCGCCGGACGGCCACCTCGGGGGCCTTGGTCCGCGGCCGGCGCCAGTATTGCGCGTAGAGCAGGGCGGCGGTGGCCGACGCGGACGCCACGAGCACCGCCGCGACCAGCAGCCTCCTTCTCCTTGCCCTTCTGCTCCTCGCTGGCGGCATCATCCACCTCCGCTGATCAGCGTGGCGCGCCGCTGGTCGGGCCACTCCTCCGACCCGTCAGCGTCGCGCCTCCTGCCCCTGTCGTGAGCGCGACGAGGAACAGCTGCCCATTGCCGTCGGGAGATTCTATCCCGGCGTGTTTGCCGGATCAAGATCATTTGCAGCGCCGCCGCCGTCTGAAACCCACTGCCCCCGCCGACCCAGCCTCGGTGGAGGCGAGGACTCTGTGACCGTCACGAGCTTCAGACATCTGAAGTCTTGCAGCCGTGGGCGTGGTCCCACTCAGACAGGACAGCCTCCGTTGCCAGGCGCCGTCGCCCACCGATTGTCATCCTGAGCGGAGTGAAACGGAGCGAAGAATCTGGCCGGGGGAGCGGCTACGTGGCCTGGCAATGGCCAGTTACGTCACCTCGCGGCGTCCCTTGACAGATTCTTCGCGGCGGCCGCCTGGCGGCGGTCGCGCGCTCAGAGTGACAGCCGGCCAAGTGGCGCCCGAAAAGGGCCACGCCCCTTGGTTTTTTTCGCGCCGGGGGCTTGCAATCGGCCGCGCGGTCTGCTACAATCCCCACATCCCCGCAAGAGACTCTCCCCGAAGAATCGAGTGGTTTCGTGCGCGCTCTGGTGGCTTTGCTCTTTCCTCACCTTTGGCGCGGGCAGCTTGCGGAGGCCTCCCGCCTGCTGGCCTCGGGGGCCGCGCCGCCTGAGGGCGTGGGCGCGAAGCTCGACGCCTGGCTGGCCGCGCCGGCGTGGGAGGTGCGCAACGTCGCCGTCAAGCTCATCGCGCGGCTGCGCGACAGCGCGCGCTACGTGCGCCTGCTTCAGAAGCTCACCGATCGCGCCGAGGCCGGGATCGTGCGGCGCAACGCTGCCGAGGCCATCAGGGGCCTGGGCCTGAGCACGCCCCCGGCCCGGTCCGCGCTCCTCCAGGCGCTCTCGGACCCCTACTGGGAGGTGCGTGCCGAGGCGGCCATAGCGCTCGCCGCGCTCTTCCCGCCCGCGGAGGACCTCGAGCGGGCCATTCTTAATCTCCTCCTCGGCCCCAAGCCGCAAGGCCCGCAGCGCATTCGCGAGCGGAACTTCGAGGTGCGGATGGCCGCGGCGTTGGCATTGGGCCACCTGGGCTTGTCGCGCCAGGCGTTCGACGTGCTCGCGGCGCTGGCTGAGGACGACTCGTGGCTGGTGCGCAGCCAGGCGGCGGTGGGGCTGGCCCACTTTGCGGCGCGCAAGCCCGACTTCCTGGCGGAGGCCAGCAGCCGCATCGAGGCGGTTGACCGCCTGTCGGAAGGGGCGGTGTCGTTCTTCGTTCATCGCGACGTGTTGGCGCGGGTGCTGCGCGCCGTGGGCGATGGGCCGCCGGCCCTCAGCCCCGAGGCCCTCCGCCCCATCTACCTCGACCCCAAGGCCGGCTGGAACAAGCTCAGGAGCTAACAGGAATTGCGGAATGCGGATTGCGGATTGGCGAGAGCGGAGCGCCAGCCGGAGCCGAAGCGCCGGCTGATGTGGAATCAGAATCCGCAATCCGTAATACGCGATCCGCAATCTGAAATGTCGCTCGCCGCGCCAATCGTGCCAGGACGGTGAAGGACCTATGTTGTACCTTCTGCGTCACCTCGAGGACGTCTTCGGCCCCTTCCGGCTCTTCGGCTACTGGAGCTTTCGCTCAATGGGGGCGGTGGTGACGGGGCTGCTTGTGACCCTGGTGCTGGGACCGGCGATTATCGCTCTGCTGCGCCGCCGCGGCGCGTGCGACCAGGGGCGGAGCTTTGGGGGGCTCAACGTGGCGAGCAAGGAGGGCACCCCCACGATGGGCGGCCTGCTCATCCTCGCCGGCCTCTTCGCCGCCAGCCTCCTGTGGTGCGACCTCTCGAACCAGCAGGTGCGCATCGTGCTCGCCGCCGCGCTCTACTTCGGCTGCATCGGCGCCTGCGACGACATCTTGAAGGTCCGCCACCGCTCCAACGAGCGCGGGCTGGCACGCCACTGGAAGTACGCCGCCGAGATCGCCTTCGGGCTGCTCGTGGGCGTGCTCTTCCTCAGCCGCGACTCCTCGCCCTACGACCCGCGCGTGGCACGCACCCTCACCGTGCCGCTCCTGAGCCAGGGCATCTACCTGGGCTGGGCATACATGCTCTTCCTCGTCGTCTTCATGGTCCTGGCGTCGAACTCCGTGAACCTTACGGACGGGCTGGACGGGCTTGCGATCACCCCGGCGCTCTTCGTGGCCGCGGTGCTGGGGGTGTTCGCCCTGGTGGTGGGCGACGCGGAGCTGGCGCGCTCGCTGCTCTTCCGCCACCTGCCCGGCTGCGGCGAGCTGGTGGTGCTGTGCTCCGCACTCATTGGGGCGGGGGCGGGGTTCCTGTGGTTCAATTGCCACCCCGCCAACGTCTTCATGGGCGACACGGGGTCGCTGGCCCTCGGGGGCATGCTGGGCACCCTGGCGTTCCTGGTGAAGCAAGAGCTGGTCTTCTTCATTGCTGGGGGCATCTTCGTCGTCGAGGCGGGGTCGAGCTTCATCCAGGATTACATCGGGCTGAAGCTGCTGGGGCGGCGCATCTTCTTTCGCGCGCCCTACCACCACAGCCTCATGCACCAGGGCTACGGCGAGACCAAAGTCGTCGTCCGCTTCTGGATCATCGCGGCCATCTTCGCGGTCATGGCCCTCGCCACCCTCAAGCTGCGCTGAGTTTGCCACGCGAGCGCGCTATAATAGAGGTCGCTTCGCCGGCGCGCGCCGGCTCGCCAAACCCCAGCCCCCGAGAGGCTCCGAATGAAGTCCGCAACCCGCAATCCGCAATCCGCAATAGCCTGTTTCGTCCTCGCTGGGCTCGCCCTGGCGCGCGGCCCTGCCTCCGCGGCCGAGGCCCCCGCCGCGCCCAGCCTGCCCGACATCCGCAGCATCGTCCAGGAGCGCGGCAAAGCGGTCGCACGCATCGAGACCTTTGAGGGCTACCTGCCCGGCCTCGTCCGGCGCGGCCTCAAGCTTGTCAACCCCTTCCCCATCACCGCCACGATCGGCGACGCGGTCTCCCTGGCGCTCTTCCTCCCGTCGGCCATCATCTACCCGCTTCGCAAACACGTCGGCTCGGGCGTGCTCTTCGACGCCGAGGGCTATCTGCTCACCAATCACCACGTTGTGCGGAACGCCGACCGCGTGACGGTGCGGCTCACGGACGCCAAGGGCGTGCGGCGCGACTTCAACGCCGAGGTCGTCGGCATTGACCCCCACACCGACACGGCGCTGGTGAAGATTGACCCGCAGAAGTTCCCCCTTGTCCACGCGCCGCTGGGCGACTCCGACAAGGTGGCCCTCGGCGACTGGATCGTCGCCATCGGCAACCCATTCCGCCTCACCGGCACCGTCACCCTCGGCATCGTCAGCGGCCTCCACCGCCAGGTGCGCGCCAACCTGATCGAGGACTACATCCAGGTGGACGCGGCGGTGAACCCCGGCAACAGCGGCGGCCCGCTCCTCAACACAAAGGGCGAGGTCGTCGGCCTCGTCGAGCTCGGCACCATCCCCTCCACCGGCATCGGCTTCGCCGTCCCGACCAATCTCGTCGCGCCGTTCCTCGACGACCTCAAGAAGCACGGGCGCCCGCGCCGCGGCTACCTGGGCGTCAACCTGCGCGACCTCAGCCCCGAGCTGGCTAAGGTCTGGAAGGTCGAGGCCGAGACGGGTGTGCTGGTCACTAGCCTGGCCTATTCCTCCCCTGCGGGGAAGGCCGGCATTCGCAAGGGCGACCTTATCGAGGCCATCGGCGGCAAGCGGGTCGCCACCGCCCGCGAAGCGCAAATGGCCATCCTGCGCACACCGCCCGGCACCAAGCTCGCCATCACCGTCCGCCGCGGCGGCAAGCCCCTCGACCTCGAGGCCACCGTCGCCCCGCGCCGCGCACCCTTCCGCATCCTCTGAGCGGAAACCGACCACGGATAGCACGGATGGGCACGGATAGCGGGTAGGGTGTGCATACTTGCAGGCGGAAGCCCCTACCACGGATAACACGGATGGGCACGGATACGGAGACGCAAGACCCGGAACCCGCAATCCGCAATCCGAGATGGACTATCCGTGTTATCCGGGCAATCCGTGGTCGCTCTCTTCTTGTGGCCATCCTCCTCGTCTACGGGGCAGCGGCGATCGTGGTGCAGGCGCATTGCGCCGATCAACTGACCTCGGACGGCGAGTGCTATCTGCGGATGGCGGAGTGCTATGTGAAGGGGGACCTTCGCCACGCGGTCTTCGGCCAGTGGTCGCCGCTCGTGCCCTGGCTCACGACGCCGCTGGTCGCGGCGGGCGTGGCACCGCGGTACGCGTTCCGGGTCGTCCTCGCTCTGTCGGGCGCCGTGGCCATCGTCGCCGTGTGGCGACTCATCGGCAAGTGCGGAATGCGCAATGCGGAATGCGGAACGAGACGCGAAATCCCCCGGTGGCTTCGGCCCATTGCCACCGGGTGCGCGGCGCTGCTGGTGCTGGAGTTCTCGGCCGACCTGCGGGTGGACCTGCCGCTGGCCGCCATCCTGCTCCTCTACCTCGATGACGCGTTGGACGACCGCCTCCTCGTGTCGCGCCTGCGGGCCTTCGCGGCCGGCATCCTCGGAGCACTCGGCTACCTCACCAAGCTCTACGCCCTGCCATTCTTCCTGGTTCACTTCACGCTCACCGCGGTCGTTCGGGTTTGGACGAATGGACAGGCCAATGGCGCTTCCGGCTTGAGGTCGCAAGTCGGAGATCGCAAATCGGCAAGCCACGACGGCCGCTGGCCGCGTGCCGCCATCGCGTGGGGGATGGGGCTGCTGGGCTTCGCGGTGCTCGCCGCGCCCTGGGCAGCCGCGCTTTCGGCACGCTTCGGCCAGTTTACGCTCGGGACGACGGGCGGCGACGCCCTCGCCTACGCCAGGCTGGGCGAGGGGAGCGTTGCGGCGCGCCTCGCGCTCATCGTGGGCCTCCAGCGGCCCCCGGCCGCCGCCTATAGCGTGTGGCAGGACTCCGACCGCGTGGTGCCCCGGCCGACCTCGGACCCCGATGCGTCGGGCGGTCTTGCGCGGCGCGCGAGATGGGTGTGGGGCAACCTGGGGCGAATCGCCGGCCACGCGGCCTCGCTCGACGAGTTCCGCCTAGGGCTGGTCGCGCTGGGGCTGTTGCCCATCGCGGTCGCGCTCACCTGGCGGCGGCAGGGCGAGGCGGCGGCGCGATACCTCGTCGTGCTGCTGGCTGTGGCCGTCTACTGCGGCGGCTACGCGCTCGTCTACGCGGGCGAGCGGCGGTTCTTCTGGTTCTTGCTCCTGGTCGCGCTCGTGGTGGCGTTTCACTTCCTGGGTCTGGTGCCCAGGGTCTTGGGGCGCCTCGCTCCGAAGTTGTCCGAGCGGCGGCGTCGGCTGGTTGCGGCGGCGCTCGGCGTGGTCTTCGTCGTCTCCTTCGCGTTCCATCCGATACGGTTCCTGGCCGACCTGTTGGGTCAGCCGCCGCCTGGGCGCGAGCATCGCCTCGTGGCCGAGGTGCTTCGGGGGATGGGCGTCGAGGCCCCGCTCGCCGCGGCCAACCGCTGGGGTGCCGACGATTCGCAGCGCCGTGCCGCCTGGTGGGACGGCTTGCACGTGGCCTATTACCTGGATGCGAAGTACGCGGGGATGCCGGCGGCTAAGGACCCTCGCGGCATCGTGGCGGAGATGCGGGCCGCGGGGGCAAGGACCCTGCTCGTCTGGGGCGACCCCCCGATGGCCGCCGCGCTCAGCCGCGAGGCGGGCATGGAGCTTCTAAGCGTCATCCGCGCCGGGAGCCTGACGGGGCTGGCCCGAGACGTGGCGGTCCTGCGATTGCTCCCCTGAGCGCTCAGCCATTGCTCCCCCGAGCGCTCAGCCGGCACTGACCTCTTGAATCTCGACCTTGGCGAGGTCGGCCTGGCCGACGCCCAGCTCGGCGCAGACCTTCAGGTAGTTGGTCTTGGTCTTGTTGAAGGTGATGAAGTCGCTGTCGCCGGTCGCCCAATCGCCGAGGGGGTCGGGGTAGATGCCGGGCGTCTGCTTGTTGAGCTGCTCGCCCAGCAGCTTGCAGCCATAGACGTCGAGGGCGAGGGCATCGGTGCCGACCAGCACGACGCCGGTGGGGAAGGTGCCGATGCGCTGCTTGCCCGGCCCGCGCCAGCCGTAGTTCGCCTCGTTCGCGTCCACGATGTTCAGCGCGATGCGCGGCCCGACGGCCAGCTTGAAGGCGTTGGCCAGCTTCTTCGGGAAGACGTGCCAGCCGTCGCTGTCGGCGGGGTCGAACCGCTTGGCGACCTCAGTCGTCTCGTCCACCTTGTGGAAACCGTACATCCGCCGCGTCAGCCCGATGATGTTCTTCAGGCACGCCGTGAAGACGCAGTGGGGATGGGTCTTGAGCCGCGGGAGATTGATGAGCACGGCGTCGGGCTCGAAGATGTCCTTCGCCACCCACAGGTCCTTCCAGGGCTCGGGCTGAGGCTCGATGCGCTTGTAGTCGGCCTCGGAGCCTGCGACCCAGTAGCGGCCCAGGTCCTTCCTGGGCACCTGGAGGCTCTTCAGGAGTGCGTCGAGGGTGGGCAGCCCCTCGCGCTTGGCGGTCCAGCCGCCCCACTCCTGGCCCAGCACGGTGATGCTGGCGGGGGAGCAGTCCTTGAGGAGCTTGATGAGCGCGCCTGTGGCCTGGGAGGAGGTATTGGCGTCGCGCCAGCCGCCGTCGGTGGCGTTGATCTTGACAAGAACCTTCTTGCCCTTGACGAGGTTGGGGAACCCGCCCCACTTGTCGAGCGCGGCCCTCATGCGCTTGAGCGCACCCTCATCGGAGTCGGGCGCCCCGCCGCCGCGGGCCACCACGATGCGCGGCTTCGCCCCCGCTTCGGCCCCGAGGCCAGCCCTGGCCGCGAGCGCGGCCCCAGCCGCCCCAGCCACGAGAAACTCACGCCGATTCATCGTGCTCTCCTTCCTGAAAACTTGCTCCACGGCATCCATCCGCCTCGGCACACATGGAACCAGGGCCGGGCCGGAAAGTCAAGAGCGACTCGCGCGTGCCCCCGACCCCAACCTGGCACCCTCGTTCTGCTCCCGGGGCTGCCTCAGCCATTGCCGACGCCGACACCGGACAGAGGATCAATGTGCGCGCAAGGCATTTGGTCCTCTGTGCCAATTCTTGGCACGCTCCCTAAACTGTTGCCTCGCAAGCACATAAGACTGGCGATCCCTCGGCGCGACAGGGGACCACACCCGTTTCACCTGGAGAACTGGTCCTCTGTCGCCCCCGCCCCCAGGCCACCACCCTGCCAAGCCGTTTCTTGACCTTACCCTACGCGCCCCCCGCTGTCCCCTGACGCCCCTGCTGAGCCCCAGGCCAGCCAGACCACCACAAGGCGGGGGCGTGCCAGGGTGGCTCTCTGCCACGCCCCCAGTTTCCGGTGGTTCGGTCTGTGCAGCCCCGAAGGGGCGAACTACGATAGCCCAGGGCGAAGCGAAGCGAGGCCCTGGGAAGCCGGGCCATTCCCTCCCGAAGGTTCCAATACCTTCGGGAGGGTAGGGCTTGGGCGTGGAGGCGGGGCGGGGCGTTACCCTCCCGAACGTATTGGAACGTTCGGGAGGGAGGTGGCGACTATCTCGCCCTTACAGAGCTGATTCCCTTACAACCCCAGACCCAGGGCTTCGCTTCGCTCCGCCCTGGGCTATGATAGAGCGCCCTTGCAGGGCTCCAAGCCACAAGACTGACAAACTGGGGGCGTGTCGGGGTGGCGCTCTGTTGACTTGGGCGTGGCCATTCTCAGACGGGACAGCCTTCGTGGCCGCGGGCCGCCGCCCACTTGCTGTCACTCTGAGCGGAGTGAAGCGGAGCGAAGAATCTGTCGGAGGAGGGGCCACGTGGCCTGGCAATGGCCAGTTGCGTCACGTGGCGGCGTCCCTTGAGAGGTTCTTCGCGGGGCCCGCCCGGCGGAGGTCGCGCGCTCAGAATGATGACCAGGCAAGAGGAGGCCGAAAAAGGCCACGCCCAAGTCAAGAATGTGCTGCATTCTCGCATTGGGGGCCAGGCTCCGCGAGCCGAGGAAGCCTTTACATTCCCTGCCAATCTGGTATGCTATGGCGCGGATGGGAGAAGGGAGCCCCGGTGTTGCGAGCGCGTTGGAGAGTAGGCAACTGCGCCACGAGGAGCCAGAGGGTATGAAGCGGCCCGAGGGGATGAAGCGGCGGGTGATGGCCGCCGTGGTGTGCATCGCGGCATCCGTGGGCTTCTACTGGCTGCACTTCGCGGGGCGGTGGACGGTGCCGCTTGGGGAGGGGCGCACGCTCTGGGAGTTCATGGGCATCGCGTCCGCCGTGATGGCGTTCCGCTACGCGGTGGCGGTGCTGATCTATGACTTCGTGCGCTGGCGCGGCGGCACGGTGGGCGAGAGCAAGATGCTCTCGGGCTTCGTGGGCGTGCTGGCCTGGCTGGCCATTCTCGGCGCATTTGTCTATTCGCTGGGGCTGCTGAAGGCGGTCGGCGCGGTGGCTGCGGGCTTCGCCGGCCTGCTGCTCGGCTGGTCGCTCCAGGCGCCGGTGAGCGGGATCGCCGCCTGGGTGCTCGTCACGCTCAAGCGCCCGTTTCGCATCGGCGACCGCGTGCTGTTTCCCTCGCTGGGCCTCATCGGCGACGTGAACCGCATCGGGCTGATGTACACGGTGCTCGACCAGGTGGGCGGCGCCATCGGCTCCGAGGAGGCGATCGGGCGCAATATCCTGATCCCCAACGCAATGCTCTTCCAGCAGGTGGCCATCAACTACACGCCGAAGGCCGAGGCCGCATACTTCCTCGACGAGGTGGTGATTCGGATGACCTACGACTCGGACTGGGACACGGCCGAGAGAATCCTGCTCGACGCGGCCCGCACGGTGACGGCTGAGATCATCCGCCAGACGGGGCAAGAGCCCTACATCCGCTCGGACATGTGGGACTACGGCATCCTGCTGCGCCTGCGCTACATGACCATGGCCAAGGACCGGCCGCGGATCACCCACGAGATCGTCAAGCACATCTTCAAGGCGGTCCAGCGCGACCCGCGCGTGGACATGGCCATCCCCTTCGTCTACTCGTTCCGCAAGAGCACCGATGGGGTGATGCGCGGCAGCTTCCCCGACCCCGACGAGGCCATCCAGGAGGTCCCGCTGGACGCGATTGATGGGGACACCCTGCCGGAGGACGCCGGGGGTGCGGAGACCGAAGAGCTGACGGAGAGGATCCGCAAAGAGGGGCTTCTCCAGCCTATAGTGGTGACCGCTGCGTCCGACGGCCGCTACCGCATCCTAGTCGGCCACAAGCGCTTCCTGGCCTGCCGCAGGCTCGGCTGGCGCACCATTGCCGCCGTCGTGCGCCGCCAGCCAGGCGTCCCGCCCCCGCCGCCCAGCCCCGCACCCGGCACCAGTCGTGCTTGACACCCGACCTGTAACCCGTATAATACCGACAAGTGGTAGGTTGCGCCCAGTCGGGGCGCAGCTAGGTGTGGTTTCCACCTGTAGCTGGTAGGAGGACTAGGGCCATGGCGATCCGCATCGGGATCAACGGGTTCGGCAGAATCGGTCGGCTCTTCTTCAGGGCATTGAGGGGCGCCGACGATATCGAGGTGCTGGCCATCAACGACCTGGCCGACGCCGCGGCCCTGGCTAATCTGCTCAAGTACGACTCCGTCCACGGCCGCTACAAGGGCAAGGTCGAGGCCAAGGTCGAGGGCGGCAAGCAGTACCTTGTGGTGGACGGCAGGCAGATCCTCATCCTGAATGAGAAGGACCCTGCCAACCTGCCGTGGGGCGCGCTGGGGGTGGAGATCGTCGTGGAGTCCACAGGCATCTTCGCCGACCGCGCGGGCATGCAAAAGCACATCCAGGCGGGGGCCAAGAAGGTGCTCCTCACGGCGCCCCCGAAGGGCAAGGAGGACGCCAAGACCGTCGTCTTCGGCGTCAACGACAAGACCCTCAAGCCGACCGACATCTTCGTGTCCAACGCCTCGTGCACGACGAACTGCCTGGCGCCGCTGGTGAAGGTGCTCCACGAGGCGTTCGGCATCGAGTACGGCCTGATGACCACCTGCCACGCCTACACCAACGACCAGCGGATCGCCGACCTGATCCACAAGGACCCGCGCCGCGCCCGCGCGGGGGCCATCAACATCATCCCCACAAGCACGGGGGCCGCCAAGGCCGTCGGCGAGGTAATCCCAGAGCTCAACGGCAAGCTCACAGGCATCGCCCTCCGCGTGCCCGTGGCCGACGGCTCGGTGGTGGACTTCGTCGCCCTCGTCAAGCGCGACGTCACGCGCGAAGAGGTCAACGCCGCCATGAAGGCGGCGGCCGAAGGCCCGCTCAAGGGCCTCCTTGAGTACACCGAAGACCCCATCGTCTCCAGCGACGTCGTCGGCAACCCATGCTCCAGCCTCTTCGACGCCCAGTCCACCATGGTCATGCAGAAGCGCATGGTCAAGGTCATCTCATGGTACGACAACGAGTGGGGCTACTCGATGCGCTGCGTGGACCTCATCCGCCTCATGGCGAAGTAAAGGACGGTGCATGAACAAGTTGACCATTGACGACCTGGACCTCCGCGGCAAGCGCGCGCTCATCCGCGTGGACTTCAATGTCCCGCTCAAGGAGGGCAAGGTGACCGACGACACGCGCATCGTCGCCGCCCTGCCCACCATCCGCAAAGCCGTCGCCGAGGGCGCCAGGGTGGTCCTCATGTCCCACCTCGGCCGCCCGGACGGCAAGGTGAGCGACAAGTATCGCCTCGCCCCCGTTGCCAAACGCCTCAGCGAGCTGCTGGGGGCGCCCGTGGCGATGGCCCCCGACTGTGTGGGGCCTGATGCCGAGGCCGCGGTCGCCAGGCTCAAGCCCGGCGAAGTGCTCCTCCTCGAGAATCTTCGCTTCCACGGCGAGGAGGAGGCCAACGACCCCGAGTTCTCGCGCCAGCTCGCCGTCCTGGGCGACGTCTACATTAACGACGCCTTCGGCTGCTCTCACCGCGCCCACGCCTCGATCGTGGGCGTCACCGCCCATCTGCCCGCCGCCGCAGGCTACCTGCTCCAGAAGGAGATCGAGTACCTCGGCGGCGCCCTGGCCGCGGCCAAGCGCCCCTTCGTCGCCATCCTCGGCGGCGCAAAGGTCTCCGACAAGATCGGCGTCATCACCAACCTGGTCACGAAGGTAGACGCGCTGATCGTGGGCGGGGCAATGGCCTACACGTTTCTCAAGGCCAAAGGCGTCGAGGTCGGCAGCTCGCGCGTCGAGGCCGAGCGTCTCGACGACGCAAGGCGCATGCTCGAGGCCGCTAAGCCGCGCGGCGTGGCCTTCCACCTCCCCGCCGACCACGTGGTCGGCGACAAGTTCCCCCTTACCAAGGAGGGCACGCCTATCGCGGACGTCCGCCGCGAGGTCACTCCCGGGGTGAGCATCCCGGCGGGCATGATGGGGTTAGACATAGGCCCGAAGACCATTCAGGCCTATTGCGCGGCCATCCGGAAGGCAGCCACCGTGGTCTGGAACGGCCCGATGGGCGTCTTCGAGGACGCGCGGTTCGCCGACGGCACCCGTGCCGTCGCCGAGGCCATCGCGGCCTCGGGGGCCACTAGCATCCTGGGCGGCGGCGACACGGCTGCGGCGGTCAATGCCTTCGGCGTGGCCGACAAGATGACCCATATCTCGACCGGCGGCGGCGCCTCGCTGGAGTTCCTAGAGGGCAAGAGGCTGCCCGGCATCCACGCGCTGCGGGACAAGTAGGAGCCCGATGCAGGTCAAGATCGCACCGTCGCTCCTGGCGGCCGACTGGCTCCGGCTGGCCGAGGAGATCGCCGCCGTGCAAGACGCGGGGGCCGACCTCCTCCACTGCGACGTGATGGATGCCCACTTCGTGCCCAACCTCACGATGGGCCTGCCCATCGTCGAGGCCGTCGCTCGCTTCGCCCGCGTGCCGGTGGACGTCCACCTGATCCTGGACAACCCCGGCGATTATATCGAGCGGTTTGCCGAGGCAGGCGCCTCGATCATCGGCTTTCACGTCGAGGTGACACGGCGGCCCCGCGAGCTGGCCGCGCGCATCCGCGCCTGCGGCAAGCGGGCCTCCGTGGTCCTGAACCCCGGCACCCCGGGCACCGCCGTGGCCGACTGCCTCGATGCCGTGGATCAGGTGCTCGTGATGAGCGTCCACGCAGGCTTCGGCGGCCAGGAGTTCATCCCGGCGGTCCTCGACAAGGTGCGGCTTATTCGCCGGCTGGCGCCCAGCGGGCTAGACATCGAGATTGACGGTGGCATCAACCCTCAGACCGCGAAGGATGCGGTAAGCGCCGGGGCCAACGTGTTGGTGGCGGGCACGGCCATCTTCGGGGCCACCGATCGCGCCCAGGCGATCCGCGCGCTCCGCGGCTGACCGCGGCAGGGCTGGGACGATGCAGCCCTTCGGCAGGCCCCGGGCGGCCTGAGCCTGCCGAAGGCGGCCGGCAGGGCACGGAGGGCGGAGGGGACGCGATGGCCGCGCGCGAAGGCGGACAGGACGCGCGCCCCGAGAGCAGAAAGGTCTCGACGGGCATGCTGCTCGCCAGCATCCCATCGCCGGAGCAGCGCTTTGTCGCGCGCGAGCTCCACGAGGCCCTCCTGGACCTCCCACGGGTCTGGGCGCCCAGCGAGGTCTTCGCCCACGAGTCGATCTCCTATCGCCTCAAGGGGCGAGCCTTCGTCCACATGGCCCCGCCCCTCGAGACCCCGCACACCGAGCTCCACGTCCTGGAAGGCCCATATGCGCTCCCCACGCTCGTCGAGATGGCCAAGCAGGTGCTCCCGCCATCCGTCGAGGTCACGTGCCACGCCTCCGCCCCCCATCGCCACACCTCGGGCGGCGAGCTCATCATCCGCGTCTCACGCGACAACCTCCGCGACGTCTACCGCTTCGTCCTCCAACTCTACCGCCGCGAGTGCGGCTACTAGCCCTTCCGGGAGTGCGCCCTGATGCCGTGGATGAGCAAGCGCCGCGCGATCCCCGACGGCCTGTGGATGAAGTGCGACGCCTGCGCCAAGATGGTCTACAAGCGCGAAGTCGAACAGGCCCTCTGGGTCTGCCCCCGCTGCCAGTTCCACTTCTCCCTCTCCGCCCCCCAGCGCATCGCCGTCACCTTCGACCAAGGCTCGTTCCAGGAGGCCGACGCCGCCCTCGCCCCCACCGACCCCCTGGGGTTCGTTGACCGCGTGCCCTACACCGAGCGCCTGGCCACCATGCAGGAGCAGACCGGCCTGAAGGACGCCGTGGTCATCGGGCGGGCGAAGATCGAGGGCCGCGACCTGTTCACCGCCGTGATGGACTCGCGCTTCATCATGGCCTCGATGGGCTCGGTGGTCGGCGAGAAGATCACCCGCGCCTTCGAGCACGCCCACGAGCTGCGCCTGCCGCTCGTCATCTTCTGCGCCTCGGGCGGCGCGCGCATGCAGGAGGGCTGCCTCTCGCTCATGCAGATGATCAAGACCTCCGCCGCAGCTCGCCGATACCGCGACCGGGGCGGCTTCTACATCGCCGTCCTCACCAACCCGACCTACGCCGGCGTCATGGCCTCCTTCGCCTCCCTTGGCGACGTCATCGTCGCTGAGCCCAAGGCCCTCATCGGCTTCACCGGCGCGCGCGTCATCCAGCAGACCCTCAAGGCCGAGCTGCCCGAGGGCTTCCAGACCGCCGAGTTCATGCTCGCCCACGGCTTTCTCGACCGCATCGTCCACCGCAAGGACCTGCGTCGGGAGCTCGCCCTCCTCCTCGACTACGGCAGACCGGTCTTCGACGGCAAGGGCGCGACCCCGGCCTGAGCCGCCGCCCCCATAGCACCTATAGGACCTATAGGACCTATAGGACCTAGAGGCCCTATAGCGCGATGCCTAGCGCTTCCATTAGCTGTCGGCTCGTCTTTGCCTCATCGTGGCGCGCCTCCACCGCCTCGCGGGCGCAGCGGGCGCGGGCCTGTGCAGCGCCAGGGTCGGCCAGCGCCGCCTCCAGCTTCGCCGCCAGGTCGGTCGCGTCGCCAGGCCTCGCCACCAGCCCCGTCTCGCCATCGCGCACGAGATCGGGCAGGCCGCCCACACCCGTCGTCACCAGCGGCACGCCCAGCGCCGCCGCCTCCACCACCACGTTCGGCAACCCGTCCATGTCCCCGTCCCGCGCCACCACGCTCGGCGCGGCTAGCACCGCGGCCCGCTCGTATGCCCTCATCAATTCCTCTTGCGACATCCAGCCCTTGAGCTCAACCGCGTCGCCGACCGCCAGTTGAGCGATCTGCCGCTCCAGGGCCTTCCGCCCCGGGCCGTCGCCGATGAGCCAGCAGCGGACGCAGCTCCCTCGCCGCCGCAGCAAGGCGACGGCCTCGACGAGGTAGGCAAACCCCTTCTTCTCAACGAAGCGCCCGACGCCGAGGATAAGCGGCTCCCCCCCCGGCAGCTCGCCTCGGAACGGGTAGCGGCCGAGCGGCAGCCCGTGCGGCACGAGCACGATCTTCGCGCGGTCGCGCTCTCCCGCCAGCTCCGCCGCGCGCCTCGCCGCCGCCGAGTTGCACGCGATGATGCGGTCCGCCGCCCGCGCCTTCGCCGCGAAGAACTCCGCCTCCACAAACACGTCCCGCGCGTGCACCGCGAAGCTGAACGGCAACCCTGCCAACGAGGCCACCACCCAGCCCACAGTGGACGGCAGGCTCCCGAACTGAGCATGCACTCGGTCGGCCCCCAGGGATGTTGCCCGGGTGGCTACCTGGTCAGCCAAGCTCATGTACCAGAGCGCCCTGAGGGCGGCGCGCGGAGCGCGGAGGAGGGATGATGCGAAGTGGCACTGCCAGTCGAAGACGCGACCCCTGTGGGGCGCTCTGCGGAAGACAGGCCAGCGGCTGCACCTGCGAATGCTCACCGCGCTATGTCCGTCGCCAGGTGCGCCGGAACCCTTCCAGAGAGGGAACACGTCCACTGTGTGGCCGCCGGAGCACAGCGCCTCGGCCTCGCGGGCGATGAAGGTCTCAGAGAGAGAAGGGTAGGCACCGACGACGTAGGCTATCCGCATGTTAGCGCCTCCCGGTAGACGGCGCGCGTCATCTCGGCGGCCTGCTGCCAGGTGAACTGGGCGGCGCGGGCGAGGCCGGCGGCACGCAAGCGCTCGCGGAGCGCCGCGTCGGACAGAACGCGGCGCATGGCATCGGCCAGGGCGTCGGCGTCCAGGGCGGGCACGTGTTCCGCGGCCTCGCCGGTCGTCTCCAACAGTGCCTCAGCATCGGAGGTCACGACGGGGGTGCCGCAGGCCATTGCCTCAAGAGGCGGCAGGCCAAAGCCCTCCACAATCGAGGGGAAGGCGAAGAGCTCCGCGCCGCCGTAAAGCCCCGCAAGGTCGCTCTCCTCCACGTAGCCGAGGAAGCGCACGTCGCCCCCGATGCCAAGCTCGGCGGGGAGGGCGAACACCTCGCGGCAGCCCCACCCGCGCTTGCCAGCGACCACCAGCTTGTGGGGCAACCCGCCCCGCTTGAGCGCAGCGAATGCGCGCAGCAGAGTCGGCAGGTTCTTCTTCGGCTCGATGTTGCCCACGAACAGAATGTAGGGGCGGGCCAGGTGGTGCTTAGCTCGCACGGCCGCCCGGACGTCGAGCGATGGCGGCTTCAGTGCGGCACCCACCCCGAGCGGGACCACGCGCACCCGCTCGCGCTCGACGCCCAGGCGCTCGACCACCTGGCGGGCCACACACTCCAGCGGCACGATGACCCGCGCCGCGGCCCGCGCCGAGCGCGGCAGCCGCCAGCGATAGTGCAACACGTTCGACCGCCGCGCCAGCTCGGGGTGCGTCAACACGACCAGATCGTAGATGGTGAGCACCAGGGGACACGGCAGCCGCCTCGGCGCGACGTAGCCAGGCGCGTGGAAGAGGTCGAAGCCCTTCAGCCGCCGCGAGAGGAAATGCTCCTCATACACGATGCGTGCCAGCCGCGAGCGGTTCGAGACCGGGAGCCTCTCGATGCCGACCCTCGCGCCGTCCAGCAGCCGCTCGTCGAAATCATTGCCCACGAGGGCGACGAACTCGTCGCCGCCGTCCTCGCCGATGTGGCGCAGGAGGCCGTGGATCGCCTTCTCGACGCCAGAGAAGGGGCCCGACAGCAACAGCGCGTTGATCGCCACACGCATGGGGAGCCTGTGATGCGTAATCCGCAATCCGTAATCCGTAACCAGAAAAGAACCATGAGCGCTTACAGTTCCTGTTACGGATTACGGATTGCGGATTACGGATTCCCTTTCACACGCTGAACCGTATCTGTAGCACATCGCCGTCCTGGACGAGGTAGTCTTTGCCTTCGAGGCGCAGCTTGCCGTGGGCCTTGACCTCCTTGAGCGAGCCGAAGCGGCGAAGGTCTTCGGCGGCGACGACCTCGGCGCGGATGAAGCCGCGGGCGAGGTCGCTGTGGATTCTCCCCGCCGCCTCCAGCGCCGTCGAGCCGCGCGGCACCAGCCAGGCCCGAAGCTCTTTCTCGTTGGCCGTGAAGAACGTGATGAGGCCGAGGGCCTGGAGGGCGGCCGCGACAACCTTGGGCGCCGCAAGCTCGGCGATGCCCAGGTCCTCCAGAAACGGCTTGCGCTCCGCGGGGTCGAGAGCGAGCAGCTCCTTCTCCATGTCAGCGCAGAGCGCCAAGACCGGTTCGCGGCGCTCTCCAAGGTCACGGATTATGCTCTCGTCGCCGATCTGCCCCTCGCCGATGTTGATCACCACGACGGCCGGCTTCTGGGTGAGAAAGGTGTAGCCTCGCAGCGCCTTGCGCTCCTCGTCCTTGAGTTCGAGCCGGTCGAGCGCGCCCACCGCGTCCAATTGCGCACGGCAGCGTTCCAGCAGCGCCAGCTCCGCCTTCTCCTCCTCCTGTTTCGGCGTCGGGTGCCTCACGCTTACCCGCAGCGTCTCGATCCGCCGCTCGATGATGTCCAGGTCGGTCACAAGCAGGTCGTCGTCTACCTCTTTCAGGTCGCGGCGCGGGTCCACCGAGCCCCTGCGGTGGGGCACGGCATCGCTGGGGAAGGCGCGGACGACCTTCACGAGCGCGTCCGCCTGCCGCATCGCCGCCACGGAGTCGGGGTTCGGCTTCTCCCCCGTGAACAGCCCGCCGAGGTCCTCGAACTCCAGCGCGGCATAGGTGTGCTTCTTGGGCTGGAGGATGCCGGCCAGGGCCTCCACCCGCTCGTCGGGCACGCGCACGGTGCCGAGGTGAACCGAGCCTGGGGCGGCATAGGCCCCCGGCTCGTCGCGGCGGCCCGTGATGGCGTCGAAGAGCGTCGTCTTGCCCGACTGCGGCAGCCCGATGATGGCGATCCTCATGTCTGCTCTCGCGTCCTTTCGCGTGTTTCGCGGTCAATTGCCCGGCCCTGGCTTGCCTCCGCGTCGTTCCGCGTGTTCAGCGGGCCGCTTCTGGCCTTCAGGGGCTGGTGGGTCAGACCGGCGGGTCGAGGTCGAGGGCGATGTCGAGGGCAGGGGCGGAGTGGGTGAGCGCGCCGACGGAAATCCAGTCCACCCCCGTGCGCGCGACGGCCTCGATGCGCTCCTCGGTCACGCCGCCCGATGCCTCAAGGATCGGCCTCGGCTCCCGGCCGCGAGCCATCGCTACGGCCTGACGCATCTGCTCGTCGGACATGTTGTCGAGGAGGATTACGTCGGCGCCAGCCTCGATGGCCTCCCTCACCTGGCCAAGGGTGTCGGCCTCGACCTCGACGCGGATGCCGTGGGGGGCGGCTGCCCGCGCGGCCTCGATGGCGCCGGCGATTGCGCGGCCGGGCCAGCGCCGCTCGGCCACGAGCAGGTGGTTGTCCTTGATGAGCACCTGGTCGTAGAGGCCCATGCGGTGGTTGGTGCCGCCGCCGCAGCGGACGGCGTATTTCTCCAGATAGCGCCAGCCGGGGGTGGTCTTGCGGGTGTCGAGGACTCTTGCCCCGTGGGGAGCGGCCCGCTCGACGAAGCGATGGGTCATCGTGGCAATGCCGCTGAGGCGCTGGAGGAAGTTGAGCGCGACCCGCTCGCCCGCGAGGATGGCCCTGGCCGGCCCGCGGATGGCGGCAATGGCGTCGCCCTTCGCCAGAGCTTCCCCGTCGGCCCTCGCCAGCGTGACCTCGATCCTGGCATCGAGCTTGCGGAAGAGCGGCGCCAGGAGCGGCCCGCCGGCAAGGACGCCCGCCTCGCGCGCGACGAAGGCCCCTCGCGCGACGGCATCGGGCGGGATGACGGCCTCGGACGTGATGTCGCCCGGCCCGATGTCCTCGGCCAGGGCGGCGGCCAGGAAGCCCTCCACGAGCTCGATCTCGAGGCACAGCCGCGCCATCAGAGGCCCCCGGAACGCGAGATCAGGCCGCACCCCGCGGATTGTAGCCCTACGGCAACGCCGAGTCAAGCTCGGAAAACCCAGAGAGGGCACGAGAGGCGGGCCGACCTCGAGAGCATCAACCGCGTGGGCATCCGAGTCTGATTGCGATAGCCACGAATGCACGCGAATCCCCACGAACCAGAAACAGGACTCTGGCGGGGGTTGGTTCCGGCCACGGCCACACGTCCTGATTCGTGAAGATTCGTGTCAATTCGTGGCCATCTTGGCAGCGCGGGGCGGGAGAACCATCATTCGCAAGGTGCCCCCCGCAAACCCTTCAGAGGCCTCGACACGTCACAGCCAGCCGGTGAGCCGGGCGAGGAGGCGGGCGTAGTGGATGAAGTTGGGCCACGAGATGTCGGGGGGCACGCCATGGTCGCAGCCTGGGATGAAGCCGCCCGACTCGACGACGGGGCGGATGCGGTCGAGTTCGGCCTCGATGACGGCGCCGCCGCGGGCGATGGCGCGCTTATCCACGCCGCCCTTGTAGGCCATCCGCTTGCCGAAGGCGCGGCGAAAAGCCACGATGTCGTTCCCAGCCGCGACCTCCACGGGGTCGCAGACGTTTATCCCTGACTCGATCCAGATGGGGATGAGCTCGCCGACGTGGCCGTCGGAGTCCATATCAATGATCTCGCAGCCGCTGGCGTGGATTTCGCTGGCCCACCGCTCGTAGGCGGGCTGGAGGAAGATGCGGGCCATGCGCGGCGAGATCATCGAGTGCTCCTTGTAGGCCATGTCCTCCGAAATGCCCACGTAGTCGAGTTGCACACGCTCCAGGACGGGGCGCATGGTGGCGGAGACGAACTCTGTCCAGAAGTCGGCCATCTCGGCCACGAAGCCCGGCTCCTCGATCATCTTGAGGCAGAGGCCCTCGAAGCCGCACCACTCGCGCAGCTGCCAGAACGGCCCGTTGAAGTGTATGCCCACCACCGTGTCGCGGTCACGGTTCCGCTCGCAGCGCGACTCGAAGTCGGCGGGGAAGCGCCCGGGCGATTCCGGCTCGTAGCGCCACTTCATCGCCTCCCAGTCGGCCCGTGTCTCGACCGGGAACTTGTGCCACTTGCGGGTGACGAAGTCTTTTGCCGAGCGGATGTAGGTGTAGTCATAGGTGTCGGAGATTTCGGTGATCGCCCCCATCCAGTCCTGCACGACGTAGTGCCCGTCGCGGTGCTCGAGCACCTTCTCCTCGAAGGTTGGGATCATCTGGAAGGAGACGCCGAGACCCACGCCGGGCTTGCGCGGCGGCCGGGGCCGGAAGCCCAGAATGTCGAACAGAGCGTCCATGAATCGCTCGGGGTCCTCCAGCCCCTGCGCCCGCCAGGCCGCCCTTGTGGACTCCCTCGGCCAGCCGGGCGAGAACGGAATCCGGTCCGGCTGGCCAAACAGCAGCGTTTCGCGGAACCGCTCGCGCTCAGTCATTGCACGGCACCTTTATCCATTCGAGTTGGCCAGGCGCAAACGACGCAGCGAACGTGGCCTTCGCGGTGGCCAGGGCCTCCTCCCGACGCTCATCGGCGCAATGGACGATGGCGAGGCGGGCGACGGCGGCCAGGCGGGCGACCTCGGCGGCGTCGGGAGCGCCGCAGTGGCCCCAGCGCTCGTCGTGGCGGACGCTCTGCGCGCCGTAGGATGCCTCGTGGACGAGCAGCCCGGCGCCGCGGGCCAACTCGATGAGGTCGGGGTTGAACGCCGTGTCGCCGGAGAAGACGACCGAGGCCCCCGCCGCGTTCTCAAAGCGGTAGCAGAGGCCCGGCACGCTGTGGCGGGCCGAACAGGTGCGGACCCTCAGGCCGCAGATTGCCAGCTCCGCGCCGCCGCGAAGGTCGGTCACCTCGATGGCGAAGCGAAGCTCGGGATAGCGGTCGAACTGGAGGAATCGCTGCGCATCGCCCACGACGCGAGCGATTTCGCCGGCCGGACCGTAGATGCGCAGCGGCCGCTGCGGGCGCTTCGCGCCCGTGATGCCGTAGTAGAAGATGAGCTGCGGCAGGCCCATGATGTGGTCGTGGTGGCAGTGGGTGAAGACGACGGCCTCGATGTCGAGCGGATTGATCCCGCACGCCAGCAGCCGGTCGGTGAAGTACCAGCCGGTGTCCACCGCGACGCGGCGGTCCACGACGAAGGACGCCGTGTTCGCGCCCTTCGCGGGCGTGCACGAATCGGTGCCGAGGACGGTTATTGAGAGCTCGCGTGGCGTAACGTTCATACCTCATTCTTCCTGCTACTGGGACAGATGGCCGGCCGCGGTCACGTTCAGTGAATCCCCTCATCGTGCCACAGTGCCCAACGGCTCCGAGACGGTTTCTCTCGACGCCGCGCCCGAATGACGGGCATAAGGCTACACCGGCGGGCTGTCATTTTCAACCGCCGCCTCCCGGTGGAAGAGATGACACGGGCGAAGGCCTGGGCGTAGGCGATCTTTCAACCCCCACCTGCTGCGGCAATAGGGCGCTTCACCTCCCGCCCGGAAGTTGCTATGATGTGTCTAATCGCGGGAGGCCCCTGAGCAAAGAGACAAGGGAGACAGGCGATGAAGGCGAAGCTCGCGTGCTTGGCGCTCCTGGCGGCGGCCACAGGCGGCCTTGCAGGAGAGGACGACTCGTGGGTGGAACCGATGAAGGCGGTGAGGGCGAAGTTCACCGGCCAGCGCGGCACGGTCGCGCAATTCGGCGACAGCATCACCATCACGATGGCCTTCTTCACGCCGCTCTCGATGGAGCACAAGAACGTGCCCGCAGACCTCGTGGAGGCGCACGCCTGGATTCGCAAATACGTCCAGCCCCGCTGCTGGCGGGCATGGAAGGGGCCGCGGTTCGGCAACGAGGGGAGCACGACGACCGAATGGGGCCTGGCCAATATCTCTGCCTGGCTCAAGAAGCTCAACCCCGAGGTCGCCCTCATCATGTGGGGCACCAACGACACCTATCAAGGCCCCAAGCCGCCGAAGTACACCGACAACCTGCGGCTCATCGTCCAGGCCTGCCTCGACAATGGCACCGTGCCCATCCTCTACACCATCCCGCCCAAGGGCGATCAGGCGGGGAACGCGAAGAACACGGCACACGTCGAGAGCTTCGTCGAAGCTGCCCGCACCGTGGCCGCCGAAAAGAAAATCCCCCTCGTGGACTTCTACAAGGAGATCATGACCCGCCAGCCGACCGAGTTCCACAAGACCCTCCTCGGCGACGGCCTCCACCCCTCCTACCCCCAGCCGTATCAGTTGGACTTCAGCGAGGAGGCCCTCAAACACAGCGGCTACACGCTCCGCAACTACCTCACCCTCAAGAAGCTCTGGGAGGTCTATCAGAAGGTGCTCTCGCCGGGGAAGGCGGCAACTGCGGCCGAGGCCGAGCCCGAAAGAAAGGGCCCGACCTTCAAGGGCCGCCCCGCCGTGCTCGTTGCCAGGCCCGCCACCGAGCCGGCCGTTGACGGCAGGCTCGACGACCCCTGCTGGGAGAAGGCCGACCCGCTGCCCTTCCGCCCCCTCGACGGCTCGGCCGACAAGCCGAAGCACGCGACCTGGGCGAAGCTGCTCGCAACCGACAAGACGCTCTTCATCGCCATCCAGTGCGCCGAGACGGACCAACTGAGGAGCCGCACGCGCGACCGCGACGCAAACATCTGGGAGGACGACTCCGTCGAGCTCTTCATCAAGCCCGGCCCCGAGGCCACGCGGCAGTACCACCATCTGATCGTGAACCCCGAAGGCTCGTTCCTCGACGACCTCGGGGGCGACAACGAGGCGTGGCAGTCCAACCTCAAGCTCGCCGTGGCCAAGGCCAAGGACGCCTGGTCCGTCGAGGCGGCCATCCCGCTCGACGAGTTGACAAAGGGCCACGACAAGGCCAAGCTCGCCGGCCCCTGGCGCCTCAACCTCACGCGGATGCGTCAGCCCCGCGGCGACGACATCCCCGCCGAGGAGACCGCCCTCGCGCCCACCGAGGACCCCTCCAGCCACGTCCCCGACATGTTCGCCTACGCCTGGCTCGAGGCCCTCGGCGGCAAGCCCCCCGAGCGCGTCATCTTCCAGCAGAACTTCGAGTCCGATGGCGACTGGGACGGCGACATCGAGACCAACAACGTCCCGGCTGGCAGCAAGCGCGCCCTGGCCGGCCACGCGAAGGACAAGTACCACGCCCGCTTCATCCGCGTCGGCATCCGCAAGCCCCCCGCCCGCGCCGCGGCGACCACCCTCGTCAGGTTCCGCTACTTCGTCAACAAGCCCGGCCCCATCGAGGTGATGGCCTTCGACCTCACACAGCGCGACAACTACGCCGGCAGCCTCGCCGCCCCGGAGGTCGGCAAGTGGGCCGAGGCCACACTCAACATCACCCGCGACTTCCGCCGCAAGGACGGCTCCCCAGCCAGCATGGCCCCAGGCGACGCCATTGACGACCTCTTCTTCGGCGCCGGCACGCCCGGCGAGAAGGCATTCCAGCTCCTGGTGGACGATGTCATCCTGGTCGGGACGGACTGATGCATGAGCCTGGAGGTGGTCTACCAAGCGCACCCCGCCAACGTCGCTCGAGCGGTGCGCTTGCTTGAGGAGAAGGGCCTTCACCCGGTCGTCCTCGACCACCCGTCGGCCATCGTCGTCTACGCCTCGATGGGCACGTATCGGGTCCGCATCGCCGTGCCGCAGGAGGAGGCTGAGGCGGCGCGCGGCGTGCTGGCGGACATGGAGCTCGCGGCGCTGCCGCGGGTGGAGGCGCTGGGACGGCAGTTCACGCGGCAGCTCGCGCTGAGCGTGCTCGGCGCCGCCGCGACTGCTGCCGGCCTGTGGCTGGCGTGCGGGAGGTGGGACGAGGTGCCCTGGTGGCCGCCCGTGGCCGTTGGGGCCGGGTGCCTCATCCTCCTGGGCAACGCCGGCCGCAACCGTCCACGGCGCGGCCCGGGTGCTATGTGAGCCCCCTGTCACAGAGGCTCACCTGGCGGCGAGCATAGGTTTCGCATTACGTATTCTTCTTGGCGATCAGCTCGGCGACGGCGCGGCGCAGGGCGGCGATCTGCCAGGCCTTGAGTGGGCCGAAGACGAGGGCGTCGGCATTGTCGGCCCCCGCGCCGGCTACGCGGCCGGTCTCGATGGCCACGGCGCCGTGGACCATCGCCTTGAGCTGCTCGCGGTTGAGGCGGTAACGCTTGCCCAGCTCGACGAGGTATTCGATGAGCTGCTGGCCGTCGCGGAACGCCTTGAGGCGCATGTCGGCTAGAACGGTCTGGCCGAGGCGCTTGGCTGGGATGAGGAGGGCGGAGCCGCCGCCGGCGGCCTTGTCGTTGTTGTCGAGCGCGCCCTCGTCGCCGAGGGTTTGCCAGGGGAGGTGGGCGTTGGCGCCATTGGCCCACATGCTCAGGAGCATGACGACGGAGGCGGTGTTGCTCTCGGTGTCGCGGTTGGCGCCGCCGTAGGCGCGGATGTCCACGCCCGTGTCGTCGGCGAGGATGCGGCAACGGCGATAGGCGTTGGGGTCGTTGAACCCGCCGATGTACTCGCAGTCCAGGATGCCCGCCATCACGCGGCCTTGCCAGTTGGGCCGCGAGATGTCGCCGCGAGCGGCCCACTGCCCCCTCTCCCTGCCAGGGAGAGGGAAGGGAGAGGGTTGGGGCTGGCGGGGGGCGATACCCTCCCCCTGCCCCCTCCCTGAGAGGGAAGGGAGGGCCTGGTCACGGCCCTGGGTCCAGAGGCGGCAGAAGAACTGGAGGGCCAGCCAGTCGTCCCAGTGGTAAGGCTCGTCGGTGGTCCACCACATGTTCACCCCCCAGTCAATGCGGTGGGTGTTCTTGCCGCCATAGAAGCACTGCATCTCCGTCTTGTCCCAGCCGCGCTGGCGGAAGTGCTCGATGAACTGGCGCTGGACTGCGAGGAAGGCGTCCTTGTAGTCCTGGCTGAGGGCATCGCCGATGTAGGGGGCTTTCATGTAGTGCTCGATGAGCCACTTCTTGTCCTCGCCGCGGCCGGGCCAGTGGCCCTGGTAGTTGTAGGTCTGCTTCGTGAGTGGCGTGGGCCACGAGTCCTCGAAGGGCAGGTAGAGCACTTCGACGGGGGCAGAGGCGCGGCGGCAGTCCTTGAATGCCTCGCCGCTGACGAGGGGGCCGACGGCGCGGTCGTAGCCGTCCCACTCGACCTTGATGTCCTTGCCGGCGCCCGTGAGCCTGGGGCGGTGGACCCAGCAGTTGAGGACGCAGCGATGCTCGTGGGCGAGGCGGTAGAAGTCGTGGGCGTTCGGCGGAATGCGATAGGCGTTGAGCTCGGGCACGAAGCTCAGGTGGTCGGGCAGCGCGAAGTCGTAGACCGTCAGCTCGATGGGGAGGCGAATGGGCGGCTCGACGCCATCGGCCTCGACAAGGAAGCCGCCGGCGTAGGCGCCGGGCGAGGCGCCCTTCGGAATGTAGATGTCCACGTAGACGGTCTGGTTCTGCTGATTGGGCAGCTTGCGCGCGGGGTCGGGGATGTCGAAGGGCGCGCCGGTAGGCAGCGGCACGCAGTAGGCGGGCTGCCACTGGCCCTTGCCATTCTTCGCATACCAGTTCTTGAAAAGCTCAATCATCTTGCCCGCAATCGTTTTGTTCTCTTTGTTCTTCAGCTCTTGCGGGATGATCTGCACGTTCCGCAACGGTTCGGCCCCACAATTCTCGATGCATATCTGGAAGGAGACCGTTTCGCCGCGCGCGCCGAAGAGCTTCACGGTCGGGCGCTCAAACACAGCATTAGAGAAGTCCCCCCTCATGTCGCTGAACATGGCTTCGGGCTTCTCGGGGCTGATCTTAACGAGTGGGGGCGCTCCCCAGACCCACATGCCCTTCTTCGGCCGGATCGGTGGCTCTACGGCGAGGGGTGGCAGAATCTTGCCGAGGGCAGGCGCCGCAGGCAACGCGGGAGAGGCGCTGACGGTGACCTTTGCGGGGGGCGAGGCGACGCCGCCGGGCGAGACCGCGACGACCTCGAGGTCGCACTTCTCCGATGGCGCGAGGTCTTCGAGGACGATGACGGTCGGGCCGATCGGCTCGGGGTGCTTCACGCGCCAGCGCTCGACTGGCCTGCCGTTGAGGGTGATGCGCCAGCAGAAGACGTTTTTGGCCTCGGCGATGGTGAGTCGCAGGGCGCCGGCGGCCAGGTGTGCCTTGTCGGGCGCCGGCTCGGCCTTGACGACCGGTTTCGGCGGGGCATCCGTCAGCGGCTTGCCCAGCTCGACCTCTATGTAAGGCTCGCTGCCCCGCGACTGGACGCTGTGGATCATGTTGTTGTGGTAGGCCAGGTTGCCGCCGTCCATGACCGCCAACCCGTCGGTGTCGCCGCAGACGAGGGCGTAGATGAGTTCGGGCGTGAGGGCGACGGAGAGCCAGCCGTCGGCCAGCTCCTTGCGTTCGGCCCAGGTGGCGAGGGTGTTGCCAGAGGACATGATGACGTCGCAGAACTCCGAGCCTGGCCAGGCCCAGGGGCGCTTGGTCGCGGCATCGGCGAGGCAATAGGTCGCGCCGTTGGCGGGGCCGTAGGCCTGTGTGCCGGTGCCCTCGACCCAATCCTGGTTGACGGTGGAGACACGGATGTAGCGGAGCATGTCGGAGCCGGCTCGACGGAGGAAGAGGGCGGCCTTGAGCACCTCGCGGCCGCGTGCGGGCGCGGGGTCGAAGCGGATGGCGGCCATTTCCTGAATGCTCTTGAGCTTGAACTGGGGGCATTTGCCCGCTGAGGTGTTCCGTTCGTCGCCGCAGTCGGACAGCCAGATGTCTGCCGTCGCCCTCAGCCGCACGGTCTCGGCCGCCAATGAGGAACAGAGCGACAGGCAACAGGCTAGCGACAGCAGGATACCTTTCACTGTGGGCTCCTTTCCGACGAAGAAGTGGCTATAAGGAATGCAGGAAGGCAGGAACGGAAACGGACTGGGCGTGGTCCTTTTCGGACACCGCGGGGTGAAGGGCGGGCAGAGGCACGTCCCTGTGCCTGCCCGAACTCGATGACGCGCCACGACATAGGTGGGCGGGCACGGGGACCCGCCCCTACCTGTGGGTCTGATGGGCGGGCACGGGGACCCGCCCCTACCTGTGGGTCTGATGGGCGGGCACGGGGACCCGCCCCTACCTG